>Ga0070741_10006391_pt1 | contig 25335 bp, 28 predicted proteins | sample Coa_R1_4_FD_66440 | JGI IMG/M metagenome (GOLD analysis project Ga0070741, IMG submission 66440) | Surface soil microbial communities from Centralia Pennsylvania, which are recovering from an underground coalmine fire - Coalmine... | ecosystem: Environmental > Terrestrial > Soil > Unclassified ... | reverse complement strand
ACGGGCTCGCCGCCGGCACGGGTGAGGAGGTCGCGGGCCCGGCCGACCAGCTCGAGGGGCCCGCCGGTGCCGCCGGGCCAGCCCATGTCGATCGTCGCGGTGCGGCGGACCGATCCGGGCCGACGTCGCGGCGTGCCGGCCGTCGGGCCGGGGAGCACGGTTCCGGTGGTCGGCGTCAACTGGTCGGCGCCGGCGGGACGTGGGGGAACAGCTCGGCGAAGGCGCCGACCGTGATGCGGGCGCGGGTCTCGGCGTCGACGTCGTCGAACAGCTCGTGCAGCGTCTTCTGGGTGTGCCCGTAGGTGCCCTCGAGGTGCGGGTAGTCGCTGCCCCAGCAGACGTTCTGCCAGCCCATGGCCCAGTTCGCCGCGACCGCGGATCGGTCGTGCTGGAACGACGCGTACACGTTCTCGTAGAGGTACTCGCTCGGGAGGCGCGACAGCGGCGGCCGGACCGCGGACGAGTGCTGGCGGTACGCCTCGTCGAGCCGGTCGGCGAGGAACGGACCCCACGTCGCGCCGCCCTCGGACACGATGACCTTGAGTGACGGGTGACGGTCGAACACGCCGGAGGCGATCATCTTCGTGACCGCGCGCTGGCCGCCGTAGGTCGTCTCGACGTAGTTCAGCAGCGCGCCGCCCGGCCCGCCGAAGTACGCGCCGTGGAAGGTGGTCGCGTCGTGGGGTTCGGTGCCGATGTGGAAGCAGCACACGAGCCCGGTGTCGTCGAGTGCCGCCCAGACGGGCTCCCACACCTCGCGGTTCCAGTCGTCCGGCGTCGGCGGCGCCACAGAGAAGTAGGCGGCCCGGAAGCCGTCGGCGGCGGCCCGTTCGATCTCGGCGACGGCCGTGTCGACGTCGAGCAGCGGGATCGTGGCGGTGCACACGTAGCGTGGGGAGAAGCGCTGGAACTCGATCGCCCAGTCGTTGATCGCGCGGCAGCCGGCGGCGAGCAGGTCCGGGTCGCGGATCGACGACATCCAGATCCCGATCGACGGGTACACGAGCTCGGCCCAGATGCCCTCCTGGTCGAGATCGACGAGCCGCCGCGCCTTGTCGTTCGCGCCCGGCGCGCGCTCGAACACGGTCTGGCCGTGCTCGTCCTTCAGGTCCAGCGCGCGCGGCACGCGCCGCCGGAACGACTGGCCGTCGACGTGGATCGTCTCCATGCGGCCGTCGTCGTCCTTGACGCTGCGCGGCATGCGCTCGGCGAGCGCGGCCGGGAGGCTCGTGGCGAACAGGTCGTCGGGTTCGACGAGGTGGGAGTCGCCCGAGTTGGCCCAGATCTTGTCCATGACGGCTGCTCCTGGGTGGCGAGGGTCGCTCAGCGACCGCGCGGAACGGGACGGAAACGGGGCGTCGACATGCCGGTGCCGAAGTGCTCCCACACGACCTCGACCCGGTCACCGATCGCGATCGCATCCGGATCGCACTCGACGATGTTGACGACCATGCGGGCGCCGGCGCCCTGCGTGCCGTCGAGCTCCACGACACCCGAGACGTAGGGGCAGGCGGGGCCCAGGTCGGGATGCAGCGGGTGACGCACGACGGTGTACGTGTAGACGGTGCCCGTGCCCGGGAGCTCGCACCACTCGACCTCGGTGCCCTGGCACTCGAAGCAGAACGGGGTCGGCGGGAGCCGGAACGTCCCGCACTTCGTGCAGCGGGGCGCGACCAGGCGATCGTCGGCGGCCGCGTCCCAGAACGGTTGCGTCGTGTCGTCGGCGTGGGTCTCGGTGAGGATCGACGGGAAGACACCCCGGCGCACGTCCCCGAACGGGCGCTCACCCATGGTCGGCCGTCCTCATCTCCGGAGCAGCGTCCCGCTCACGGGCAGGCCGGCCGGCCCGCCGGTGACGAGCGCGATCTCGGCACCCTCCACCTGGTTGACGGCGACCCCGCGCAGCTGCTCGACGGCCTCCCGCACGTGGGTCATGCCGATGATGTAGGCCTCCGACAGGTTCCCACCGTGGGTGTTGACCGGGATCGAGCCGGTCGGCCAGCGGATGTTGCCCTCGGCGACGAACGGCCCACCTTCCCCGACGGGCGCGAAGCCGTAGTCCTCGAGCTGCATGATCACCATCGGAGAGAAGTGGTCGTAGAGCAGCGCGACGTCGACGTCGGCGGGGCCGACGCCCGCCATCTCGTAGAGACGCCGCGCGACCGGGCGGTGACCCGACGACGCGAACTCGTCGTCGGGTGCCTGGAAGTAGCGGAAGATCGCCTGGCCCCAGCGACCCGTACCGCCGTGCGCCGACGCGAGGATGTGCACCGGCGGCTGCCGCAGGTCTTTCGCGCGGTCGGCGGCGACGGTGATCACGGCGACGGCGCCGTCGCTCTCCATCGTGTAGTCGAAGAGGCAGAGCGGATCGGAGATCATCCGGGCGTCGAAGTAGTCGTCGCGGGTGAGCGGTTCACGCTGGAGCGCGGTCGGGCGGCGGATCGCGTTCGCGCGCGTGCTGATGCACACCTCCGCGAAGTGCTCGCGGCGCGTCCCGTAGCGGTGCATGTGCCGCTGCGCGAGCAGCGAGAACGAGTGGCCGGGGGAGAGCAGGCCGTTGTTCGCGGTGAACGCGGCAGACGGCGGGATGCCACCGCCGCCGTAGGGGCCCCCGCCCCCTTCCGACATGAGCGCGTAGGCCAGGACCCCGTCGACCGCCGATCCGCCGAGGCGCCGCGTGCGTTGCTGCAGCGTCATCAGCGTCACGACACAGGTCGCCATCCCGGCGTGGATCGCGGCGGCGGCGAGGCCGAGCGCGCCCGCGCAGCCACCGCCGCCCGACGTGAGCCCCGCCGCGAAGCGGACCTCGGGGACGCCGAGCGTCGACGCGACCTCGGCGGGATCGCACGAGCTCGAGTAGATCGCGAAGCCGTCGAGGTCGGAGATCTCGAGCCCGGCGTCGTCGAGGGCGGCGAGGATCGCCTTCCCCGCCATCCCGAGCTCGGTCTGCGGGAACGACTGGCCTCGCTTGTAGTAGGGGGTTGCGCCCACACCCACGATCGCAGCCGTGTCGCGGATGGTCATCGCCGGGGACCGTACCACGGTTCCGGCAGGAGCGAAAACGCTGTTTTCAGCGTTTGGGTCGTCCGCCTCCGGAGCCGAAGGCCCGGAGGAACAGGCTCGTGGTGTGCTCCGTCGCGCCCGCCCAATCGGGCGTGGGCATCCCGGCCAGCCGGGCGTTGACGAGGCCCCCGACGACGGAGTGCACGGCCCGGGCGTCCTCGTCGGCGTCGCCGACGCCGGGGAAGACGCCCGCGCGCGCCCCCTGGCGGAGCACCTCGGCGAGGATCGTGCGGTGGACCACGCCGAGCTGCTGGTGCATCTCGTCGAACCCGGGCACGGCGCGGGCCTCGGCCGAGCTGAGCACGGACGCCTGCCGGGCCCGGCGGGGGTCGAACACCACCGCGAGGTGCTGGCGGACCCACGCTTCGAGCGCCTCCGAGGGGCCCGGCGCGGCTCCCACGGCGGCCGAGAGCTCCTCGCCGAGGCGCTCGGCGGCCGTGCGGTACATGGTCAGGATCAGCTCGTCCTTCGACCGGAAGTGCCGGTAGAACGCGCGCGTCGACAGCCCGGCAGCCCCCAGGATGTCGTTCACCGACACCGGCCTCGAGCCGGGTCCGCGACCGATGAGCTCGAACGCCGCGCGCACGATGCGGGAGCGCTCCTCGCGGTATTGCTCCATCCGCCGCGTGGCGCTCGCGGCAGGTGCGGGGGGCGGCTCGACGGCGGAGGTCACCTCACGACGTTACGCCGTCCGCGCCCGCCGGTCGGGGCGGTCTGCAAATACTGTTTTCAGAGCGGCCGGTGGCCGAACGAGATCCTTGCGACCCGCTCGCCGCGGGATCCGGGTGCCCGTCTCGTCGAAGATCGACTCCGGTTGGAGGCGTGGCTCAGTTGAGCGTCTCGGCGAACCAGTTGCGGAGGACGTCGTCCACCGGGAGATGCTCGGTCCGGGCGTGCCTGACCGCGTGCGTGATCACGATCGAGACGGGCGACCGTCGACTGCGTGCGACCTCGTCGGCGGTGAGGAAGAGCACCTCGATGCGTTCGAGCACTGCAGATTCGGCGCATCGGCCGTCCACGTTGATCAGAATGCCCATCTCGTCGTGTTCGTAACCATGCGGACGGCCTGCCGTCGAGGGAGGTTCGGCTGTGCGCGTCCCTGCATATCGCATGACGACCTGACGTTGACGCCCACCGGTCGCGAGTTCATAGTGCGCTCGGGCGAGTGAGCGCGCCGGTGACCCGGAGGCCGAGGCGGTGCACGAGCCGCAGCTGATCGTCGAGACCGTTGCCGGTCCGGAGCTGTGCGTACGTCTCGTCGGCGAGCTCGACATGGGAACGACGAGCGAGCTCGAGGCTGCCCTCGCCGGCCTCGGTCCCGGCGATCTCGTGATCGACTGCAAGAAGCTGACCTTCCTCGACTCGATGGGCATCCACGCGCTCGTTCAGACGAGCGCCGAGCGTCGAGAACGGGGATACCGGGTGCGCCTGTAGAACGTCACGGGGATCCCGCTCCGGGCGCTGACGATCATGGGTCTGGTCGAGACCTTCGGCATTCCGGACTCGGTAGGCGACGACCGAAGCTAGGCGATCCTCGCTGACGAGGGGAGGCGCTCAGCGACCGAGCGCGGAGAGGTCGAACTTCTCGGTCGACACGCGGAAGTCCATCAGCTCGACCTGCGTCTGGATCTTCTCGTCGCGCACCTCGTAGAACATGCCGTAGATGTTCTCGTAGTCCTTGACCTTGTTCGTCTCGGCCCGGCGCTTGAGCAGGACGGCGACCCAGTCACCGTCGGCGAGGACGGCGATCGTCAGGTTCTCGGCCGCGTCGGGGTTCGGGTAGAGGATCCTGCCCGCGTCGGTGTTCGCCTTGAAGGCGTCGCGTCCCGTCCGGATGTTCATGCCGGCCATGTAGGTCGGGTTCTCGGCCAGGTACGGGAAGTACACGTCGGGGTCGAACGTGCGGAACGCCTCCATGTACTCGAGGACGAACGCCTTGTTCCGTTCCTCGCGGGTGGGCTCCGGCGAATCCGGCATCCGGTCTCCTTCCGTCCGTGCGCCGCTCGGCGCGGCTGCATCTGCCCGCCGTCGAGCGGGTCAGCGTGACGATCCTGCCCGCTCAACCGCGCCTCGCCGCCCGCGAGACGCCGGGCGCTCACGCCGCGCTCGTCGCAACATCGTCCATCATCCCCTGCTTCGCCCTATCTTGCACCGGTCGTGGTCGAGCGGTTCGAGCCGGTAGGGGTGAACATGCCGTCGTTGCGGGTCGCGGTCTGGTCGACGGGTTGGGTCGGGAGCATCGCCGTCCAGACGATCGCGCGGCGCCCCGATCTCGACCTCGTCGGTGTCTGGGTGCACTCGCCCGAGAAGGTGGGCCAGGACGCGGGCACGTTGACGGGCGGCGCGCCGCTCGGCATCGCCGCGACCGGTGACGCTTCGGCGTTGCTCGCGCTGCAGCCCGATTGTGTGTGCTACGCGGCGAGTGACGGCGGCGTCGGCGATGGAGCACTCGACGACTACGAGCGCATGCTCGAAGCCGGCGTGAATGTCGTGACCGTGTCGACGCCCGGCCTCGTGTACCCGCCCGCGTACGACGCCGCGACACGCGCCCGGCTCGCTGCCGCCGCGCGCCGCGGCGGCGCGACCCTCTACGCCTCGGGGATCGAGCCCGGCTTCGCCGGCGACCAGCTCGCGCTCACGCTCCTCACGATGTCGCGCTCGATCCGCAGTGTGCGCGCGCAGGAGATCTTCCTGTACGACCGCTACCCGGTCAGGTTCACGATGTTCGAGGTGTTCGGGTTCGGCCAGGCGATGGACCACCGGCCGATCATGGCGCTGCCCGGCGTGCAGTCGGGCACCTGGGGTCCCGTGGTGCGCATGGTCGCCGCCGGCCTCGGTGTCGAGCTCGACGGGTTGCGCGAGACGTACGAACGCGAGCCCACCAGCCGCCGTCTCGAGGTCGCGAGTGGCGTCGTCGAACCCGGCACGGTCGGCGCGATCCGGATGGAGACGATCGGTGTCGTCGACGGCCGCGATGCCATCGTCGTCGAGCACGTCAACCGGATGGCTCCCGACGTCGCGCCGCACTGGCCGAGCGCGGCCCGGGACGGGACCTACCGCATCGTCGTCGACGGGGACCCGAGTTTGCAGTGCGAGCTGACCGTGGGCGCGAGCCCCGAGACGGCGAGCGACGAGGGCATGGTCGCCACCACGATGCGGATCGTCAACGCCATCCCGCTCGTGTGCGCGGCGCCCCCGGGCCTCGTCTCCTCGCTCGACCTGCCCCTCACGCTCCCACGCGGGGCCCTCGCCTGACTGTGAGGCTCCGCGTTGCGGCCCGGCCCCGCGTCACGACGGTCGCGGCTCCGGAGGCTCGCCGGCCGCGGTCTCGAGGTAGGCCGCCCGCTCGGCCCGCCGCCGGAACCGGAGCTGCTCCTCGTGGGCGTGACGGCGGCCGCCCACGAGCATCTCCTCGAGCTTCAAGACCTCGGTCCGGGCCGCGTCGTAGTAGTCGTCGTCGAAGCCCTCGACGATCTGGAAGGTCCACTGCCCGGCGATCACGTCACGTCCGACGAGGTGGCGCCACAGCGACGCCGCGTGCTGCTGGTGACCGGCGGCGGCCAGACCGCGGGCGCTCTCCTCGAAGAGGAAGTCGGCCCGGCCGATCAGTTGGTGGAACGCGTAGAGGTGCCCGCGGGCCCGCTCGACGTACTCGAGCGCCTCGGTCGCCTTGCCGACCGCGTCGACCGTCGCCTCGTCGGCGCCGGGACCGGCACCGTCACCCATACCCTCGTGCTACCCAGCGGTCCGGCCGTCGACGACGCGGTAGGTTGGAACTGACACTCGCGTCAGTTGCAGAGCCAGACCGTCGAGTCCAGCGGGGGGTCCCGTGGAGCTGCCCAAGATCATCAGCGTCGACGACCACGTCGTGGAGCCGGCCCACGTCTGGCAGACGTGGCTGCCCGAGAAGCACCGCGAGAAGGGCCCGCGGGTCGAGCGCAAGCGGTGGGGCGCCTTCAAGCTCAAGAAGGGCGCCAAGTACGAGATGACCGAGGATCCCGAGGGCGAGTGGGGCGACGCCTGGATCTACGAGGACAAGGTCATCTACGTCCAGAAGAAGTTCGTCGCGATCCCGAAGTCGGCGACGCCCGGCGACGACGTGTCGAAGTTCGACAAGACGGTGATGACGATGACGGCCGTCACCTACGACGACATGCGCCCCGGCTGTTACGACGCCAAGGAGCGCAAGAAGGACTTCGAGCTCAACTGGGTCGAGGCGTCGCTGCCGTTCCCGACCTTCCCGCGCTTCTGCGGCCAGACGTTCTACGAGGCCGACGACAAGGAGCTCGCGCTCGCGTGCGTGAAGGCCTACAACGACTGGATGGTCGAGGAGTGGTGCGACCCCTCGATCGGCGTCAACCTCCCGCTGTGCATCATGCCGCTGTGGGACGTCGAGCTGGCGGCGGCGGAGATCCAGCGGAACGCCGCGCGCGGCGTCCGCGCCGTGTGCTTCTCGGAGCTGCCGACCAAGCTCGACCTGCCGAGCATCCACACCGGCTACTGGGACCCGATGTTCGCGGCGTGCAACGACACCGGGACGACGGTGTGCATGCACGTCGGCTCGTCGTCGACCGACCCGTTCTCGTCGAAGGACGCGCCCGCGGGCGTCGGCAGCATGGTCGGCTTCAACAACTCGATGGCCTCGCTCGGCGACTACCTCTTCGGCGGGAAGATGGCGCAGTTCCCGAAGCTCAAGATCGCGTACTCGGAGGGTCAGATCGGCTGGCTGCCGTACGCGCTCGAGCGGGCCGACACGGTCTGGGAGGAGCACAACGCGTGGCAGAACTCCAAGCGCCTGTGCCCCGAGCCACCGTCCAGCTACTACTACGACCGGGTGTTCGGCTGCTTCACCTGGGACCGCCACGGTGTCCGGTCGCTCGACGAGGTGGGTGAGAACAACATCTGCTTCGAGACCGACTACCCGCACACCGACACGACGTGGCCGAACACGAAGGAGTACTGCGAGAAGATGCTCGCCGACGTGACCGACGAGCAGAAGTACAAGATCCTGCGCGGCAACGCCATCCGCATGCTCGAGCTCGACCGGGTCTGAGCGCGACCGGGTCGTGGCGATGCCCGATCTCCTCCGCAACGCCACCGCCATCGTCGGCGTCGGCGAGACCGAGTACTGGAAGGCGGGCGGCGCCACGCGGAGCGAGTTCGAGCTCGGGTGCCTCGCGGTCATGCGCGCAGTCGAGGACGCCGGGCTCGAGCTGGCGGACGTCGACGGGCTGTGCACCTACTCGAGCGAACGGTCCGCGCCGGCAGCCCTCGCCCAGGCACTCGGTCTCGGCGAGCTCCGGTTCGTGAACCTCTACCCGGGCGGCGGCAACTCGGCCGGCGGGATCGTCCACAACGCGACGCTGGCGGTCGCCACCGGGGTCGCGACGACGGTCGTGTGCTACCGGTCGATCTGCCAGGGGCAGACCCTGCGCTTCGGCCGGGCTCGCGCCGGTCACGGTCTGTCGGCCCAGGCGCTCGGTCCCGAGATCGGCGGCCCCCAGGCGTTCCTCGCGCCCTTCGGCCTCTTCTCGCCGGCTCAGGGCTACGCGCTCGACGCGCGCCGGCACATGCACGAGTACGGGACGACGAGCGAGCACTTCGGCCGCGTCGCCGTCGCGGCGTACGCGAACGCGCAACGTAACCCGCGCGCGGTCATGTACGGGCGCCCGTTGACGCTCGAAGACCACCAGGCGTCGCGCATCATCGCCGATCCCTACCGGCTCTACGACTGCTGCCAGGAGAGCGACGGCGCGTGTGCCGTCGTCGTGACGTCCAGCGAACGGGCCGCCGACCTCCGGCAACCCCGCGTACTCGTCACCGCGGGCGCGCAGGGAATGGAGCACGGTGACGGCGCGGCGCGGCAGTCACGACCGCCCGAGTTGTGGACGAGCGCGGGGATGACCTCCGTCGCGCGGCGGTTGTACGACGCGGCCGGCATCGGACCGGACGACATCGACGTCGCGCAGGTGTACGAGAACTTCACCGGGCAGGTCGTCATGGCGCTCGAGGACTTCGGTTTCTGCGCGCGCGGGGAAGGCGGCCCGTTCGTCGATTCCGGTGCCATCGACTGGCCCGACGGGAGCCTGCCGATCAACACCTCGGGCGGGAACCTCGCGGAGGGCTACATCCACGGGTTGAGTCTCGTGATCGAGGCCGCCCGGCAGCTGCGGGGCACGTCGACCTCGCAGGTCGACGGGGCCGAGCACTGTCTGGTCGTGAGCGGGCCCAGCGCGCCGCCGTCGAGCGCGCTGGTGCTGTCCCGTGACTGAGCCCGCATACTTCCCGCCCGGCATGCCCGTCCCGGTGGCGGAACCGACGACGGCCACGTTCTGGGAGGGTTGCGCCGCCCGCGAGCTGCGGATCCAGCGGTGTGCGAGCTGCGGGACGTTCCGGCACCCCCCGGTGCCGGTTTGCAGCCACTGCCGGTCCTTCGACGACACGTGGGAGGTCTCGCGCGGCGACGGCCGGATCTTCAGCTTCATCGTCGTGCACCACTCGGTGTTCCCCGCGACCAACGACGCCGTTCCCTACAACGTCGCGGTCGTCGAGCTCGACGACTGCGGCGGCGTGCTCGTGACGAGCAACGTCGTCGACTGCCCGAACGACGACCTCGCCGTCGGGATGCCGGTACGCCTGGTGTGGGAACCGGCGCGCGAGGGCCTGTGGCTCTACCGGTTCGCGCCGATCGGGAGCACGCGCTCGGCCTGAACCGTGACGTTGGACCCTGGCCGCTCGCGGCCGGCGGCGCCACGCTCGAGCGAGACAGCCTCGGGAGGACCGCCATGGGTCTCGGCGAAGTGGTGATGGTCGTCCTCGCCGGCATCCTCGTCGCGGCCGGGCTCTGCTGGGCGGTCGTGGCGATCGCCGTGCGGCACTCCGACGCAGCGAGGCGGGCCCCGCGGGGGCGGCGCGGGCTCACCTGATGGGCGCCGACGGCCCGTCGAGCCCGGCGGCCGCTGCGCTCCGAGCCGGCACGCCGGGCACCGCGGGTCTGCCCGGCGCCGACACCGGCCTGACGACCGCCGAAGCGGCTGCCCGCCTCGCGACGGACGGGCCCAACCTCCTCCCGGTGCCGCGCCAGGTTCCGGCGTGGCGCCGGTTCGCGGCCGAGCTCCTTCACTTCTTCGCGCTGCTCTTCTGGGTCGCCGGCACCCTGGCCTTCGTCGCCGGCATGCCCGAGCTCGGGCTGGCCGTGTTCGCCGTCATCGTGCTCAACGGGATCTTCGCGTTCATGCAGGAGCAGCGCGCGATGCACGCGGCCGAGCGCCTCCGCGACCTCTTGCCGCGCCAGGTGACCGTTGTCCGCGACGGAACCGCGTGCCACGTGCGGGCGGACGAGCTCGTCACGGGCGACGTCGTGTTGCTGGAGGGCGGCGATCGGATCTCGGCCGACCTGCGGCTGGATGCCGTGCACGGGCTGGCGCTCGACACCTCGACGCTGACCGGCGAGAGCGTGCCCGCGCATCCGATGGTCGGCGACGTCGCGTACGCGGGCTGCTTCGTCGTCGAGGGCGAGGCGAGCGCGACGGTCGTTGCCACGGGTGCACGTACCCGGCTCGCCGGGATCGCGATGTTGACCGCGGCGCACCGGCCCGCGCCCACGCCACTGCGGCGCGAGCTCGACCGCGTCTCCCGCGTCATCGCGGGCGTCGCAATCGGGATCGGCGTGGTGTTCTTCGGTGTGGCACTCCTCGTCGGGACGCCCCCCTCCGACGGCTTCCTGTTCGCGGTCGGGGTGACCGTGGCCGTCGTTCCGTGCGGACTGCTGCCGACCGTCACACTCTCGCTCGCGAACGGCGCTCAGCGGATGGCGACCCGACACGCGCTCGTGCGTCACCTCGAAGCCGTCGAGACGTTGGGCTCGACCACCTTCATCTGTACCGACAAGACGGGCACGCTGACCCAGAACCAGATGGCGGTAGTGGAGATCTGGATGCCGCAGGGTCGCGCGGTCATCGAGGGGACGGGCTACGAACCGCTCGCGGTTGTTCGTTGCGAGCCGTCGCGCGCGAGCAGCGCGCTCTCCGAGATGGCACGGGTCGCGGCTCGTTGCTCGTCGGGTCGCGCGATCGAGGAGAACGGGCGCTGGGTCGCGCGAGGAGACCCGATGGAGGCGGCTCTCGACGTCCTGGCGCGCCGCGTCGGCGTCGATCCCGACCTCGACGTGACGACGGTGCCCGAAACGCGTCGGTTCCCCTTCGACGCGCGGCGGCGCCGCATGTCGGTCGCCGCCGGGGGGTGGTTGCTCGTGAAAGGAGCACCCGACGCGGTGCTACCTCGGTGCATCCCGGCGCCGGGCGCCGACGAGGCCCTGCACGTTCTCGCGAGCCGCGGGTTCCGCGTGCTCGCGGTCGCGTGCCGCCCCATCGGTCACGAACTCGTCGCTCAGTCGGCCGACGACGCCGAGCGCGGCCTGACGCTGCTCGGCTTGATCGCACTGGAGGACCCGCCGCGTCAGGGTGCGGCGGGCGCGATCGCCGCCTGCCGCCGAGCCGGGATCCGGGTTGCGATGGTGACGGGCGACCACCCGGAGACCGCGCGCGCGATCGCCCGCGAGGTCGGGCTCCTCGTCGGCGACGGTTCCGTCGTGACGGGAAGTGAGCTCCCCGAGGACGACGAGGAGCTGGGAGCCGCCGTCGACCGCGACGGTCTCGTGATCGCCCGCGTCGCGCCCGAAGACAAGCTGCGCATCGCACAAGCGCTCCGCCACCGCGGGCACGTGGTCGCGATGACGGGTGACGGCGTGAACGACGCGCCGGCCTTGCGTGAAGCGGCGATCGGCGTCGCGATGGGGCGGTCCGGAACCGACGTCGCGCGCGAGGCCGCCGACCTCGTGCTGCTCGACGACGACTTCGCGACGATCGTGGCGGCCGTCGAGCAGGGTCGGTCGACGTTCGCGAACATCCGCCGCTTCCTGACCTACCACCTCACCGACAACGTCGCCGAGCTCGCGCCGTTCGTGGTGTGGGTGCTCTCGGCCCGCAACTTCCCGCTCGCGATCGGGGTGCTCCAGGTGCTCGCCCTCGACATCGGGACCGACATCCTGCCCGCGCTCGCACTCGGTGCAGAGCCGCCGGGAACGCATGTGCTGGAGCAGCCGCCGACCCGCCGCCATCTCCTCGACCGCCGGCTCTTCGCGCGCGCGTTCGGTCTGCTCGGTCCGGTCGAGGCCACCGTGGAGCTCGCGGCGTTCCTGGCCGTGTTCGTGGCGATGGGCTGGCGACCGGGGCAGAGCTTCCCGCACGGCTCGGCGCTGCTCGCGGCTTCGGGAGCCGCGTTCACCGCGGTCGTGCTGGGCCAGGTCGCGAACGCGTTCGCGTGCCGGAGCACGATCCGCCCGGTCTGGAAGGTCGGCTGGACCCGCAATCGCCTGCTGCTCGGCGCGCTCGTCGCGGAGCTGGCGATGCTCGCGGGCTTCCTCTACATCCCGCCCCTCGCCGACCTGCTCGACCAGGCTCCGCCGTCGTGGGCCGGCTTCGCGGTCGCACTGTTCGCCGTCCCGGCGGTCGTTCTCGCCGACACGATCCACAAGCGCAACGCCCGGCGACAGCCGCGACACGATGCACGGGAGGAACCGGGCGAGGCGACCGGATCCGCCCGAACCGCGGACCGTCCGCGCCGCACGCATCCCGGACGCAGGTAACCTGCCGGGGTAGCGAGTCGAGATCCCCGCCGACGGCGGGGCATCTGGTCGACGCGATCGGGCAGATCGTTGACGCGGGCAGATCGTCGAGGGGGCGGTGTGACGCGACATCGGTCGATTGGGGCCGGCAAGGTCCTGGGTGCTCGGCTGTGCGTGTTCGTGCTCGGTGTCGCTGCCGCGATCGTCGTCCTCGCGCCCGCGGCGTCGGCGCAGACCGACCCGTGCTTCTTCTGCCCGCCGGACACGACGACGACGCTTCCGCCGGACACGACGACCCTCCCTCCCGACACGACGACGCTTCCTCCCGACACGCCCACGCTTCCGCCGGACACGACGACGCTTCCCCCCGCCACGACCACGGCCCCGACGACGCTGCCGGTCACGACCACACCGCCGACGACGCGTCCGCCGCGCACGACGACGACCACGCGCCCGCACCGGACGACGACCACCACGAAGCCGAAGACGACCACGACGAAGGCGAACACGACCACCACCGGATCGAAGGGATCGACGTCGGGTGGATCGTCCGGGACGAGGAGCTCGTCGGGATCCGGCGGCTCGTCGAACTCGAGCGTGACGTCGGGGTCGAGCGGCGGGTCCGGCGGCTCGTCGTCGAAGCGCTCGACCAGCAAGTCCAAGGACACCAAGAAGGACAAGAAGCAGACCGGTACGTCGGCACGCACGCAGAGCTCCACGGCGGACGGCTCGGCCCAGGTCGCGGACCCGGCGAAGGCGCCGGGCGACGATCCGTCGGTACAGGTCGCGGGGCGCGAGGTGAACCGGCACTCCGTTCCGATCCAGCTGATCGGCGGTGAGTCGTCCCAGGACGACAGCACGAAGATCGCGCTGGTGGGTGGCGGTCTCGTGATCGCGCTCGGCGTCGGGCTGGGCTACGTGTTCCGCGGCGGGCGGCGTCCCAGGTTGCCCGAAGACGGCTGACCCGCTGCGTTCGCGCGCCGGTCTATCCGCGTGGCGCGAGTGGGCCGTGACGGGCCGGGAGCAGCAGCATCTCCTCGGCACGTTCGACGGTGCGGCCGCGGTAGTCGTTCCATTGCCGCAGCCGAGGATCGCGTGCCGAGTCGTCGAGGTACGCGCCGAGTCGGCTCCACTCGCGAGCACCGAGGATCGTCAGCACCTGACGTGGCCGCATCGCGACGCGGAACGCGCCGACCAGGTCGAGCCCGAGTCGTTCGAGGATCGGGAGGAGCTGGTCGTGCAACGCGTCGAGGTAGCGGCGTGGTTCCCCGAAGGGGAGCCACAGGATCTCGTGCCAGAACACCTCGCCCGTGACCGAACCCGCTTCGAGGTCGGCGAGTGTGGGGGAGTAGGGCGCCGGGACGAGCAGGCGGTCGTACCCGCCGCGCCGGAGGTGGAGGTTGCGGTTCCACCAGTCCTCCATCGCGACGTCGCGGCGCGCGTCGAGGAACTGGCCCACGAGGTCGTCGGTCTGGCCCTTCCAGGTGTTCTCCCAGATGTTGATGCCGCACGGCCAGGGCCCCGAGGTCTGGACCGACCGGAACTGGCCGAAGGCGGCACGTGGCTCCCGGTCCGACCGCGTCGGATCGTGGTGCAGCGACAGCACGCTCGCGAGGTAGGGCTCCTCCCGGCCGGGCACGGTCCGGATGATCTCGTGGAGGTAGATGTACGGGTTCACGTGCGCAACGCCGACGCCGGGGGCGTGGCGACGAGGAAGGCGTCGATGTCCCCCAGCCACTCGCCCTGCCGTTCGGTCCACTCGAGCAGTTCGGCGTCGGTGGGCTCGGTTTCCATGAGGTGCTGCCAGTGCTGCCAGCTCTGGAGCGTCCACAGGTTCAGACCGACGTTGGGCACGAGCGCGTGCTCGAACGCGCCGAGGAGACGTAGGCCGCGCGCCTCCGCCAGCGGGCGGTACTCGGTGTCGAGCGCGGAGTGGTACTCGGCCATCCGGCCGGGGAGCGAGCGCACGTCCTCGTGCAGCACGACGTCGCCCCCGATGCCCCCGGACGTGATCGTCGCGAGATCGGGCGAGAACGGCGCGGGTCGGAGCAGCATCGAGTGGCCGCCGTGCCGGTACTCGAGTGCCAGGTTCCAGATGTCGGTCAGGTAGACGTCGCGCTCCTCCATCGGGTACTGGCCGGCCTGGGCGCGCGCGAACTGTTCCCAGTCGTCCATCTCCCATTGCACGCGCACTTCGGGCCACGCCGCCGTGCTCCCGACGGTCGCCCACACGCCGACGAGGCGCACTCCATGGTTGCGCGCGAGGTGCGGCGCCCAGCGCGTGCGGATCAGCTCGATCATCCGGCCGCGCGCGCCACCCTCGATCGGGATGCACTCGTGGATGTAGACGCGATCGTTCATACGTAACGGCTCCGGGGCGCGCAGCGGATCGAAAAGATGTCAGACATTTTGGCCGCGTGTCAACCGGGGTGCCGGTGCGCGCGACCGCCGCCGCGACGTCAGGCGGTCAGCACGTCAGGGACGCGTTGGCCGTGCGCGACGAGGTGCGTGACCCGGAGCCCCGTCGCGTCGGCGACGCGGCTCGGGAGCTCGTCGAGCAGCCACTGCGACGTCCCGGCGGGAAGTGTCGAGAGGATGATCTCGTCGAACGTGTAGCGCCGGAGGACGGCCGCGATCGCGCGGAGCGGATTTGCGTCGCCGACCGCGCCGGTCACGGTCGCGCCTTCGGCGGCGAAGCGTGCGAGTGCCGCTTCGAGTCGGCAACGGGCGAGGACACGCGCGTCGGCACCGGTCGGTTCGAGTTGCTCGTGGATCGGCGTGGCGGGAACCACCACGTAGAACCAGCACGGCCCGTCCGCAAGGCACGCACGAACGTGATCCAGAAGATGATGACCGGCCAGTGTCTGGTTGGCGACGACGAGGTAGCGGCGCAAGCCCCCGACCTCCTCTCACTCGTGCCGGATTGTACGCACGGCTCGGGCGCGCCCACCAGGGTCGCCGTCGTGACGTCCGGCCAGGTCCCGTGCCGCGTGCCGCGCCGGGGCGGGTGCCGGCGACCCGGTCCGGGAGGTGCCGAACCGGGCGGTTCGTGCATGGCAGGGACCCCGCCGGGGAACAATCGGGAACGTGGGTGATGGAGTGCTCGCTCACCCCTACTACTGCACGGCCCGGATCAGCCCGTCCGGACCCGAGATCGGGCTCTGCATCAGCGATCCGGACCTCCCGGCCTGGCGCGGCGACTTCGTGGGCGAACAGCCCTTCGCCTGGTGCGACGACGATCCCATCGGCGATCCGGACGCCACGCCGGAATGCGTGCTCGTCGTCATCCTCACCGGCGCGCGGCACGACGAATGCGCCCACGCCACGATCCGTGGCGAGCCGAGCGGCGCCGCGTGGCTGTCGGGCGTCGAGCACTTCGCGACCGACCGGGGCCGCGGCGGCTGAGCCGCGGGCGAGGAAGCTTTGCCGGTTTCAGGGTGTTCTGCCTGTCGACGCGGTCGCGGCGGCACCGCCGCGCCCGGAGGCCCCGGGCCCGGACGACCAGGCCCGGAAGACCCCAGGAAGGTGGAACAGTGGCGAACGGGCGTGTCCGCCCGGTTTCGGATACCGAGGACTCGGTCCGGCTCTACCTGGACGAGATCGGGAGGTACCCACTCCTCACGAAGGACGACGAGGCTCGCCTGGCTCGGGAGATCGAGTCGGGCCGGGCCGCGCGCGAGGCCCTCCGCGACGCGCAGGCGGTCCTGTCGCGTGCCGAACGTCGCGAGCTCGAGCGGACGGCCCGAGGTGGCGACCAGGCGTGGCTGGCGTTCGTCCAGGCGAACCTGCGGCTCGTGGTCTCGATCGCCCGCAAGTACCAATCGTCGGGTCTGCCGCTGCTCGATCTCATCCAGGAGGGCAACCTCGGCCTGATGCACGCGGTCGACAAGTTCGACTGGCGCAAGGGCTTCAAGTTCTCGACGTACGCCACGTGGTGGATCCGCCAGGCGATCCAGCGCGGCGTCGCGAACACGGCCAAGGTCGTCCGGCTGCCGGCGCAGGCGGAGGACGAGCTGGCCCGGCTGCGGCGCGCCTGGGCGACCGCTCAGGACCGCGAGGGCGGGCTGCCCTCCCGTGAGGAGTTGGCGACGGCGTCGGGGCTGAGTCTCCGCCGGGTCGACGACCTCATGCCCTACCTCGGCGACGTCCTCTCGCTCGACCAGCCTGTCGACGATGCCGGCGAGACGGTGGTCGGCGACCTCGTCGCCGACCGTGCGGCCGAGGCGCCCGACGACGTCGTGGTGCGCTCGGTCCTCGCGCCTGCCGTCGAACGCATGCTGTCGGTGCTCGACGACGAGGACCGGGAGGTGCTGGCGCTGCGGTTCGGCCTCGATCGCGGCGAACCGCGGACACCGGCGGAGGTGGCCGACCTCGTCAACATCGGGCGGGAGCGGGTTCGCCAGATCGAGCAGCGGGCGCTCGCCCGGCTCCGCCGGTCGGCGCGCGAGTCCGAGGCGGCCGAGCTCCTCGCCGGCTGACGGCCGTCGCTGGCGGTGACCGGGCGCGCCCGTCAGACTGGAGCGCGGGCAGACGCGAGGAGGCACCGCCGATGACGGAACCCACGCCGACGCCCAACGCCCTCGACGACCTGCTCGACCGCCTCGGCCGGCTGTCGGGCGAGATCGTGAAGATCGTCGAGGATCAGTCCCGACAGATCGAGCAGTGGACCCGCGACTTCCTCGATCGCAGCGAGGCCGCGACCGACCGATTGTTCAAGCGGCTCGAAGAGGAGTCGCGCGCGCAGCTCGACGCGCTCCGGCGTGAGGTCGCCCAACTCGAGCGCCGCGTCCGCGCCGCGCCGGCCAAGAAGGTCGCGGCGAAGAAGGCGGCGGGCAAGAAGGCGGGGGCCAAGAAGGTCGCGGCGAAGAAGGCGGCGAGCAAGACGGCAGGGGGCAAGAAGGCCGCGGGGAAGACGGCAGGGGCGAAGACGGCGGCGAAGAAGAAGACCGCCGCCGAGAGGACCTCGGGCTGACCGGTCCGCGCGGCGCGGCGGGTCCGGTCAGGACGCCGCGCGGTCGTGCAGCTCGGCCGTCTTGGCCGCGATCAGGCAGAGCGCCTGGTACTCGGCGTCGACGTCGCCGATCCGTTGCGCGTCCTCCAGGTCGCGCCGGAGGTGGCGGATCGTCCGGGCCAGCCGCCGCTCGGGTCGTCGCAGGATGCGCACCACAACCTCCTCGTCATGGCCTTGTTCGGTCGCTCACGCCTGGCGGACGGCGTGTGCCGAGCTCCCCGGGAAGAAGACCGACTCGTGCCCGTCGCTCCAGCGCACCCGATAGTGCTGGCTCTCCCGGTCACCGAGGATCTCGAGGATCGTCCCCACCCGTGCCGGCACACCGACCTCGGTGCTGTCGACCACCAATGTGTCGCCCACGGTCGCCTGCATGGATCTCCACCTCCCGGAGCTGTTGATCGTTCGAGCTCAGGAATCGGTGTCGACAATCTGCCCGGTCGTTGCCATCACCGTTCGCCGATCACTGCGGTTCGTACGAGGTGCGGGTTTCCCGCCACGTCGTCCGGCTTTCCCGTTCCATGCCCCGTCGATCACACGCCGTAACGCAGGTAGAGGTACAACACGGTGCACCCCTCCGTGCTCGACGCGTCGATGTCGTGGTCGACGCCGCTCGGGATGTGCACGTAGGCACCCGGCCCGAGGTCGGCGCCCAGGATGTTGGCGTGCCCGTCGAGGATCCACATGTGGTGGTGGTTGAGGCGGTGCGCATGGTGTCCGAGGTGGTGCCCGCCCTCGACGGTCATCACGCCTGCCATCGAGTTGCCGTCGCGCCAGAGGACCCGGTGCGTCACGCCGGCCAGGTTGCCCAGGGGCTCGACCGGGAGCCCGGCGATGGCTTCCGGGGTGAGGACGACGACGGCCTGCGGTGTCGTGATCGGTTCCATGCCCGTCACTCTGACGAATCCGCGGCCGCGAAACCAGGGCCCAATTCCCGGACGTCGGCGGCGCGGGCCCGCAACGCGTCCCGACACGCCGTGCGCGCGTCGCGCATGAAGTCCGGCCATTCGCTCGTGTCGAGGAACTGCCGGTAGAACCCGAGACCCTGCACCTTCTCGTACGGAACCGGGTGCACGAGGACGACATCCGAGTGACGCCGGAGCCGGCCGAGGTTCTGGCGCGCGAGCTCGACCTGTTGGCAGGTCCGGACCTGGCTCGCGACGTACAGGATGCTGCCGGCGTGGCGTTCCCATCCGGTCGCGTCCTCGCCCGCGAACTCGGGCGGGTAGAAGCAGTTGAGCGCCAGCACGACGCCGCACGGTTCCTCGATGTCGAGCAGGGGAACGACCGGGAAGATGTCCACGATGCCGCCGTCGCACCAGGATCCGCCGTCCATGCGGACCGGCTCGAAGAACAGCGGGAGCGACACGGCCATGCGGACGGCGCGCGCGATCGTCATGTCGGGATGCGTACGCGGGCCGAGGTACTCGAGGCGGTTCCGCTCGATGTTCCACACGGGCGCGTAGGTCGGGATCGCCAACGTACCGAGCGTCCGATCGCCGAGCCAGGCGCGGTACGTCGACTCGAGCCGTTCGCCGCAGACGATCCCGGCGAACCCCCGCGCCAGTCGTGGCCCGAGGCGCGCCAGTGCACCCCAGTCGACGTCCACGTAGTCCTCGGGTTCGAGGGCGAGCACGAACTCGGCAACCTCCGCGGCGGGGACGCCGGCGCCCAGCGGGAACCCGAACAGCGCCGACCCGGAGCACATCGACAGGACGGCGGGCGTGATCCCGCACTCCTCGAGCGCGCGGCCGGCGCCGACGACCGCGGCGAGCGCGCCGCTGCCACCGGTTGCCGCCAGCGCGACGCGATGTCGTTCCAGCTCGGGGATCGGCATCGGCTCGAACGCGCCGAACGGGTCGGGGTGCGCGACCTCGAGCCGGTCCGTCGGCAGCCGGATCAGTGCCCGGCGCGCGAGGTCGAGGAAGCCGAGATCCTCGAGGACGTCACCGGCGAACTCACGCGCACGCGTCGCCGCGTCGAAGTACTGGCGCAACCGGAACACGTCGAGGAAGGTGCCGAGCACGGTGGATCGATCTCGATGCGGTGCGCTCGATTCAGACGAGCGCGGGGACCGGCTCGAGCGCGAGGCGAAGGTCGAGCAGGGCGTCGACGACGCGGCTGCGGTCGACCAGCGCCTGACCGTCGAACGCGGTGAACACCTCCTCGACGACGGCGACGGCCGCATCGACGTGATCCGGGTACTCGATCGTGGCGAGGACGTCGGAGAGCAGGTTCAGGGCGTCGGCGCTTGCATAGGCGCCGCGGTGGGTCGCGCCCGCCAGCGCGGCGTCGATCGTCGCCAGGGCCCGATCCTCGGCGACTGCTCTGCACTCGTTGGTCTCCGGCACCGACCTCGTCACCTCGCCCCCTCCGTCGTTCGATCTGCCCTGCGAGTCTGCGGTCTCGACCCGTGCTGGCGGCAGAGCCGGAAGTCCCGGTCTCCGGGTTCCCTCCGACCCGGTCGCTCCGGGCTCGGCCGATGCACGACCTCGTCGGTGCGGCGAGCGGCGCAGCCGGGTTTCGCGTCGTTGGCGCCGCACGCGCGGATCGGGCCCCGGCGGGGGGATGCCGGAGCCCGACGCGCCGATCCGGTTCGTGTTCGCTCGAGGCGCCGAACCGGGATCTTCTCAGCTGATTGCACCAGGACGGCGTGCACACTGCCAGGGACGGAAGTCCCGAAGTTTCCATCCACGTCGTGGGCACAAGGCCCTTCGCCTCTGTCGGCCCGGCGCGCCGCGGCCCAAGCTCGACATCGTGGACACCGGAGCCCGCCGCCCGACGCCGACGGCCGCGCCACAGCGGCGGTTCGTCTCGTCGTTCTCGGTCGTCCACGTGGCGGGAATCGACATCCGTGTCCACGTGTCGTTCTTCCTGCTGGTGCTCCTGTTCGCGGCGATCTTCTCGGGTCCGGGCGCGCCCGGAATCCTCGCCGGGCTCGGCTGGCTCGTCGCGATCTTCACTTGCGTCGTCGTCCACGAGCTCGCCCACAGCCTCGTCGCGCGCCGGCGGGGTGCATCCGTCCACGAGATCGTGCTGCTCCCGATCGGTGGCGTGTCCAAGCTCGAGAACCTCCCCGAGACGCCGGCCGACGAGTTCGCGATCGCGATCGCGGGCCCGGCGGCGAGCCTCGGATTGGCCGCCGCCGCCGGGCTGGTCGCCGCGCTGTCGCGGACGCCGGTGCTCCCGATCGACTTCATCGAGGGCGAGCTCGTTGCCCGCCTGATGTGGTTCAACCTGATCGTCGGCGCGTTCAACCTGCTGCCCGCGTTCCCGCTCGACGGCGGTCGCGTCCTCCGGTCGATCCTCGAACGGCGCTACGACCTCGAACGGGCGACCCATGTCGCGGCGCGCGTCGGCCGCGTGCTCGCGCTCGCGCTGGCCGCCGTCGGGGTCTTCGTCGACCTCTGGCTCGTCCTGATCGGCGTCTTCGTGTACTTCGGCGCGACGACCGAGGAGACGGCGACGACGATCCACGTTCGCCTGCACGGCCGCCGGCTCGCCGACGTCATGCTGCGGGATCCCGTGACCCTCGACCCGGCGACGCCGACGTCCGAGCTGGGCGCGCTCCCGCAACGGACAGCGCAGCGCGTCTTCCCCGTGGTCGGAGCCGAAGGGTACGTCGGCCTGGTGCGACTCCGGAGTGCGTTACCCGGGCTGCCGGGCTCCTCTGCCGCCGATCTCGCGGACCGCACGCCCGCGCTCGCCCCGACCGCGCTGATCGAGGAGGACGCGCTCCCGCTGATCGTGGGCTCGCCGGCGCGGGCGGTCGCGGTCGCGGACCACGGGCGGATCGTCGGGCTGGTCTGCGCCGAGGACATCGAGCACCTGCTCGCCGACGACGCATGACGACGCCGCCGTGCGCCGACACGTTCGCGGGGTCGTTCTTCCACCTCGACGGGCTCGAGATCACTGACCAGGCCTGCCAGGGAACCGCGTGCTTCGCCGCCCGCCACCGCGATCCGGAGCGCTGGGCCTCGGCCGTCCGGTCCGAGCCGCGTGTCTCCTGCCTCGGGAAGTGCCACGTCGCGCCCGCAGTCGCGACGGACGAGACGCCCTGTGTGGTCGCGGTCGACGTCGCGGACCCCGTCGTGCTCGGGCGGGTCGCGCGGGGTCGCCCGGCGGCGATCGACGCCTACCTGGCCGACGGTGGCTACACGGGCCTCGAGCGCGCGCTCTCGCTCGGCGCCGAGCGCGCCGTCTCCGAGATCGAGGCGTCGCAGCTACGCGGTCGGGGAGGAGCCGCATACCCGACCGGGCGCAAGTGGCGGGCCGCGCTCGACCATCACGCCGACGCGGCGTACGTCGTGGCCAACGGCGACGAGGGTGACCCGGGCGCGTACGTCGATCGCGTCCTGCTCGAGGAGGACCCGCACGCGGTGCTCGAGGGCCTCGCCGTCGCGGCCGTCACCGTGGGCGCGCAACACGCGTTCGTGTACATCCGCAAGGAGTACCCGCGCGCACGCCGGTGCGTGGAGTGCGCGCTCGCCGAGGCACGCGCCGCCGGTGTGCTCGGTCCCGCCGTCCTCGGCTCCGGCCCACCGCTCGACGTCACCGTCGTCGAGGGCGAGGGGAGCTACGTGTGCGGCGAGGAGACCGCGTTGCTCAACGCGCTCGAGGGGCGGCGCCCCGACGTGCGGGCACGGCCTCCCTACCCGACCGAGCACGGCCTGTTCGGCCGACCGACCGTGGTCGACAACGTCGAGACGCTGGCCGCCGTCCCGTGGATCCTGCGCCGGGGCGGCGCGGCGCACGCCGCCCTCGGCGCCGGTGCGAGCAGGGGCACGAAGGCGGTCTCGCTCAACTCGCTGTTCCGGCGCCCGGGCGTCTACGAGGTGGAGCTCGGTGTCACGGTTCGCCACGTCGTGGAGGACCTCGGCGGCGGCCCGGCCGACGGTGACGTCACCGGGGTGCTGATCGGCGGCCCGCTCGCCGGGGTCCTGCCGCCGCGGCTCCTCGACACGCCGCTCGGCTTCCAGGAGCTGCGCGCGGTCGGCTGCGAGGTGGGCCACGGCGGCATCGTCGCGTTCGACGGGCACACGTCGATGCTCGAGCTCGCCCACCACGTGTTCCGCTTCGGCGCGTACGAGTCGTGCGGGAAGTGCACGCCGTGCCGGGTCGGGGCCGCACGCATCGAGGATCTGCTCGACGGAAGCCGTGCCGAGCGCTGCGGCCCGTCTGCCGCGCGCGAATGGCGCGGCATCGTCGCCGCGCTCGCGGCGACGAGCCTGTGCGGTCACGGAACCGGGCTGGGCGCCTTCGCCCGGAGCCTGGAGACGCACTACGGCAAGGAGCTCGGCCGGTGGCTCGGCTGACGGTCGACGGGCGCGCCGTCGAGGTCGCGGAGGGCACCACACTGCTGGCCGCCGCTGCCGCGGCCGGGATCACGGTACCGACCCTCTGCGCCGACGACCGCCTCGCGCCTTCGGGTGCGTGCCGGCTGTGCATGGTCACGGTCGACGGTGCACCGCGTCCGGTCGCGGCGTGCACCACCCCCGCGGCCGACGGCATGACCGTCGAGACGGCGACTCCCGAGCTCGAAGAGCTCCGGTGCACGCTGCTCGACCTGCTCGCGCGTGACGTCCCGCTCGACGCGGTGACCGTCTTCCCCGACGAACCCTTCCACCGGCTGCTGGCCGATCACGCGCTCCGCTCCTCCGCACGCGGTCGCCACGCCGCCGACCTCGTCGACGACTCGCACCCGCTGATCCACGTCGACCTGAACCGGTGCATCGGGTGCTGGCGCTGCGTGCGCATCTGCGACGAGGTGCAGGGTCGGTGCACGTGGCGCATCGAGCTCCGTGGCCCGGCCACTCGCATCGTTCCCGACTCGGGAGCGTCGCTCGCCGAAAGCTCGTGCGTCTCGTGCGGCGCATGCGTCGACACCTGCCCGACCGGCGCCCTCGAGGACCGACCGCTCCTCGGCGCGGCGGCGCCGACCGCGTGGACCCGCACCACGTGCCCGTACTGCGGCGTCGGCTGCGAGCTCGAGGTCGGGACGCGCGACGGCCGCATCGTCACGGCCGTTCCCGCGCGCGACGCTCCCGTCAACCGCGGTCACCTCTGTGTCAAGGGGCGCTACGCCCACGGCTTCGTCCACGCAACCGACCGCCGGACCCACCCGATGGTCCGTGGCGCCGACGGGTGGCGCGCCGTGTCGTGGGACGACGCCGTCGCCGCCGCGGCCGGCGGCCTGCGCGCCGCCCTCGACCGGGGCGGGCCGGCCGTGGTGGGCGTGCTCGGCTCGGCCCGCGCGACGAACGAGGACAACTACGTGACGCAGAAGCTGGCGCGCGTCGCGCTCGGCACGAACAACGTCGACTGTTGCGCGCGCGTCTGCCACGCGCCGAGCGCGGCCGGGCTCTGGAGCATGCTCGGGACCGGAGCGGCGACGAACTCGTTCGCGGACATCGAGGCCGCTCGCACGATCCTCGTCTGCGGCGCCAACCCGACCGAGAACCACCCGGTGGTGGGCGCCCGCATCGTGCAGGCCGTCCGGCGGGGTGCGCACCTCGTCGTCGTCGACCCGCGCCGGACCGAGCTCGCGGGGATGGCCGACGTGCACCTTCGACCCCGGCCGGGGACGACGGTCGCCCTCCTCGACGCGATGGCCTCGGTCGTCGTCGCCGAGGGACTCGTCGACGAGGCGTTCCTCGCCGCGCGCGCCCGCGGCTTCGACGCGTTCGCCGCATCCGTCGCCACCTGGACACCCGAGCGTGCCGAGGCGGTCTGCGGCGTGCCCGCCGACGACATCCGGCGCGCGGCGCGCCTCTATGCGACCGGGCCGCCTGCGATGTCGTTCCACGGACTGGGGATCACGGAGCAGACCCAGGGCACCGACGGCGTCGTCTGCCTGGTCGATCTCGCTCTGCTCACGGGCAACCTCGGCCGCCCCGGCAGCGGCGTCAACCCGCTGCGCGGGCAGAACAACGTGCAGGGCGCGGCGCACATGGGATGCGAACCCGCGCACCTTCCCGGGTACGCGCCGTTGGTCGATGCGCGCGAGCGCGTGGGCGCGGTCTGGGGTGTCGACGTCCCGCGCGAGCCGGGTCTCGACGCGATGCAGATGCTCGACGCGGCCGGCGCCGGGGCGCTGCAGGCGCTCCTCGTCATCGGGTGGGATCTTCTCGCGACGCAGCCCGATACCAACACGACGCGGCGGGCGTTGGCGCGCCTCGACACCCTCGTTGTCGTCGACCTGTTCCTCGACGAGACGGCCCGGGAGGCCGGCACCGTCTTCCTCCCCGCGGCGTCGGCGTTCGAGAAGGACGGCACCTTCATGAACTCCGAACGCCGGGTGCAGCGCGTGCGGGCCGCCGTCGCGCCGCCGGGTGAGGCGAAGGCGGACTGGGAGATCCTGTGCCGGCTCGCGGCCGCGCTCGGCCATGGCGACCGGTTCGTGTACGACGGGCCGGCCGCGATCTGGGAGGAGGTGCGGCGGGTCTGGGCGCCGGGGGCGGGCATGGGCTGGGAGCGCCTCGACGCCCCGGGCGGTCTGCAGTGGCCCTGCCCCACTGACGACCACCCGGGGACGGGCATCCTCCACAGCGAGACCTTCGCGGGTGGCGAGCCGCGGGCGCCGCTGCGTCCGGTCGAGTACCGGCCGTCGCCGGAGCGGCCGAGCGCGGACCTGCCGTTC
>Ga0070741_10006390_pt1 | contig 25337 bp, 20 predicted proteins | sample Coa_R1_4_FD_66440 | JGI IMG/M metagenome (GOLD analysis project Ga0070741, IMG submission 66440) | Surface soil microbial communities from Centralia Pennsylvania, which are recovering from an underground coalmine fire - Coalmine... | ecosystem: Environmental > Terrestrial > Soil > Unclassified ... | reverse complement strand
GTTAATCTGACCAGAGCCGATCTGCACTCGAATATACCGGGACTGATCTTCACTCCCAGTCTCAACGGCGGATCGTTCGCTCCGGTACTTTTCAACTTCGCATCAGAGGGCGTGAGCAGCTTTGTCGCCTATATGAGTTTCGGCCTGCGCCGGTATGAGACAGCTGGTCCTCCGCCGGCGCCTCCGACAAACGGAGCGCCAACAGTGAACTGCAGCGTTTCTCCTGATTCGGTGATGAAGGGTAGCGGCAGCCAAACGTTTACCATCACATCGCAGGCGAGAGATCCTGAGAATGACATCCTGACCTATAGTTGGAGCGCCAGCGGAGGAGCAACGGTAAGTGGGACCGGCTCGCAGGTAACTGTAGATGCCACCAACCTGTCAGCGGGATCCTACACCGTAACGGAGACCGTTAGCGACGGTCACGGCAATAACGCAACTTGCGGTGTCAACTTCACAGTCAACGAGAAGCGGAACAACTGTCCTACGGTGAGCGTTACGGCCGATCCACGTACGGTTGATCCGGGAACGAACACTCGAGTCACTTTCCACGCAACTGGCAACGACGCGGATGGTGATCAGTTGACTTATCAATGGACAACAGATCAGGGAACGCTGAGTGGAACAGGCGATACGGTAACGCTGGATACCACCGGTCTAACCGGAACCATCAACGTGAGAGTTACGGTGTCAGACGGCAAGTGCACGGGCTCTGACTCAGCGTCAGTGACAATCAATGCTCCGCCTCCGAAACCGCAGCCGTCACAGCTCTCGAGCTGCAGCACATACAAGCGGATCAACGACACTCGTCCCGATAATCAATGTAAGGGTTATCTGGACGATGCGGCCGCAAGGTTACAACAGGATCCGAGAGCAACGCTTTTGGTTCGCGGCTACTCTGATCCGAAGGAACGACCAAATATCGCTCAGCAACGCGCGGAGCGAGTGCGTGATTACCTTGTCAGTAAAGGAATCGACGCGAGCCGCATAAAGGTCGAAGCGGTCGGAACAGCTACGGCTCCGGGCGCCGCGGCCGGAAATAATCGAAGCGTGGCGATCTGGCTGATTCCCGAGGGAGCCAATGAGCCTCCTGAATAACCAGTCTCACAAACTCAACTGATCGTTCACCAGGGGCGGCCGAAAGGTCGCCCTTATTTTTATCACAATGCTCACCATATTGCGGGCAGGTCCAAAATGACTATCCTTTGAATGTCTTCAAATTTATCTGAAAGGTTAAAGATCGATGGAGCTGCTGCAATATCTGAAAAAGCTGTTCCGCTATAACGCCTGGGCGAATAAAGAGACCGTAAGCTCTATAAGAACAGGAAATCCATCAGCAACGAATTCCTTGAGGATCATGAATCACATCGCTGGCGCGGAACAACTATGGTTCAGCAGGTTGAAACAAGAAAAAAATCCGTTAGCTGTTTGGCCCGACCTGAATCTCGAAGAATGCGAAAAATTCTCCGAGGATGTAGCTCGTTTGTGGTCGGACTATCTTTCGAAGATCAGCGTTTCCGATCTCACCAGATCGATTCGTTACGTAAACTCAAAAAATCAGGAATGGAGCAGTAACGTCGAAGATATATTGATGCACGTTGTAATGCATTCGGCCTATCATCGCGGACAGATAGCCACCGACCTGCGGCAAAATGGAAGCGTACCGGCGTATACGGACTTCATTCATTCAGTTCGCGAAGGTTTGATTGAATAAAATGCTACTCACGTTCAAGGATTTTTTTCACTCTCAGCAATTCCCGTTTGTGAGCCTCGCTGACTGTTGGATAAGACATCTTTAAGGATTTCATCTTTGAGACGATGACGTCAGCAACAGCGACTCTGGTGTACCATTTATTGTCGGCTGGAATGATATACCACGGCGCCCATTCTGTGCTTGTGTTGCTGAATACATCTTCGTAGGCGCGCACATAATCATCCCAGTGTCCGCGTTCCTCAACATCGTGGATTGAGAACTTCCAGTTCTTTTCCGGCGTATCGATGCGCTCGAGGAAGCGCTTCTTTTGCTCATCTTTTGAAACATTCAGAAAGAACTTGAGGACCGCGATTCCATTGTTTGTCGCGTAACGCTCGAATTCATTAATCTCCTCAAACCGGCGCGGCCACATTTTCTTTGCATTATGACTGTCGGGGATATTCTCAGTTGCCAGGAATTCAGGGTGAACGCGCACAACCAGCACCTCTTCGTAATACGATCGATTAAATATTCCTATTTTGCCTCGCGCAGGCAACGCTTTGTTTGATCGCCACAAATAATCGTGTTTCAGCTCCTCGGTCGATGGCGCCTTAAAAGAATAGACGTCGCAGCCCTGTGGATTAACCCCCGACATTACATGTTTGATTATGCTGTCTTTTCCCGCAGCGTCCATTGCCTGAAGAATAATCAGGACCGCATATTTGCCCTGCGCGTAGAGAACGTCCTGATATTCAGTCATTTGTTGTATGTCTTCCTCTAGCTTTGGCTTGGCCTGTTCCTTGTCAGTGTAACTTCCGATGAATCCGGGGTCGTAATCAGTGAGGTGGACTTTCTTTCCCGGTTTGACAATAAAGCGTTCGTGTTTCATTCGAACTCCCAATGAAGACGATTGTGCAAGCAAGTCATATTCTCTATTTTCGCGACTGGAAACACAATAACTGATCAGAAAGTAGATCTTATCGAAAAACGTGGCGCGCATCTTGCTCCCGCCAAACTGATGGGATTTCACCTGGAAGCTAACGAAACGACATCAGACGGATTAAAGCGAATCGTGCTGGAGCAGATCGATAAAGCTTTGCGGAGTTTGAGCACATCGACAAAATCGATTGACAACGCAATCCACGATGGGCGCGTGTGTTTGAAAAAGATCAGGGCTGTTTTACGTCTGGTTGAATTTAATTTGGGCGAGGATACGTTTGATCGAGAGAATAAAACATATCGCGATGCCGGACGTGTGTTGTCGTCCGTAAGAGATTCCGCGGCGATGGTGGAAACCATCGACAAGCTGATTGGCCGGTTTGAAAATCAGCTCGATCCAAGCGCCTTTGCAAATCTGCGAAGACCTCTTCTTCGCTCGAAGCAGAACAAAAAAGGCGAAAAAATCAAGGCGCTGGCGAAGGCATCTAAATCGATCAAAGCGGCCCGGCGCCGGGTGAACAGTTGGCCGCTTAAACACGATGGATTCTCTGCTGTTCATGGCGGACTTGAAGATATTTATCGCAGAGGACGCAAAGATCTCTCGCGCGCTTATGACAAACCGACGGTCAAGAATTTTCATAAGTGGCGAAAGGAGGTCAAATCACTTAGATATGAAATCCGAATTCTGCGTGAATTCTGGCCGGAGTTAATGAAGACAGCATCAGGTGAGATCGATAAGCTTGGCGATTATCTCAGCGATCTTCACGATCTGGCGATTCTCAGGGAAAAAGTATTGGAGCACGGCGCGTCGATTGATAAAAGCGTCGATCTTGAAGCATTGGTAGCGCTTATTGACCAGCGATCCGAAGAGCTTAAAATCATAGCAAAACCTGCTGGACAACGAGTCTATGCAGAAAAGCCGAAAATCTTTGCTCGTCGTCATCGAGTGTATTGGGACGCCTGGAAAAAGGAAGCATCGACGAACCCGATTGCTGAAGGGTAAACCCTCTATTATCGCTATATTGTCTGGCTGTTGACTTATCCCGGTTTCTCTAATAACTTCCCTACTGTTCATTAAGAGCATTCCTCAAGACTCGACAACTTCAATACCGCGCATAGGAGATAATTCTATGAATCAGATGCGGAATACGCTGTTCAGGTATTTGTTTATTTCGTCTTTCGCTTTGATCCTGCTATTGACTGGAACTGCGTTCGGACAGGAAACATACAAACAGCCTCCGAAAGAGGTTATGGATGTCCTTAACGCTCCGGTGACACCCAATGCCTCGATAAATCCCACCAGGGACGCAATGCTATTGGTCGAAGGAATCCGATATCCGCCGATAGCAGATCTGGCGCAGCCAATGTACCGACTGGCTGGTCTCAGAATCAATCCTGCCACGAACGGTCTGCATCGCGCTCCATACAATATCTCTTATACGTTGAAAAGAATCGGCGACGGCACAGAGATTAAGATAGCCGTTCCGGCGAATCCCAGGTTGAGCGCACCGGAATGGAGCGCAGACGGAAAACATTTTGCGTTCACCAATACGATTGCAGATGGCATAGAGTTGTGGATCGGTGATACCGCAACCGGCAAAGTGCACAAACTGATAACGCAGAAAATAAACGCCGCGTATGGCGATGCTTTCAAGTGGATGCCGGATAATCAAACGATCCTTGCGCAACTGATTCCGGCGAATCGCGGATCAGCCCCACCAGAGCCGAAAGTCCCGGTAGGCCCAACCGTTCAGCAGAGTGCTGGCACGAAAGCCCCTGTCAGGACCTATGAAGATCTCTTAACCGATCCGCACGACGAAGATCTGTTCGATTATTACGCGACTTCCCAATTGGCGTGGGTGAATACCACTACCGGCGCCGTAACGCCGTTTGGCAAACCCGCTATCTATCAGATTTCCAACCCTTCTCCGGACGGCAAACTGCTGCTGGTGGCTCGGGTCCACCGACCTTATTCATATCTGCATCCGCACAATGCGTTTCCAAAGGATGTAGAGGTCTGGGATAAGACCGGCAAGCTGGTCTATAAAGTGGCCAATCTGCCGCTGGAAGATCACGTGCCAGAGAATGGAGTTCCCGAAGGCCGTCGAGGTTATCAGTGGCGACCCACAGACCCGGCAACCTTAGTATGGGTCGAAGCACTCGATAAAGGCGATCTGCGAAATCCGGCCCCCTTTCGTGATCACGTTTTGATGCTGAAGGCTCCATTTACCGGCTCTCCAGTGGAAATCGCGAAGACCGAGCAGCGATTCCAGGGCTTGCAATGGGGTTCAAAAAACGGTCTGGCGTTCGTTAACGATTTTGAGCGCAAGAAGCGATGGCGCAGGACATTCATGATCAATGTCGACGATTCGTCACAGGCGCCGAAGCTGGTTTGGGCTCTCAACAACCAGGACCGTTATCATGACCCCGGTCGACCAATCATGACCGAATTGCCGAACGGACAACGGGCAATACTGCAGAATGGCGATTTTATTTTCCTGGAAGGTCTAGGGGCATCGCCCGAAGGTGACATGCCGTTCCTCGACAAATTCGATCTTAAAACCCTGAAAGCTGAACGTGTTTTCCAGTGCGATAAGGAACATTACGAGAGCGTGGTAGCGCTCTTGAACGATGATGGGACGAAATTTATTACTCGTCGCGAATCACCTACCGAGCCTCCCAACTATTATATTTTGGAGCAGTCTGCTTCTCGTTCTAATCCTGCTGTTAAAGCAATAACGCAGTTCACTGATCCTACCCCACAATTGCGAAGCATCAAGAAACAGCTTGTAACTTATAATCGTCCCGATGGCGTGCAGTTGTCGTTCACGCTTTATTTGCCGCCGAATTACAAGGAAGGCACTCGACTGCCGACTGTTGTCTGGGCTTATCCACTGGAATATAACGACGCCGACACCGCAGGACAGATCAGCGGATCGACAAAGCGATTCACGACGATATCAGGACCGTCGCACTTGTTCTTCCTTCTCGAAGGTTATGCTGTCCTTGATAACGCGACCATACCCATTGTCGGTAGTGATCCCGATACCGTAAATAACACCTATCTTGAACAGCTCGTCTCCAGCGCCAAAGCCGCAATCGATAAAGCCACCGCCATGGGCGTCACCGATCCTAATAGAGTAGGTGTAGGCGGGCACAGCTATGGCGCATTTATGACAGCCAACCTGCTGGCGCATTCCAGTCTTTTCAGAGCTGGCATCGCCAGAAGCGGCGCTTACAACAGAACTCTGACCCCATTCGGTTTCCAGAGCGAATCACGAACTATATGGGAAGCGCCGGATCTTTATAGCAAGATGTCACCGTTTATGTATGCCAATAACATCAAGGATCCGATCCTGCTGATTCACGGTGAAGCGGATGACAATTCGGGCACATTCCCGATTCAGTCTGAGCGTATGTACGCCGCTATTCGCGGGAATGGCGGAACCGCTAGGCTGGTAATGCTGCCTTACGAAGCTCACGGTTATGCGGGTAAGGAATCGATCGAGCACGTTCTGTATGAAATGATCAACTGGTTTGACGAATACGTAAAGAACGCCGAGCCAAGAACCGCTGCCAGCGGTAAAGACAACCGCTGACTTTTCCATCAAATGTCAAGCAGAAAAGGAGGTCAAAAGCCTCCTTTTCTTTTGTTAAGCACCGTGAAAATCGGCTTCTGGAACCGTTCTTGACGGTTGATGCAACCCGGTGTTACACTGATTGTTACTGTAAGAGTTCCAAGCGCGAACAATAATCTGCCAATTAGTTTTTAGAATGCTGAAGTATTCGCGCAAGTAACTGTGTTCCCCTGAACCGAAACTTCCTGTGTCGTGATGACCAGATATTGCAACAGTGAGTTTGCCTGTTTTTGTGGGTCGGGCAGTCACTGTAAGGAGGAATAAGTGGCCTTCCGAATTGGCGAAAAAGTCGTCTATCCAAATCATGGGATTGGAGTTATCGAAGAAATCAGCACCAAGGACATTAATGGAGCTATGAGCCGTTTTTACATGCTCAGGCTCAATGCGACGAATTCCGTCGTTATGGTGCCGCTGGACAATATTGGCGAAGTCGGATTGCGCTCGCCGATTACGACCGGCGATTGCGAACAACTTATGAAGTTCCTGTCAGATAACTTTACCGATCCGCCTTCTGACTGGAAAGGACGATACAAGGATTTCCTGGATAAGATGAGGTCCGGCGACCTGTTTTCCGTAGCCGAAGTGTTGAAGCACCTCACCTATCTAAACAATCTCAAGCCGCTTTCATTCCGGGAAAAGCGCATGCTGGAGCGCGCGCGCCATCTGGTCGTTAGTGAGCTAGCCATTGCCTGGCGTAAAACGGAAGCGATCGTATCGAACCTCATCGATGAGGCTTTGAAACGCGCCTGCACGAAGCATGACCGTCGAGCAGCACGCGCAGCCGCCGCAGCGAGATAGAACAGATCAAAGATAAAAAGCTTCCGCACACACTTTCGAGTGTGTGCGGAAGCTTTTTATGTAGCGTAGGCTTTCAGCCCGCGCATTTACCCCGATCAATGCTCAAGCCGAAATAAACTTTGGCGTTTGATTTGTCACGCAGGCTGGAAGCCTATGCTATATGAATCAGTGGTGTATCTCTTCTTCCTTTAAACCAGGCATTTCCAGTTGGATGGTTGTGTGATCGATTCCAAAATCGTGCTTCAATAATCCTTTAACTCGCTCCAGTATTTCGTTATTCGGAGTTTGCGGTTCCGAAACTATGATGTGCGCGCTTAATGCCTCGCTTCCCGATGTGATTGTCCATATATGCAGATCGTGAACATCGTGAACCGCTTTGACTCGAAGAAGCGCTTCTTTAACTTCGGCATAGTTCAAATGTGATGGTGTGCTTTCAAGCAGGACGTTCACTGAATCCCGCACCAATTGCCAGGATCCATATAAGATCAGCGCGGCTGTCAAGATACTGAGGACCGGGTCTGCCCAGTACCAGCTATTGGTCAGCATCAATATACCTGCAATGATTGCGCCGACAGCGCCGAGCGCGTCAGCTATCACGTGAATAAACGCGCCGCGAACATTCAGATTCTCCTGCTGTGATTCGTGAAGAATCACAATGCTGGCGATATTTACAAGCAATCCACCCAGCGCGATGAAGATCATCGGAACGCTGTGTACTTCTGGCGGAGCATGCAATCTTTTATATGCTTCGTAAAAGATCGCCAGCGAGATGACTACCAGCGCAACGCCGTTGACCAGGGCGGCCAGAATCTCCAGCCGGTAATACCCGTAAGTTTTTCGTGGGTTATGCGGTCGTTTGCAGATCCAGATTGCAATAATCGCCAATCCCAGGGCCGCAACATCAGTTAACATGTGTCCGGCGTCCGAGAGAAGAGCCAAACTGTTGGTGTATATTCCGCCAGCGGCTTCGGCGAACATGTAGACGGTTGTCAGTATCAGGACCACACCCAGACGACTACGGTTCTTTCCTGCCGAGTGGCTGTGATGGTGGCTATGGCCATGAGCATGGGAGTGACCATTATGTGTATGATCCATGTTCGGTTACTTCACTAAGTACAGACCCTCGACCGCATTTGCATCAATATAATAATACCATCACGACTGGAGGAACATGGAGTCTAATTTCTGTTACGGAACCATAAACGCTCAGGTGAAATATTTAAACAGGGTTCTTCGATACAACGACGCGTCCATTCCCCAAACGCGGCCGGCAGCGGAACCCAGCAGAACAAGAACGACGATTATCCCCGTCAGTGTCAGAGCCAGAAATATCATCCCGTCTTTGGCTAATGCCAGGAAATAGTTCACGGTCAGGACCAATGCAATTAATGTCGTCAGTCGGTTGAGAAAACCGAGAATCAGCAGCAATCCGATCAGTATCTCGACAACAACAATCGTAATCGCAAAGACCTGAGCATTCGGTGTCACGACATTTGTGAGAAACGACTGGTAAAAGACGAACAGCGGTCGATTGGCATATTCAATAATCAGATGAGGAAAATTGCTGATAAACCCATTAAGAATCTTCGAAACGCCTAACCACAAAAACCAGCACCCAGTATAGATACGCAAAACCGCCAGCCACCGGCTGGGCTGAGGGTCTCGGTTATAACTGGGTACGCTGCGACGACTTGACATAGACTTCCTCTCTGGTACCCTGCCCGATACCTGACTTACAATTTCTCAAAACCCGATAAAATCTAATCAGGTCAAATTAACCAAAGACAACAGATAGGCACACGTCCTTAAGGAAGCACAAAATCGTAGCACAGGTTTTAAAACCTACAAAGCGCAGTGTTTTCATAGCATCGCGCTAAATTCAATGAAATCCTCAAAGACCTCTTGAACTGTCAATTTCAACCCAATAAGCTGTGACGCCAAGTGGCCAAGTTCGGCCTTTTCACTTGCGTCGTCACACTGGGTGTCACAGTTTTATTTATAGTCATCAAAGAACTTACTGCACTGTGACAGGTGTGACACCACGTGGCCAAACTCCGTTTTTAATGGCGGCTTGGATTTCAATTAGCGTAAACTGGCCATCTATCGCCGTGGAGTAAAAACCAATGGATCGCAGCTAAGTACTTGTTTTCATTGAGGCAAGGAGCTTTCCATCTTGCCCGGACTAAAGTCCGCGCCACGATTTCGACTGTGACATCAGTTGGCCATACCTTTGATAACCCTATGAAAATAAACGTGTACTTACGTTTTCTTTTTCAGCAAAAACCGCTGATTACCCAATCTAATAAGGAAATGCCGTGACTTGTCCGAATAGGCAGATGGGGACGTCAATCGGGTGTTTGATTTCGAATTCGCAGGCAGAGCTACAGACTTCGATTCTTAACATCACATACAGGAACATCCAATATGCACCCCAAATAAGAATATGAGTGCATTAAGATGGCATACAATCCGGGATAAGGCTGGCGAGAGTGCGTTGTCCAGCCACAGGCAAAGGATCATGTATCCAATAATGATCTTTGCCATTATTTTTTTTATTCCATTTTCAATAAACGACATACTCCACGGTCGTAGCGCGCTTGGAATAATGATCCTGGCAGTCGTCGTAACCCTGGGAATCGACGTCATAGCCCTGTACCTCAAGAAAGAACCGCCGATCCCTTTCGCCCTGCTGCTGGCGCCGATGGCGCTCGGGATGGCGATGTCGTTGCGAACAAAAGGCATTTACGGAGCGCTGTGGTGCTATCCCGCGCTGCTCTTCTCGTATTTTGTGCTGTCACGGCTGGTTGCCAATGTCTGTAACGTAATTTTGCTGGCAGTGACGACGCCAATGGTCTACCTCTATCTGGGTCTGGGCGTGACCTTGCGATTCTTTGCCTCAGCAACACTCACAGTGATTATTGTTAATACGATTTTAAAGATCATCGGCGAACTCCAGCGTCAGCTACTGGATCAGGCCATCACCGATCCATTGACTGGAGCGTTTAATCGCCGGCATATGGAAACGTGCCTGAGCGATACGATTGAAAGAAATAAACGCACCGGCGCGCCTGCTTCGATTCTGATAGTAGATGTCGATCACTTCAAACAGATCAATGACAGATTCGGTCACGAGTCAGGGGACATCGTGCTGAAAGGCATGGTGTCTGTCATCAACCGGTATTCGCGAAGACTGGATATGCTGTTCCGCATGGGTGGCGAAGAGTTTGCCCTGCTTTTGCCGGACACCCTGCTCGCGGATGCTGTTAGCGTAGCAGAACAACTGCGAGAAATAATTGCGAACTCCGCGCTTTTAGGTGACTGGCCAATTTCTGTCAGTATCGGCGTCAGCGAATTAAGAGCCAACCAAACTATGGATGCGTGGCTTAAAGTGGCGGACGAAAGTCTGTATCAAGCAAAGAAAACAGGGCGCAACAGAGTGGTTTACAGCGAATTCGCGATGTCGAAGTCCGAAGAATTATCGCCCTTCCGAATCACTGCAGCTATTGAAAGTTGAATATCGGAAATCGCGGTCGAAAAGTTGCTGGCAGGAGCAATTCGTCAGCAATTTTTCGACTAATTAAACAATCGGTCAAGGTAATTGACAAATGTGCCGATTATTTGGATGGAATGGGATTGTGCCCCGTTGTGAGGGAATCTGTTTAGATGTGGCGTTCATTTGAAGGCCAGATAGATCCCTGCCCGGCGCACGGACTTGAGCACTATGAAGTTTTGCCCCAAGTGTAAGCGCGAATACGAGAATATATCCAGCGTCTGCGACGTGGACGGCAGTCGCCTGTCTCTTCCCGACCTTTATAATATGATCGGGACGGTTCTGGCCGGCAAGTACCGAATAGATGCTCTGCTCGGAACTGGCGGAATGGGTGCTGTCTACGAAGCATTGCACACAGACATCGACCGACGCGTCGCGGTAAAACTTCTTCATCCGCACTTTACAGTCAGCAATCCGGCAATCGCAAAGAATTTTAAGCGCGAAGCTCGCGCTGCCGGCAGAATCAATCATCCGAATGCGATCTCCGTCACCGATTTCGGCGTAACCGAAAATGGCTTGTCCTTTATGGTGATGGAGCTTCTGGATGGTCAAACACTGGAGCGCGAGATTCAACGCAACGGACGGCTGCCATTAAAACGCGTTCTGCATATTGCAAAACAGGCTTGCGACGCATTAACAGTCGCACACAGCCAAAGCGTAATCCATCGAGATCTAAAACCTGCCAACATTATATTGCTGGAACAGCCACAAATGGACATGGTAAAGGTTGTGGACTTTGGGATTGCGAAACTTAAAGACGAGGGATCGCTGATCAGCTCCGTCATAGGAACGCCAAGATACTCGTCGCCGGAGCAGTTTCGTGCTGGCGGTCACATCGACGCGCGTTCGGATATTTATTCGCTTGCAATTATTGTTTACGAGATGCTGGCCGGGCAGACACCATTCGACGGACGATCGCTGGAAGAATTGATTACCCGTCAGCTTACTGAAAAACCGCGTCCGCTATGTGAAATCGCGCCGGATATCCCTGAGCGTGTCGATCTGGTAATCCAGCGCGCACTCGAAAAGGATCCGAAAGATCGCCCCCAGACAATCGCCGATTTTTACAATGAATTAGAAGCGGCGTCAGACGCGCCTACGGTGCAGACCAGCCTGATACTGGTGGCTCCTGCCGGCTGCGAAGTCTACATCGATGATGAGCGGCGAGGCAGCATTGGTGGCAGCGGCCGACTGGTGATTCGTGGGATAGGTAACGGAAAGCACACGATGCGTGTTTCGTTAAAGGGTCTGACCGACTGGGAACACCCGTTCGTGGCAACGGGCAAAGATATAAAGATTACTGCCAGACTCAAAGGCGGACCTTCTCCATTGCGAGAGCCGTCCGCAATAGGATCCTTTACGCTGGTTCCAAACGCAGATGGCAACCTCATATCTGACCGAACTATCGCCAGCGTGATACCGGAAGTGAAAACAGGGGTAGTTACCGGCAACGGTAATGGTAACGGAAACGGAAACGGTAACGGCCACGAAGTTAAGAAATACCCGGTCAGCCAGGTAATCTCCAAGCCAAAGTTCGAGCGCAACGGCAATCACGACAAACGAATGGTTGTGATTCCTTCGGGCAGTTTCATGATGGGAAGTACGGATGGCAATCCGGACGAGCGTCCAGTTCATCAGATTTTCATCAGCGAGTTCCTGATGGATCCTGTGCCGGTAACGAACGCGGACTTTGCCACATTTATTGCAGCGACGAATTACAAAACCTACGCAGAACGCGAAGGCGACGAAAACACATGGCGAACGTTCTATGACGAGGGTCGCGACAACTATCCAGTTGTGTGGGTGAACTGGCTGGACGCGTCAGAATACGCGCGATGGGCCGGCAAACGACTGCCGACCGAGGCTGAATGGGAATACGCAGCTCGCGGTGGTCTGGATTCGAAGCGATATCCGTGGGGCGATGAACTAGATCCCACAAAAGCGAATTACAACCATCGACGCAATCCGTGGATGGTCTGGTCGGTTGAAGTTGCTTTGAAATCGCTGAAAGCGGTGCGGAGTTTCGAGCCCAACAACTACAGTCTCTACGACATGGCCGGAAACGTCTGGGAATGGTGTTCTGACTGGTACAGCCGCAACTATTACGCATCCAGCCCGCAGCACGACCCGAAAGGTCCTGAGAAAGGACCAGGAAGAGTGTTACGCGGCGGATCCTGGAGCAACACGGACGTACGTGTAGCGTACCGGCTTAACAGCGGTCCCGACTATAGAAATCTGTATGTAGGATTTCGCTGCGCCAAAGACATTTCATAAATCCCGCAGCACGCGATCAATCTAAAAATCATATTTTTGGCCGGCCAAAAAAGCTTTTTATATGAATCACATCCTACCGCGCCGGCCGAATCTTCAATGGCAGTCCGCACAATGTTTTAGTCAGCTGACCGGCAGTCCACGCTATTCTGCTAAAGAAATCTACAAATATGACGAAATTTGTCATTGAGGATGCACAGTTTCTGTCATTGAACACAGAGGGGTTGATGTGACGGCTCACGAGCGGGTTGAAAATCAAGGAGTTAGGCAGGAGGTACGAACCGCAACGCCGTGGCACGAACATTGCCATCACGATGACAGGCAATCAGGTCAACAACAACAGGATAAAAGGAGTCTTAGAATGCGCAACCAAAAAGGTTTCTCGCTCGTTGAATTATTAATCGTCGTGGCAATCATCGGCATCATCGCCGCCATTGCTATTCCGTCACTTCTGTCGGCCCGTATGGCGGCAAATGAATCGGCAGCTATCGGTACTCTTCGCACCGTGGGCAGCGCCGAAGCAACATCGCTGTCACTTAACGGCACGTATGCCAACCTGGCAACACTTGCCACCAACAATTTCCTTGACGGCCAAATGACTAATGGCGTCCAGCGCGACAACTACACTTTTAACGATGTCAGCGCGACAACTGCAGCGTTCGGCGTCACGGCCGTGCCGGTAACCGTCGGCAGCAGCGGCAAACGAGGATTTGGTATCTACGAAGATTACGTGCTCCGTGCGAATTCGGCCGGAACAGCGGCAGCCAAAACTGATCCCGCAATCGGCGTGGTTTCGTCAGGCAGCTAGTTTGAACATATTGAAGACAGGGGGTATGTCCAACGGACGTGCCCCTTTGTCAAAAGATCTGGTTTGATCACCGAAAGTTTAGAAAATAGGGGTTTTTCAGGATGCGTAACGAAAAGGGTTTCTCGCTCGTTGAATTATTAATCGTCGTGGCAATCATCGGCATCATCGCCGCCATTGCTATTCCATCACTTCTCTCAGCCCGTATGGCGGCAAATGAATCGGCAGCCATCGGTACTCTTCGCACCGTGGGCAGCGCCGAAGCAACATCGCTGTCACTTAACGGCACATATGCTAACCTGGCAACACTGGCCACCAACAATTTCCTTGACGGCCAAATGACCAATGGCGTCCAACGCGACAACTACACTTTTAACGATGTCAGTGCGTCATCTGCAGCGTTTGGAGTTACCGGTGTGCCTGTAACCGTCGGCAGCAGCGGCAAACGAGGATTTGGTATCTACGAAGATTTTGTGCTCCGTGCGAATGCGTCAGGAGCGGCGGCATCGCAAACTGATACTGCCATCGGTGTGGTCGCGTCAGGCAGCTAATCTTTCAGTCAGCTGATGAATACAGAGAATACAGGCGGGCCCCGCGCCCGCCTTTTCTTTTTGCAGCGCTTTTCACAACACTGACGGAGTGTTAATCTTTACATTCCCGTGGATTAACCGATTAATCGCGTATTTCATATCTAATCCATTCCGGGGCTGCTAACGATAAGAATATAAGAGAACCAGATCGCTATATCGAAGTTGCGATGACTGATACAACTACCAACGCAAAGAACTATTTGATTCAATCGCAGAACGCCGACGGCGGCTGGGCCTATCTGCCCGGACGGGAGAGTTCTCCGGAACCAACAATTTATGCGACCCTGGCGATTTGGAGCGACGAAGGAAAATCGAAACGCGCCGCGCTGCGTGGACTGGACTGGCTAGCGGCAAATTGCACGTCGAATGGCGCGCTGAGGATCCCAGGACATGTCGAAGATCATTGGACTTCCCTGCTCTACCTGATCGCTTTGATTAAGCTGAAGCAGAATCCCACGATGCAGGCAACAGTTCGGGAATGGGCGTTAAAGTTCGAGAGTGCTCCGGTCAACGAAACTGAAGATGTGGATCTCAACGGTAAACTAATCGGCTGGGGCTGGGTCAAGATGACATTTGGCTGGGTGGAACCTACTTCTTACGCATTAATCGCGCTTAAGCTGGCGGACCGTAGGGATCATCCCCGAGTCGCCGAAGGAACTAACCTGCTATTAGACCGGGCGTGCAAGGACGGAGGCTGGAACTATGGTAATCGGGAGGTGCTAGGTCAACACTTGACTTCGTATTTGCCGACTACCGCGCTGGCCGCGATGGCATTGCAGGGCGAGACTGATCGACAGTCGATCATTGATAAAGGCCTGGACTATTTAACGCGCGAAATTGAACGCAATCAGTCGGCGCTCAATCTTGCACTCACTATTCTCTGCTTTGACGTTTATGGCAGAGAGACGGACAAATATAAAAACCTTTTGAACGCCCGTCAGATGCCTGATGGAAGCTGGATGGGCAACGCTCATTTGACCGCGGTCGCGGCACTTTCGCTGGATACGACCGATCAGAGCAAAATAAAGGCAGGAGGGATGGGAAATATTTTCCGTGTCTAATAAATTCTCTCGCCGCAATTTTCTTAAATTCGCAGCCGCCGCCGGTATGGGCGGAGCGGCATTGCGCTGCTCCAGTCAAATAATCCACGAAAAAGGATCTGCCCAGGTTGCGATATACAAAGCCACATCTTATCAATCTGACCTGGTCGATATCATAAAGCGCGGCGTTAATGATTTTCCCCAGCTTCAGATTAAAGATAAAACGGTTTTGCTGAAGCCGAATCTGGTCGAGTATTTCGATTCCCATAAAGTAAACACCAATCCGGCGATGGTCGCGGCGGCCGCGGACGCATTTCGTTCGCTGGGCGCGCGCGAAGTGATAGTTGCCGAGGGGCCGGGTCACAGGCGCGACACAGAAATACTGCTGGAACAATCCGGTCTCGATTATGTGATTAAATCGTCAAAGCTGAAGTTCGTCGATCTCAACCTGGATGATACCGCGAAGATAAAGTTGCCGTTTAATCAGACGTTGCTGCACCAGATGTACTTCCCCAAAACGGTGCTGGGCGCCGATGTTGTGGTATCGATGCCAAAGCTCAAAACACATCATTGGGTTGGAGTAACCCTCTCTCTTAAAAATATGTTCGGGACCGTGCCGAGCGTGATCTACGGCTGGCCAAAGAATGTTCTGCACTGGCACGGAATTGAAAGCAGCGTCGTCGATATCAATACTGCCTTGAAACCCAGTTTCGCTATCATCGATGGAATAGAAGGCATGGAAGGCAACGGCCCGCTGGCCGGTGATACCGTTAAATCGAATGTGATAATAATGGGAACGAATCTGACCGCGGTAGATGCGACGGCCACGCGCTTAATGGGATTGAGACCCGAAAAGGTTACTTACCTGACGATGATGGCAGAGACGGGGCAGCCGCTTTCCGAAAAGAATATTCAACAGATCGGCGAGACTTTGTCCAGTTGCCGTCAGTCATTCAAGGTCCTGTCAAAATTCTCTGAGTTGAAATCCAGCTATTCTCTGTTTTCGTAAGAATGGCAACTATTTCCTGCGGCGAAATCTGATTTCAAGTATCATTGTTTTTTGGACAAGGGAAGCTTATGCTCTTCGTTTCAATTCTGAAATGAAGCGGAGTTTATCGGTTGATTTGCTAAGGTCTCTTCATTCAACACTATTAATAATCTGGTGAGTTGTTCGCTTTATGGATTTTAGACGCCTGAAAGAGCAGTTTACGAAGTATGCACTGATAGGAATTTTCAATTTTGGCATCTCTTGGGGAGTGCTGAACTTATTACTGTGGATAACAAACAGACGCGGCGTCATCGCATACACCATTTTTCTATCCATAGGCTTTATCTGCGCAGTTTCAAACAGTTATCTGTGGAACAGGAACTGGACTTTCAAATCTCAAAAGGGCGGAGCGAACACCTATTCGCTGTTTTTCGTCTTGACTCTGATTGGAGCAATAATTGGAATTGGCATAAGCTCTGTGATTTACAAATATGTCCCGCCGGTAATGGGCCTTGGGTTGACCGCATGGGCGAACGTCGGTTTGTTTGTGTCAGTGGCTTTTCAGATAATCTGGAATTTCACGGTTTACAGCCAGATCGTATTCAGATCGCCGGTAACACAAACCGAAGAGGCTGTTAGAGCCACCCATTAAATCCGCAATTTTCAATCAATTTAAATCCTTCATTCATTGAACTTTAGGCAATGAATTAGTCCTGTTTTTTTCGCGAAATATTTCACCTCGAAAATCCGATAAATTTATAGGGCAGTCTCTGTATCGGGACTGTCAGAGAGCGATTACTGCTGCCCTTTATACGTTAGTAGAAAAAGAAAAGGTGCTGAACAAAATGGCAACCTCAATCATACATTCACTGCCGTTAACAGACGCTGTGACTGTCGAAGTAGACGAAGAGTCACCGAACGAAATCCAGTATCAGGTCGAGCTGACGATCGTCATGCCCTGCCTGAACGAGGCTGAAACGCTGGAGACCTGCATTCGAAAAGCCATCGGTTTTCTCGAACAGCATAACGTCAGCGGCGAGGTCGTCATCGGCGACAACGGATCGACCGACGGCTCGCAGGCGATAGCTCGCCGATGCGGAGCTCGCGTGATCGATGTGCCGATTCGCGGTTACGGTGCGGCGCTTTATTACGCCACGCTGGCAGCGCGCGGAAAATACGTGATCATGGGCGATTCGGACGACAGCTACGATTTTTCATCTTTGAGCCTGTTCGTTGAAAAACTCCGTGAAGGATACGACCTTGTAATGGGCAATCGCTTTAAAGGCGGCATCAGAACCGGCGCGATGCCCTGGAAAAATCGCTGGATCGGCAACCCCATTCTTACCGGGATCGGCAATCTCTTTTTCAAGTGCCCTGCAAGCGATTTCCATTGTGGCATGCGCGGCTATTCAGTCGCTGCTTTTAAGAAGATGGATTTGCAGACAACCGGAATGGAGTATGCCTCCGAGATGGTCATCAAATCCACCTTGCTGGGGCTGAAGATTGCAGAAGTGCCCACGACACTTGATCCCGATGGGCGTTCACGACCGCCACACCTGAGACCGTGGACAGATGGATGGCGTCATCTTCGGTTCATGCTTTTGTACAGCCCGCGATGGTTGTTTCTCTATCCTGGAATATTTCTAATGCTGGCCGGATCACTTGCGATGGCCCGCCTGGTCCCAGGTCCGATATTCATCGGACGAATAGGCCTGGATATTCAAACGATGCTCTATTCCGCGATTGCGGTGTTGATCGGTTATCAGGCTGTTACATTCGCGATCTTTGCAAAAGTCTTTGCGATCAGTGAAGGACTGTTACCACCGGACCATAGATTGAACAAACTGGGCAAACACATAACGCTTGAGCACGGATTGGTAATAGGCGTGGTTCTGTTCCTTTCGGGTTTGCTGGGCTCGATCACTCCGATCATCATTTGGAGCAAGGTATCATTTGGACACCTGGATCCGTCGGATACATTGCGAGCCGCAATTCCATCACTGGTTGCGCTTACGCTTGGAGTTGAAACGATCCTGGGCAGCTTTTTCCTGAGCGTCCTAGGGCTGCGCACACGCCATACAAATACAACAAACAGGAGGCGTCGCTTAACCGATGAAACCGCTTGATCGATTCTTGCAGCGATGGCGCATCAACAAAGTTCGCCCTTTCCTGACGCAGGGTGCACGCGTCCTGGACATCGGGTGCTCTGACGGAGTTCTCTCAAGAGAGGTATCCGGATTAGGCGAGTATGTCGGGATCGATCCTGATACCGAGTCGGAGACACAGGATAACAACGCTCGAATTATCAAAGGATTGTTCCCTAACGATCTGCCGGACGCTCGCCCGTTTGATGCGATAACGATGCTGGCAGTCCTGGAACATATACCGACAGAACAACAGAAACCCTTTGCAGAAAATTGCGCAAAGTACCTGAAGGCAGGTGGCTACCTGTTGATAACCGTGCCGTCGCCTGTCGTGGATCGAATTCTGGACGTGTTGATGTTTTTCAAACTGATCGATGGGATGGCGCTGGAGCAACATTACGAATTCGATGTCAGTCAGACTCCATCGATATTCTCGTCAGCCGGATTAAAACTGGTTGCAGCAAGGAAATTCCAGATCGGGCTCAACAATCTATTCGTGTTTCAGAAAGCGTGATTGATCGTATTCGAGGTGGCCAAGACTATGAGCAACACAAATTATAACGACATCGCTTCGATAATGACGGACATCAGGAAGGCTGCACCCAGAGAGGACCTGCATTCCTGGATGACAGCACATCCGGCGCGCGTTTACCGAGATTTGATTATAAGCTGGGTCTGCATAATAGCGGCCCTGGTCGCATTGTCGTTCGTTCATCACTGGTGGATGTATCTGACAGCCTTTCTTGTAATTGGCGCAAGTCAGTACGCATTGTTTATTCAAGGGCACGATGCTATCCACGGGTCGCTTCATCCAATCACGAAGATCAACGATCGGCTGGCAAAGTGGTTTATCCACGGCCCGATGTTTATGGGTTTTGACGATGGTAAGCGCAATCACCTTGAGCATCATCGGACGCTTGGAACCGAAGCGGACCCGGATCGCTATCTTCATGTTTTGAGCAACAAAAATTCGAAAACAGGTTTCCTGCTGTTCTGCTCGGGACTAGCAACGTTTGGCAAAACGGTTTTAAAGGTAACGCCATTTGGCAAGATGCTGGATTCTGCTTCGCAACAAAAACAAAAATTGGCGAGGGAAGATCAGGAGTCAACATCAATATTACGAGTACTTCTGGTCTATATCAGGCAGCGTGTCCCGGTAATCGTCGCGCAGATACTTATACTGTCGTTATTCCTGGGGCTACGGTTGCCATTCTGGTCTTATTTCGTGTTGTGGGTCGCACCGATCTATTTTTGCGTTTTCCTTGCGGATGAGATTCGCGCATTTTGTGATCATGCCGTGCCTGCCATGTCTGATGTGCAAGCTGACCCTTACAGGTTGATAACATTTCGACCTATGTGGTTGGAAGCGCTCTTTTTGTCGCCGCGGAACATGAACTACCACGCTGAGCATCACCTTTGGCCGGGGATTCCTTATTACAATCTGCCAAAGGCGCATCAGTTTGTTAAAACCAGACCAGGAATCACACTCCGCAGCAGTTATGTTTCGTTTCTCGTTAAATTATTCTGCACACTGCCACAGGAATCGGTTCAGAAATGACGGACGAACAGTTACAGCTGGAATCAGTGACGTGCGGTGTTTGCGGGTCCGACGACTGGACTCCTTTCGCTTCAGGCAAGGATTACGAATACCACACTTCTGAAGACGAGTTCCGCATGGTGGAATGCAAAGCTTGCCGGAATGTTTATTTGAATCCAAGGCCAGCAGCGACCGAATTATCGCGCATATATCCGAACAACTATTACGCATACAACTATGACACAGCGGTACATCCGATAGCGCGAAAAGCTAAAGATTTCCTGGATCGCATGAAGGTAAACGCGTGGCTCAAATACACGTCAGAATCCAGGCCATGTTTTTTAGATGTCGGCTGCGGCAACGGTCGTTATTTGAAAATGCTGCACAGCATGGGTGTTCCAAAGGAGCAGCTATTTGGAGTCGAGATGAGCCACGACTCAATCAACGCGCTAAAGGCTGAGGGTTATCAAGCTTATTATGGAAGAATTGAGGATGTAGCGGCACAGCTTCCGCGCGGCAAATTCGATCTGATCGTTTTATTGCAGGTTCTGGAGCACGTAGAATCGCCAAAAGCAGTTATGGAATCGTTGTCCGGCCTATTAAATAAGGGTGGCGTCCTGATAATCGAAACTCCTAACACGCGCAGTCTTGATGTACGCCTGTTTCGAGAAGGTTATTGGGGAGGGTATCACTTTCCCAGACACTGGAATCTTTTTGATCGCGAGACGCTGGCGAGACTTACTAACGAGCAACACCTGGATGTGAAAGGCGTTAGCTTTCTTCCGTCACATTCGTTCTGGATTTTTTCGTGCCATCATTTAATCGAAGATCGATGGGGAATGACGCGACTGGCGCGGTTTTTCAATCCGCTGAGAAATCTTGCGCTGCTTAGTCTCTTTACTACTTTCGATATTTTGCGGGCGCGTCTTGGCTTTCAAACGTCGAATATACAGCTTGTCGCGACGAGGTCATGAATTTGTGGTCTTGGTTTGAACGTGAGGGAATATGAAGTACGCAGGAACAGAAGCGAGACACGACAGTGCCACGAGTAATTCCAGACGATCTACCGTCTGGACGACCCTTGGCATCGGCTTGATTGTGTTTTCGATTTACGTACTTTCAGGACCGGGCCGCATAGACATCATCGACGGGCAGCTTCGCTATGAAGTTTCGGCTAACCTGGTGCAGAACGGTCGTCCTGAGCTTCGAGATAAGTTTATAACCTCAAACGCGATGCTGGCAGTGCGTGGCAAAGATGGTGCGTTCTATTCGTTTTATTGTATAGCAGGCTCTGTTTTCGCCGCCCCGTTTGTATGGCTGGGCGGATTGCTTGGAAGCCCCGAAGGTGAGGGTCAAAGGTTCCTGTTCTCGCTCAGTTCCGGTCTCTTTGGAGCGCTGGCGGCCTGTGTCTTATACATATTTTACATTGACCTGGGAGTTTCAAAAAAACGAGCGCTCATGTGGTGCTTTGTCAGCGCGTTTGCGACATTACTGTGGCCGACTTCGACCTCGACATTTGATAATGCGCAACACTCGTTTTTTTCGCTGTTTGCCATCTATCTGGGTTACCGGAGCGCGATTAAGAAATCCATTGGTCTGTCGATTATCGCTGGAGTTGTGGCAGGTATATTGATCAACTACCAGGAATATTTTGTTTTGCTGATACCTGCGCTCGCCCTCTCCTGTCTTACATGGCAGGGGCGAAAAATAGATGACGATGATGCTGGAAAGAGCAGCGCTACCAAATCCAGAACAAAATCTTCGGGACTGGATTTTAACGACGTTGCCCGAGGCATTGGAAGTGTTGTATCGGCAATTCGTAAACTTGCATTCGGCGACGGCGAGTACGCAATGGCTCGTCGAAGGTATCTTGCCTATGCTTGCGGAGCCTGGTCGGGCGCGGTGGTGTTCTTCTTTTATAATTACATGCGTTTCGGCTCGATCTTCAATTCGGGCAAGTTCGACATCATAGCTCAGGGACATCCGGTATTTTTTGGGAGCTTCTTTATTGGTCTGCCGGGCCTGCTTGTCAGTCCCGGGAAAAGCATTTTCCTTTACAGTCCACCGATTATTCTGGGACTAATCGGAATCCGCCGGCTCTGGCGCGTTGCACCGCAGGTTGGTCTGAGCGTAGCAACGACCAGCTTTGTATTACTGATGTTCCTGTCAAAGATCTCTTTCTTTGGCGGAGACTGGTGCTGGGGTCCGCGGTACCTGGTTATTCTGCTGCCGTTGTGGGCGCTTGCTTTCCCGTTCCTTCCTAAAGGCAATATCGTTCGGGTTCTGGCGATAACAATCGTTGTGATTGGATTTGCGGTCCAGGTGATGGCGTTAAGTGTCGATCACTATCGCTTTTTCCTTGAGAACGATTTACCCGGACATTTCTGGGCTGATGAGCCAGGCTTTTATATGAGGAAAAGCGCTCTCTTCGCTCGAGCGGGAGAAATGATGTCGTTGTCGCAAGGTGTACCCAGGAGTGCATTGCAGTTTACTCAGACTCCTTACGAAGGGACTCTTACCTACTGCATCTTCGGGGTCAGACCGATCAATGGTCTCCGCCTGTCGCAATGGATAAAGCAGTATCAGGTGTTCTATCTGCCTCGGCCGTGGCCCTTGTGGATGCGAGAAATCGATCCGGAGCAAAGACCAATTAATCTGGAAGCCTGGGTTATCGCAATGATGCTGATGCTTGGAATTGGGGTTTACGCGACGGGTCGCGGGCTTCGCATCGGTGAGAAACAAAAGATTCCGGCGTTTATCGAGAGTCCGGCATCGGCGGTTCCTTGATGATATTAAACGCCAAAACGTAATCGTCGCTTGCGATATAATGGGCGATGTAGATTACTGGATGATTCGATATGAAACTTGCAGCAATTGCCACAAACACATTTCGCGAAACAGTCCGAGACAAGGTCCTGTACAACCTCGTCCTGTTTGCCGTGTTGCTGGTAGGGGCTTCCCTGCTGATAGGGCAACTCTCGATATCTCAGGACCAGAAGATAATCATGGATATGGGTCTAAGCTCCATGTTGTTGTTTGGAACCCTGATCGCCATTTTTATCGGAATCGGACTGGTCTATAAGGAGCTGGACAAGCGCACGGTATATAGCCTTCTTACAAAACCGATCAACCGCTACGAGTTCATACTGGGCAAATATTGCGGATTGGGATTAACCCTGCTGGTTAATTCGATTGTGATGGCGGTGAGCATCGCTCTGGCCTTGCTTTACCTGCAACGTGGATTTGATCGTCTTCAATGGGCGCTGGTACCGACGGCATATCTGATCTTTCTCGAACTGGCGGTAATAACCGCGATAGCTTTGCTGTTCTCAAGTTTTTCTTCGCCGGCACTCTCGGCAACGCTGACCTTTATGGTTTTTCTGGTCGGCAATTTCAGCGGCGATTTCCGTACCTATGCGGCAGCCAGTAATTCGGCGGTCACAAAGTCGGTGCTCTACGTTCTTTATTATCTGCTGCCAAATTTGAGCAACTTCAATTTCATTACGGTTGCTGCTCACGGTCAGGTTGTGCCTTTAAAACTTGTCATCAGCTCGACCATATACGCAATCATCTACTGTGCTGTTTTGCTATGTGCGGCAATTATGATTTTTGAGCGACGAGATTTTAAATAGATTTGATTCCTGAATTTTATGCGGCGGTCTAATTACATAATACCATTGATAATCATCGCGGGTCTTGCGACGCTGATTCCGTTGCAGCGCTGGATCGACGGAGAAACCGGGAACCGCGCCGTCGAGGAATCGCTCTATCTTCCGTCCGGCAAAACCGTAAAAGAGATCAGTGTCGGGTTTGACGGAATCGTATCTGACATCTATTGGATGCGCGCAATCCAATACTTTGGCGGCAAAGTCCTGAACGGCGCGTTAGACGAAGGTTCGAACGATAGATTTGAGCTGCTGTATCCGCTCCTGGACATAACGACTACGCTCGATCCGCAGTACATTGCGGCCTATGAATTTGGCGGAATGTTTGTTGCCGATTACAATTCAAAAGAGAAAGCCATCAATCTTCTGCAGCGCGGTATAACTGAAAACCCGAATGAATGGCGCCTCTATCAATATCTCGGCATGATCTATTGGCGACAGCATGATTATCCAAAAGCCAGTGAGACATTCGAAAAAGGCAGCCAGATCAGCGGCGCCCCGCAGTTCATGCACCTTATGGCGGCGCAAATGCTTGCTGAAGGCGGCAGTCGCACGACCGCTCGACAAATGTACGAGCACGTCTACAACAGCAGCGACGACAAGCGGATTAAAGACTGGATGGCGACGAAACTGAAGCGCCTTGACGCTTTGGATCAAATCGACTGTTTGAATCGTGTGGTCTCTGCATACAAAGACAAAACTGGCAGATATCCCGCTACACTCGATTTAAGAATGCTCGCCTCAACGCTTGGCCCCACATTGCAACAGATATTGAAATCGTCGCCGGGTGTACAGTTGAATTACAATAAGCAAGGATTGGCGGTCGATCCCGACGGATACGCTTTTGCATATAGCAATCAAACAGGCGAGATCGCGTTGGCAAACGATACGACTATTTTGAAAAAGTAGCATCAGGTTACTTGTCATGAATAATGTCATAGAGATTGAGAATCTCACAAAGGATTATCTGATAGGTTTTTGGAAAAAGCGGCCACAGCGTTCGCTTGATGATCTCTCGCTTGACGTTCAAGAGGGCGAGATTTTCGGATTCCTTGGACCAAACGGCGCCGGCAAGACAACGACGCTGAAGCTGCTAATGCGCTTGATCTTTCCGACCAGTGGCACCGCCAGAATTCTTGGTCGTTCGATTGACGACACGGAAATGAGGCGCGATATCGGTTATCTGCCAGAGCATCCTTATTTCTATGATTATTTGACCGCGCGAGAATTACTGGATTATTACGGCCAGCTCTTCGATATGAGTCCTTCGGATCGAAAAGCGAGAACAATAGAATTATTGAAGATGGTCGGAATGGAAGAATTCGCCGATCGCCAGCTCCGCAAATTCTCTAAAGGAATGGTCCAGCGAATTGGGATTGCTCAGGCTTTGATCAATAGACCGAAGGTCGCTTTTCTTGACGAACCGATGTCTGGATTGGATCCGCTCGGGCGTCGTCAGGTCCGCGATATTATTGCCGGACTCCGTGATCACGGGGTGACGGTGTTTTTCAGCACTCACATTCTGTCCGATGTCGAAGTTCTATGCGATCGAGTTGCGATACTGAACCGCGGCAAAAGAATTGGTTATGGCCGCCTGGACGAATTGACTCGCGGCAAATCGCACGGTGTCGAAGTTGTCGCGGGAAATGTTAGCGACGCGACGATGAAAGAACTTACCG
>Ga0070741_10006389_pt1 | contig 25339 bp, 16 predicted proteins | sample Coa_R1_4_FD_66440 | JGI IMG/M metagenome (GOLD analysis project Ga0070741, IMG submission 66440) | Surface soil microbial communities from Centralia Pennsylvania, which are recovering from an underground coalmine fire - Coalmine... | ecosystem: Environmental > Terrestrial > Soil > Unclassified ... | reverse complement strand
ATTTTGACGAGTTGATGCACCAGTTCCTTCATGATATGGGGACAATCGTTAATATGGCGCATGAGAACCGTCTGATTGCCCAGTGGCACACCGGCATCTATCAGCCTCTCGCAGGCGAGCGCGGCCTCCGCCGTAATTTCGAGCGGATGATTGAAGTGCGTATTGATCCAGACCGGGTGATACTTCCGCAAAATTTTGCAGAGGTTCTCGGTAATACGCTGTGGAAAAACGACCGGCGCACGCGTGCCAATGCGAATGATTTCAACATGGGGAATGGCACGCAGGTTGCTCAAAATATACTCTAGAATATGGTCGTTGACCAGCAGGCCGTCGCCCCCTGATAGCAGGACATCACGCACCGCTGGCGTACGACGGATATAGTCTATAGCAGCGTCGAGCTGCGGTTTGGGCACGGCATGCCCAATCTGCCCGGAAAAACGTCGCCGCGTGCAATACCGGCAGTACATAGAGCACTGATTCGTCACGAGAAACAGGACGCGATCAGGATAGCGATGGGTCAATCCGGGTACCGGCGCGTCGCCATCCTCTTCCAGGGGATCTTCCATATCCCAGGGTGAGCGCTGCATTTCTCTGGAAATCGGTACGGCCTGCAAGCGAATAGGGCATTGAGGATTATTCGGGTCCATCAACATAGCATAATAGGGCGTGATGCGCAAAGGAATTGACTCAGAAACACGCTGCACTCCTAGCGTCTCTTCGGGCGTCAGATTGATCACCTGCTTGAGAGCCTCCAGTGTGTTCACGGTATGGGTCAACTGCCATTTCCAATTGTTCCATTGCTCGTCGGTGACATCCCTCCATAGCTCCACATCGCGAAAATGGCGTTGCCTCTGAATATCTTGTACGCTTTTCATCATACTGATCCTTTCTCCCCTCTTGATTTGCGACTACCCCCAAGCTGCACAAGCGCCTGATCGGGAGAGATTTCCCGCTTTTGGAGCTTATGTAGAAGAGCGAGTAGCTCTTTCTTCTGGGCGCTCTGGGGAAGCTCAGCTCCTTTCGTCGCGTTACCACGCGGCAGCTTTTGCACTTTTCTGCGGGCTAGCAGTTCGGCAGCCTGCGCCTCTATGCTCGGATAGAGGAATAAATCCGCCACTTCAAACGTGTCATCTGGCAGGCGCTCCTTCATCTTCCCAAAGAGCTGGAGCACGAGCAGAGAATGCCCGCCCTGATCAAAAAAGCTGCGCTGCGGATTCACAGGTCTGTGAAGAACAGATTGCCAGAGATCAAGCAGTATCTGCTGTAGCGGGCTATCTTCGTTTATCGCCAGCGCAGGGGTCGGAGCAATGTAGCTTTCGCTCTCAGCGAGAAGCTGCTCCTTCAGCAAGACACGGTCTATCTTCCCGTTCGCATTGCGCGGTAGTGCTGGCAGCACGACAAAATGTTGTGGCACAGCATATTCGGGCAGGACATGATGCAGTTTCTTTTGTATCTCTGCCACATCTACATCTACTGCCCCACCCACGAAGGCCACGAGCTCCAAACCCTCTGCGCGCTGAACAGCGAGTACAACGGTTTCCCGGATGCCTGCCTGCCCCAGCAGTGCATTCTCAATCTCACCCAGTTCTATGCGGTGGCCCCGTATCTTGATTTGTGTATCGCGCCGCCCGAAGAACTCGACATACCCCTGCTCATTGAGTCGCGCCAGGTCGCCGGTTTTGAAGTAACGGGTATGGTCGCGCACAGTGATGCGATCATCGCTGATGCGGCCATCATCCATGAGATAGCCTTTAGCCACCTGCTCTCCTCCAATGAGCAACTCGCCGATAGCTCCGGGAGGAAGATCGCGCCCCCAATGATCAACAATCTTCAGGGATGTTCCTGGAAGAGGTGCGCCGAGGGGGCAGAGGCCGGAACGTGAGCTATATGTAGCCGATGATGTACAGGACAATACCAGCGATTCGATCATACATTCGCTCAGGCCGTAGCCATTGTATAGCCGCAAGCCCTTCCACAACATTGCGCGCAGGGAGTTCAGTTCTTCCAATCTGAAAATATCGGAACCGACGATGACGGTGCGGAGCTGCTCCGGCCTCTCCGCAGCGCCTGTGAGATGCTTGAACAGGGAAGCAATCAGAGCTGGCGTAGACTCGACCAGGGTAATCTGCCATGCATCAAGCAGTTGGGCCAGATAAACCATATCAATGCGCCTATCATCAGGGCAGACAACAAGCGTGCCCCCTGTCGAGAGCGCCTTCAGGAAATCGCCAAGAAAGACATCTGATGTCCAGCTTCCAATTTGTAATACCCGCTGCGGGCAAGCAGCCAGCTCGTAGTAGTCCTTCCAGGCTGCAATCACTTGAGGAAGACCTCCCGCCGTGAGGGCAACCAGCTTGGGATAGCCTGTACTCCCCGAGGTTGAGATATAGTAGGCTATCTGCTCCCGCGTCATGATCGTATCGAGTAGTGCGTCATTTACCGGTAATATATCCTCGTTAGTAAGCGCATAGATTGAGGTAAGGGCAATGACGGCTTTAGGCTTTAAAACTTGCAGCGTTCTGTTTTGTCGCTCCTCTGGAAAATCAGCATCCAGGGCGCACCATGCAGCGCCGAGCAGCCAGGTGGCACTGAGCGCAATCACGGCTTCGACGCTCCGTTTGCCCACATAAGCCACGGTATCCCCACGACGAACATTGTGGGCATGGGCGAGATAGGAGGCAAGACGAAGGGCACGACATTTCAGCTCAGCATAGCTTAAACTGTGGTAACCATCATATACAGCAATGGCTGTACTCGCCGCAGCTTTGAGATACGATCCCAGGCACCATAGAGTCGTTGTGCCGGCGGATGATGCATGCTGCGCAAGGGTGCTTGCCAGTACATGCCGCTCTTCCGGTGTAATCAGCACCAACTCCGCCAGGCAGGTCTGCTCAATTGTAAAGATATGCTCCAGCCAGTAATTGAGGCTGCGGACAAGAGCTGTCACAGTTTTCTCGGCATAGAGCTGTTCATCCCATCCCATGCGTAAAGCAATCGACGTATCGCGCACATCAAAGGTGAGCGCGAGCGGATCGGTGCTGGTTCCTCTGGCAAATAGCAACTCTGGTTCCCAGGCAGCAACACCATCAGTATTGAGCGTATGATGAATGCTGCCTTGAAAATTCTGGAAGACGAGCGTGGACTTAAACAGCTCCGCCATCCCTGGAAGCTGAGTACACGCCAGCAACGTTGAGTAAGGCGTCACTGTATGCTCTGCAATGCTCATGATGCTGTTGAGTACCTGCCTGCATTGCTCGATAAAACGCGTCTGGGGAGCAAGCCGCAGCCGTACCGGGAGGGTATTGATCAACATGCCGCTCAGCTCCTGCACGCAGTCAAGCTGATATGGGCGATTGGCGAAGGTCATACCAACGCAGATATCGTCGCTGTTCTGGTACTGATACAGGATCAGGCCCCACAGACACGTTATCACGCTTGAAGCCGTCAGGCGATGGCGCTGACAAAACGCTGCCAGCATCTGCGCCGCCAACGAGGAAAACGTCAGATCGTTCGTTCTGAAATCTGCATGCTCCTCTCCCTTCTCCTGCCCTGCCGTTGGCTTTTCAAAGTGGAGCGTCTCCGCTGGCTGAACGCCCGCCAGTTCCTGTTTCCAGAACTGCTGCGCCTGTTCATCGACTTCCGCATACTCAAGCCAGGAGAAGTACGCTTCCAGAGAGGGACGCGGGGAGAGTTGCACATTCCCGTCATGTAGATAAGAGAAAAAGTCGTTGAGGCATTGCGTCATCGACCAGCCATCAACCAGGATATGATGGTGAATCCAGACAACCGCTGCTCCTTCGCCTGCTTCTGTTCCGGCAGACCAGTGCTCCACATACAGAACTTTTTGTAGTGTCTGCATGCCATGCACTTTGAGTTCCTCCGCCTGACCTCGACACCATTCCTCCAGTGTCTGCCCCTGTTTTGCTTCTATGCGCCAATCATAGACATTGAAATCGATGGTTTTGCTCTCCTCGATCACCTGCCCAGACTGTGCGGCGTTCCACACAACGCGCGTGCGCAGGGCGGGGTTAGCATCGACCGTCGCCTGCCACGCCTCTTTGACTTTTAGAGCTGGAATAGTGGCCGGGACGCGATAGGCAATCACTTGCCAGTACGCATCACTGCACGGATTCCTGAGCGTATCTATCAGCATCAAAGATTGCAGAGGCGTCAGCGGAAGTACACGCTGATCTTCTGAAGTCGTTGAGGTTTCATCTTTCGCAGCAAGCGTATGGGCTGTTTCAAGATAGCGCGCCTGTTCTTCAATGGTTGGATATAAGAAAAAGTCGCGCGGCGCAAGCTCTAAACCTTCTTTTAAAAGGAGATTGCCAATTTGCAAGGTTTTGACAGAATCTCCTCCGATTTCAAAGAAATTCTGGTCAACGCCAACCTTTGTTTGCTTTAAGACCTGGCACCATATTCTAGCAATGCGCAGTTCCATAGGGGTTTGAGGATCTCTTCCCTTTGCATCTCCATATACGCGTAACAGTTCGCCTGCCTTTTTTGACAAACTTTTACGATCTCGCTTCCCACTACTCGTCAAAGGAAGGGAAGGCAAAGCGTAAAACAGAGCCGGAACGAGCGCCGGGGGAAGCTTTTGAGCGAGTGCTTGCTTCAAGTGCTGAGCCTGTGTCTCTACGGCTTCCAGCGCCCTACCAGACAAGGATGCTGGAACATAGAAGCAAACCAGGGTAGCGATACCTGAGGCAGCCTGGGCCGCCACGACGACCGCCTCCTGGACCCCTTCTAGTGCGGCAATATGCGCTTCGATCTCGCCTGGCTCGATCCGTACGCCACGCACTTTCATCTGCTCATCCGTGCGACCCAGGAAATCAAGCGTGCCATCGTGCCACTGCCGAACGAGATCGCCGGTTTTGTAGAATCGCTCCTGCCCGCTGCCAGTAGTGCTCTCGCGCATGATAAATTTGCGCTCCGTCTCCTCCGCATTATGAAAATACTCCAAAGCAAGAGAAGGGCCGCCGATTAGCAATTCACCCGGGAATCCTTTGGGAACTGGCCTGCCATCCGGTCCGGCGATGACGAGCGATACATACGGCAAGGGATGACCAATGCTTACGCGGGTAATCTGCTGCTTGAAGGTATCAAAACCGGTCACCTCAATGCCCGTCTCCGTTGGGCCATAGAGGTTCAACAGCCGAACGTGCGGCAGAAGGACAGCAACACGCGCTATCAGATGTGAGGGCAGAGCTTCGCCGCTCGTGTGCAGAACGCGCCACTGTGAAAAGTCAGCATCCTTCATTCCCTCAATTGCTTCTAAAAACAACTGGAGCATGGTCGGCACAAAATGACAGAGCTGGATCTGCTCACGCACAATCAGCGCGGCTAAAGCAGAGGGATCGCGCTGCAAGCCTGGCGGGGCAATCACGAGCGTGGCTCCGACCGAGAGCGGATAAAATATCTCCCAGACCGAAACATCGAACGTATAAGGCGTCTTGAACAGGACGCGCTCGCCGGGATACAGCAGCCTCTCATCGTTCTGCCACTGAACGCGCAGGGCCGCGCCGAGATGCGGGCAGAGCACACCTTTAGGCGTTCCCGTAGAGCCTGAAGTGAAGAGCAAATAGGCCGCATCCGTCACAGATACTTGCGGGAAAGCGAACTGAGCAGTAGACAATTGCTCCTGCATAACCTCTGCCGCACAGCATACCTGCCAGTTGCCTTCAGGGAGCGATTCTTTTGTCCCGATAATGACAACGTTAGCATTCAGGTTCAGCAGGATGTGCGCGCATCGTTCCAAAGGATATTCCTGGTCAATGGGAACATACACGGCTCCAAGCTTGAGCACAGCCAGAATCGCCGCCACCATATAGGCGCTGCGCTCCATCACCAGAGGGACCAGGTCTCCTTGTTGTACGCCCTGCTCATGCAGTGCTATCGCAAGCTGATTCGCCCGGCTATCTAAATCTTTATATGTCCACACTGCCGTCTCTGTTTGCAGAGCTGGTCTATTTGCATATTGCTCGGCGGCGCGCTCAAAGAGCTTATGCAGAGGTAAAGCCCTACTTTGCGCGTGGGTGACTAATGCTGGCTCGGGCATGATAACCGGACCCTCTGGTAAACAGCGTTCCCACGGCTTGAGCGGACACTGGATTGCCTGGGCCAGAAACGCAAAATAGGTCTCCATCAGTCCTTTGATCGTCTCGCCGGCGAAAGCAGGGCTTGCATACTCGATATGGCCTTCAATGTGGTCGTCCTGCACACGGAGGAACGCGCTCAGGGCGAATCTGGCCCTCCCCGTATCCATCTCAATAAAAGTGGAGCGCGTATACGGCAGAGGGAAATCGATCACGAGCTTTTCGCTAAAAGTGGTATTGACCAGTTCCGTCGTTCCACTCTCCCGTTTATGCGTAAGGGCGGCGATGGCTCCCAGCGAGAAATTACCATGCTCCATCGCTTGACTGAGATCTTCGGCTAGCTTTTTTACCAGCGTGATGTAATCTTGTTGCTCCTGAAGAGAGAGCGAAAGGGGGATAAGGTTGACGAACATCCCTACCTCATTATCAAACAAGGGATGCGTGCGACCATGAAAAGGAACGCCAACCGTAATCTCGTTTTGATGGCAAAACCGCGCCACGGTCACAAACCAGGCGGCTAACATGGTCACAAAGCAACTCACATTATGCTCCCTGCAAAATGCGACCAACTGTCTCCCCAGCCCGGGCTGGCTGCGGCATTCAAGGATTTTTCCCTCGAAGGTTGCGCAGTCAGCCCCATCTTTAGGAAACTCGCAGGGCTTCATTTCCTGCACTTTTTCTGCCCAGAAACGGCGCGCGGCTAGCTCTTGAGAGCCGCGATTCTGCCATGTCACAAACTGAGCGAAGCGGGACTCCGTTGCCGGAGAAAGTTGAGGGAAACTGCTTGACTGTTTTGCAAGGAGTTCTGTGTAGCAGGCGGCGAGTTCGCGCAGCAAGAGCTGCAGCGAAAGCCCGTCTATCACGCTATGGTGGCAAACGAGCATAAATAGACTCTGTCCATCGCGTACTGGCAGATAGAGACCACGAAACAGGGTATCCCGTTCAAGATCAAAGGGTCGTCGATAACTCCTCTGAGCCTGGGCCATCGCGTCAGCGAGATTCTTTGCCGGTGGACAGAACGCAATACGGGACAGGAGTTCTTCCCGTGAAAATGGCTCGATCCTCTGCTCTATTTCCTGCGACTCGGGGTGCTGGCGAAAACGCGCGTAAAGCATGGCGTGCTTGCTCAGAATGGTGAGCAGAGCATCACACAGCGTTTTCTCGTCCAGATAACAGTCAATCACAAATGTAGCGCCGATATTATAGAATGGGTTCTGCGGGTTGGTCTTCCAGAGATACCACAAACTCTGCTGCATAGAAGTGACCGGAAACCAATCCTGAGTGCCCGACACAGGAGCATTCTCCTGTATCGCTCCTAGTGCGGACAGAGAAGGGAGGATTGCCGCGAGTTCTACAGGGGTACGATTGGCAAGCACATGTGAAGCTTTACAGTTCTTATTAAAACGCTTTGCGATCCGCGCAGCTATCTGAGCGGCTGCAATCGAGTTGCCACCCAAAGCAAAAAGATCAGATTGGGGCGTGACCGGTTGCCCGAGGACGGCTGTCCAGATATTCAGCAGTGCTTTGAGTTCCTCCGGTATCTCGCTACAGGCATAGGTAGCCAGATATTGCGCATGTTGCAGCAAGAGATTTTCCTGCTGTGCCTGTATGATACTGGCACGATCTATCTTGCCATTTGCAGTGAGAGGAATGCTCTGATGGACCAAAAATGTAGACGGGACCATTGCATGCGGCAATCGCTCTTCTGCATAGCCGCGCAGATCTTCAAGAGAGCAGTCTCCCCGCAGCACGATAGAACAGGCAAGGCGAGATGCCTGCGTCACCGGATGAGTGATGACGACAGCAGCGGCTTGCAGCACGCGTGGATGCGTACACATGACGCTTTCCACCTCGGCGAGCTCAATGCGTACCCCATCAATCTTTACCTGCGTATCGTTGCGCCCGTGGTAGCACAGCGAGCCATCTTCATTCTCGCTCACAATATCTCCTGTATCATACATGCGCGTCCCCCACTCTGTATGCACCAGGAAACGTTCGGACGTGAGATCCTCTCTGTTCAGATATCCCCGCGCCAGCGCAACGCCGCCGATCCAGAGGTTGCCCTTCTGCCCCCGCGGAACGGGCCTCAAGGCGTCATCAAGAACGTACGTCTGCATATGGGGGAGAGGGTATCCAATATCTGGCGGGATAGCTGCATTTTGCTCTGTTTGTGCAGCAACAGGGCCGGAGGTTGCCACAACACAACCTTCGCTCGGGCCATAATTGTTGATCAGGCGAAAAGGCAGACCTGGCGACGGGCGACGCGTCAGCCGATCTCCTCCCGTCAGAATGAAACGCAGGCGCAAAGTGGGCAGAGACCAGTCAAGATCGAGCAATCTTTCGAGCAAGGGCGTAGAAACAAACGAATGCGTTACCTTATTGACCAGCCAGATCCGTTGTAGGCAGGCGGGATCGAGCCGTTCATCGTCAGTACAGATATACATCGAAGCATTTGCTGCCAGCGTGCCCCAGATTTCCCAGATGGACGCATCGAAACCTGGGGACGCGGTGAGAGATACGCAGTCATTGCCTGTAAGCTCAAATACTTGTAAGTGCCATTGCAGCAAAGCTTCGAGCGCCTGTAGCTCTACCACAACCCCCTTTGGTTTCCCCGTTGTACCGGAAGTATAGATGATATACGCAGCCTCATTTTCTGCGCGCTGAAAAGGAAATATATTATCTGAATATGCTGCAAAGTTCTGATCGATATCAGCTTCATAATAGAGATAGTCATCAATTTTTATGACATGACAATGAGGGGAAAAGAGAGCTGCATGGAGACCGTTCGCAATCAGAGCAATGTCAGGCTTTGCATCCTCAATGATATCGAGCAAGCGTGCTGCCGGTGATACATGATCTACAGGCACAATGACGCCACCAGCGAAGAACACGGCGAGATGCGCTATCACCAGTGAAGGAGTGCGTGGCAAGCAAAGCAGGATACGCTGTTCATGCCCCGGTGCGATGCCATATTGTTGCAGCGTGGCCGCTAGCATTCTGGCTCGCCTGTAGAGTTCGGAAATAGTAATACACTCTTCACCATAAAAACAGCATGATAGTGATGAAGAGATGCTTTCTGAGCCAATCTTTTGAAGAATGCGCATGCTACTCATAATGAAAAACCCTCTAAAACAAATTCAGGCAAGGCTGCTTGATAGTCAGTCTTGTTGGGAAATTGGGGCAAAACAGGAGAGAGATCATGTAGCGCCAGTTTTCGCGCTGAAAGCTGAAAAATGGCAAGCTCCGCCGAAAGCTCTCCATTTCACTATTTTTGTTTCGTGACTGAAAGCTTACTTACCTAAGTTATACTTCTATCCATCAGCCAGGCCAATCCCCCCAGGGTGTATCTGGTGGGGGGATTTAGGGGGTAGATAAGGATAGATGAGGGGTCTATCAACAGGCGAAGCACGCTGCCGTCTGGCTCAATCTTTCTCTAGTCGTTAGAGATTGGCAGTGGGAGGTTCAGCGATCTACAGAAATTGGCGTTTTTTTTGAGGGCTGCGACGACGCCCCTATTGAATCAGCAGGCGAGAGCTGACATGCCAACGCCTTTACTTTCTCTTCTGCCGGTTTGATAACTTTTTCTTCGAAGGTTGTTTGCAATTCCGCCAGACTGCTGTAGCGATAGCCTGGGAGCACACAGGGATAGTGTTTGAAGTCAGGAAACATTTGATAGAGCTTGCGCGAACCATTGAGGAGCGGCTGAACTGGCACCGTTGTATCTGACAAAAGAGAGCGCAGCTCTTGCGAGATACTTTTGTGACGCGAGAGATCTGCAATGATAAAACGAGCGAGCCTGGCAAGTGTGCGCAGCGATGCTGAGAAATCGTGACTCAAGGGCATCTCGAAGTTGAAGAGTAGCGGAGTGTACCCTCGAACACGAAGCTCGTCTCGCATCGCTTCCAGGAAGGGTTTGCGTTCAGCCGTAAAGCGCCCCAGGATCAGCACCATATTAGATGCTATACTCGTGATGACCTGGTGAAGCTGTTTGTTGTGCAAGAATAGATAGAGAAATTGCGCGACCTCTAGCGTATCAACGATGATGGCAGGCTCATTGGGGCTACTGATCACGAGATCAGCTTGATGGGCTTCGTCAAGATGAATGTTCCAGGCTGACAGCCCACAGACTGAACACCCGGTCACATTTGCTCGTCGTAAATTGGTCTCGACAAGGATAGCATAGTCGAGGATGGCTTCGGCAAGTATCGCGTCGGTGAAATCAGTCTCACGCAGCATCGTCATGGTCAGGTTCGCGCCAGTAAGGTTTGCTCCGCTCAAGGTGGCCGCAGTAAGATCTGCTTTCCAAAGTCTGGCGGTGGTAAGATTAGCCTCGCTGAGGGAGGCAAAGGTGAGATCAGCGAAGCCGAGATCAGCCTTATGAAGGTTGGCGTGATGGAGATTGGCTTCCACAACCTTTGCTCCAAGCAGGTTTGCTTCCTGGAGATCTGCCTCTACCATGTCAGCTCCCTCAAGGTTTGCCCCTCTCAGGTTCGCTCCCCGCAAATTAGCGCCAGCGAAATTGGCCTCGGAAAGGTCTGGCTGAACATCAGGATGTTTTTTCCTCCATTCGTTCCAGGCAAGGCTACCTTGCTTGAGGATGCTGAGCTGCTGTCGATTGCCCATATACACTCCCTATAGCTGTTGTTGCAAGTAGTATAGCACAAGAGTTAGCCCATGCTCTTGACCCTCATTGCAAAATAAATTTGCCAGAGGAAAAACTTCCTCTGGCAAACTCGGACAACTTTTCTTTCGCTTTATCCTTTTTGTTCCACGGCCTCAGGAAGCTGCGCGGGAAGGATGAGATACGAAAGCAGCCAGCCCACCACGCCAGTTACGAAGATGGACCCGACCGTCATATGGATGGTCCAGACTATCCCGCCAAGCATGAGAAGAGCGAGCATATAAACAAAATACAGGGTGGAGGCGGAGATTGCCGCGAATAGGCGGAAGCGCCACGGCTGTGATAGCGCGGGGCGAATAAAGTAATATGCGACATCAAGAAGCAATCCTGCCAGCAATCCGATCAGAATCACCACATAGTGATCGCCCATAAAGCTCATGGGAATTGCTACCGCGAGTTGTACGAAGGTAAAGAACCCGAAGGTGAGCCGGAAGCTCCGAATAGTGTAGAGCGTCAAGCCAGTGAAGAGCACTACCTCTAGTAGATAGCCCTCAATGGCCTGAAGTTGGGTGATGTCATTGAGAGAACTAATGGTTCGTGGTACAAACACCCCTGCATGGGTAGACTGAGCTGCGACAATTCCAGTGCTGCTAATCTGCGGCCAGAAGGTTTGGAAAGGGCTGGTGGACTGCGAGAAGTTGGTCACTGTGACCAGGAACAGCGCAAACGCCACGGCCAGCAAAAAATGTTCTTTCAGGGTCGCTGGCTGCTCTCTGCGACGATATCTGGCTCGATAGGGGCCAAGGACCATCAGCCCGAAGCAAACCATGAGGAAGAGGTGCGTTGGGCTAAAGAGCGCATCTATATTTTGTTCAATGCCAAAGAGCGTATGCCAGGCCAAATCACCGATGCCACCAAAGAAAAACCCAATCACCCCCAGCAATGACAGTTCGTAGCCCTTTGGAATGGCAGCCAGCCATTTCGCTCCACGGGAGTGGTTAATAAGCACTGTTCCCAGCATTACACACGCAGAAACCACATAGCCAGAATAAAGTATGCCATGCCAGGGCGTGAAAAATGTCTCCAGGCGCGCAATATGACCATGGGCCCACGCGTCCGCATAGGAGCCTGCAATTATCCAGGTAAGCGCCAGGATAAATGCATACTCAAAAGACTTCTCACTGATAAGAGGCTTTGCTGTAGAAGTGGTAAAAACTCCTTTTGAGCCGATACCAGCCTGAGTTGCCACGATTGTATCTCTCCTTCTTCAAACTATTCAGAGTCATCTGACGCATCAAGAATAGGATACTCATAGAAACCGAGCATTGTCAATAAAAAGATAGCGGGCAGTAAACTTCGTGATGGGATCACGCCTGAGCAGTGCTTTAGCAAGCGTGATAGAATGCAGCATCGTAGTGATAAGCTTTTTGCAGGAAAGGGGCAGATAAAGATGCAAGACCAGCGCATCGCTTCGCTATTACAAGAGGTTGGGCTCCACGCGCCAGACATTGAGGCCACTATCGCAGGAGATGACCCTATTCTCCCCACCTCGTTCCATATTGGAGGAGCTGCCGCGACCGCTCTTGGGGCGTGCGGCGTTGCAGCGGCTGCGCTCTGGCGGGAACGCACAGGAGAGAGCCAGACAGTTTACGTCAATACCGCCAGAGCGACAGCTACTTTGATCAGCGCCTTTCTCCTCCAGCTTGATGGACAGCCATTGCTGCCGCCAGATTACCGCTCCAGAGGCAATCCCCTCGTGACCTTTTATCGCTGTCGGGATGGACGCTGGATACATTTACATGGGGCGCTACAGCATCTGGCGGCGGGCACCCTCAAAGTGCTCAACTGTGGACCTGATCGAGAACAGATCAGCGCCGCCGTCAGTCGGTGGGATAGCATCGCCCTGGAAGATGCGCTGGCGGATGCAGGCATGTGCGGCGCGGTCGTTCGCAGCACCCAGGAATGGCTTGCTACTCCGCAAGGACAGGCGCTCAGCACGTTCGGACGCATCAAGATCGACAAAATCGGCGAATCCGCTCCCCAACCCGTTGGAGATCGACAACGGCCTCTCGGCGGTGTGCGCGTGCTTGACCTGACGCGTATCCTGGCCGGGCCAACCATCGGACGCATCCTGGCCGAGCATGGCGCGCATGTTATGCTGGTAAACTCGCCCCACTTGCAGAACTCTATGCCTTTCGTCATCGACACCGGGCACGGCAAGCGTTCCGTCTACCTTGACCTGGCTAATGCAGCACAAGCAAAGCAACTGCGCGAACTAGCAGCTACGGCAGATGTTTTTGTCCAGGGCTATCGCACAGGAACGCTGGCGAAGCGCGACTTCGACCCACAGAGGCTCGCCACAGCGCGACCGGGCATAATTTATGTCACCATCAACTGTTACGGCAATGTGGGACCGTGGCAGAATCGCCCGGGCTGGGAGCAACTGGCCCAGACCGTCTCTGGCCTGGCGCATGTCCAGGGCACAGCCGAACGCCCGCAATTATTGCCTGCCGCCGCCAACGATTATATCACCGGTCAGTTAGGCGCTCTGGGGGTGATGGCTGCGCTCTATCGCCGCATGCGCGAGGGCGGAAGTTACCACGTCCAGGTTTCATTGTGCCAGACTGCTAACTGGCTCGTCTCACTGGGAGCTGATTGTGACCGCGACCTCGCTCAAGGCTTAGATGCGTCCACTGTGGCCCCCTGGATGGCTACGGCGGAAACCCGCTTCGGCCAACTGACCTATCTCGCGCCTGTCGCTCAACTTTCGGCCACGCCGGGACACTACTTTCGCTCTGTCGTTCCGCTCGGATACGATCTTCCATCATGGGACTAGCTGCTCTCGCTCACATCAGCAATCTTCATGGATATCAACGGCTCTGGCTAAAGAGCATATCTGATTCTCAGCACGCTCCCCCGCTCATGGCTGAGCGTCGCGCGGCTTCGCCACGCAAAAGAGGAGAGGGATGGTGCAGCAGAGGCGCGTTGCGCCTCTGCTGCACCATCCCTCTCCTGAATGTGGGCAACGCAGGCGCGAGCATGCGGATGCCATGAGCATCAGGTATGCTCGAAGAGCCTGTTTGCTCACTAGCATAGTCGCCGAATTCTGTTAACACAAAGTGCGAACTAAGTGTAAACAGGCGCGAACTGGTAGGCAGAAAGCGGGCCGAGAACTGCGAACTGACTGTAGATAGTGGATCAGCATAATCAGTTCAGTAAATGTAAATGATTCCACGGAGGGTAATCGATGGTACTCAAATCTACTAGCCAGGGCATTCTTTCCTATGAGCCGTCAGGGTCATTAGATCACGCCAGACAGGAAGCTGCTCGCCGGAGTGATGCTGCTTCGCATGAAGGTTTCATTGCGCCACGCACACCCATCGAGGGACAGCTTGCACGCATCTGGACTCAGGTACTTGGTATTGAACATATCGGAGTCAGAGATCATTTTCAAGACCTGGGAGGACGTTCATTGCACGCCACCCAAATTTTTTCCCGCCTGAAAAGCGATATGGGAATCAACTTCCCTCGTAGTCTCATTCTCACAGCTCCAACCATCGAATTGATGGCCAGTTGCATTGAAACGCTTTACTATACCAAGCAGTCATAATCAGGCACTCATAAAATATATACGCCCCTGACTTATTTTTCTATAAGTGCAGCGGCAAGCAGCGATACGACCTCTTCAAGGGTCTTTCCATAATGGCGCTGTTCTGGTACTTCGCGTCCCAGGACAGTGCCTTCAATAAAACGATACAGCGAGGCGGCTCCCTCCGGCATCTGCGGAGGAAGACCGAGATCGGAGAAGGTGCAGGCGATCTCTTCCATCTCGCCGACCCAGCGATAAGCCTTAGGAGGCATTCCAGGCACTAAACGCTGGATCGTCTTGAAGAATGGAAGCTCTTGAAACTCGGCAAGCAAGGGTTCCTGGAGACCGAGCGCCTGGGCAGCGACTAAAGATTCGGTTGCCAGGGCCGTCAGTCCTTTGGTGAGCGAGGCATAGCACATCTTCAGACCGGATGCCTGCCCGCTCCGCTCGCCGAGTACGCGTACGTCCAGCCCATAGTTGCTCAAGAGGGCCAGATCAGCGACACGAGGACCAGAGGCGTACAAACGCGGGCCTCCCTGTTCTCCAATGTGAGGAGGACCGCCGATGATGCCGACGTCAACAAAGGAACCGCCTGAGCCGGTAATCAGTTGGTCGAGCGTCAACGCGGTGCGGGGAGCAATTGCATTGCAATCGGCAAACAGCAGGGCTGCACCCGTGGCGCGCACAGCGGCAGCAATACGCTCGGCACAATGATATGCCTGAGCAGGAGGAAGGATCGAGAGTACGACATCAGCCTCTCGCACCAACGTCTCGTCGTCTGCAACCTCCTGGATGCCGGCAACCCTGGCTAAAGAGCGCGTGCGCTCGCTGCGGTCACGCACATTCGTAATCACGCGCATCCCATGTCGTTGGAGCACGCCGCCAATGGCATGCCCCATATCGCCCGGGCTCAGAACTCCCACCGTTTGTATCTTCATCGCTCACCTCAGGAGAGACGTTTATAGCTGGCATGTTTTATATAAGGAACGTATGTTACCCCTATTTGGACCAATCGACCTCCACCTTAGGCGGCGTGGTCAATGTCTGCATCACCACGCAGTATTGTTCTGTTTTCTCACGTAATGCCTGGATTTGCTCTGCCGTTGCCTCTGGAGCATCGATATCAAAATGCATACGGATCGACTCAAACCCAACCGGCACCTCCTTCGACATCCCCAGCGTTCCCCGTAGATCCAGGTCACCTTCAACCTGTACCTCGATATGCTTTGTTGGCACGCCCATCGCGGTTGCCACCATCTGGCAGGTAATCTGCGCGCAGGCAGCCAATGCACCCAGGAGCAGATCGCCTGAACAGGCGGCAGTACCCGCCCCTCCCACTCCCGTATGGGCCTCAGCCTGATACAGCGCGCGCCCGATATCGACCGAGCAGGACATCGGGGTCTCGGTCTGGTTCCCCTGCGCCTTGAGCGTTATGCGTGCGCTGTTCGACTCGCTGCGATATTTCTCTTTGAACGGTCTCTGGATTGATCGAAGGTCCATTCTTTGCTCCTCTTTCGTGAAAATACTATGCGTCTATTTTAAGCCTCAGCATCAATCTCTTTCACCAGCTCCACCAGCCGCGTCAGAGTCGCCAGGCGTTGCTCCAGCGTCTGACCATCGGGCTGCACCTGCAAGGTAGTGACGCCTGCACGCCGGTGGATGCGCAGGCGATCTCGCACCATACTTTCCGTGCCGATGAGGTTGGTTTTGAGTACCAGATCATCCGGGACGCGAGACGCTGCGGCTTCACGCTGTTTCTTGAACCAGAGGTCCTGCACCTCCAACGCGACGTCGGCATAGCCGGCGCGCTGATAGACGTCGTTATAAAAATTATGTTGCCGCGAGCCCATCGCCCCTAGCGTGAAGGCAAGCCCAGGCTTACGAGCAGCGATCAGGCGCTCGACATCATCGGAGAAGGCCACCACGCCGCCCGCAACCTGTAAATCAAGGTCCGCCAGGGTACGACCGGCTTTCCTGGCCCCTTCGTCGATGGGAGCGAAAAACATCGAGGCATGTTCGGGGATAAAGGATGTGCCCAGCCAGCCATCTGCCAGTTCACCCGTAAGTTGCAGGCTTTTGGGGCCGAGCGTTGCCAGGTAAACAGGCAACGTTGGGCGTGGCGGGACGCTGGCGGTCAATGCTTTGCCCTCGCCATCGGGCAGGGGGAGTTGGTAGATTTGCCCCTGATAGATCAGGCGTTCCCCACGCGTGATCTGACGTACAATTTCAATCGTTTCCCGCAGCCGCTGGAGCGGTTTAGCGAAACGTACGCCGTGCCACCCCTCAACGACTTGCGGCCCACTGACCCCCAGGCCGAGCAGAAAGCGATCTTGTGAGAGCGAAGCCAGGGACAGGGCGGTCATCGCCGTTAAAGCGGGCGTGCGAGCGCCAACTTGCAGAATACCTGTCCCCAGCCGTAGCCTTGTGGTTTTCGCGGCCAGATAAGCTAACGGCGTGGCCCCATCATAGCCCCACGTTTCCGCCGTCCACGCCGAATCTATCCCCAGCCGCTCAGCCTCGACCGCATAGGTAATTGCCGAGGCCCAATCTTCGTTGGAGGAGGTATAAGTCGTGACGCCAAACGATATTGCCAGTTTCATCTACTGCTCTCTTCCCTATGATGGTTGCGCTGACGACAAAGCGGCGGCGATAGCCTGTATTTGGCGAACGTGATCAAGCGTGTGGACACGGGCAAAAAGCAGCCATTCGCGCCAGTTCATCTGGCCGAACTCGGTATGACCCCAGAGAATATCAAGCTGCGCCTGAGGGTCTGCTTGCAGCACAACCTTGATCAACCGCTCGCGGAGCGCAGTAATTTCCGCCAACAGTTGTTCGCGCGTCGCACTGGCTGGCGCATGCTCAAGCGTATCTTTCACGTTGGCAGGCTGTTCGCCACGTTCAAGCACGCCAGCTATCGCCCGTTCATCGAAAGCGGCGATGGTGCGGACATGCGCCAGAACGTCGGCTGCCGACCATTCTCCTTCTCGCGGCGGGGTATGAAAGGCAGCATCAGGGATAGCTGCGGTCGCCGTCAATAACTGCTGATGCGCTTCTCGTAGCGTCTCAACCAGTTGCTCCGGCGTTCGACGCATCGCCTGGCTGCTCAGATAGCTACGGACGCGAGCAACCTCTTCTGCGCGCGTCTCCTGACGATCCCGGGTCATGGCTCGTTCCTCAACTAGCGTTCGCTCTTTTGGATGGTGCTACCAAATGTGTTTTTATGGTCGATATACGCTTTATTATGCCACATTTTCGTTCTTAAACACAGCGAATAACAGGGCTATCATAAAATCGGCCTGTCCAGAGTGGTAGTTCAGCCTCATTTCAGGATACTGTGGTACACCAATAACAAGCAACTGCGCATGCTGAAAAATAAGGAGAGAGATATGCATTCCACCAAACATTTCTATGCTGGTCGCTGGCTCTTTGTCTATGTCCTGATGATTATGGTGCTTGCGGCCTGTTCCACACCATCTGCACAACCATCTTCATCTACGACGCAAGCTGCGCGCAAGAGCAGCCCGACGCCTGTTCCTGGCGCTCCACGGTGCCAGCCTTCATCTCCGATCACGACTTCAGCGATAGGGCTACCAGAGGTGCGAGGCACGACAAACGCAAAAACGGAGCTATGGGCGCTGCTGTTCAACGCTATGAACGCTGGACAGGAACTGAAAATCGTCTGGCGCATGACCGGCAATGGCGATATACAGGCGGTGGCACAGGGACCACATGGTCAGACCGTTCAGCCTAAATGGGTATCATTTCATTCAGGGTCGAACTGGAATCGTCCCGGCCCTGAATGGGGAACAGGCTTTGTCCTGCCGGAGCCTGGATGCTGGGATTTCCATGTTAGCCGCACTGACGCTTCAGGGGACGTATGGCTGCTCGTGAAGTAGCCCTATCTCAATATGCTTCGTGTATGAGATATCGCGCTTTCAGCACTCAAAAAATCTTCTGAGGTGTCAAAAGATGAGCTGCGCTCATCTTTTGACACCTCAGAAAGAAAAACCGTGCTTGCGCCTCCGGCGCAAGCACGCCAGGGCAAGCGAAATCGCGGTGGCGATGGAAACCAGATACACCCCTAAAGCGGAGTCGTCCCTAAAAGGGTAATGATTGCCTTTGCCACCTCTTTGATCGTCTCTGGATCGGTCTTATCTTTCTCCATCTCAAACTCGATATCAGTTTTGCCGTCCTTACGGTTCACCTTCAGCTTGATTTTGGTTTGTAGCCAGGTAATTAAGGTGCCGAGAATGATAGCCCCTGCAAGCGCCAGCACTACCGACATCTGCTCCTCTTCGGGAGGGTTGGCTAGCAACTCCTCAGCTTTTGGCTTTGCCAACTCGTCATTGAGTAATAACTCCAGCACTCCACGGCTCAGAGCTGGATTCTCTTCATCCTCCGGGATGATCTGAGCGGCGTCAAGCTGAGCGGTATTCTCGCCAGCCGCGTTGAGCAGCGCCACAATCGCTTCGCGCGCTTCATCCTGGCTACGAATCGCCCCGAGTTGCTCCTGTGGCAGATCTTCTTGTAGTTCCTGCGCGACATGACTTAATATCAGTAAAATAGTTTGATCATCCATTTGATCGATCAATGCCCTGTCCGACATGTGACATTACCTCCAATCACCAATGACTATTAAAGGTGCCCAATGATAAGGGTGGTTGAGAAAGGGCCTGTCCGCAGCGTTGAGAAAATCTCTCTGGGCCATTTGTAACGCACGCCACTTCTCAACCGGCTGCTCTGCCTCGGCCCAATAATGATAAAACTTCGCCATAAATTCTTGCGAGGTTCGTTGATTCACATTCCATAGACCCACCACAACAGCCGCATTACCCGCGTATAGTAGAGAGCGGCTCAACCCCTCAAGCTCATCACCGCTGTTGCGCTCCCCCTGAATACCCGTGGAGCAGGCCCGCAGCGTGACAATACGAGATCTCATAGAGATTCGTAAAAAGTCGCGCGCGGTCAATAGATAGTGGCTGCGTTCCAGAATAGAGACTTCGCCGGGATTTTTCGGCGGCTTCTCCTGTCCGTTAGCAAGCAATACACCGGAGTTTAAAGGATCTTTCTCGTCAAAATACCCATGACAGGTCAGATGAACAACATCGTAATTACCAGCCTGCTGCAAAACTCGCCATTTTGTAGCGGCAGATACGCCGATATCGGCTGTGACCTGCCAGAAGTCTGAAGCGAAAAGCTGATCGTCCTGCTCGAAAAACTCTGGATGAGTATCTACCCGGGAAGATACGCCCGCAACATAGACCGAAGGAACTGCCGTCTGTGGGCCATGATGCGTACTCCTCTCAAGCGAGTAGCGCAACGTGCTCAGGCTGGGGCAATAGACCACGCCGAAATGTTCGCCCAGATAGGTTCCATCCGGCACGCGCAACGCATGGAACGGCAAAAGGTGCAGCGGCCCATGAGGAGCGATACAGAGCAGTTCGACGCCTTGAACTGCTGGTAGAAATGGTAATAGCACGTCGCTCAATGCCATAAAATCGTGCAGATCCCGCTTCCACGGTTGCTCATCGCGAATTGGCGGATAAGAAGGAAATGCCTTCGGCTCGCCATTGAACTCGCGCCGTAAGAGGCGGGCCGCCTCGCGCAAACGCTTGCGACCTATTTCAGAGCGGAACACCTGGACCCGCGACTGATCGGAGCGCACAACAAAGCAGGTGGTGATATCCTCATCACAAAAGAAGGAAACAAAAGCCATCGGAGTCGTTGCATGCTCGGCTAAGAGCGCCTGCACATCCTGGAGTTGCGCAGGCTCGCCGGAGCGCATCCTGACATATTCAGCCGCAAAAGGCCGCATCTTGTCCCAACAGTCGCGCAACTCATGGCTAATCTCGCGCAAGCGTTCAAAACGGAACACCTGGGATTTGTCGTACTGTTCACCACTTGCTCGTTGCAGATCGCGCTCCAACGCGAGCAAGTTCGACTCTTGCTCTCGCAGTTCCTGGGGAATGGCTTCAGATTGCGCAATCGGCGTGCTGGCAAGATTGGCAAGAAACGCTCTCGCTTTAGCGGACTCGTGCAGATTAAAGGCCAGTTCAATTGGATTGGTCGATGAAGGTAGATCAAGCTCATGACCATGCTCGATCAGTAAAGCAATCAATGTACCGTAGAGTCCAATCCACCCTGCGATAACCTCCGCCCGACTCCGGTTTAAGAGCACTCCTTGCAGGTCTTTCTCGACTGAAGCCAGGGCATCTATTAATATGTCGTAGGCTTCTTGCTTTTCATCCGCGTGTTGCATAAGGAGTTTCGCCAATTTGATATGCAGGCGCATAACATCGGTGGAGGACATATTTATGGCTTTACAGCGCTCAATCGTCTCTCGACACAGCGCAATCGCCTCTTGCTGATGACCTTTTTTGGCTTTCTCGTCAACGAGTAGCGATGTCAAGACCAGTTCCTGAAAAATTTCTCCCGTTGCCCTGCTGATATCGCGCGCCCAGATGATTGTACTGGTGACATCCTCAGTTAAAGCAGCCTCCCCGCTGGCAACGCGAGAAGCATACATAAAGACTCCGAACGTCTCGTTCTCGTTCTCTAGCAACTCTATAGCGGGGACGAGCGCCATACTATAAAATGTTTTTGCATGCTCATACTCGCCTAGAGCATCCAAAGCATCACCTACGCCGATATAGCTGGTGACTTCACCTGGCTTATCGCTCGCGGACGCTTTAGTGGGCAGCGCCTTCATAAACTCGCCAAGCGCCTCGCGCGTTGCAGATTCTTCGTGCATTCCCAGGAGCATATTGCCAAGATTATTGCGCATTGAAGCCACCATCACTGGATTGCCCCACTCCTCGACAACCTTGAGCGCCTTTCTCATATTGGCAACTGCTTCAGCCACGTTCCCTCTTTTTTGCAAAGAGGCCGCGATATTAATCATGGCTTTAAATTGCGTTGATCGATCACCAAGAGCTTCAGCCAGTTCCGCCGCTTTGCGATATTCTATCTCACCCTCTTCATAGCGACCCAGGTCTTCCACCACCAGCCCCTTGAAGAGATGGCAACGCGCCTCCTGATCCTTGTATTGCCGTCGTTGAGTAAAGGTAAGACAGGTGTTAATCAGCTCAAGCGATTCCTGATAGCGGCCCAACGTGCGATAACAATGCGCCAGTCTTTCGCGGATAGGATTGGCTATATGCTCGCTCTCTTCGCTGCTGGCAAGCTCTAACAATTTCTGGAAACTTTCAGCAGCTCTGGGCGTCTCGCCAAATTGATCATAGAAGCTGGCTCGCAAGCCAATGATCCCGACCATCATCAATAAATCGTCTGAGCCTTCCGCAAGCTTTTCCGCATGTAGCAGGTGCCGCTCCACCGTAGCAAAACGTCTATTATCCCGACAATAGGAGACCCAGAAGAAATGCGCTTTAGCGGCTGCCTCCTGATCGCTTTTGCCTAATACTAAACTGGTCACGCACAATACCCTGACCCAGGCCAGCGTTCCGACCACAGTTGGTTTAAGCGAAGAGGTTCGCAGTTGCAACATCTGGTAGGTTTTTTCATCTAACAGAGACCGATGGTCGCGCAAAAGCGTGTAGACATGCATCATATCTGGAGCGTGCAGCGCCCGCTGGATCAGTTGAGCCGCGGTTGTGATAGACTCAGTGCCGTCTGCGGCTTGCGGCTGGATGATCTCGCCTACGGCTTTACGCACAAAGAGCAGTAATTTTTGCTGAGCCGATGAACCTGCCTCGATATATGCCTGTTCAAGCGTATCAAACTCGTGGTAGAGGGCCGCGCTATCGAGATTGTGCGTTTCTCTAATGGCTTGCTGAATATCATCGACAGAGCTGAGATAGAGGAGCCTTTGCACAAACTCGGTGTAGAGCAGGGCATTCTGATCATCTGATGACATTACTTTCCTCCCTTGCTCAAATCTGCGATGCGCTCCGATGCGTCCTGTTTCTCTTCATCATTGCTGGCATATTGGATGGAAAGGTCAAGGTGATGCCGGCCCTTCACTGCGTCGCCACAGAGCCAGAAGACTTGCCCCAGGTTAAAATGGTACACATGCGAAGGAATATCATCCCGATCCAACAGCTCGGCTTGTTGCATGGCCTCTGCATCCTGTCCGGCGATACAAAGCGCAAAGGCATAGGTCAGGCGATAATCAGCATTGGATGGATACATCATGACAATCTTGCGCAGTTCCTCAATAGCGACCTTCGTCAACTCCGGGTTGCCAGACTGAACCTGCGTCATCAATTCCTGCATACGCTGGCCCATCTGCTGGAAATAGGCTTCGAGGTCGGCATCGTCGATATTGGCGACCAGTTGTAGCAACTGGGAACCCGGGTTTATTTTCTCAAGCGTTTTGAGCGCGGACTCTAGATGATTCTGGGGATCTTTACGCAGATAGCAAGCAATCAGTAATTCCAAAACGCCTTCTGCTTTGGGAAAACGCTTTTGCCCTTGCTCAAGTATCGCTGTGGTTTCATCCAGTGAAACATCCTCGAACCCCTGTCGCTCTCGCAGCAACAGCAGCTTCCCCAATCTCTGATAATCGTCCGCGCTCACCTGATCAGATTGAATACGCTCGCGCAAGCTAGCGATCTGGAGTTGCTGTAGTTGCTCATCCAGCGCGGTCTTTCTCAGGAAGCGCTCCATCCCCTCTAGTTGTTGTTTTGCGACATCACGTATCTCTTCACTAGCAGCATGTTCCTCCAGGTAGCACAAATGGTACCGGCATAGCTCGAACTGACTGGCCTGGCTATATGTTGTAGCCAGGCTAAGGCGATATACATCGTTATCTGGAAAGCCTTCTATCAACTGCTTGAAGATATCTATGGCATCTTCCAACCTGCCAGCCGCTTGCAAACCCAGGGCAAAAACGTTCCAGTTTTCAGGATCACCTGACCCTTGCGCTTTTTGGAGAAGACCATTGAGGATGCGTTCACGTTCTGTATCCGAACCTTGTCGCAAATGTTCAAATAAAGCCTGCAGCTCATCTTTCTCGGGGGCGCCTTGCGGATCATTTTGCATCACTATCCCTTGTCCTTCCCACTTGCTTTCTATTCACACTCAACCGTTACAATATAACATTTTTCTAGAAAAATGTCACTACATGTTCAAATTTGTTTTAATGACTCAATACATTGGCAGTGAATTGGACACGCTGAAGCGAGTCGGTACGAAGGCTTAGACACGTTTAAGCACAGTTGGTACGAGCCAGGTACTTGACAACGATAAACTTGCCTGGGATACTAAACCCTAGAATAACAGCAAAAGATATGTGTGCGTACGTTAATAATGATAGTAGGGAACTTGTTCAAGGAGGATAAGCGATGGCGATTATGCGAGATATGGTGAAAGAGGACGGGGGTGAGGTGCCAATCTATATTGAATTCGATGCTGAAAGAGCGATCTACGATCTCTATGAGGAAACTTCGCCCGATGAGCAGCTTAGAGGCCCGGGCATACCAGACGCGAAAGAGGCATTCCAGAAGGCGATGGGACTGATCCATACCTGCGCTGTGCAGGTTGCTCACACCATACAGCAAATCCCCGAGAAGGCACGTCCTTCGGCCTGTGAGGTCCAGCTATCCGTGAAGTTGAGCACAGGTATTGCGGCCCTGGTGAATGCCTCATCCGAAGCACAGTTACAGGTGACGTTGAAATGGGGTAAGCAGAATTAAGATGAAAAAGGACGAGCGGCAGGCTGTTCTGCGTACCATCCTCCCCTATACCTATATCGTGGGACAGAAAAAGTTAAAGCTGGCCCTGGAACTGGCCTATATCGCCGCGCCCCGCATTGGCGGCGTGCTGATCAGCGGACGACGCGGCACGGCGAAATCAACGACGGTGCGCGCCTTCGCCAGCATGATGGACAACGACCTCCCCGTCACAATCCCGATTAACGCGACCGAAGACCGCGTTGTGGGCGGCTGGGAAGTGACGGAACTGGTGGTGAATGGAGCAACCATAAAAAAGGTCGGCTTGCTGGAGGCCGCGCATGACAAGTTGCTCTACATTGATGAGGTCAACCTGCTGGACGATCATATTATCAATATCATTCTCGACGTAGCTTCGACCGGTAAACTGGTGATCCAGCGCGAGGGCCTCGACGAGACGCATGATATAGAGACGACGCTGGTGGGAACGATGAACCCCGAAGAGGGCGGCTTACGACCCCAGCTCCTGGATCGCTTCGGCCTGATGGCCGGTGCCGAGGAGGTGCAGGAGGTATCAGAGGACGGGGAGATGAAGGACGGCAGATTGCTGATCCTGGAGACCGTGCTGAAGTTTGATCGCGCCCTGCAAACAGGCGACAAGGACGGATTTCTCGCTCAAGGCTCCGCCGACACGCAAGACCTGGGCAACAAAATCAAGGCAGCGAAAGCGCGCTTTCCCAATGTCAAGCTCACGTCAGAGGTGGCTGCGGCCTGCGTGAAGCTCTCCCGAGAATTCAAAGTCGAAGGGCACCGCAGCGATTATTTGCTCGCCCTGGCCGCCTGCGCCTATGCCGCCCTCAACAACGAGCCGAAGACGAAGCTTGCACACCTGCAAGAGGTGGCGGACCTCGTATTGCGTCATCGCCTGCCCGGAGCGCAGCAGGTAAACTATGCACAGTGGGGCGTCGAGGAAGCGCAACGTTTAACAGAACTACTGGTTCCAGTACCCTCAAGCGGAGCGAGCTAGCAGAGCATGCCTGAGTTAACCGACAACGCAACATTAATGACGAGCCTCTCCTGCGCGGCTCTTAATCCCGGCCTGCGCAGTATCCTCGTGCTTGACGCACCCTATTCACGGTTACGACAACTGGCGGATATCCTGGCGCAGTTGCTTCAGGCTGTGAGCCATCTGCCGGTCAGACAATATCCGTTCGGCACCCTGGCTACGGATGATGATGTGTGGGGGAGTCTGTACCTGCCTGCCTATTATGGCGAGCGCGCCGTTCATCGTCTCTTCTCCGCCGAGCGCAATGCGCAAGAGCTGCAACTGATCACGGTTGCCGATCTGACGACGCTGAGCCTGGTAGCTGCACGGGCCATGACGATGCTGCTGGGAGCCGAAGTG
>Ga0070741_10006387_pt1 | contig 25350 bp, 27 predicted proteins | sample Coa_R1_4_FD_66440 | JGI IMG/M metagenome (GOLD analysis project Ga0070741, IMG submission 66440) | Surface soil microbial communities from Centralia Pennsylvania, which are recovering from an underground coalmine fire - Coalmine... | ecosystem: Environmental > Terrestrial > Soil > Unclassified ... | reverse complement strand
GCCGCAACGACGAGAGCCAGCAGGGAAACCTTCTTGCTCACGCTCCCTCCTCCAACCCGATTCCGCGGATACAAAGGTGCTTCGAAGGGCGAGTATTTCGCGCTCCGGTGCGCTTTTCAATAGGGGAGCGTCCCGCTTGCTTTCGATAGGAAAGCTACGAGTCGCACGTACGATGGTCGGTCAGAGCCGAAGTGGCGGAACTGGTAGACGCGCCGGACTCAAAATCCGGTTCCCTCCGGGGAGTGTGGGTTCGATTCCCACCTTCGGCATCGGTCAGCCGCCGGCGAGGAAGCCGAGCTCGAGCAGCTCGCGCAGCCGCGGCGTGAGCGACGGGTCGCCCTCCGCGCTCCCGCGGCGGATCGCGGCGACGAGCGCGTCGTCGGCCTCGACCGTCAGCGGCAGCCCGCGACGGAGCGCAAGCCGCGTCGGCCGCGGCGCATCGGACGACGCGCCGAGTTGCTCGCTCGTCCGCAGCTCCAGGTCGCCGGCCGGGGCGAAGCGTGCGGACGCGAGAGCCTGCTCGTTCGCGTCGAGCCATTCGAGGTTCGCCAGGATGCGGAGCATCTGCGCCCCGCAGGCCGGAACGTCCTTGCCGACCGCGTCGATCGTCGCGACCCTGCCGCCGCCCACGCGACGGCGCAGCAGAACGGCGCCGTAGGCGACGCGTGCGATCCCGGCCGAGTCGAGCGCGCCGGCCCAGCGCGCCGCGACGTCGGCATCGCGCGTGTGCAGCCAGCCGTTGCCGAGCAGGTCGAGGTCTGCGAAGCGCAGGATCGCCGCGTCGCAGCCGATCTCCTCGACCCAGCCGCGCGGCGTGCGCCAGACGTCGTGGCCGCCGTGTCCCCAGCCGACCATCACGACCGCGACGCCGCCCTCTGCGAGCACGGCGCGCACCCCGCGGAGCACGCGCGCGCAGAACTGTGGACCGCCGTCGCGGAAGACGTAGCGGCGGTCGGGCCCGACGACGAACGGCGGATTCGACACGACGAGGTCGAATCGCTCGCCCGCGACGGGCTCGAAGAGGTCGCCCTCACGGAGCTCGACGTTGTCGATGTCGTTCAGCTCCACGTTCAGACGTGCGAACGAGAGCGCACGCGGGTTGACGTCGACGCCCACGACCTCCTTCGCGTGACGCGACGCGAGCAGCGCGTGGAGCCCGAAACCGGTGCCGAGGTCGAGCACGCGGCGAACCGGCGCCCGCGGCGTCAGGGCCGCCGCGGTCAGTCCGGCATTGCTCAGACCCGGCACGACGTCCTCGGCCGCGTCCTCCTCGTGCCAGTCTCCGGACTCCGCCGCGAGCAGCAGGCCCGCATGCGGCGCGAAGCGCGCGCGGGAGACGGCGACGCCGTCCTCGACGCGCACGAGGTCGAGGTCGCAGAGACGCTCGAGCGGAACCGCCACCTCGTCGGCGGGTACGGGCAGCCCGAACAGGAAGAGCCGGACGAGCGCGGAGAAGCGCGCCGGCTCGCCCATCAGTCGCTCGAGGTAGAGCCCCCGCCGCGCCGGACTGAGCCCGACGAAGCGGCCGCGGAGGTGCAACACCTCGCGCAGCCGCTTCTCGTCGTAGCCGGCGGCCGCGAACGCGTCGCGGAGCGCCGAGGCGCTACTTCTTGGTCTGGTCGCGGTCGAGATCGTCGTCGCCCTCGTCGTGGGCGGCCTTGTGCATCGCGTGCCCTTCGACCTTGTCGTCGGACTCGTCGAGCTGCTCGTCGCGGATCTCGTCGTCCATCGTCGCCTCCTTGCGGATCGGCGGATACCCCTCGGTGCTACTTCTTGCCGGCGCTGCGATCGAGGTCGTCCTCGTCGGCTTCGTCGTGGCTCATCTTCATCCAGATGTGGCCCTCGACGTCCTCCTCCTGCTCCCCGTCGAGCTGCTCCTCGCGCGTCTCTTCGTCCATCGTCGCCTCCTCACGGATCGCCAGGTCATCCAACCGGACGTGCGAACGAGGACGATTCTTCCACCCCGAGGGTGGAAAGCCCAGCTCAGTTGAGCACGAGGTACGCGCACGGCAGATCGTCGCCCGGGATGGGCGACCGCGCGATGCGCGTCACCGTGTGCTCGTCGACCCGCGCGCCCTCGGCGGGCGGCGGGCCGTCGCGCTCGACGAGCTCGTAGCCCTGTGCGCCCTGGAAGAAGAGCAGGTGCCGGTTCGCGTCCGCCCAGGGCGAGACGGGAATCGAAGGCGCGGCCTGCAGCTCCTCGAGCTCCGCGTTCCGGGTCTCGAGCTCGGAGCTGCGCGACTCGAGCTCGGCCCGCGCCGCCTCGAGCTGGCGCTCGAGCTCGCCGATCCTCTGCTCCGACGCGAGCGCCGAGCGGCGCAGCCCGTCGGTCTCGGCGACACGCGCTCCGAGCCCGGCCGCCTCCTCGGTCGCGTGTGCGAGGCGCTGCTCGAGCTCCGCGCGCACGGACTCCGCCGCCTGGAGCTGCTCGGCCGCCTGCACGAGCTTCGCCTCGAGCTCGGCGCGCGCGCCCTCCGACGCACTCGTCCCGAGCTGCCTCGCCTCTGCCACCTCTGCCTCGAGCGCCTCCGCGCGCGCGGTCACCTCGGCAAGCTGCTGCTCGTACGCCGCGGACTCGAATCCGGCGGACTCGGCCGAGGAGCGCCGCGACTCGAGCTCGGCGAGCTCGCGCTTCAATGCCTGACTCCGCTCGACCTCCGCCGCGAGCCCCTGCTCGAGCTCGGTGCGGACGTTGCCGCAGGCCTCGACGGACGCGCGGAGCTCCTCGAGCTCGGCGTCCCGCTCGCCGAGCCGCTGCTCGAGCTCGCCGTACGCGGTCTGCCAGTTCTCCACGGCCTCCTGCCAGCGCTGGACGTCGGCCTCGAGCGCCCCCGCCCGCTGCGACTCGGCGGCGAGCCGCTGCTCGAGCTCGCTCCGCGCCGCGGCGAGCCGCTCGTTCGCGTCGTTCAGCCGGTCGGCCTCGGCCGACGCGTGGGAAAGCTCTTCGCGAACCGCCTGCTGCGCAGCGGCGCGACCGACGCGCGGCTGCGAGACCGGGGGCTCCCCGACGACGACGGGCGCCGACGACGCGACGCCGAAACCCGTCGCGAAGCCGTACTCCGTCTTCAGGAGGCCGCCGTGCTGCGTCGCGAGCGCCTGGGCGACGGTCGCGGGCGACGCGAAGCCGAGCGCGACGACGGTCGCGCCGAGCGGCTCGCCCGTCGACTGCTGCCGCGCAAGGGCCTCGGTCAGCTGCTCCTGCGTGATCAGCCCACGCGCGACGAGCAACGAGCCCAAGGGCTCCTGGCCGCTGCCGTTCTCCGCACGTACCGCCACAGACGCTCCGATCCGTTGCCGCAGGACCGTCTCAGCATCGGCCTTTTCACGTAGGCGCGTTTCCCCCGGAGGGGGCATGCTCGGTATGGAGACGGTATGACTTAGTCCGTGGCGAAGACGATCGGGATCCTCACGGGCGGCGGCGACTGCCCCGGGCTCAACGCCGTGATCCGCGCCGTCGTGCGGGCCTCCGACACGGCCGGCTGGGATACGGTCGGCGTGCTCGAGGGATGGCGCGGGCTCGTGGACGGCAGCTTCCGCGACCTCGGCACCTCGCAGGTCTCCGGGATCCTGCCGCGCGGCGGGACGATCATCGGGACGACGCGTACGAATCCGTTCAAGCTCGAGGGCGGCGTCGAGAAGGTCGTGCAGAACTTCCGCGACCGCGGCCTGGACGCCCTCGTCGCGATCGGCGGCGAGGACACGCTGGGCGTCGCGGCACGGCTCTATCGCGAGCGCGACTTCCCCGTCGTCGGGGTGCCGAAGACGATCGACAACGACCTCTCCGGCACCGACTACACGTTCGGGTTCGACACGGCGGTGACGATCGCGACGGAGGCGATCGACCGGCTGCACACGACGGCCGAGTCGCACAACCGGGTGATGGTCGTCGAGGTGATGGGGAGGCATGCCGGCTGGATCGCGGTCATGAGCGGCATCGCCGGCGGCGCCGACGTGATCCTCATCCCGGAGCAGCCGGTCGACTACGACGAGGTCGCGCACGGGATCCGGAGCCGTCACGCGAGGGGAAAGAACTTCTCGATCGTCGTCGTCAGCGAGGGCTGCGAGCTGCCGGGCGTCGAGGACGACGGCGAGCTCGACCAGTTCGGGCACGTGATCCTCTCGCGCCGCGGCGTCGGCGAGATCCTCGGTCGCGAGATCGAGCAGCGCACCGGCTTCGAGACCCGCGTCACGGTGCTCGGGCACGTGCAGCGCGGCGGCACGCCGACGCCGCGCGACCGCGTGCTCGCGACGCGCTACGGCCTGAAGGCGGCCGAGCTCGCGCACAACGGCGACTTCGGGAAGATGGCGGCTCTGCGCGGCGACGACATCGTCGCGGTCTCGCTCGAGGAGGCGACGGCCAAGCTGAAGACCGTGCCGGCCGACTGGTACGCCGTCGCCCAGGCGTTCTTCGGCTGAGCGTCCACGCAGCGTTCTCGCAGGCGTGGCCCGCCTTCGCGCTCGTCGCAGGGCTCCTGCTCGTCGGCGCGACCGCGGCCGGAGAGGGACTGTTCGCGGCGGCAGGCGCCGCCGTCTCGCGGCTCCCGGGGTCGCCGGCCGCGCTCCTCGCGGCGCTCCTCCTCGTCGAGGCCGTCGTCACCGCGGTGCTGAACCTCGACACGGCCGTCGTCTTCCTCACGCCGGTGCTGCTCCATGCAGCGCGCGGCCGCGGCGTCCCGGAGGAGCCGTTCCTCTACGGCGCCGTCTTCATGGCGAACTCGGCGTCGCTGCTGCTGCCGGGCGCGAACCTGACGAACCTCATCGTGCTCGCGAACGAGCACGTCTCCGGCTCGACGTTCGCCGCGCGGTTCGCGCCCGCCTGGTGCGTCTCGGTCGCGATCACGATCGGCTTCGTCTGGGTCGTATTCAGGCGCGAGCTCGCACACGAGACCGCACACGAGCTGGAGCGGTCGGGCTTGCGCGTCGGCCCTGGATCGATCGGCGTCGCCGCCGCGGCCGTGCTCGTGCTCGTCCTCGCCAAGCCCGCGCTGCCCGTGCTGGCGCTCGGCCTCGTCGTCGCACTCGCCGGCCGCCTCGGCGTACGCAACGCGGCGCACGCGGCGAACCCGCTGCTGCTGCTCGCGCTGCTCGCGACCTGCGTGGGTCTCGGGACGCTCGCGCGCACGACATCGGTCGGCACGCTCGTCACGCACTCCGGCCGCTGGGTCACCGCCTGGGCGGCGGCCGGCGCGTCGGTCGCGATCAACAATCTGCCGGCCACGGTGCTGCTCTCGTCGCACCCGCCCGCGCACCCGCGCGCGCTCCTGCTCGGCCTCGATCTCGGGCCGAACCTCGCGGTCACCGGGTCGCTCGCCGCGGTGCTCTGGCTTCAGGTCGCACGGCGCACCGGCGCCCGCCCGAGCATCGTCCGCTACTCCCTGCTCGGGCTCGTGCTCGTGCCCGCAACGCTCGCGGCGTCGCTCCTCGTCAACGCAGCCTGACCGCGACGATCACCGCCGTCTCCGGTGTCGCGAGCAGCTCGGTCGCGACGAGCCGCGAATCGCGTAACAGGAACTCGCGCACCGGATCGCCGTCGACCGCGCGGCCCGGCGTAAGGTCGTCCTTGACGATGAAGCCGCCGGGCTCGACGACGGAGACGATCCGCTCCCAGTCGTAGCCGCCGGCGTCGGCGAACACGAGGCCGAACGGCCCGCGCCCGTCGAGCAGCTCCGTCGCGTCGCCCTCCTGCAGCTCGACGTTCGCGAACGGCGCGAGCCGCTCGCGGGCGATCGCCGCGCGCTCCGGATCGCGTTCGATCGTGAGCACCGAGCGCGCCGTCTCGGCCATCGCCGCGGCCGCCTCGCCGAACGCGGTGCCCGTCTCCGCGACGTCGCGCCCTGCGGCGAGCACGCGGAGCAGCGCCCGCACGGCGGGAAGCGACGATCCGCCCGCCGTCACAGCTCGGCGAGCGGGAACGAGCGGTGCCGCCGCGGCGGCACGAGGAAGTTCTGGCGGTGCGTCGTCGTGAGGACGGAGTTGAAGCCCTGCGCGCGCGACCGCGCGCTCACCTCGAGCTTCGTCCCGTCCGGGAGGACGCCGTCCATCGCGAGCCGGTTGCGCTCGAAGTCGTCGCCCGACGGGTTGAAGACGACGAAGTGCACGCCCGCCGCCGGCGTCTTGTCGAGCTTGTCCTCGGCCGGGTTCGACGAGAACGCGAACGGATTGTCGAGCGTGTTGAAGTCGGCGCGCTGCGGGATCGCGGTGCCCTGCTCGTACACCGTGCCGTCGGGGCCGACGACGCGTTGCAGCAGGCGCGAGGTCGCCTGAATCGGCCCGCTGTGGCCGAAGCGTCCCGTCTGCCGGAACTTGCGCGCAGTCTCGGCGGCCGAGGCGACGTTGCCCGGCCCCTGCGGCACGGTCTGCGCGCCCGGGCGCACCTGCGTCATCCCGGGCTGGAAGGCCGTCAGCACGCGCTCGTCGAAGTCGAAGTTGAGGTACCAGGCCTCCAGGTCCTCGTTGATGTGCGAGAGGTGCATGTGCGTGCCGCCGTGGAAGTAGCCGCCGCGCAGGTCGACGAAGCCGAGCGTCTCGTGGTTCGCGATCAGCCGCGGCCCGAGCCCCGCCTTCTGCGTCGAGGTGAAGCCGAGGAAGAGCTCCGCGCCGTCGGGGATCAGGTCGGCGCCCGGCACGCCCGCGGCGACCGCGAGCTGCTGCGGGAGGCTCTTGCCGCCGTCGAAGGCGCCGCCGGCGAAGCCGCGTCGGATGCTCGCCACGTCGAAGACGTCGAGGTCGTCGAAGATCGCCTTGCGTGCGGCGTCGATGTGGTCGAGCCGGTCGCTGCGCAGGAGGACGGCCACGTCGTTCGACTCGAGCCGCGTCGTGTCCGGGTCGCTCGGGAAGCGGCGCGTCGGCAGCAGCACCGGCTTGCGCGCGCGCCGGTCGAACGGGAGGTGTGTGCGTGCCGCGGCCGCGACACGCTCGTGGAAGTAGGGCAGCCCCCACGCGACCGTCACACCGAGGCCTGCCGGGTTCGGCGCGTACTCGGCGTCGAGGCGCGCAAGCGTCTGCTCGAGCTCGTGCTGCGCGCCGCGAAGGTCGTCCGTCTTGACCGTGGCCGTGACGACCTCGCTGTGCAGCGGCGGCACGAGCACCTCGATGCCTTCGCTCGAGACCGTGCGGAGGTCGAACACGTGCTGCTCGGGCGGCAGCGGCCCATGTGCCTGCGTGGGCGTGGGCGTGTGCGTGGGGCGGCGTGGGCTCTGCGCGAGCTGGTCGACGAGCTCGTAGATGCCGGCACCGCCGAGCGCGGCGGCCGCCGCGCCGCCGAGGAACCGACGCCTCGTGAACCGCATCAGCCCTCCGGACGGACGAGCACGAGCCCGGCGAGCAGCCGGTCGAGGTTGTGCACGACCTGCGCGTACGTGTACGGCTGGATCACGTGCTCGCTCACCGTGTACAGCGAGCCCGCGTGATGCCAGGCGAGCAGGATGTGCCACTGGTCCGCGTCCTGATTCACGCGATACACGCTCGCCGTGATCCCGTTCGCAGTCTGCGTCCCCGCCTTGTCGGCGAAGCACGGCGTCGTGCCGCGGATCGCCTTCTTGCCCGTCAGGACGACCGTGGTGCAGCGCGGGATCGTCGTGCGCCCCGGATAGCCCCGAAAGTTCACGTGGACGTCGCCGCTACCCTCGTCGCCGTGCTCGAGGAAGCTGATGAGGTAGCTCCGGTCCTTGTTCACGGAGTCGATGTCGATGTACTGCCCGCCGATCTTCGCGTCGAGCGGGTTCGGCATCCAGGTCGGGCAGTAGACGGGCGCCTGGATCGTGTTGGCGAGCTTCTGCCAGCCGGCCGCCCACGCGGACGGACAGCTCTTCGGGTGCGCCGCGGCGGCCGGAAACGCCACGATGAGCGCTACGGCGGCAACGACCCCGACCAGAGTCGCCCTCATGACGACAAAGGGTAGCCCGTTAGACGTCGGGTGGCGACTCGCCGACCAGGGAGGCGAGGTCGAGGCTTCGCACGATCACCGCGTCGCAGCCGGCCCGCTCGAGCTCCTGCACCTCGAGCGCCGTCATCCCGGGCAGGTCGGCGATCGCGAGCTTCCCCGCCGGCACGTTCGCGAGCAGGTCGAGCAGCGTCTCGAGCGGCGTGTCGCCGTCCTCGCCCCCGTTCGGCGAGAGCAGGAAGATCTCCGGATCGACACGCTCGAGCACCACCTCGAGCGACTCCTCGTCGCCGACCTCCACCGCGCAGTCGAGGCCTAGCGCGAGCGCGCGGCGGTGGCGCTCGTCGAAGTCCTCGTCGTCCTCGTCGAACGGGAGCATCACGGCGTCCGCGCCGGAGTCCTCGTCGAGCGTGCCCTCGACCTGCCAGAGGATCGGCAGGGAGGTGGCCTCGCGCACGGCCGCCGGGTCGCCGCGCACGACGAGCGCCTCCGCCCGCTGCGACTCGGCCGCTCGCGCGGCCTCGGCGTCGTCGACGACTGCGATCACGGAGATTCCGTCGCCCTCGGCGATCGCGTGGCTGAAACGCCGCTCCGCCATCTCAGGCCGCGAAGCCTAGCGCTCAGGTCCCGATGGGATGCCAGACGGTCTTCAGCTCGAGGAACGCGGAGATCTCCCACGGGCTCTGCACGTCGGGGCGTCCGCGCACGATGCGCTTGACGTTCTCGGCGGCCGCCTCCTCGAGCTCGGTCGAGAAGCCGTCGGCGCCGCAGAGGTCGATCGCGTTCACGTCCATGTGCGCCGCGAGATGCGGCGCGAGCTCGCCGCGATAGCCGGTGAGGATGTTGACGACGCCTCCGGGAACGTCGCTCGTCGCGAGTGCCTCGGCGAGCTCGACGGCGGCGAGCGGGCGCGTCTCCGAGGCGACGGCGACGACGGCGTTGCCTCCCACGAGCGGCGGCAGGATGCGCGTGACGAGGCCGAGCAGGGCCGGCTCGTCGGGGGCGAGCACGGCGACGACGCCGGTCGGCTCCGGCACCGTGAAGTTGAAGTACGGCCCCGCGACCGGGTTCGAGCCGCCGAGCACCTGCGCCAGCTTGTCGGCCCAGCCGGCGTACCAGACGATGCGGTCGATCGACCGCTCGACCTCCTCGACGCCGCTGCAGAGCTCCGCGAACTCTCCGGCGCGCGCCTCGACCATCTCCGCGAGCCGGTAGAGCACCTGGCCGCGGTTGTACGCGGTCGCCTTCGCCCAGCCGGACTGCGCCGCACGAGCCGCGCGCACCGCGTCGCGCGCGTCCTTCCGCGACCCCCGCGCGACGTTCTGCTCCTGGGCCTCGTACGTTCGCCCCGACTCGCTGCGCGGGAACGCGCCGTCGATGAAGAGCTTGTACGTCTTCTTCACCGGGAGCCGGCTCATCCGCCCCATGCCTCCGAGTCGTCGAAGTCGAGGTAGGGCTCGAGCCCGTGCCGGCCGCCCTCGCGGCCGAAGCCCGACTCCTTGTAGCCGCCGAACGGCGAGCTCGGGTCGAAGCGGTTGAACGTGTTCGCCCAGACGACGCCGGCGCGCATGCGCTGCGCCATCCAGAGGATGCGCGAGCCCTTCTCCGTCCACACGCCGGCGCTGAGCCCGTACGGCGTGTTGTTCGCCTTCTCGACCGCCTCGTCGGGGGTGCGGAACGTCAGCACCGAGAGCACCGGCCCGAAGATCTCCTCCTGCGCGATGCGGTAGCTCTGCGCGACGTTCGTGAAGACGGTCGGCGCGAACCAGTAGCCGCGCTCGGGGAGCGTGCACGGCGGCTGGTAGATGTCCGCGCCCTCGTCCTTCCCGGCCTGCACGAGCTCCTCGATCTTGTCGAGCTGCATGCGCGAGTTGATCGCGCCGACGTCGGTGTTCTTGTCGAGCGGGTCGCCGACGCGCAGCGTCTCGAGGCGCCGCTTCAGCTTGTCGACGAGCGGCTCGTAGATCGACTCCTGCGCGAAGAGGCGCGAGCCGGCACAGCACACGTGGCCCTGGTTGAAGTAGATCCCGTTGACGATCCCCTCGACGGCCTGGTCGAGCGCGCTGTCGTCGAAGACGACGTTCGCGGCCTTGCCGCCGAGCTCGAGCGTCAGCTTCTTGCCCGTGCCCGCGAGCCGCCGCTGAATCGCCTTGCCGACCTCCGTCGAGCCCGTGAACGCGATCTTGTCGACGCCGTCGTGGTCGACGAGCGCGGCGCCTGTGCGACCGTCGCCGGTGACGATGTTGACGACGCCGGCGGGAAGCTCCGCCTGTCGCAGCACGTCGCAGAAGAGGAGCGCGGTCAGCGGCGTCGTCTCTGCGGGCTTGAGGACGACCGTGTTGCCGCACGCGAGCGCGGGCGCGATCTTCCACGCGAGCATCAGCAGCGGGAAGTTCCACGGGATGATCTGCCCGGCGACACCGACCGGCCTCGGCCGGCGGTTCGGGAACGCGTACTCGAGCTTGTCGGCCCAGCCCGCGTAGTAGAAGAAGTGCGCGGCCGCGAGCGGCAGGTCGACGTCGCGCGACTCCTTGATCGGCTTGCCGCCGTTCAGCGACTCGAGCACGGCGAACTCGCGCGCGCGCTCCTGGAGGATGCGCGCGATCCGGAACAGATACTTCGCGCGCTCGGAGCCGGGCAGCGCCGACCACCCGTTCTCGAAGGCGCCGCGCGCGGCCTGGACGGCCGCGTCGACGTCCGCCGCGGTCGCCTGGCCGATCTCGGCCAGCGGCTGCTCGTCGCGCGGTGCGATCGTCGTATACGTCTCCGTCGGCTCGACCCACTCGCCGCCGATGAAGAGCCCGTAGCGCTCGCGCAGCGAGACGATGTCGGTCGCTTCCGGTGCGGGCGCGTACGTCCAGTCGGTGGGGACCGGTGCGCGATCCTGTTTGCGGTCGAGCTCAGTCAACGGTGAAGTAGTCCGGGCTCTGGTAGGCGCCGGTCCTCTCCTTGCGCAGCTGCATCAGCACGTCGTTCAGGAGCGACGACGCGCCGATGCGGTAACGGTCGGGTGTGAGCCACTCGACCCCGAGCGTCTCGTGGACGAGGAGCAGGTGCTGGATGGCGTTCTTCGCGACGCGCACACCGCCGGCGGGCTTGAAGCCGACCGCGCGTCCCGTCTCCTCGTGCACGTCGCGGATCGCCTCGAGCATGCAGAGCGCGACCGGCAGCGTCGCGGCGCTCGGGATCTTCCCGGTCGAGGTCTTGATGAAGTCGGCGCCCGCGGCCATCGCGAGGAGCGATGCGCGGCGCACGTTGTCGTAGGTGCCGAGCTCGCCGGTCTCGAGGATCACCTTCAGATGCGCGCGGCCGACGGCCTCTTTCACCTGCACGATCTCGTCGTAGACCTTCGCGTAGCGGCCGGAGAGGAACGCGCCGCGGTCGATCACCATGTCGACCTCGTCGGCGCCGAGCTCGACCGCGCGGCGCGCATCGGCGACCTTGAGGTCGATCGGGTACTGGCCCGAGGGAAAGCCGGTCGCGACGGCGGCGATGTGGATGCCGGTGCCGCCGAGACGCTCGACACAGGTCGGGACGAGGTTCTCGTAGACGCAGACGGCGGCGACGCTCGGGATACCCGGGTCGCTCGGGTCCGGACGCACCGCCTTGCTGCAGAGGGCGGCCACCTTGCCGGGAGTGTCGGCGCCCTCGAGCGTCGTCAGGTCGATGCAGCGGATCGCGAGGTCGAGCGCGAACACCTTCGCGTCGCGCTTGATGCTCCGCTTCGCGAGGCTCGCCGCCCGCTCCTCGAGCGCGACCGCGTCGATCGAGCCGATTCGCGGCAGCCGCGGCTCGAGCGGAAGCTCGAAGCCGGCCGGCAGGGCGGGTGCCTGCGCCATACCGATCAGTCTACGGCCCGCACCTGCTTCGTCACGGGTTCGCGACGGAACCGAAAACGGGGGTCGTCCCCGTTGCCGGAGCCGTCACGCGACCCGGCGGCGGCGGCCGCGTCGGAACGCCGGCTTTCGGTCGAGAGACGGCGCGGCGAACCGTCACGAAACCGTCAACGGGGAGTACCCCCCGAACACGTGTGTCAGAGCTTCCGCGCAACTGTGTCACGGGCCTCGCGCTCGTAGCGGTTGTCCGCATAGCCCGAGACCAGATAGGACAGCGGCATCGCGATCGGACGGTGCTGCATCTGCCAGACGTGGCAGAGCTCGTGCGCGAGGAGCTCGTCGTCCGCGAGCAGCGCGCGCGAGCGCAGGAGGATCGTCCACCAGGCGGCGTAGCCGTCGAAGCGCCGGAACCACGGCAGCCGGAAGAGCCACGGCACGACCCAGATCCGCACGCCGCGGAGCGACACCGGCCGCGGATAGAGCGCCGCGCCGTCGAGCCGCGCCTTCGCGCGCGCGAGCGCGTCGGCCTTCGCCGGATCCACGTCCCCGACGCTATAGCGTGCCCGCGGTGAAACGCCTGCTGCTCCGACTGCTCGCGCGCATCGGCCTGCTCGGCCCGGCGTTCCGCACCTACGAGCGCGCGGTCTCGCTCCGCCCCGGCCGGCCGCAGCACGTGGACGGCCCGCCGCTCCCGCCCCGGCGGCTGATGGTGCGCGTCGCCGGCACCGCCGACGCCGACTGGTTCCTGCGCAGCGGCCGCGCAGCGTACGACTCGATCGCGGCGCACGTGCCGATCGACGAGCTCCGCGCCGTCCTCGACTTCGGCTGCGGCTGCGGGCGGGTGACGCGCTACTTCGCCGGCTTCGACGGCGTCGTCTGCGGCAGCGACGTCAACACGAAGGCCGTCGACTGGTGTCGCGAGAACCTCTCCTTCGCGTCCTTCATGCGCAACGGGCTCGCGCCGCCGCTCGACCTCGACGACGAGACGTTCGACCTCGCCTACGCGCTCTCGGTCTTCACGCACCTGACGGAGGACCTCCAGCGGGCCTGGCGCGACGAGCTCCACCGCGTCCTGCGGCCGGGCGGCCTGCTCCTGCTCTCGACACACGGCCGCTCCTATCTCCCCCGGCTCGACCCGGGCGAGCGCGAGCGCTTCGAGCGCGGCGAGCTCGTCGTGCGCTGGGCGGACGTCCCCGGCACGAACCTCTGCAGCGCGTACCACCCCGAGCAGTCCCTGCGCGAGCTCTTCGGCGCCGGATACGCGTTTCTCGAGCTCGAACCCGAGGGAGCACGAGGGAATCCGACGCAAGACCTCGTCCTGCTGAAGCGAGATTGATACGCGAGCACACCGTTCGTTCCTGGCTCGAGCTGCACGCGCTGCTCTTCGACGACACCTGGAACGAGGAGCTGCGCGTCTTCCGCTCGAGCTTCGCCTACCGCGGCTGCTCGGACGCGTCGGTCGACCTCAGCAGCGGACTCGTCCGGCTCAACGGCGACAGCGAGCTCGAGCGCCAGCTCATGCGCGCGTTCCGCAAGTACGCAGCGCAGGACGCCGTCCCCCACGACACCGAGTGGGACTGGCTCGCGCTCGGCCAGCACCACGGGCTGCCGACACGACTGCTCGACTGGACGTACTCGCCGTACGTCGCACTCCACTTCGCGACGCAGAACACGGCGAAGTACGACCGCGACGGCGTCGTCTGGTGCGTCGACTACACGCGTGCGCACGCGCTGCTGCCCGAAGAGCTCCGGCGCGTGCTCGCAGAGGAGGGCGCGAACGTCTTCACGACGGAGCTGCTCGCGAAGGCCTCGCCCGGTCTGCACGACCTCGAGCGGTACGACGACGCGTTCGTCCTGTTCGTGGAGCCGCCGTCGTTCGACGCGCGCATCGTCAACCAGTACGCGCTCTTCAGCGTGATCTCGCATCCCGACGCACGGCTCGACGAATGGGTCGACGGCCACACCGATCTCGCCGCGCGCGTCGTCATCCCGGCGGAGATCAAGTGGGAGGTGCGCGACAAGCTCGACCAGGCGAACATCACCGAGCGCGTGCTCTTCCCGGGGCTCGACGGCATCTCGCGCTGGCTCGCGCGCTACTACGCGCCGCGCGAGGGCTAGCGCGTGAGCGTGACCTTGTGCAGCCCGACGGGGCTGTCGACGTCGAGCCCGCGCAGGCGCGCGAGCCGCATCGCCGTCACCTGACCGGGCACGACCGCGGTCAGCGGGCTCAGCCACTCCGGCACGCGCGGAACGAGCGGCAGCCGCGTCTGCGCGCGACGAAGGACGGCCTCGACGTCCGACACCGCGATGATGCGGGCGCCGCGCTCGCGCAGCGGCATCAGCAGATCCTCCACCGAGGGCCGCGCGGGCCCCGTCGGCGCGACGACGACGACCGGCCACCCCGGGCGGATCGCTGCGATCGGGCCGTGCATCAGGTCGGCCGGCGAGTACGCCTCGACGACGAGCCCCGAGAGCTCGCGGATCTTCAGCGCGATCTCGAACGCCGTGCCGTAGTTCACCCCGCGGCCGACGACGGTCGCACCGACCGTCTCCGCGTACTCGTCGAGCGACGGCGGCTGGGCGAGCGAGAGCTCGATCTGGGTGCGCACCCGCTCCGGCATCAGGTCGAGCTCGGACTCCGCGGTCGGCCCGTCGCTCGCCGCGAAGAGGAGCGCGATCGCACCGAGCGAGTTCAGGTACGTCTTCGTCGCGGCGACGGCCTGCTCGGTGCCGGCCTCGAGCGCGAGCACCGAATCGGCCTCGCGCGCGAGCCGTGAGTCCTCGACGTTCGTGATCGCGATCGTCGGACGTCCCTGGCGACGCGCCTCCGCGAGCACCGAGGCGACGTCGGGCGACGCGCCGGACTGCGAGATGCCGACGACGACCGCTCCTTCGAGGCGCGGCGGCTGCTCGTAGATCGTGTACAGCGACGGCGTCGCGAACATCACGGGAACGCGATGCGCGCGCCCGAGCAGGTACTGCGCGTAGCGCGCCGCATTCGACGAGCTGCCGCGCGAGGCGATCAGCACGTAGCGCACGTCGGGCCGCGCGAACACCTGCGCGATTTCCCGCGCGTTCGCGCGCTGGCGGTCGATCAGCCGGGCGAGCGCCGCCGGCTGCTCCTCGAGCTCGGATTCAAGCCACGACACGTGCTTCTCCTCCGCACAGCACGCGCACGACCTCGAGACGGTCGTCGAGCACGACGACGTCGGCGACGCCGCCGGGCTCCAGCACGCCGACGTCCGTGCGCCGCAGGATGCGGGCGGGCACCGTGGACGCGGCCGCGACGGCATCCTCGAGCGGGATGCCGAGCGCGTGCAGGTTGCGGACCGCGCCGATCATCGACAGCACCGTCCCGGCGAAGACGCCGTCCTCGCGGACCGGCACGCCGTTCTCGATCTCGATCGCGATCTCGCCGAACTGGTACGTGTCGGCGCTGCCGCCCGCGCCGGCCATCGCGTCGCTGACGAGGGCGACGCGCCCCGAGGCGGCGGCCCAGATCAGCCGCACCGTCTCCTCGGAGAGATGGTGGCCGTCGACGATCATCTGGACGAAGACGTCGCGACGTGTGAGCGCGACGCCCGCGATCCCGGGATCGCGCGAGCGGAAGGGGCGCATCGCGTTGAAGACGTGCGTCACGGTCGACACGCCGAGATCGAACGCGGCGTGGGCCTGCGCCGAGTCGGCGTTCGTGTGCCCGGCGGAGACGACGACGCCCCTTTCGAGCAGCCGCCGCACGAGCAGGTCGGCTCCGGGGAGCTCGGGCGCGAGCGTGCACTCCGTCACCGGCCCGGCGTCGAGCAGCCGGTCGAGCAGGTCGAGGTCGGGCTCGCGCCGGTGCTCGCTCGGGTGCGTGCCGAGCCGCTCCGGCGAGAGGAACGGGCCTTCGAGATGCGCGCCGAGCACGCGCGGGAACGCCCCGTTCGCCGGCAGTGCGCGCAGCGCGTCGACGAGCACGCTCTCGGGCGCCGTGATGAACGTCGGCTGGAACGCCGTCACGCCGCTCTCGAGCAGCGCTGCACCGGCGGTCTCGTAGTCGGCCCTCGTCGCGGACAGGAAGTCGATGCCGCCGAAGCCGTTCACCTGCAGGTCGACGAACCCGGGCACCGCGATCCGGCCGGGTGTGCCGCCGGCGAGGCCGACCTCGACGACGACGCCGCCCTCCACCTCGACGTCGCCCTGGACGAGCTCGCCGCGGACGACCGCAGCTTCGACGTCGAGCCTCATGTCAGCGCCGCCTGCACCGAGCCGTTCGCACGTTCGAGCCGCTCGCGCGCCGTCGCCGGGTCGACGCCGCCGAGGAGCGCGACGAGCGCGACCCGCGCGTCGCCGCCTGCCGCGGCGAGCGCCGCGTCGACGTCGGCCTCCGGCCGGCCGCTCGCACGCACGACGTTCGAGCGCGCACGCGCGCGCAGCTTCGCGTTCTCGGGAGCGACGCCGACCATCAGCCCCGCGTACGTGCGCCCGAGCCGGATCATCGTCGCCGTCGAGAGCGCGTTCAGCACGAGCTTCTGTGCGGTGCCGGCCTTGAGCCGCGTCGAGCCGTCGACCACCTCGGGTCCCACGACGACTGCGAGCTCGTGGTCGGCGAGCGCGCCGATCGGCGTCTCGCGCGCGCAGACGAGCGCGATCGTCAGCGAGCCGGCCGTGCGTGCCGCCTCGATTGCGGCGAGCGTGTACGGCGTCGAGCCGCTCGCACTGACGGCGACGACGGCGTCCTGTGGACCGGGCGCGAGCCCGCGCAGCTCGGCGTCGCCGCGCCGGGCGTCGTCCTCGGCGTCTTCGCCGTCGCCTGCGACGAGCGCCACGACCTCGCCCGGAGGCGAGCCGAACGTCGGTCCGAGCTCGGAGGCGTCGAGCGCGGCGAGCCGTCCCGACGTCCCCGCGCCGACGTAGACGAGACGGCCGCCCCGCCCGAGCCGGTCCGCGACCGCGTCGATCGCATCCGCCAGCGCATCGCCGGCCTCCGCGACTGCCGCGGCGACGGCGCCGTCGTGCACGTTCATGAGCGTCACGAGCTCGCGGGCCCCGCGCAGCTCGACGGGCGGCCGCAGGGTCAGCGCCCCGCTCACGGCCTCCCACACCTCCGCCGCGTCGGGCGTCGCGAGCGACGTCATGTGCCCGCACGCCTCGTAGCCCCACGTCCAGAGATCGTCGACGCCCTCCTCGCGGGCAGCGGCGATTGCGGCCTCGAGCTCGGGAATCTCCTCTCGCGTCAGCCCGAAGCTCGGCAGCCACAGCTGCGCGCCGACGCCGTGGCGGTCGCACGTCTCGCGGAGGAGCCGGGCGAACCGGCGCACGAACGGGCCCGCCGGCTCGTTCCAGTGCTTCCAGTACGGATCGGTCGCGAACGTCGTCAGCCCGGGCAGCGACGCGACCGCGTTCCAGTCGGAGATGCCCTGCGCGCCCTCGGTCGCGGGCAGCAGGCAGATCGTGTTGCGCCCGCCGCGGTCGGCGACATGCGCGACGACCTCACGCAGGAAGTCGACGACGGACGCCTCGCGGAACGCGCGCACCTCGTCCGTGAGCTCGGCCGGGATCTCGCGGCCGAACCGCTCCGCGCAGTGCGCGCAGCGGCACGTCCACCGCGCGGGGTCGTCGATGCCGACGTGCACGGGCACGAGCCAGGCGGGCTCGTCCCAGAACACGGCGTCGACGCCGCACTCGATTGCCCAGTCGGCCCAGTCGCGCACGAACGCGCGGTAGGCCGGGCTGTTCAGGCAGGCGCCGGCGACGCGGCGACCGTCGTCGAGCACCTGGCACTCGTCGGGATGGAAGGTCACGAAGCGGCTCTCGGCCTCGCCGCCGAAGGTGCGCCCGAGGCCCCACGGCGAGGCCTGGACGGTCAGCCCGAGCGCCTGCGAGGCTTCGACGATCTCGCGCATCGTCCCGCGGTAGTAGGCGAGATCGTTCTCCGAGAACGTGTGCAGCACGCCGGTGTAGCCGCGCGCGACGAGGTCGGCCATGTCGCGGCGCACGTGGCGGAGGATGCGCACGCCGAAGTACGAGCAGCCCGCCCGAGACTGGTCAAGACCACTCAACCCTTGACCGCTCCTCTGGTCAGGCCGAAGGCGATCTTCCGCTGGACGAGCAGGAAGAAGATGACGACCGGAATCGCGGTCAGCGTCGAGGCCGCCATCAGCGAGCCCCAGTCCGTCTGGCGCTGGGTGCCGAGGAAGTACGAGAGCCAGACAGTGATCGTCTGCCGCGACTGGTCGTTCAGGAGCGTGCGCGCGAAGATGTACTCGTTCCAGCTCGTGATGAATGCGAAGACCGAGGTCGCGACGAGCCCCGGTGCGACGAGCGGGAGCAGGATGCGCATGAACGCGCCGAGCCGCGTCGAGCCGTCGACCATCGCGGCTTCCTCGAGATCGTTCGGGATGCCGATGATGAAGCCGCGCAGCGTCCAGACGGAGAACGGCAGCACGCTCGCGATGTAGACGAGGATCACGCCGGTCAGCGTGTTCACCTCGTGGTAGCGGGCGAGCACGACATACAGCGGGATGATCAGGCCGGCGGCGGGCAGCATCTGGATGCCGATCATCAGCACGAGAAAGAGCTTCCGGCCGGTGAAGCGGTACTTCGAGAGCGCCACGGCGGCGAAGAACGCGACCGACATCGCGATCGCGACCGAGATGAGCACGACGATCAGGCTGTTCTTCACGTCGGTCCAGAAGAACGGCCGGTGCAGCGCATCGCTGAAGTGCGACAGCGTCGGGTGCGTCGGGAACCAGGTCGGCGTCAGGCTGTTGATCTGGTCTTCGGTCTTGAACGCCGTCGAGACCATCCAGAAGACGGGGAACACGAGCACGACGAAGAGCGCGATCCCGAGCGCGTTCCAGCCGGTGCGGCGGACGGCCTTGGTCCTCATGCGAGCTCACCGAGCCGGATCATGCGGCGCACGTAGACGATGCTCATCGCGGCGACGATCACGAGCATGAGGATCGAGATTGCGGCCCCGCGGCCGAAGTCCGCCCTCACGTAGCCCTCCTCGAAGAGGTAGATGCCCATCAGGTAGTTGGACGGGACGATGTGCCCCTGCCCGATCAGCAGGTACGGCTGCGTGAAGACGCCGAAGTCCCAGAGGATCGAGAGGCTCGTGAGGATGAGGAGGACCGGCGTGATCACCGGCATCGTCACGTCCTTGAAGACGCGCCACGACGCCGCACCGTCGATCTCGGCAGCCTCGACGAGCTCGGGCGAGACCTGCGACAGCGCCGCGTAGACGGTGATCACGACGAAGGGAAGCGCTCCCCAGACGATCAGCGTCGTCGACATCGCAAGCTGCGAGAACGGCGTCACGTACCAGTTGTGCTGGAAATAGTCGCCGACGTGCAGCTCGGTGAGCAGATAGTTCAGGACGCCGTTCTGGATGTTCGTCATCCAGTTCCAGACCTGGACCGCGACGACCGGCGGCATCGCCCACACCAGCACGAGCCCCGCCGTCAGCAGGATCCGCACCCACGCGGAGACCTGCACGAGCAGGAGCGCGAGCAGCGTGCCGACGACGATCGTCAGTCCGACGTTCGCGATCGTGAACACGATCGTGCGGACGAGGGTGTGCCAGAAGACGGAGTCGTGGAGGACCGAGCCGAAGTTGTGCAGCCCGATGTAGACGCCGTGGTGCTGGATCAGCTCGAACAGCCCGTACCGCTGGAGCGAGAGCCGGACGAGGTTGTAGATCGGATACCCGAGGATCGCGCCGAGGACGACGACCACCGGTGCGACGAGGAGATACGGCATGGCGCCGCCGGCGATGCGGCGGCGGGCGGAGCGCCGCCGCCGCGACGAGCGTGTTGCTGTCGCGGCGGCGGCTCCCAACGTCGCGGGCACCCTCAGGGGGTCAGGACTCGTTGAGGGTTTGCGCGATGTTCTGGCTGGCGACCGTCGCCGCCTGCTTGACGGTCAGCTTGCCGGTCAGGATCTGGGACAGCATCGTCTTGAGGATGTTGCCGTTCTCGACGTCGACCCAGTGCTTCGCCTGCGGAACGAACCAGCTGCGCGCCGCAGCCCGCTCGTTCACGCTCGTGCCGAGCAGGTTCGTCGCATTCGGGATGTTGCCCTTCTGCTCGAGGCCCTGCTCGCTCGCCGTGCTCGTGAAGTCGGCGATCCACTGAATCGCCTGCGCCTTCGCGTTGCTCGGTGCCGGAACCGCGAGGTCCGAGCCGCCGAGGAAGCCCGGCATCGGCTGACCCTTGATGTGACTCGGCATCACGAACTGCGCGGTGACGCCCTTGTACTTCGCGCCCGTGCAGCACGTGTACCAGGCCGGGCCGTAGTTCGCAGCGGTCTGCCCCTGCGAGAAGACGGTGTAGGGGAAGGGGCTCGTGCCGTCGAGCGTCGCCGTCGACTTCGGCTGAGTGGCGTCGAAGAACTTCTTGAACGCCGTCAACCCTGCGATCGACTTCGGCGAGTCGAGCGAGCCGACCCACTTGCCGCCGTGCGTCGTCGCGATCGAGCCGCCGTAGTCGTAGACGAAGCTGAGGGCGGTGTACCAGTCCTCGCCGCCGACGTACAGCGGTGCGAAGCCCTTGGCCTTGTTGATCTTCCCGACCTTGACGAGATCCGTCTCGAACTGCGCGAGGCTCGTCGGCGGCTTCGTGATCCCGGCCTTCTTGAAGAGGTCGGCGCGATACGTGATCACGCGCGAGCCGGCGTAATACGGAACGCCGAAGACCTTTCCACCGTACTGGCCGGACTTCGCGAGGCCCGCGAGCCAGTGGCTCGAGTTCGGGAACTGCGACTTGCTGGAGGTGAGGTCCGCGAACGCTCCTGCCGCCATGTACTTCGTCATCTCGGTGTTGCCCATCTCGATGACGTCCGGGGTGTCGCTACCGGCGAGCGTCGCGTCGAACTTCTGGAGATGGTCGCTCCAGTTCTGATACTGCACGTCGACCGTCCAGCCGGGGTTCTGCTGCTGGAACTGCTGGTTCGCTGCGGCGACGAGGTCCGGCCAGCCCGACTGCGCGTCGACCTGAAGCCAGACCGTGAGCTTGTTGGCCTGCGCCCGTTGCACGCCGGCGCTCGCAGTCGCCGCGACGACTCCGAGCGAAACGGCCGCGAGCGCGGCCATGAACAAACGCGTTCTCATCCACGTCTCCCTGAGCCGTCGACGCCCGACCTCGACCCTCGCCCGCAGTGGCCGGCGGGTGTGCGCTCGATGGTCTCCGCGCCGATTGGTCTGTACCAGTTGGCCACGGCGCGTTTATCGCACACCGGACCGATTCTGTCAAGTGGCGGGGCGGCTGAGCTCCGTGACGATGCGGTAGCGGTCGCCGCGGTACACCGACTGGACGAACTCGACCGTCCGGCCGGCCGCGTCGCGGCTCGTCCGCTCGAAGAGGAACGCCGGCGAGTGGAGCGGCACGCCGAGGGCGAGCGACTCGTCCTTCCCCGTGACCGTCGGCTCGATCGCCTGCGTCCCGTTCGTGATCACGACGCCGTAGCGGTCGCGGTAGAGGTCGTAGAGCGAGCCGTCGAGATCGTCCTTGCGGAGCCCCGGCACGAGCGAGCGCGGCAGGTGGAGCGTCTCGATCGCCATCGTCTCGCCGTCGGCGAGCCGCAGGCGCTTGATCACGACGATCTCCTCGCTCGGAGAGACGTGGAGCAGGCGCCCGAGGCGGGCCCCCGCGAGCTCCGTCTCCATCGAGAGGGTGCGCGAGCCCGGCACCATCCCCCGCCGGCGCATGTCCTCGCTGAACGAGGTCATCGTCAGCTCCTGGGCGATCTTCGGCTGCTGGACGTACGTGCCGCTGCCACGCCGGCGGACGACGTAGCCCTCCCGCGCGAGGTCGTCGAGCGCCGCGCGGACCGTGAGCCGCGAGACGCCGAGATCGGCCGAGAGCTGCCGCTCGGACGGGATCGCCGTGCCGACGCCGAGCTGCTCGATCAGCTCGAGCACCTGCTGGCGCGTCACGCTCTGCTTCGTCACCCTCTGGTGTTGTCCGGCCGCCGACACTGCGGGCCAATGATGCCAGCCGCCGCGGAAGTGGTCAATGCCATTGCGCTCGGACCGGTGGTCCGGTATAGATCCGATCCGTGGCCGAGATCGTGCTCGAGGGCGTCACGAAGCGGTTCGGCGCCGACGTCGTCGCCGTGGACGACGTCTCGCTCGAGATCTCGAGCGGCGAGTTCCTCGTCCTCGTCGGGCCGTCCGGCTGCGGCAAGTCCACGCTGCTCCGGATGATCGCAGGCCTCGAGGAGGTCACCGACGGGACGATCTCGATCGGCGGGCGCGAGGTGACCGACCTGCCGCCCCGCTCCCGCGACATCGCGATGGTCTTCCAGACGTACGCCCTCTACCCGCACATGAGCGTCCGCGAGAACCTCGGCTACGGGCTGAAGGTGCGCGGCACGGCGAAAGCCGAGACCGCCCGGCGGGTCGACGAGGTCGCGAAGCTGCTCGGGCTGCACGAGATGCTCGAGCGCCGACCGGGAGCGCTCTCGGGCGGCCAGCGGCAGCGCGTCGCGATGGGCCGCGCAATCGTGCGCGAGCCGAAGGCGTTCCTCATGGACGAGCCGCTCTCGAATCTCGACGCGAAGCTGCGCGTGAGCATGCGCGGCCAGCTCGCGGCCCTGCACGCGCGGCTGAAGACGACGACGATCTACGTCACGCACGACCAGGTCGAGGCGATGACGCTCGGCCACCGCGTCGCCGTGATGCGCGACGGGCGCATCCTCCAGGTCGACACGCCGCAGGCGCTGTACGGCACCCCCAGGAACCTCTTCGTCGCGGCCTTCATCGGCTCGCCGGCCATGAATCTCGTCGAGGCGGACGCGACCGGGGACGCCGTCTCGTTCGGCGGCTTCCGCATCGTCGCGCGACCGCCCGGCGCCGCGGGACGCATGATCGTCGGCATCCGCCCGGAGGCGTTCGAGGATGCCGCGTTCGCCGATCCCTCCCTGCCCACGCTCGAGGTCCGGGCCGAGGTCGTCGAGGAGCTCGGCGCCGACACGCACGTGATCTTCGAGGTCGACACACCGCCGGTCGACGTGAGCGAGGTGCGGGAAGCGGCAGGCGACGAGGACGTGCTCATCGCGTCCGACCGCGCGCTCTTCACGGCGCGCGTCGACCCGCAGACGCAGGCCCGAGCCGGCCGGCCGCTCCGGCTCGCGGTCGACCCGACGAAGTTCCACTACTTCGACCCCGCCACCGGTCTGCGCCTCGAGGGTGCGGCGGCTCCCGCGCTGGCTCGCGCTTAGCGCGGCGCTCGTCGCGGCGTCCCCGGCAGCCGCCGCGCCGCCCGGCGCGGCGATCGTCAGCGCGCTCGCCGGCCCGCCGAAGCCCTCGTTCCTCGCCCGGATCCGCGCAGGCGAGCTCGGCGGTGTGATCCTCGTCGGCAGCTGGCGCCCCGCCGAGTTCGTGCAGACGACGCGGACGCTGCACGCCGCGGGCTGCGCAGCGGGGCGGCCGCTGCTCGTGCTCGTCGACCAGGAAGGCGGCTTCGCCCGGCGGCTGACGTGGGCGGCGCCGTGGCACTCGGAGGGACAGCTCGGCCGGCTCGGCGTCGGCGAGACCCGGAGCGAGGCGACCCGGGCCGCGAGGGCGCTGCGGGCGGCGGGCGTCGACGTCGACCTCGCGCCCGTGACGGACACGCTCGGGCCGGGCGGCTTCCTCGGCGACCGCTCCTTCGGCAGCGATCCGACGCGCGTCGGCGCGCTCGCCGTCGCCTACCTGCAGGCGCTCCAGGCGGGCGGCATCGCGGCGACGGCGAAGCACTTCCCCGGTCTCGGCGCGGCACGCAAGGACACCGATCAGCACGTCGTCAGCGTCCAGACGACGGAGCTCGAGCCGTTCGTGCGCGCGGTGCGGGCAGGCGTCGACCTCGTGATGGTCTCGAGCGCGCGCTATCCGCACCTCGACTCGAGCGGCACGCCGGCGGTCTTCTCGCGGCCGATCGTGACCAAGCTCCTGCGCGACCGGATCGGCTTCCACGGCGTCGTCGTCACCGACGCTCTCGACGCGCCGGCCGCCGCCGACACACCGGACGCGCCGGCACGAGCCCTCGCCGCCGGCGTCGATCTCTTGCTGTACACGAGCGGCTCGACCGCGCACGTCGCCTATCTCGAGCTCGCGCGCGACGCCGCTGGGAGCGCGACGGTGCGCGCGAACCTCGCGCGGGCGGTCGGAGACATCCACGCGCTCGAGCGGAAGCTCGGGCGCCGCTGCTAGAGCCCGAGGCGCTCGAGCATCGCCTCGTCGCGGCGCCAGCGCGGCCGGACCTTGACGACGAGCTCGAGGAAGATCGAGCGGCCGAGAAGCTGCTCGATCTCCGGCCGCGCACGCGTTCCGATCTCCTTGATCACCGATCCGCCCTTGCCGACGACGATCTGCTTCTGCGAGTCCGTCTCGACGAGCACGTGCGCGCGCAGGACCTTGTCGTCGAGCTCGTCGACCTCGACGGAGATCGCGTGCGGCACCTCGTCGCGGGTCAGCCAGAGAGCCTTCTCGCGGATCAGCTCGGCGATCTGGGTCTCGACCCCGAGGTCGGTGCGCTGCTCCTGCGGGAAGTAGAGCGGCCCGTCCGGCAGCAGACCGACGAGCTCGTCGCGGAGCTCCGGGATGCCGTCGCCCGTCTTCGCGCTCACGGGATGGAGCGCGTGGAAGTCGCCGAGCCGCGCAGCGGAGCTCATCTGCTGCGCGATGTGACCGGGCTTCAAGCGGTCGACCTTGTTGAGGCCGATCACGACCGGGACTCCGAGCCCGAAGACCCGTTGCGCGATGAAGCGGTCGCCGGCGCCGATCCGCTCGCGCGCCGACAGGACGAAGAGCACGCCCTCGACGTCCTCGAACGCGGCGTCGACCGTGTGCTGCATGCGCTCGGTGAGCGCGTCGCGCGGCCGCTGGAAGCCGGGCAGGTCCGCCAGCACGAGCTGGTAGTCGTCGCCGTTCGCGATCCCGAAGATGCGACGGCGGGTCGTCTGCGGCTTGTCGGAGACGATCGCGACCTTGCCGCCGCAGAGCGCGTTCACGAGGGTCGACTTGCCGACGTTGGGCCGGCCTGCGACGGCGACGAAGCCGGAGCGCATCAGCCGGGGAGATCCCACGACTCGGGCAGGAGGCCGGCGGGGGAGGTCTCGGCGATCGAGCCGTCGGAGCGGCGGAAGTAGACGCGCTCGACCCGCCACTCGTGCAGCCACTGCCGGCAGCCGCCGCAGGGCGACGCGTTGATGCCGATCGCCGCGATCTCGCCCGGGCGGACACCCTCGCTCGCCGCCTTCGCGATCACCGTCCGCTCCGCGCAGACGCCGAGCGGATACGCGGCATTCTCGACGTTCACGCCTTCGAAGACACGTCCGTCGGCGAGCTCGATCACGGCGCCGACGAGGTAGTTCGAGTACGGCGCGTACGCGCGCGCCGCCGCTGCCTCTGCGCGCGCGACGAGCTCCTCGCCCGTCAACCCGGCACCCGTCAACCCAGCACCTGGAACACGACGAGCGTGACGAGCGCGCCGAGCACGCCGCCGTAGAGCACCTCGAGCGCCGAGTGCACGCCGGACTCGACGCGCGTCTGCGCGACGAGCAGCGCCATCAGGAAGGTCAGCGACGAGATGAGAAAGCGGTGGTCGTCGCCGACGACGAGCGTCGCGGCCATCCAGCCGGCGTACGCGAGCGCGGCGTGGCCGGACGGCA
>Ga0070741_10006386_pt1 | contig 25356 bp, 21 predicted proteins | sample Coa_R1_4_FD_66440 | JGI IMG/M metagenome (GOLD analysis project Ga0070741, IMG submission 66440) | Surface soil microbial communities from Centralia Pennsylvania, which are recovering from an underground coalmine fire - Coalmine... | ecosystem: Environmental > Terrestrial > Soil > Unclassified ... | reverse complement strand
GATCTACGTGTCGATGTGGGTGAAGATCCCGAGCCCCGACTTCGAGAACCAGAACACCGGGACCAAGCTCTGGTACCTGGCCCACGGGAACACCCGGCAGCAGAACGCCGACTTCCTGATGCTGAGCGGGACCTACGCCGGCACGTCCGTCATGCCCGCCATGAAGATCGCCATGTACATCAGCCCGGCCGATGAGGCGGTCTTCCCCGGCTCGCAGGAATACGGGCAGAACGTGGACACCCGGCCGCTTCTGACCTGCGGGAGCTGGCATCAGGTGGAGGTCTATATGGACCAGGGGACCGTGGGGCGGGCCGACGGGACGCTCCAGGTCTGGGTGGACGGGACCAAGGTGACCGACTACACCCAGCGGGTGAAGTTCCTCGACCCGGCCTACGACTTCACCCAGGGCTTCTACAACCTCCAGTGGACCCCGGTGTGGGGCGGCACGGGCGGCAGGAAGTCCCGGGCCGACTACATCCGCCTCGCGGAGTTGTACGCGGCCGGGGGGACCTGAGCCGCGCGGAGGCCGGTCGGATGGGGCGGCTGCGGTCCGGGCCGCCCCTTCTCCTGGAGCCTTTGCGCGGGCCCTTAGCCCGTGGCCGCGGCCACCGGCGACCCGGGGACGTTCCGGGGCTGCGCCAGCGCCTGGTAGGCTCGGTTCATCGCCTCGCCGATCGCGTCCCAGCCGTAACGCCGCTCCACGGTGCGCCGGCCCGCGAGGCCGAGGGTCCGGCGCAGCCCCGGGTCTTCGAGCACGCGACCGACCGCCGCCGCGAACTCGCGCGGGTCGTCCCGGATCAGGATGTTCTCGCCGTCCACGGCCTCCAGCCCCTCGCATCCCACGGCCGTGCTCACGACGGCCTTTCCCATGGCCCAGGCGTCCAGGATCTTGATCCGCGTTCCGCCTCCCGCCCGGATCGGCACCACGTAGCAGGCCGCCTCGCGCACGAAAGGCCGGATGTCATCGACGTACCCCGTCGTCCGGATGCCGTAACGGCGCTCGAACAGCGCCCGCTCCTCGCGGCCGATCCGCCCCACCCAGGTGACCGGATCGTCGAGGCCCGCGCCACGGATGTGGGGCAGGACCTCCTCGCAGAAGTAGCGCATGGCGTCGGCGTTCGGGAACCAGGACGCCCCTCCGACGAATACGATGCCGGCCGTGTTCTCTTCCAGGCCCGGCCGGAATGCATCGAGGTCCACCCCGTTCGGCACGACCGTGACCCGGGCCTCCGGGGCGAGCCGAAGGAGCGCCGCCCGGTCCACCTCGGAGACCGCCACGTTGAGCGCGACCCTCCCGCACCAGCGGCGCTCCTCGCGCTCCATCAGGTTCGCCTGGAAGGCGAGATAGGCCCGCCTGGCGCGGGAGCGCTCGCGCTGCGCCCGGCGCCGGAGCAGGACCGACTGGACGTCGTGATGGACGCAGACCAGCGGAAGCCCCCCGATCAGCGGAAAGTAGGCCGAGAGGTCCAGGCTGTCGGCGTGCACCAGGTCGAACCGCTCGGACGCAAGCAACGCCCGGAGCCGCCCGCGGAACTCGGCCGAGTCGTACACGTAGGCGGTGTACACCCGGGCGCGCGCCGCGCTCCTCAGATGGTCCCAGAGCAGCCGGGCGCCGGAGTGCTCCTGCGGGATGGGGAACGCCTCCACCCGCCCGAACGCGCCCAGAGCCCGTACCGCCTCCGCGACGTCGGGCTCGTGGGCCCCGGGCTTCCAGCGGTAGAAGCAGAGCGCGGTCACCTCGAACGCCCGCGCGAGCTGCCGGAGCACGTGGTAGGTGCGGATCTTCACCCCGCCGTCCGGCGGATATGGCAGGGTCTGCGACAGGAAGAGGACCTTGGGGCGCCCGGCGCTCACGCGCTCACCCGCCGGTCGAGCTCGCGCCGGAGCCAGAGGTTCCGGATCACCTGCATCTTGCCGGACGGTGCGCGGTCGATCCTCTCCACCCGCCGCACCCGCAGGTCCATGCCCCGCAGGCGACCGCTCAGCGCCCGCCGGATGGCGGCCTCCCGCTCGGCGCCGAGGTCTTCCCTGATCACCACGGCCACGTCCAGCGCGCGGGGTCCCTCCTGAGTGACCTGGAACGCCTGGACCGGCACGCCGGCCCGGCGGAGATCCTCGAACGCGTACATGAAGAACTCGCCATGGTAGCGCCGTCCGTCCGGCGCCTCCACGAAGTCGTAGGCCCGTCCCCAGATCGCCCCGAGGGTCGGAAACGCGCGACCGCAGCCGCAGGGAGCTCCCGTCGTGCCGAAGTCTCCCACCCGGTAGCGGACCAGCGGCATCGCCCGGTTGTTGAGGTCCGTGAGAACGATCTCGCCGGCCTCGCCGGGCTCGACGGGGGTTCCGTCCGGCCGCAGGATCTCGACCACAAGATCGGGCGCGAGGAGGTGAAGGGATCCCCTCTCGCACTCGTAGGCGATCGGCCCCACTTCGCCGCATCCGTATTCGATCTGGACCGGGGCCGCGAAAGCCGACTCGATCAGCCGGCGCTGCGGCGGCGTCAGCACCTCGGAGGTCGCGACGATGGACTTGAGCCGGAGCCGGCGCCCGTCGTACCCTCGCTCGGTCACGAACCGGGCGAAGGCCTCCAGCATGGACACGTAGCCGTGGAAGTAGTCCGGCTGGAAGCTCACGCACTCCCGCCAGTACCTCGCCAGGTCGGCTTCGTCGAAGGCGAACGCGGAGAACCGGATGCGGTTCATCGCAAGATCCGACAGCCTGGTGAGCCATCTTCGGCCGGTGGCCAGCGGGGCCCCCCAGAAACGTGCGGCCCGGTCTCCAATCCCTACGCCGCGCCACCCGTAGCCCAGCCACATCGCCGCACGCTCCCGAGCGGTGGCGTGGCGGTCCTTCACGACCGTCACCGGCTGGCCGGTCGACCCCCCCGTGATCTTTCGGCTGATGCGGCCGACGTCTCCCCGCGCGATCAGGCGTTCAGGGCGTTGCTGCAGCTCGTCCTTCGACACCAGCGGGAGCGAGCCCAGTACCGCGTGCGCCTCGGCCGCCTCCACCCGCGGGAGGCCTCCCCATGTCTCGGCGTAATGGGGGCTCCGGGCGGCGGCGTAGTTGAGGGTGTCCGCGAGCCGCTCGGCCTGATACCGCAGCAGCTCCCGCTGATCCAGCCGCTCCAGCCGGCGGAGCTCCTCGAGCCTCGGGAACAGCTCCCGCTCGCCCAGCGCGCGCACCACGGCCGGGTAGATCACCTTGCCGTGGATCCATCGGTCGAAGCGGCGGCTGGGTCTCATGCGCTCCTACCAGGTCGCCGAGGCGGGGAGCCCCGGGCTGCGGATGCGCTGCGCGAGCCGGCTGACGCAGCCGGTATCGTAGCGCCGGGCCGCGAAGACGGCTCGCAGGCTGATGGCGGGCTTTCCCGGGCGGAGGAGCTTCTGGGCCGCCGTCGCCGCCCACGAGAGGGGAACCAGCGCGGGCGCCGGCAGCCACACGAGCTTGAGGTCGGGATCGCGCGAGCGCAGCCGATTCACCAGGTCTCGCTTGCTGGGGAGCTCCGGGGCGAGCAGGTTGAGCGCGGCGGGGGCCTCGTCGAAATGCTCCGCAAGCCAGGTCAGGACCTCCGCGCTGAACTCGAGGTCCACCACACCCAGCCGGTCTTCGGGCGATCCCACGGCGACGAAGAGCGGCCCCACCCGCTTGCCCAGGCGCCCGGGCGGCTCGAAGGCGCCGTAGTCCACGATGGCCCCCGGCCGGACCACCTTCACGCCCACGCCGAGCTCGGCCCCGAGCCGCCGGGCCAGCCGCTCGGATTCGACCTTTCCCCAGGTGTAGGGTCCAAGGCCGCGCGCGTCCGCGGGGAGGGGCGTGTCCTCGCTGAGCACGCCGTTCGCGGGCGCCGAGAGCACCGCCAGGCTGCTCACGTGAATCACCCGCCTCACCCCGGCCGCCGCGGCCGCCCGAAGCACGTGCTCGGTCGCCGCGATGGAGTTGCGCCCGTGCTCCTCCCAACCCCCCGCCGTCTCCGCCGCCGCGTGGATCACCACGTCCACGCCCCGGAACAGCCCGGGCGACGCACCGGCGCCGAGATCCGCGGCCTCGTACCGGACGCCCGGGACCCGCTCCCAGGCCGCGGGCGCCCGCCGCGAGACCGACACGACCGCGTGCCCGCCCGCGGCGAGCCGCCGGACCACCGCACGGCCGAGGAAGCCCGTGCCGCCCGTCACCAGGACGCGGAGCTTGCCCGGCGCCGGGTCGGAGGTGGCGGGCGCGGAGGGTTCGCGCTGTCCGGCCGCCAGGGCCTCCGCCACCCGCTCGCAGAGCCGGACCGTCTCGATGATGCCTTCGGGCTCGAGCGGCGGCGGCCCGCCGGACCGGATCGCGCCGTAGAACGCCTCCAGCAGCTCGAGCAGCCCCGGATAGCTCCGCCGCCGGTGCAGGAACCGCCCGCCCAGCGCGAGGGTGGTCCCCGCGAGGAGCTGGGCCGCGATCCGGTACGGCTCGAGCAGCTTGTCGATCCCCGAGCTCCCGGGACCGAAGAGCCGCTGCACGGTCCCTCGCACGAAATCCGCGTGGATCGTTCCGTTGGTTCCGACCAGCCGCAGATAGCTCTCGACCGGGCGCCCCTCGAGCGTCACGGTGAGGTGGCCCACCAGGCCGCCCCGCCGGACCAGCGCGTGGACCGTCCCGGCCTCGCCGAGCTCGAGCGCCGCGAGCTCGACCGGACCCGAGCCGCCCAAGGTCAGAAACTGGAGCAGCAGGTACACGGGGTGGGGCAGGATGTCGAGCAGCTGGAGGTCGGCCCGGAGGGGGGCGCGGCCGCCCGGGGCGCGCCGCACGGTGCGGAAGGAGAAGTAGCTCTCGACCTGCACCAGACGGCCCAGCGCCGGGAGCAGCGCTCCCGCCCGGCGGGCCGGCGCCTCGAAGAGGAGCTGGTGGCCGGCGCACACCCGGAGCCCCCGGTCCGCCGCGATCCGCACCAGCTCCTCGGCCTCCCGCGCCGTTTGGGTGAACGGCTTCTCGACGTACGCGTGGCAGCCGGCCGCGAGGGCCCGGCGCGCGAGCTCGAAGTGCGTCTCGGGCGGGGTGCAGACGTGGACCACGTCCACCGGTCCGGCCGCGAGGAGGGCGTCCAGCGAATCGAACGCCGCGGCGCCCGGCGCGATCGCGGCCATCGCGCTCCGCGCCGCGGGAGACGGTTCCGCCACCGCCACGAGCCGCGCCAGCCTCCCCAGACGCGCCACGGCCCGGGCGTGGTTCGCCGCCATCCTGCCGGCGCCGGCCAGAGCCACCCGGAGCGGTTCGGACGAGATCGAGCCCATTCGGAGTCCGCCGTTCGGTCGGCCGGGGCGGCCGCAACTTCCAAGCCCCCCGGCGCGACCCATTCCGCGCCTTGCGCGCGGCCGCGCTCGCCGGTCCGTGTGGCGACCGCGCGACGCTGTTGCCCCCGCGATGCAGGCTACAGCATTTTACCCAGCACCCCGCCATCCTGCCCGGGGCGGGGACGGGGTCCCGTTCTTGCTCCCCTCGGTCCCCCGGCGACGGCGCGACTGTGACGCAGCTCACCTTGAGGAGGCTTCCAGCGTGGCGACGATCCGAGCGGAGAGCAGCATGAACACCCCGGCCGCGGGGCGGGGGGGTGCGCTCGGGCATCGGGGCCCGCTCGCCCGGCCGCAGTGGCTCCGGGTGAAGCTCGATCCGCTCCGGATGGCTCTCTTCGGGCTCATCCTCATCAACGTGAGCCGGATCCACCAGCACTTCGGGTTTCTGGCCAAGCTCCGCCCGGCCCTGCTCCTGGTCGCGCTCACCGGGGTCTACGCCCTGCTCAACCCGCGGTTCATCCGCCCGGGGAACCTGTTCCAGGCCTGGTTCCCCAAGGTGATCCTGGCGCTCGCCGCCCTCGCCTGCATCGGCGCGCCGTTCGGGATCTCGCTGGGCGGGAGCGCGATGTTCATCCTGACGGACTACTCGAAGGTCATCGTCCTGGCGGTGCTCCTCATCGTGGGCATCCGGAGCACGGCCGACCTCTTCGCTCTCGTCTGGGCCTACGTGATCAGCTCGGGGATCCTGGCCTGGCTCTCGCTCTTCGTGTTCAAGATGAGCTCCGCGCATAGCCTCACCGCGCGGCTCAGTCACGGCTATACGTTCGACGCCAACGACATCGGCCTGGTGCTGCTGGTGGGGTTCGCGCTCACCCTGCTCACCCTCCAGACCTCGTCCCCCAAGGGGAAGCTGGTGAGCGGCGTCATCCTGCTCGCGATCGGGGCCACCATCGCGAAGACCGGGTCCCGCGGCGCGTTCCTCGGGTTCGCCGCCGTGGGGCTCGTGCTGCTCTTCACCCTGAGCACCGTGCCGCTCCCCAAGCGCCTCGCGTTCCTCGGGGTCACGGTCGCGGCCCTGGTGGTGGCGGCGCCGCACGGGTACTGGGAGCAGATGAAGACCCTGCTCAACCCCACCGAGGACTACAACTGGCAGACCCAGGAGGGCCGGAAGGCGGTGGCCGAGCGCGGCCTCGGGTACATGCTACACTACCCCGTGTTCGGGCTTGGCATCAACAACTTCTGGCGCGCCGAGTGCATCGAGGGCGAGAAGGCGAAGGAGCACCTAATCGGCACCGGACTCCGCTGCACCCCGCCGCACAACTCCTACGTGCAGGCCGGGGCCGAGCTCGGGATCCCCGGGCTCGTGCTCTGGTGCACGCTCCTCTTCGGCTCGATCCGGGCGATGTTCAAGCTGCGGCGCCGGATCCCGCGGGCCTGGGCCCGGGGCGACGGAGAGGAACGGTTCCTCTACCACGCGCCCCTCTACCTGATGCTCGCGATGGTGGCGTTCTCCGTCACCTGCCTGTTCCTCACCTTCGCGTGGCTCGACATCGTGTACATGATCGCCGCGTTTATGACCGGCCTCCATATCTCCGTCCGGGACAAGCTGCGCCGCTCCACGCCGGCGCCGGTCGCCGTGGCCGGACGCCGGCCGGTCCGGCCGGCGAGCCCGTTCGGCCCATACATCGCCCCCACCCCGCGGTAACCCCGCCCGCAGCCGCCGCGTGAGCGCCACCGTCCTCGTCACCGACGGAGAGGAGCGGGCCGCGCTGGCCGCGGTCCGCTCGCTCGGCCGGGCGGGGCACCGGGCCGTCGTGGTCTCCGCGACCGGCCGCTCCCTCGCCGGCGCCTCCCGGCACGCCTCGGCCCAGCATGCCGCGCCGACCGCGCTCGCCGACCCGGACGGGTTCGGGGCGGAGGTGGAGCGGATCGCCCGGGCCGAGCGGGCGGACGTGCTGCTCCCGATCAGCGAGGCGGCGCTGCTCGCGCTCCTGCCCCGGCGCCGGAGCCTCGAGCCCTGCCGCATCCCCTTTCCCGACCTCGAGCGGGTGCGCGCCGTGTCCGACAAGGCCCGGGTGACCGCCGCCGCGGCGGCCGCGGGGGTCGCCGTGCCGGAGCAGGTGACGCTCCGCTCTCCGGCCGACCTGGCCGTGCTCGATTCTCGCGCGCTGGCCTATCCGCTCGTCGTGAAGCCCGCCCGGTCGGTGATCGAGGGCCCGGGCGGCCGCCTCAAGCTGGGCGTCCTCCACGTCTCCTCGGCGGAGGCGCTCGACGGCGCGTTGCGCGCGCTTCCCGAGGCGGCATACCCCTTGCTCCTCCAGCGCCGGATCGTGGGGCCCGGCGTGGGCGTGTTCCTCCTGCTCTGGGGCGGCGAGCTGGTGGCCGCCTTCGCCCACCGGCGGATCCGGGAGAAGCCGCCCTCCGGCGGGGTGAGCGTGTACCGCGAGAGCGTGGCGCTCGACCCCGGGCTCCTCGCCCGGTCGCGCGCGCTGCTCGAGCGGTTCGGGTGGGAAGGGGTCGCCATGATCGAGTACAAGCTCGACGCCGCGACCGGCACGCCCTACCTGATGGAGATCAACGGCCGGTTCTGGGGATCGCTCCAGCTCGCGGTGGACGCGGGGGTGGACTTCCCCGCGCTCCTGGTCTCGCTCGCGCTCGGCCGGCGGCCGGAGCCGGTGCTCTCCTACCGGGTGGGGGTCCGGAGCCGCTGGTGGCTGGGCGACCTGGATCACCTGCTCGCCCGGCTCCGCCACTCCCCGAGCGATCTCGCGCTTCCGCCGGGAAGCCCGGGGCGGCTCCGCGCCGCGCTCGACTTCCTCACCCTGTGGCGACCCGGGGACCGGAGTGAGATCTTCCGCTGGAGCGACCCGCGCCCCGGGCTCCGCGAGGCGCTCCAATGGCTCCAGGGCCGATGAACCGAGGCAAGACCGGCGTCCTCCACGTCCACAGCACCTACTCGCGCGACGGGCGGGACCCGCCGGAGAAGCTGCGCGAGTTCGCGCTGGCGCGCGGGATCGGGTTCGTGGGGCTCACCGACCACGCGGAGGATCTCTCGCCCGATCGGTTCGAGCGCCTCGCGGACCACTGCCGGGCCGTCTCGGACGACCGGGTGCTGATCCTCCCGGGGCTCGAGTACCGCTTCGCGGGACACGACGGCCTTCACCTGCTCGCGATCGGGCTCCGCCGCTGGATCGCGCCCGCCACCCCGGCCGAGTTCGCGCGCGAGGTGCCGGCCGCGGCCGGGTTCACCATCATGGCCCACCCGGTGCTGCACCGCTACCGGATCCCCGACGAGGTCGCGGCGGCGATCGATGCGATCGAGGTCTGGAACGCCGCGTACAACACCCGATACCTTCCCGACCCCCGCGCCCTGCGCCTCCTGGGGCGGGTCCGGCGGCGGCGCCCCGAGGTGGTCGGCATCGCGGGGCTGGACCAGCACGACAGCCGGAACGACCGCGAGACCCGGGTGGTGCTCTTCGACCCGGACGCCCCCGACCCGCTGGCCGAGCTCAGGGCCGGGCGCTTCTACAACCGGGGCCGGACCATGCGCTTCTCTTCCCGCGGGGCCTTCGGGCCGCTCGCGCTCGCCGGCTTGACCGTCCTCCGAGGCTGCCTCGACGCCGCGAACGCGGCGCACGAGCGGCTGAGCCCGCTGCTCGCCGCCCGGGCCGGACGCCGGGGCGGGGCGGAGCCGTCGCCGTGAGACCGCTCCGGATCGCGATGATGCTCGAGACCGACGGGCCGGGCGGCGCGGAGTACGTGCTGCTCCAGCTCTCGGAGGAGCTCCGCCGCCGGGGGCACACGGTGGTGCCGGTGGGCCCGGAGCAGGGGGTCGGCTGGCTCCGGGACAAGCTCCGCGCAGCGGGGTTCGAGCGGGAGAAGTTCACCCTGCGGCGCCCGCTCGACTGGGGCTGCGTCCGCGGCCTGCGCGAGGTCTTCGCGCGGCGCCGGGTGGAGCTGGTGCACAGCCACGAGTTCACCATGGCGGTGTACGGCGCCATGGCCGCGCGGCTCTCCCGCCTCCCCCACCTCATTACCATGCACGGGAACGAGCGGATGACCCGGGCCCTCCGCCGCCGGATCGCGCTCCGCTGGGCCTTTCGGAACAGCTGGGCCACGGTGGCGGTCTCCTCCGCCACCAAGCAGAGCCTCGACCGCGACCTCGGGCTCGCCCCCGGGGTCGTGAGAGTGATCCGGAACGGGATCCCCCGCCGGCCCGGGAACCCCGACCCGGTGCGCCGCGAGCTCGGGGTCCGGCCCGGGGAGGTGTTGCTCCTCGCCGTGGGAAACCTGGACCCACGCAAGGGGCACATCGTCCTCCTCCGCGCGCTGGCGCGGCTCGAGGCCGAGGGGCTCGGCGTGCCCTGGCGCCTCGCGATCGCGGGGGGCCGGGGCGGGCCCGAGCGGGACCGGCTCGCCGCCTTCGCGGCCGAGCACCGGATGTCGGACCGGGTCCACCTCCTCCTCAAGCGGGACGACGTGCCCGACCTGAACGCGGCGGCGGACGTGTTCTGCATGCCGTCGCTCTGGGAGGGGCTCCCGCTCGCGCTGCTCGAGGCGATGCTCGCGGGCAAGGCGATCGTGGCGTCGGCCGCCTCCGGGATTCCCGAGGCGATCGCCGACGGGGAGCAGGGCCTGCTCGTACCGCCGGGTGATGACGCGGCGCTGGCCCATGCTCTCGGGAAGGTTCTGCTCGACCCGAACCTCCGCGCCCGGCTGGGCGAGGCCGCCCGCCGCCGGGCCGAGGCCGAGTTCACCATCGAGCGGATGGCGGACCGCTACGAGCGCCTGTACGCGGACGCCCTCGCCGCCCGTGGATGACCCGTGGATGAGAGGCCGGCGCTCCTCGCGGTAGCGACCGTCGCGCCCTGGCCGCCGGCGGACGGCTACGCCCTCCGGGTGGTGCACCTCCTGCGCGAGCTCGGGCGCACCTGGAAGGTCGTGCTGGTGGCACCGCCCGCCGGGCCGGGCTGGGAGCCGGAGCGCTGGGGCGTCGCCACGTTCGTCCCGGTGACGCTGGGCGGGACCTGGCGGTTGCTCCCGTCGCAGTACGACCCGCGCCCGCTCGCCGCGGCCGTGGATCCGCTGGTCGCGGGACTCCGGCCGCGGGCGGCGCTCCTGTGGGCCGGGGCCGAGCACCTGGGCTTTCGGCCGGGCTTCCCGCCGGCGGTGGCCGACCGGATCGACTGCATGGCCCTGGTGGCCTGGCGGGGCTTCCGCGCGGCGCGCGGCCCGCGGGAGCGGCTCCGCGCCCTCTCGGACGCGTGGGCCTACGCCCGCTACGAGCGGCGGGTGGTGCGGCGGATCCCGGCGACGGTGGTGGTGGGCGAGGACGACGCGCGGGCGCTCCGGCGGCTCGCGGGGCGGGCGCGGCCGGGGCCCGGACCCGGGTCGGTGCACGTGGTGCCGAACGGGGTCGCGCTCCCCCGGGCGGACGTGAAGCGCGAGGGGCCGCGCCCCACGGTGATCTTCTCGGGCGTGATGGCCTACCGGCCCAACGCGGAGGCGGCGGACTGGTTCGCGCGCGAGGTGTGGCCGCTGGTGCGGGCGGAGGTGCCGGCCGCGCGGTTCGCGATCGCGGGGCGCGAGGTGACGCCGGAAGTGGCCCGCCTCGCCGAGGTCCCGGGCGTCGAGGTGCTCGGCCCGGTGCCGGACATGACGGCGGCGCTGGGGGAGGCCTGGGTGGCGGTGGCGCCGATGCGCTCGGGCGCCGGGATCAAGAACAAGGTGCTCGAGGCCTGGGCGGCGGGAACCCCGGTGGTGATGACCCGGCTCGCGGGGAACGGGCTCGCGCTCGACGCCCAGGCGGAGGAGCTGGTGCGGGACGATCCCGGCGAGATGGCGCGGCTCGTGGCGCGGCTGCTGGGCGACCCGGGCGCCCGGGCCCGCTACGGCCGGGCGGGGCGGGCCCTGGTGGCCCGGGCCCACGGCTGGGAGGACGCGGGCCGGAAGCTCACCCGCCTGCTCGAGACCCTCGCCGGCGCCGGCGGGCCATGAGGCGGTGCTGCCGGATGCAGCCCCGGAGGAAGTGGTAGTCGAGGCCGTGGATGAAGCGGCGCCGGTCGTCCCCGAACGATCCCAAGAGCCGGTAGAGCCACTCCTTCGCGAAGCGGGCCCACACCCCGACCGGCACCCCGCCCACCCGCGGGCCGTCGTTTTGCTGCACGAAGCCGAGCTCCACCAGGCAGCGGCCGTGCCGGTAGCTCCGCTCGTGGAGCCACTCCACGGTGAGCTGCTCCGGGCGCACCACGTGCTCCACCAGCGCGCCGGGAACGTACACGATCTTCTCGCCGCGCCGGGCGAGCCGGTGGAGCAGCTCGGTCTCGCTTCCGGAGATGTAGTCCGGGCTCGCGTCCGGGCCGATGTCCTCGCTGTAGCGGACTCCCGCCATGGCCCTCGACCGGACCATGAAGTTGGGGCCGAACGGCAGGGTGTCCGTGGGCCCCTCGGGCCCTGGGAGGTCGAACCGCGCGTAGGCCCCCTGCGCGAACCAGTGCTCCCGAATCCACGCCGGCGCCTCCGGAGGAAAGCGGGGGACGATGCGGCCGCCGAAGATCGAGTGGTCCGGCCAGCGGGCGGCGGCGGCGGCCATCTCGGCGATCCAGCGGGGATCGGGCAGGACGTCGTCGTCGGTGAAGAGCAGGAGGTCGCCCCGGGCGAGCGGGAGCGCGCGGTTGAGGGCGCGGTTCTTCCCCCGGGCGGGCTCGGTGACGCTCGCGAGCGGCAGGTAGCCGCGGGCCTCCTCCAGCACGGCGGGGGTGCGGTCGGTGCTCCCGTTGTCGGCGACGATCACCTCCCAGGCGAGGCCAGCGGTCTCCTGCCGGGCGAGCGCGCGAAGCGTCCCCTCCAGGAGAGAGGCCCGGTTCCGGGTCGCGAGCAGGACGCTAAGCTCGGGCTTCCCCATCGGCCCTCCGCCGATCGGCGGTCGCCCCGGCGGCCGCGCGCGCGGCGGAGCGGTGCTCGGCGATCTGCCCCAGCGTGTTCCAGAGCTCGAGCCCGGCCCCGAGCCGGCGCCGCCGGCCCAGCGGCGCATTGAGCGCCCAGCGGAGCCCGCGCGTCGCGAGCTCGCGCCAGAGGTAGCGGGGGATCCCGAACAGCCGCACCACCGGCCGCGCCGGCTTCGGGGCGCGCCGCACCTGACCCCGCCCGAGGCGGAAGCTCCGGCGGAGCAGCGCCCGGGTCGCGAGCTGGGCGGGCTGCACCACGTGATGCACCAGCGCTCCCGGCACGTAGATGGTCGTGGCACCCCGGGCCCGAAGCCGGTCGAGCAGCTCGGTCTCGGAGCCCATCGCGTAGTCGCGGGTGCCGTCGGGGCCGATGTCCTCCCGGAAGCGAAGGCCGGCGAGCGCCGAGCGCCGGAGCGCGAGGTTCGGGCCGTTCGGCGGAAGCTCGATCGGTCCTTCCGGCCGGTCGAAGTCGAAGCGCGCGAAGTTGAGCGCCGGGTGCACCGGGTCGCGGAGCCAGCCGGGCGTGCCGGGCGGGTAGGCCAGTTCCACCCGGCCGCCGAAGACGGCGGCATCGGGCCAGCGGCGGGCCGCGCCAACCATCTCCGCCACCCAGCGGGGATCCGGGATCACGTCGTCGTCAGTGAACAGGAGGAGCTCCCCGCGCGCCACCTCCAGCGCGCGGTTGAGCGCCCGGTTCTTGCCCGGCCTCGGCTCGGCGAGCCTCACCAGCGGGAGCCGCGCCGCGGCCCGCTCGAGCACGGCCGGGGTGTCGTCCGAGCTCCCGTTGTCCACCACGACGACCTCCCACCGGATGCCGGGCGCCTGCTGTCGGGCGAGATGCTCCAGCGTTCCCTCGAGCAAGCGGGCCCGGTCCCGGGTCGCGATCACCACGCTCAGCTCCATCGCTCCGCCGGTTCCGCGCGCCGCTCAGATCAGCCCGGCCACCGGGGCACGTCCGCCAACCGCTCCAGGGCCGCCAGAAACTCGCTGACGTGCGCCGCGGGCGAGTGGCGGGCCCGCACGAAGGCCCGGCACCGCTCGCCCCAGCTCCGCCGCCGCTCGAGCGACTCCCCGAGCCGTGCCATCGCGGCCGCGAGCCCGGCCACGTCGCCCTCCGGCACCAGATAGCCCTCGCGGTCCGCCCCCTCCGGCAGGAGCTCCGGGATGCCCGCGTGCCGGGTGCTCAGGACCGGGAGCCCCAGCGCGGCGGCCTCGAGGATCGAGACCGGCGTCCCCTCCGTGTCGCCCGACGCAGGGGTCTTGCTCGCGAGCACGAAGATGCTGGCCTCCCGAAGCGCCGCGAGGGTGGCGGCCCGCGAGAGGAACCCACTGAACTCCACCAGGTCGGCCACGCCCAGGGACCGGGCCAGCGCCCGGAGCTCTTCGAGGAGCGGCCCGTCTCCCACGATCCGGTAGCGCCAGCCGCCCCGGAGCGCGGGCTGGGCCGCCGCGAAGGCGCGGAGGGAGTCGTCCAGCCCCTTCTTCGGCACCAGCCGGGCGATGGTGAGGAGCGTGCTGCCGGCGAGCGGCGCCGGCTCGCGCTCCTTCACGAGGTCGGCCGAGATCCCGTAGGGGATCACGCCGATCCGAGGCTCGGCGAAGCCGAGCCCCACGAGCACCGACCGGAGATAGCCGCTGTTGGTGAGGGCCGCCGCGCCGGAGGCCACGAGCCCGGCGTACGCCGCGGGCCGCTCCCGGGGGTACGACGTGGCGTCGTACCCGTGGAAGTACACCGCGTACGGCCGGCGCGCCGCCGCCGCGACCGGGAGCCACGCCGCTCCGGTGGGCCCGAAGTGCGCGACCACGTAATCGGCCGCGGCCAGCTCGGGGATCGCGGCGCGGGTCACGATCTCGGCCACGGACCAGCTCGAGCGCCGCCGCCACTCCAGCGCCGCAGGCACCGCCGCGGCCGTCCGGGCCGGCGAGGCCAGCGCCAGCCGCACCTTGTCGGGTCGCGAACGCCAAGGAGGTACGACCAGGGCGGGGTGGGTCGCCGGGGTCGTTCCGGGCGCTTCGCTGCGCCGTGAGGTAATCACGTCCACCCGGTGCCCCGCCGCCCGCAGCCACTCCACCGGCTCGTACACGAAGGTCTGGGTGGTGGACGGGTAGCTGTCGGTGATGAGGCAGAGGCGCACGGCGGCGGCCCCACTCAGGAGCCGGTGAGCGCCGAGCGGGTCGCGCGCCGCGCGACCGACATGGTGGGATTCATCTGCACCAGGCCGGTGAAATCCTTCCCCGGCTGCACCTGCACGTACGCGCTCGGCCCCTGCTGCGCTGGGGCGCCCCGAGCCCGGTTCCACAGCCGGGTCTCGATGGCGTAGATCCCGGGCGCCAGGTTGCACTGGAGCTCTACCTGGAGCTCGAACGGCCCCTCCTCGGGCAGCGGGACCCCTAGGCGCGCGTTGGATGTGGTGAAGACCGCCTGGCCGGTCTGGGCCGACCGAACCGTGATCACGATGCCCTCGATCTCCCGCGGGAGGCCCCCAGGTGCGATCTGCCCCGCGACGGTGAACGCGAGCCGCTCCCCGGAGCGCACCGGGCCGGGCGAGTCCAGCGTGAGCCGCCGGAACTGGAACGGGCCCTCGGTCGAGTCCGCCCGGACCTCGGACACCGGCTTGAGCACGTAGGCCGAGATGCACTCGGCCGCCGAGCCCCGGCGTACCACCTCGCCGCGGTCGAGCAGGATCACCTCGGTGCAGAGCTGCGCGATACGGTCGAGCTGGTGGGCCACGACCACCACCGGGATGGCCCGCTGCACCATCTCGCGGATCCGCTCGAAGGCCTGGGCCTGGAAGCTGAAGTCGCCGACCGCCAGCACCTCGTCGATGATGAGCACCTCGGGGTCGAGGTGCGCCGCGATCGAGAAGCCGAGCCGGGCGTTCATGCCGTTGGAGTAGCGCTTGACCGGGGTGTCGATGAACTCGGCGATGCCCGAGAACTCGACGATCTCGTCGAACCGGCGGTTGATCTCCGCCGCGCGCATCCCCATGATCGCGCCCTGGAGGTAGATGTTCTCCCGGCCGGTGAGGTCGGGGTGGAACCCGGCGGCGATCTCGATCAGCGCGCCCACCCGGCCCTGCACCCGGCACCATCCCGAGGTGGGCCGGAGGATCCGGGTGAGCAGCTTCAGGATGGTGGATTTGCCCGCGCCGTTCGGGCCGATGATGCCGAGCGCCTGGCCCGGCTTCACCTCGAACGACACGTGGCGGAGGGCCCAGAACTCGCGGCGCCCGAGCTCCGCGCCCGTTCCGCCGGGCCGGAACACCCGCCGGGCCAGATCGGGGATCAGGTCCCTGAGGCTGTCGTGCAGCTCGCCCCGGCGGAACTTCTTGGAGACGTCGCAGAAGTCGACCCGCGGCTCGGCCATCTCAGACGTACTCCGCGAACACGTACTCGAGGCGGTGGAAGAGGAGCGCGCTGGCCGCGAGCCCCACCAGGCCGAGGCCGGCGCTGTAGGCGAGGTAGAGGGGGTGCCAGACCAGCACCGCCTCGCCGTGCCGGCTCACCTGAACCAGGGGCTCCAGCAGGTCGTGCCCGCCCACCACCGCGAGCCGGAGCCCCTCGAGCACCGGCGCGAGCGGGTTCAGCATGGCGAGCTTGGCGCCGGTCGCGCCCAGCATGATCGGCTCGAACAGCACGGGGGTGAAGAAGATCCCGAAGGTGAGGAGCACCTGCACGATGTACTTCACGTCCCGGAAGAACAGGTTGCCGCAGCTCAGGAGCAACGCGGCCGCGGCGGTGACGACGAACAGCGTGAGCGCGAGCACCGGGACCCAGAGGAGACCCGAGGCGGAGCCGATCCCGAACGCCACGAACGCCACGGTGAGGGCGACCGCGCCCACCGCGCTGTCGAAGGCCTGGGCCAGCATGACGGCGAGCGGAAGCACCTCGCGCGGGAAGTAGATCTTGCTCACCAGGTTCAGGTTGCCGGAGAGGCTCTGCACCGCGAAGCCGAGCGCGCCCACGAAGAAGGACCAGCCCAGCCCCTTGATGGCGAGGCCCGCGAGCGCGGCGCGGTCGAGGGCGGTGCCGGAGACGTGGGCCATGGCCGCCCGGACCAGGCAGCCGGCGAGGACCACGAGGAGCGGCATGAAGACCGCCCAGCCGAACCCCATCACCGCCTGCTTGTAGCGGATCCGGACGTCGCGGAGGGCGAGCTGGTAGAGCAGCTCGCGGTAGTGCCAGAGGTCCCGCGCGATCTCGCCGAACTCGCCCAGCGCGCTCCGGCGCCCGGGGAGCGCGGGCGCGGCCGCCGTGACGTCGAGGCTCATCGGGTCAGCGGCTCCGGAAGCGGGTTCGAGAAGGCCATGGTCGTGGTTCCGAGAGCAACACGCGTGCCGTGGACGGCTCCGTTGGGTGGATCATAACTCGCTGTGGAAGGCCGATCTAGCTGCGGCGCAGGTCCCGCCGGCGTTGCGCGCCTGCCGCGCCGCCGCTATATCCCGTCCCGAACCCCGTCCGAGGTCGCCCCTGGCCGCAGTCCCGTCGCCTGCATCACCCCTCGTGCGTGCTCCGGGTCACCTCGCCGCGGCCGCAGCGCTCCTGGCCGTGAGCCTCGCGGTCCGGCTCCTCCTGGTGAGCCACCGCTGGGTGAACCCGGACGAGGGCGCCCACCTCATGGACGGGCTCCTGATCCTGGACGGGTTCCGCCCGATCCGCGACTTCTCGGCCCGCCAGGTGCTCTACTCCTACGCCCAGGCAGGCTGGCTCGCCCTCACCGGAGGCGGGCTGATCGGGGCGCGGCTGCTTCCGATCCTCGCGAGCGTGGGCACCGGGTTCCTCCTGTTCGGGATCGGCCGGCGGCTGTTCGACGACCGCGCGGCGCTCGCCGCCACCGCTCTCTACGCGTTCTTCCCGCTCTCGGTGCTCTGGTCGCTCAACGTGCACCTCGAGGCGCTCACGCTGCTCCTCGCCTCGGCGGGATTCTACGTGACGGCGGGCGTCCGCAAGGACGAGCCGGGCTGGGCCCGGGCGTTGCTGGCCGGGCTCTGGTTCGGCCTCGCCTTCTACGTGCGCGAGTCGGTGCTCGCAAACCTCGCGGCCGCAGCGGCGGGCTTCACCTACGTGCACCGAAGGAGCCCTGGGCGGGCGCTCCGGGAGGTCGCGCTCCTCGTGGCGGGCTTTCTCGCGGTGGGCCTCGCCATCGCCCTGTGGTACCTCCGCTACCTCTCGGCGGAGCAGATCTGGGCCAGCCAGCTCAACCCGCTCACGCTCCCGGTCCGGATCCTGGGCGCGGTGCCGGGGCCGCTCGAGGGCGCCAACCCGCCGGTGGGGGTGGGGGTCGTCCCGGGCCGGTTCGAGCAGCAGCCGGTCGAGCGGGGGCTCGCGAACCTTGAGGACATGATCGCGCTGAGTCTGTACCTGTGGATCGCGGTGGCCGTCGCGCTCGGGTTCCTCGCCTGGCGGCGCCGCGCGTCGCGGGGAGCGGACGCGGCGGGCGGAACGCTCTACCGCGGGTGGGACTCCTTCGTGCTTCCCGTCGCCTGGCTCGGCTTCATCGCCGCGGCCTACGCCGTCTGGTTCGCAAAGCTCGGGTTCTACCCGCAGTACTTCACCGAGTTCGTGCCTCCGCTCTGCCTGATCGCGGGGGCGGTGGTGGCCGACGCGGCGCGCCGCTGGGCGCCCGGGGGCACCGCGCTCGCCTGGCTCGCAGCCCTCATCCTGGCCTTGGGCCTCGCCTTCCTGGCGGGCCGATACCTCGACCTGAACCGGCCGGTGTACCTGGCGATCGCCTGCATCGCGCTGCTCCTTCCCGCCGCGCTCGCCCGCGGCGCGCTCCGACCCTGGGCTCTGGTGGCCCTGGGCGCGGCCCTCCTCGCGGGCGCCGCGGCCGCCGGGGGTCCGCTCCTTCCCCGCTCGCTCCGGGGGGCGGTGAATCTGGGGGTCGGCCTGGTGGTGTTCGTCGCAACGATCGGCGTCGCGGCCCGCGCGCTCGGCCCGACCGGCCGCGTGATCGGGTTCGCCGTGGCGGTGCTGGTCGGCGCCGGCGCGCTGCTCTCGTTCGACGCCGCGGGCGGCCTGATGCGCCTCAGCTACCAGTGCGTCTGGCCCCCGTGGCTGGTGGGTCCGGTGGCGAAGGCGATCGAGCGCGAGAGCGCCCCGCAGGACGAGGTGCTGTCCGGAGCGGTGGTGTGGGCGCTCGCGGCCCACCGCCATCCCTTCCTCAAGATCAGCCACCCGCTCGGGCTCCTGGCCGATTTCGATCAGGAGGAGCGGGCGAAAATCGAGGCGGGCCTCGCGCGGCGGCCGCCGCGCATCGTGGTGCTCGACGGCTATACCGAGAAGACCTTCGGGAGGCGCCTGCCCGAGCTCGAGGCGCTGATCGCCCGATCCTACCGGGAGGTCGCGTCCTTCGACGGCGCGAGGTTTCCGGTTCGGGTTTACCGGCTGGAGGCGGGGTCGGCCGGCGGTCCTTGACGCGGGGCGCCGTGGCGCCGGGCGACGCGCCTCGCCGCGGCGCGCACTACTGCGAGTGGGTCCTCTCGCCAGCGATGGCGGAGCCGCTCCCAGCGGGTGAAGCGGTCCTCGTCCGGGTTGAAGGGCAGCTCGAGCAGGCGGGGCGCGAGGCGCCGGATCAGCTCCCGTTGGTGCTCGCCGGTGCGCCGCCGCTCGGGGTCGAGGCTCAGGAGCAGGCCGTAGACGGCGGCCGAGTTCGCGACGTAAAAGCGGGTGGCGTCGATCAGGTCCAGCGACTGCTCCAGCGCGCTGAGCCAGCCGCCGAGCCGTTGCTCGAGGTAGAAGCGGTCCCGCCAATCGAGGCCTTCGATCGGATCCGCGGCGGCGTGGGCCAGCCACTCGCGGAGCCCGGCCACGGCGGTGGACGACCGCGGCTCACCTAACCAGGCGGCCACATCCTCCGGGTCCGGCAAAGCGCCGCCGGACGCCTCGCGCAGCCGGTGGTAGTAGAAGCACCGGCCGCTCTCGAATCCGCCGCCGCGCAGGATGAGATCGCCCGGGCGCAGGAACCGCCAATGCCCCCGCGCGTAGTACCTCCGGTCCACGTCCGCGCTCTGGCGTCCCGTGTGCTCGTCATACTCCCGCTCCGCCCGGGCGGAGAAACGGCCGGGCCGAACGAGGCGGTGCGGGAGACCGGCGGCACGGGCGAGCCGGGGCGGGTAGAGGCGATCGCCGATCGAGAGCCCCGGTCTCTCGTGGGTGTACGTCCCTTGCGCCATTCCGAGACGAGCGGCGATGGCGAGCACCAGCCGCGAGTCGAGGCCGGAGGTGAGCGGGACCCAGGTGCGGGCGTCCTCGCGGCGGGTATCGTGCGCCCCGGCGACCCGGGGGAGCCGGGCCAGGGCGGTCACCAGCCGCTCCTCCAGACGCTCGACGATGCGGGCGTAGCCGTGGCGCTCGAGGGGCGGCAGGAGCGGCCTCGGCTCCACCGCGCCCCGCGCGAGGTCCAGCACCTGACTCGGCAGGAGCCGGCGGATGGGGCCGAACCTGGACCGGGGAGGCGGATACCACTCGACGCCATGGCGGTGAACGAGGGGCCGCGGATCGATCTCTACGGTCCCCGCCTCCTCCGGGCGGATGAGGAGCACGGCGCTGCTCGACGCCCAGCATTCACCGCCGTCGAGCCGGTAGTAGCACCCGAGCAGCCCCGCGGCGTCCAGGTGGACTCGCCCGTTCCCCACCAGCATCCAGCGCCCGGCCCAGGTCTGATAGAGGTCGCGCACTGCGCCGGTGGCCGACCGGCGGATCGCCTCGGGCGGATCGGGCCGGCCGGGATCGCTCTGGGAGACGAGGCCGATGAGGCACCACTCGGCGCCCTCCGCGTCGGCGACCGGCTCGATGCGGAGGTCGGGGCAGTGGGACAGGGTCAGCGCTCCCACCCGGCGGGCCCGCCAGCCGGGGCGCGGCTCGACCGCCCGCGGGCCGAGCACGAACTGGCGCCGGTGGAGCACCGACCTGGGCTACGCCGCGTCCGTGCGGGCGGGCGGCGAGGCGCGGCGCAGGCGGTAGCGCCGGGAGTGGGGCGCGCTCAGGTGGACGATCATCTCGCCGATGAGCCCGAGGGCGATGGACTGCACGCCGAGGGTGACCAGCAGCACGCCGAGGAGGAGGGCGGGGCGGTCGGCCAGGCCGCGTCCCTGGAGCCGCTCGATGAGGAGGTTCACCATGATGAGCATCCCCACACCCGCCACGGCGGTCCCGATCAGCCCGAAGAAGCGGAGGGGCTTGTCGGTGAACTTGAGCAGGAAGAAGAGGCCCAGCACGTCGATCAGCCGGCGGAGGTAGGTCCCCGGGCTGTAGATCCGGCCCCGCATGGCGCCCCGGTGCACCTCCGCCTTCACCTCCTCGACCGCCTGGCCCTCGCGGAGCGCGAGGAGCGGGAGGAACCGGGCGAAGTCGCCATAGAGCGGGATCTCCGACACGAGCTCGGTCCGCATGGCGCGGACGCCGCAGGCCACGTCGTGCAGCCGGCCCCCGGCCAGGCGGCCCACGAAGAGGTGGAGCACCCGGTTCTGGATCCGGTTCACGATCGAGTCCACCCGCGGGTGGCGGCAGGCGACGGCGAGGTCGGCCCCCGCCTGCACCCGGCGCACCAGTTCCGGCAGCACCGCGGCCTCGGTCTGCAGGTAAGCCGGCAGGGTGACCAGCACCCGGCTCCGGCAGTTGGCGGCCGCGATCTTGAGCAGGGTGGTCTCGCCCACGCCCTGGCCCACCTCGATGAGCCGCACCGGCTCGCCCCGGGTCCGGAGCGGCCCGAGCGCGTCGGTGAGGTGCCGGAACCAGGGGTAGGCGATGAAGAGGAACTCGTAGGCGTAGCCCGCCTGGGCGAGCGGGGCCGAGAACTCCTCGTACAGCTTGTCCAGCGGGCCCGGTCGCTCGACCACCGGCACCACCACCGTCACGTCCGGCAGGCGCGCGCTCACGGCGAGCGCTCCACGGCCAGCGGGAGCGGCGCTTCCCGCTCGCGGTCCTTCCACACGGCGACCTCGGCCACGAGCCCGAGCATGAGCAGGTAGCAGGCGAGCATCAGCCAGAGCAGCGCGGCGGCCGGGAAGACGTAGGCGTTGGCCATCTCCTCCCGGACTCGGGTGATGCCGAGCAGCGCCGCGCCCGCGAACCCGAGCGCCAGCGCCAGCGCCCCCGCGGCCCCGATCCCGAACATGACGATGGGCCGCTCCCGGAACCAGGAGATCATGGTGAGCGTGAGGATGTCGGCCAGGATCTTGACGATCCGGGAGAGGCCGTACTTGCTCCGCCCGAAGCGGCGGGGGTGGTGCCGCACCGGCAATTCCGCGATCCGCGCGGCGGCCGTGGCGGCGGCGAGCGCCGGCAGGAACCGGTGCATGTCCGAGTAGAGGTGCAGCCGGTCCAGGGTCTCGCGGCGGTAGGCCTTGAGCGAGCAGCCGTTGTCCCGGATCGGCACCCCGGTGACCGCGCGGATGATGCGGTTGGCGACCCAGGAGGGGAGCTTCCGGGTGAGGAGCTTGTCCCGGCGGCGGAGCCGGTAGCCCGCCACCAGGTCGTATCCCTCCTCCAGCTTGGCCACGAGGGCGGGGATGTCGTGGGGGTCGTTCTGGAGGTCGCCGTCCATGCTGACCACGATTCGCCCCCGGGCGGCGTCGAAGCCCGCCTGCATGGCCTGGGTCTGGCCGTAGTTCCGGGCGAGCTGCACCAGGCGGATCCGCTCGTCACCCCGGCCCACCTCCGCCGCGACCTGCGCGGTCCGGTCGCGGCTCCCATCGTCCACCAGCACCAGCTCCCAGGGGGGCGCCTCGCCGAGCGCCTCGCGGACCGCCTCCACCAGCGGGCGGACGTTGTCCTCCTCGTTGTAGAGGGGAACCACGACGGAAAGGGCCGGCCGGACGAGCATGGGTGACGTTACCGCGATGGGGGTGCCTGGACCCGGGAGTCCCGTGCCGGCCCGAAGCCTAAACTCGGGCAGCGAGCATGCACAGCCGGGCCTCCGTTTTCGACAGGAACCACCCGTCCACCCGCACCACCTCGCCCAGCGCGAAATCGCGCCGAACGGCCGAGCGGAGGGCCGCCCGCAGCTCGGCGTCCCCCGGTCGGGCCAGCGATGCCCGCATGGCCGAGCCGGGCGGGGCGATGTCCTCCACCAGTTGCGCTACGGAGGGTCGCGCCGCTTGGGCCGCCAAGCAGGCGCGCCCGACCGTGCGGGCGCTCTCCCGGTGATCGAGGCACCCCACCAGCCGGAGGGCCGGGTCGAGGCCGGTCCCGGGACCGAGCCGTCGGGACCGCGGGAGGCCGCCGAGCCAGGCCGCCGCGGCCGCCAGGCCGGTCCACATGAAGGCGCGCCGGGTGATCTGCATCGCTTCAGCCCAGTCGACTCTTCAGATGGTTCGCCAGGCGGAGCGCCAGCGCGACGATCGTCAGGGTCGGGTTGTGGCATCCGCTGGTCGGGAACACGCTGCTTCCTGCGACGAAGAGGTTGGTCAATCCATGCACCCGGCAGTTGGCGTCCACCACTCCTCGCCTGGGGTCGGATGCCATACGCGTCGTGCCAATATGATGATACGAACCCCGAAGGCCCGGAGGCCAGCCGCCCTCGCCGGGCGCACCCTTCTTTTGAAGCCAGCTGACCCGGGGCAGGTCGGTCCCGATTTCCCTGACGCGCCCCAGTCCGATCCGACCGAACTCCTGCGCCACCAACTCGAGCGCACGGCGAAAGCTGCGGCGCTCGAGGTCACCCAGGCGCCAATCGAGGCGTCCCAGCGGCACGCCCAGCGCGTCCCGGCGCTCCGAGAGCGTAATGCGGCTGGCCGGATTCGGCTCCTGCTCGAGGTGTACGAAGAGGTAGTAGCCGACCGCGCGCGGGTCCGGATGGAAGAACGTCCGGTACGCGTAGCGGCTCACACGGTCCAGATCACGCACCACCCGCAGCAGCTCCGTGCCGAAGCGGCGGGGCACCGTGCCGGCCCGCACCTCGTCGAGAAGCCGGTCCAGCGTGTGGTATCCCCGCGTGGATGCGCGGATCAGTTCCGTCTCGAGGCCGGCTCCAAGAACACCCGCAGGTTCAACAGTCCCTCGCGGCGCTGCAGGTCGGGCGTCGGCTGAGGGAATCCCAGTCGGGGGGCGCCGCCCGCTCGAGCGCTTCGATAGAGGCCCAACGCGGGCCGCCGGGGGATCGGTAAGAACACGCCACCGATTACCGCCGGATGGTCCATGAAGTGGCGGCCCACGAGATCGTACCGGTCCCCGGGCCCGTCCCGGCGACGGCGATCCGAGGCCAGCAGCAGCCGCGCGTTCTCTATGCCCCCGGCCGCAAGCACGTAGCATCGTGCGCGCACCGACAGGCGGTTCCCCGTTAGGCAGGCGACCCGAACGCGGGCGATCCGCTCCGAGCCCGGCGCGAACTCCAGCTCGACCGCGTTGGCGAACAGGTAGGTTCGCACGTTCCCTGCATGCTCGATGTCAGCGCGGTACACCCGCCCGAAGCGGGTCGGAGGGCTGCCCAGGGACACGCCGGTGCGCAGCACGCGAGCGTCCAGGTCGAGAGCCCTATCCCGAGCCGTCGTCCAGGCAGCGGGGTCGTAATGGTACGGGCCGAGCTGGCAGATCTCGTGTGCCCGCCGGTAGAACGGCTCGAGCTCGGAGCGGGTGAGCGGCCAGCCGCTGTCCCGCACCCACGGTCGGGTCTCGAAGTCGATTTCGTCGAGGGGGTGACACGTCCCGGCCCAGTGATTGGTTGTGCCGCCAAACCGCCGCAGGCGGGTTGCCGAGAGAGCGTAGTACGGGAGGCCCACGCTCTCGCCCTCGGTGAGCTCCTGGGTCGCTTGGTCGGGTTCGAGGCCCCCGCTCTCGAGCAGGCAGACCCGCAGGCGGGTACCGGCGAGCTCCCGGGCGATGGTGATCCCGGCGGCCCCCGCGCCGATGATGCACAGGTCGCACTCGAGCTCGGTGCCGCCGGGCACCGTTCGCGCGTCGATGAAGATCGTCGCCTCCCGCGATCAGCCGACCGGGCGCCGCCTCGCGGCGCCGCGCCGCCCGACCCCCAGGCTGCCGAGGCCGCTCGCGAGGCACGCCGCCAGCGTGATCGCTCCGGCCTCGGCCACCGGATGCCACTCCAGGCGCCCGGCCCTCGCATAGCCGACCGCGGTGAGCCCGAGAAACGCCCAGAAACCCCAGCTCACGTAGGCGCCCCAGCGCCAGGAGCCACCGGGCCAGCGAAGCCCCAGCCCCAGCGCCAGGGCACCGCACACGCCGCAGGCAAACGCGAGCGGGTGGGCATCGAAGAGATCGAGTTGCGCCAGCGCTCCCAGCACGACGAGGGGGGCCAGCGCGCCTATCCCCAGGGCCGCCGCCCGCACGGCGACCGACGGCCTCATGACCGCGGCACCACCGAGTCCAGCACCGCGAGCGTGCGCTCCGCTGTCTTCCGCCAAGTGAACTCCTTGGCCCGCTCCAGGCCGGCCTCCCGCATGCGCCGGCGCAGCTCGGGCGATTCGCCGAGCTCGGTCAGCGCCGCGGCGATGGAGTCCGGGTCGAGCGGATCGATGTAGCGGGCGGCGTCCTCGGCCAGGTCGCGGCAGCCGCCGGTGATCGGCACGATCGCCGGGCACCCGGAGGACAGCGCCTCGATGAGCGGCAGCGGGAAGCTCTCGTAGAGGGTCGCGAGGATGAAGAACTCCGCCAGGTTGTAGGCCTTCACGATCTCGAGGTTCGGGATGAAGCCAGTGAAGTGCACTCCCTCGAGCGCACGATCGTCGAAGCCCCGCCCCCGCAGGTAGCGCTCGATCTCCCGCCCGACCACGACCAGCGGAAGTGTCCCGCCGGCCTCGCGGTACTTCCGATACCCCCGCAGCAGGGTCTCGTTGTTGCCGCCCGGGTACTCCGGCAGCCTCCCGTGCCCGGTGTGATACGCCCGGGCCACGGTGAGGATGAACTTGGGGGGAAGCCGGTAGCGCTCGGCGAACTCGCGCAGCGCGGCCGCGTCGGTGATCACCCGGAAGTGAGGGCCGGCGGCGGCGAAGCTCAGGGTCACCTTGCTCCCGTCGATGCCCGCGTACCGGACCGTGTCCTCCAGCGCCCGCTTGGAAATCGACAGGAGCTTCGCCGCCTTGCGGCAGTAGATCGGGAGCATCACCCGGACGTAGAGGTTGTCCCACCAGGTGTAGTTCCCCGGGTTCACGTACCAGTCCGAGCCGTGCAGCACGAAGACGCCG
>Ga0070741_10006384_pt1 | contig 25358 bp, 23 predicted proteins | sample Coa_R1_4_FD_66440 | JGI IMG/M metagenome (GOLD analysis project Ga0070741, IMG submission 66440) | Surface soil microbial communities from Centralia Pennsylvania, which are recovering from an underground coalmine fire - Coalmine... | ecosystem: Environmental > Terrestrial > Soil > Unclassified ... | reverse complement strand
ATCGGTCTGCCCGGCGAGCGCCGCCGGGCCCGGGTCGAGCTCCTGCCATCCCGTCGGCAGCGCGACGGTGACGCCGGCGCTGCCGACGCGATGAGCGGGGCACGCGGCGGCAAGCGCGGCCACGGCGACGACGACCAGCTTCACCTCTCGATGCCATACGAGCGCCACGGTTGCCGCGGTCCCGGCCGGGATAGAGTCCGCGGATGCGGGTCGAGGTCCTGAACGGCGTCAACCTGGACGTTCTCGGGCGTCGCGATCGCGCGCTCTACGGCGGCCTGACGATCGACGAGCTCGAGACGCGGATCTACGGGTGGGCGCAGGCGCTCGGCATGAGCGTCCGCTGCCGGCAGACGAACCACGAGGGCGACTACGTGGCGTGGTGCCACGAGGCGCTCGATTGGGCAGACGGCGTGATCCTCAACCCGGCGGCGTGGACGCACTACAGCTACGCGATCCGCGACGCCGTCGAACTGCTCGAAGTGCCCGTCGTCGAGGTGCACCTCTCGAACGTCGACGAGCGCGAGGAGTGGCGGAGCACGTCGGTGATCGCCGACCTCGCCGCGAAACGCGTCATCGGGGCAGGTCCGGACGGCTACCGCCAGGCGCTCGAGTTCCTGGCCTCCCGGCAGCGGTGACGCGGCTCGAGCGGCTTCAGGAGCGGATCGAGCGGCCGCTCCTCGTCTCCGACCTCGTCAACGTGCGCTATCTGACGGGATTCAGGAGCTCGAACGCGGCGCTCCTCGTCGAGCGCGGGCGCGTCCGGCTCTTCACCGACTTCCGGTACGCCGCGGCGGCGAAGGAGGTGCCGGGCGTCGAGTTCGTCCAGGCGAAGCGCAATCTCTACGTGTCGCTCTCCGAGCAGCTCCGCGGCATCGTCGCGTTCGAGGCTCGCGCCCTCACGTACGACCGCTACGAGACGCTCCGCAGCGGCGAGCTCGAGCTCGTTCCGACGCGCGGAGAGGTCGAGGCGCTGCGGGCGGTGAAGGACCAGGGCGAGCTGGACGCGATTCGCGCGGCGGCCGCGATCACGAACGAGATTTTCGGGCGGATCGCCGAAGAGCCGTGGCTGGGGCGGACGGAGCGCGAGATCGCGCTGAGGATCGAGGAGCTCTACCGCGAGCTGGGCGCCGAGAAGCCGGCGTTCGAGACCGGGGTCGCGGCCGGCGCGAACAGCGCGCTCCCGCACGGGAAGCCCGGCGACCGGGCGATCGCCGAGGGGCAGACGGTCGTCGTCGACACCGGCTGCGTCGTCGACGGCTACTGCTCGGATTGCACACGAACCTTCGCCGCCGGGCGGCTCTCCGACGACCTCGCACGCGCGTACGACGTCTGCCTACGGGCGCAGGAGACCGGTCTCCTCGCGTGTCGCGCGGGCCGCACCGGCGTCGACGTCGACCGCGACGCGCGCGCCCTGATCGACGCCGAGGGCTTCGGCGCCGCCTTCGGCCACGGCCTCGGGCACGGCGTCGGCCTCGAGGTGCACGAGGCGCCGTACCTGAACCAGGAGTCGTCCGACACGCTCGCCGCCGGCAACGTCGTCACCGTCGAGCCGGGCATCTACCTAACCGGCGTCGGCGGAATCAGGATCGAGGACCTCGTCGTCGTCACGGACGACGCCGTCGAGGTGTTGACGAGCTTTCCGAAGGAGCTCGTGGTCGTTCGCTAGATTGGGCCGCCGATGGCGGAGGTCGTCAACACGAACCAGTTCAAGAACGGCATGCACATCGGGGTCGAGGGCTCGGTGTGGCGGATCCTCGAGTTCCAGCACGTGAAGCCGGGCAAGGGAGGCGCCTTCGTACGGACGAAGCTCCGGAACCTCGACAGCGGCGCCGTCGTCGACAGGACGTTCCGCGCCGGCGAGAAGTTCCCTCGCGTGCACACGGAGGTCAAGAACGTCCAGTACCTCTACGACGCCGGCGACGACGTCGTCTTCATGGACGAGGAGAGCTACGAGCAGCTCCATCTGCCGCGCGCAGGCGTGGCGGACGAGCTGCAGTTCCTGCAGCCCTCCGCGACCGTGCAGATGCTCCACGTCGACGGCCGGCCGGCCGGCCTCCAGATGCCCTCGGCGGTCGAGCTGTCGGTGACGGACACCGAGCCCGGCGTCCGCGGGGACACCGTCTCGAACGTGACGAAGCCGGCGACGCTCGAAACCGGCGCCGTCGTCCAGGTGCCGCTGTTCGTGAACGTGGGCGACCGGATCAAGGTCGACCCGCGCGAGAAGCGCTACATCAGCCGGGCCTAGCCGACCGGCTCCGATTCGCCGTGTCCTTCAGCGTCATCCATCCCCACGAACTCGAGTGGATCACGCGTCCCCACGAGCGGGACGAGCCGCCGCGCCACGTCGCCGAGCTGAGCGAGTTGGCAGGCTTCGCCCACTCCCGCGCGAACATCTGGCGCTACGAGCCCGGCGCGAAGGGACGGCGCCACAAGCACCCGTTGCAGGAAGAGACGTTCGTCGTTCTCGCGGGCACGCTGTCGATGTATCTCGGCGACCCGCCGCAGCGTCACGACGTGGCGGTGGGGGGACTGATCCACGTCCCGCCGGGCACACCGCTCCAGACGGCCAACCACGGCGGCGACGATCTCCTCGTCTACGCCTATGGCACGCCGCCCGAGAGCGAGCACGCCGAGATTCTCGACTCGGCGGTGTAGCGGGTGGAAAGAAGCACCACTCGGATAAGGCCAGCGTGCGGGTTGCAGCGAGAGCCGCTCCGTGGCTTGCTGCGCGCTCTGCGCAGACTTGAGATGGGTATGCGAGGAGCACCCGGGGCCCGGCGCCAGAGCCGCAGACGGCGACGGCGACGGCGACAGCGTGAAGATCTTCGTGCGGGCCTGAGCGTTCACGCCGAGCGGGTACAAGATCGGGGTACAAAGAGCGGCCCGGCCCGTATCGTTGAGCCGTTCGGCTCGTTCCGATCAGCCCCGGAGCCCGATGAAGCGGTCGAGCATCGGAGCGGTGAGGGTGTCCGCCGTTCTGCAGCGCAGCTCGTGCCCCCACTCGGCGACGTCGACCACGAACGGCGCGGACGCCGGGGCGGGCGTGGCGGTCACTCGATCGCCGGCGTGCATCTCGACCCAGTTCTCGAGCAACGTGCGCGAGCCCTGCGGGAGGCCCGGGAGGTACTGCACGACTGCATAGCCGTGGAACAGAGAATGGAAGAGAACCCGGAAGGCCAGCGGGTCTGACTCGCCGTGCCAGCCGGGCTGGGGCAGGGGCGGATGCCGCTTGTACGGGAGCTGCTGCGTGATGAAGGAGGCGGGGTAGCCGTACGGCGAGGTGGTGAGGACGCAGCCGGAAGCTCGGGCCGCCTGCCGGGACGGCTGTGCGACCGTGTGCGCGCCCGCGTGCTCGCCGCCTCGGAGCGAGAAGATCCAAACTCCGAACGCGATGAGCAGAGCTGCCGTCGCGACCGCGACCAGGATCAGCGAGGTCGGATCGACGACGCGGCGGCGTCCCATGAGCGGGTTATCGGCTGACGAGCCCCAGTCCTTAGCGTTCCGAGAGCACGAGCCCGAGCCAGCTCTCGGCCTCGCGGTACAGGATCGGGTTGTTCTCGGGTGTGTAGTAGGCGAGCGCGGCGACCGCCTGGGAGAGCGCCCAGCCGCGCGCCCGATCCCACGTCGCGTCGTCGGTCGGCAGCGCCTCGCGGAACGCGTCGCGTGCGGCGCTCGAGTGCAACTTCCAGGCCACCATCACGTCGCAGGCCGGGTCGCCGGCGCCCATCGCGCCCCAGTCGACCACCCCGGCGATGCGGCCGTCGCGCACAAGCCAGTTGCGGACGTCGAGGTCGCCGTGATGCCAGACCGGTCGCCCGTCCCACGGCGGAGCGGCAAGCGCGCGCTCCCACTCCGCCGTCACGGCGGGGTCCCCGTCGAATCTCGCCAGCCAGTACCGGATCTCCCGATCCCGCTCGGCGAGAGGGATCCCGCGCCCTCGCGGTGCCCGGGTCGGATCCACTTCCTGGAGCGCCGCGACGAGGGCGGCCAGGTCCCGCGCGGCCCGGGCGGCGTCGATCGTCTCGACCGGTGCGGTCTCGCCCTCGATCCACGTGTAGACGTCCCAGTACCAGGGGTAGTCAAAGCCCGGGCGGCCCTGGGCAACGGGAACGGGGATCTCGACGGGCAGCAACGGCGCCAACCTCGGTAGCCACTCGAACTCCTTCCCGCCCGGCTCCGTCGGCCCCTTCCGGCGGGCGAGCCGCACCGACAGCGCGTCCCCGAGCCGGAAGATCGCGTTGACGGTACCGGCCGGCTCGACGCGGCGCAGCGGCAGATCGGCCCACTCGGGGAACTGCTCGGCGAGGAGCCCGCGCACGAGCGCCTCGCCGATCTCGAGCTCGTCTGCGTGCATCCTCGCCGTCACGGCGCGGGCGACTCGCCTAGGCGCGCCCTATCGGAACACCGCGAGCGGCAGCAGCGCGCTCACGACGTACTGCCCCGCGTCGACGATCTCCGAGATCCTCAGGTCGACGCACAGGCTCGCGAGGACGTACGCGTCCTCGGGGGCGAGGCCGTACCGGTCGGTGACGTGCGTGACCATCGCGCGCACGGCGTCCTGCGCCGCGCCGTAGAGATCCGGGCCGACGCCCGTCGTCCCGTAGAAGCCGCCGGCACCGACCTTCGGCGTCAGCGGCCCCGGCGTCGCGAACTGCGGCGCGGGAATCGAACGCCCCTTCTCCAGCGTGAACCGGAGGACGACGTACATCGGCGCCTCGATGCCGGTGACGCAAACCTCGCCGTCGCCCTGCGCGGCGTGTGCGTCGCCGCAGCTGAAGAGCGCACCCTCGACCTGGACGGGCAGGTAGAGCGTCGCACCGCGGACGAGCTGCCGGGTGTCCATGTTCCCGCCGAACGTGCCCGGCGGCATCACCGGCTGCTTGCTCGCGCCGGCCGGGCAGACGCCCATCGTCCCGAGGAACGGCTCGATCGGGATCGCGACGTCCTCGCCGAGGAACGCGAAGTCGCCGCCGCTGAGGTCGAAGAACCTCAGGTACGGGCCCGGGAAGTCGTCCGGGAGGAGCCCGAGGCCGGGGATGATGAGCGAGTAGCCCCAGCCGAGCGTGTGCAGGTCGAGGATCTCGACGGCGAGCGTGTCGCCGGGCTCGGCGTCGTCGACCCGGATCGGGCCCGCGAGCGGGTAGACGCGTTCCCAGTCGAGCGTCGCGATGTCGTCGGCCTCCGACTCGGGCGTGATCTGGTTGTCGCTCACGTCTCGCGTCCGGTAGACGACGGTGTCCCCGCTCTCGATCGCCAGGACGGGCTCGTTCGAGACGTCCCACGTAAAGTGGACTCGATCCTCGGGGAAGTAGTGCGTTCTCGCGATGGCGTGACTCTACGGCGCCCGTTAGACTCGCGTCCGGAGCTCCGGCTCCTTCCTATGCGTGAAGCCTGACCGATAGAGCGATCCCCCGGCACCCGCCGCGGTGCCCCGTCCGGTCAGGAGGTTCATCATGCAGCGCCCGCTCGGCATGCTCGCCGCGCGCACGATCAGCAAGGCGTACGGCCATCGCGTCGTCCTCGACGCGGTCTCGGTCGCGCTGACGCCCGGGACGAGGACCGGCGTCGTCGGCCCGAACGGGATCGGCAAGTCGACCCTGTTGCGCGTGCTCGCCGGGCTCGAGCCGCCGGACGCCGGGAGAGTCTCCCGCGAGCCGCCGACGCTCACGGTCGGCTACCTGCCGCAGGAGCCGGACGCACGCGCCGGCGAGACGCTCCTGCAGTACCTCGCCCGGCGAACCGGCGTCGCGACGGCCGGGACGGAGCTGGACGACCTCACGCAGCGGCTCGACGGCGAGCCCCACCTCGCGACGGCCTACGCCGACGCGCTCGAGCGCTTCCTCGCGCTCGGCGGCGACGACCTCGAGCCGCGCGCTCGTCTCGTCGCCGCCGACCTCGGGCTGCGCGCCGACCGTCTCGAGCTGCCGCTGACGGCGCTCTCCGGCGGCGAGTCGGCTCGCGCCTCGCTCGCGGCGATCCTGCTTGCGCGGTTCGACGTCTTCCTCCTCGACGAGCCGACGAACGACCTCGACTTCGACGGGCTCGAGCGCCTCGAGGGCTTCTTGGCCGGACTCCGCGGCGGTGCTGCCGTCGTCTCCCACGACCGCGTCTTCCTCGACCGCACCGCCAACCGGATCCTCGAGCTGGCCGAGGGCGTGCCGGGCGCGCGCGAGTATGCCGGCGGCTGGAGCGAGTACGAGGCGGAGCGCCGGCGCGAGCGCGAGCGCCACTACCGCGACTACGAGCACTACGAGAGCGAGCGCGACCGGATCGTCGAGCAGCGCCGGCGGATGCAGCAGTGGGAGGAGCGCGGGTACGGCCAGGGGCGGCGAAAGAAGAAGTCGAAGGACGTCGGCAAGGCGTTCGAGAAGAAGCTCGACCGGCTCGACCGAGTCGAGAAGCCTTGGGAGCCGTGGCGCCTGCGGCTCGAGCTTCGACCGTCGGCCCGGAGCGGGGAGACGGTCGCGCGCCTCGACCGCGCCGTCGTCGAGCGCGGCGCGTTCCGGCTCGGCCCGCTCGACCTCGCCGTCGGCCGGCGCGACCGCATCGCGATCGTCGGCGCGAACGGGAGCGGCAAGACGACGCTGCTCAGGGCGCTGCTGGGCGACTTGCCGCTCGCGGCCGGGCGCAGGCGGATCGGCACGGGCGTCGTCCTGGGAGAGCTGCCACAGGACGGCGGCCCCTTCTCCGGCTCCGAGCCGCTCCTCGCCACGTTCGTCGCCGTCTCCGGCCTTGCCTCCGGCGACGCGAGGACGCTCCTCGCGAAGTTCGGGCTCGGCGTCGACGACGTCGGCCGCGCCGGCTCCTCGCTCTCGCCGGGCGAACGGAGCCGGGCGACGCTCGCCGTCCTGATGGCTCGCGGCGCCAACCTCCTCGTGCTCGACGAGCCGACGAACCACCTCGACCTCGAGGCGATCGAGGAGCTGGAGGAGGCGCTCGACGGCTTCGACGGAACCGTGCTCCTCGTCACGCACGACCGGCGCCTGCTCGAGCGCTTCCAGCCGACGCAGACCATCCACCTGTGACCGATAGGCTCCGCCGCGATGCCTCGCCTGGTCGACACGACGATCCGGCTGCTCGGGCAGGAGCCGCTCGCGGGCCGCGTTCCGACGGCCGACCAGCTCCGGCTCGCGGAGATCCTCGACCGCGCCGGGTTCGCGTACCTCGAGGTCTCAGGCGGCGGGTGCTTCGACGCCGCCGTCCGCCGCGGGGTCGAGAGCCCGTGGGAGCGCATCCGCGCGCTGAAGCAGCGCACCGAGACGCCTCTGGCGCTCGCGCTGCGGGGCCGCTTCCTCGTCGGCTCACGCCCGGTCGGGGCCGATTTCGCGCGACGGTTCGTCGCGTCGGCTGCGGAGAGCGGGATCGACGTCTTCCGTCTCCACGACCCGCTGAACGACGTCTCGAACCTCCGCGAGGCGGCGGAAGCCATCACCGCGGCCGACCGCGAGTTCGACGCCGGCCTCCTCTACAGCCCCGGCCGGACGGGCGACACTGACGCGCTCGTCGAGCAGGCGCGGCGGCTGCCGGAGCTCGGCGCGGCGCGTGTGCTGCTGCACGATCCGTCCGGCTCGCTCGATCCCTCGCGCGCCCGCGAGCTCGTCAGCGCCGTGCGTGAGACGAGCGGGCTTCCGGTCGGCCTCTACTGCCAGGGCGCCGGCGGCAGCGGGCTCGCCGCGGCCCTCGAGGCGGCGCGGGCGGGAGCCGACCTGATCGCGTGCGCCGTCTACCCGGTCGCGCTGCTCCTCCATCGCGTCTCGGGTGAGTCGCTCGCGCAAGCGCTCTCGGGCCTCGATCTCGACAGCGGCGTCGACGTGGACGCGTTGTGGCACGGAGCCGACCTGGTCGACGAGCACATCGGCGACGAGCCCGGCACGCCGCTCGCGCCGCGCGTGGCCACCCGCGCCGCGCAGCACAGCTTCCCGGCCGGCCTGGTCGCGGCGCTGCACGTCCACCTTCGCGCGCATGCCGCCGCGGACCGCATCGACGAGGTGCTCGAGGAGCTCGAGCGGATCCGCGAGGAGGCGGGATCGCCGCCGCTCGCCTCGCCGATCGGGCAGATCCTCGCCTCGCAGGCGCTGATCCACGTGCTCGGGGCGCGCCGCTACGAGCACGTCGTGGACGAGCTGCGCGCGCTGCTCCTCGGCCGCTACGGGACGCCGCCGGCGCCGATCGACCCGAACGTCCGGCGTGCGGTCGAGCTCCTCTCGGGCGAGGAGCCGACCGACCCTCCGACTCCCGACCTCGAGGAGCTCCGCGAGCGAGCCGAGGGGCTCGCGGCGAGCGAGGAGGAGCTGCTCCTGCTGGCGCTCTTCGGCGAGGACGCGGAGCCGCTGCTGCGCACGATCCGCGGCCGGCTGACGCGCGAGGACGAGTGGCGCGCGCGCGAGGACGGTCGCGCCGAGCGTGTGCGCGAGATCGTTCGGATCGTCCAGGAGACAGGCGTCGGCGAGATCACGATCGAGGACGCGGGAACGCGCGTCACTGTGCGGCGGACGGAGGGACGGGCGGAGATGCCGGCTCCGGTGGCCACGCCGTCCGGGCCGCTCGCGTCCGAGGAGGAGGAGCTTCCGCCGGTGCCGCCCGCGGAGCGCCGCCTGATCCGCGTGGAGGCGCCGATGGTCGGCACCTTCTACCGCTCGCCGGAGCCCGGAGCGCCGCCGTTCGTCGAGGTCGGCGACCCTGTCGGGCCGGGCCAGACGCTCTGCATCCTCGAGGCGATGAAGCTGATGAACGAGATCAAGGCGGAGGCCGACGCGATCGTGGCGGAGATCCACGTTCAGAACGCCCAGGCCGTCGAGTTCGGCCAGCTCCTGTTCGAGCTCGAGCCGATGAACGGGCGACCACTCGACGCCTTGTAACGAGCGTCACAGCGCTGTAGCATCGCCCCAACCCCGTCGCCGGGAGGGCGATGACCAGGATCAGGGTGCTGGTGGGGCTTGCAGGCATCGCCTTCGCAGTCGGCCTCCCTGTAGCGCTCGCCGGGGCCGCAGCGCCCGGCGACGAGCTCTGGGTGAGCCGCTACGACGGGCCGTCGAACGGCACGGACGCGGCCTTCGCGATCGCCGTCGCCCCGGACACGTCGACGGTGTTCGTCACCGGAGGAAGCAACGGACCGAGCGGCGACTTCGACTATGCGACCGTCGCGTACGACGCCGGCACCGGCTCGCAGCTCTGGGCGAGCCGGTACAGCGGACGGCGAACCGGGGCGTTCTTCGACTTCGCCCGCGCTGTCGCAGTCGATCCTCAGGGCGTGCGGGTCTTCGTGACGGGGCAGAGCCAGAAGACCTTCGGGAACTCCGACTTCGCGACCGTCGCCTACGGCTCCGGCACCGGCTCGCAGCTGTGGGTGGCCCGATACGACGGGGACCCGGCCGACGACGCCAGCACCCTCGGCGTGAGCCCGGACGGGTCGAAGCTGTTCGTGACCGGACGGAGCGGCGCGGACTACGCGACGGTGGCGTACGACGCCGCGACCGGTACGCAGATCTGGGCGAGCCGTTACAACGGCCCGCAGGATCAGCTCGACTTCCCCACAGCGCTCGGAGTCAGTCCCGACGGCTCGACGGTGTACGTGACCGGCGGGAGCGAGGTGCGTGGCAGTCTCGACTATGCGACGGTCGCTTACGTCGCGGCGACCGGCGTGCAACTGTGGGTGGCGGCGTACAGAGGACCGGCCGGCGGCGACGACATCGGGACCGCACTCGCCGCGACCTCAGACGGATCGAAGCTCTTCGTGACCGGACAGAGCCGCACCTCGACGAGCGCGAACGACTATGCAACCGTCGCGTACGAAGCCGCCACCGGAGCGCGGCTATGGGTGAAGCGCTACAACGGGCCCGGAAACGGCGAGGACTTCGCAACGGCGCTGGCGGCGAGTCCCGATGCCTCGCAGGTGTTCGTGACCGGGGGGAGTACCGGATCGAGCAGCGGTTTCGACTACGCCACCGTCGCCTACGACGCCGCCACCGGCGCCCGGCAGTGGCTCAGACGCTACAAGGGCGTGCTGCGCGGCGAGGATTACGCGCCGGACATCGGGATCGACCCGAACGGGTCGACGGTGTTCGTGACGGGCCGGAGCGGAAAGGTGGGCGAGAGGGACTACGCGACCCTCGCCTACGACTCGGCCAGCGGAGCGCAGCAGTGGGTGGCTCGCTACGACGGGCCGGCGCACGGCGACGACGAAGGCAACGCACTCCGAGTCAGCCCGAACGGGTCGCAGGTGTTCGTCACGGGCGACAGCGCCGGGTCGGGGGTCGACTATGCGACCGTCGCGTACAGCACCGGCTGACGGCCGCTCGACGGCCCGTCCACTCGTTCGGCTCGCGGGGATCGTGGCTCTGGTCGTGCTCTTGCCTGCAGTGGCCCTCGCAGGAATCGGGGCCTCGACGAGACCGGCTGCCGGCGAGCAGCTCTGGGCCAGCCCCTACGACGGCCCGGCGAACCGCGAGGACGGCGCCGCGGCGATCGCTGTCGCTCCGGACGGCGCGGCGGTGTTCGTGACCGGGCGAAGCGCCGGATCGGGAAGGGGCGACGACTACGCGACCGTCGCCTACGACGCGGCGACCGGTGCGGAGCTCTGGGTGGCGCGGTACGACCGGGCGGGCCTGGACGACGACGCGGTCGCGATCGGCGTCGATCCCGACGGCTCGAAGGTCTTCGTCACCGGGTCGAGCTCCCGCTCGGAGGCGGACTCCGCCTACGCGACGATCGCGTACGACGCCGCGAGCGGCGCCGGGCTGTGGACGGCGCGGTTCGACGTCCCGGGATACAACGACGAGCCCGCCGCCCTCCGCGTGAGCCCCGACGGGACGAAGGTCTTCGTGACGGGCACGGCGCGGGTGAGGGGGCTGTTCAACTTCGGCGACTTCGAGACGGTCGCGTACGACGCCGCGACGGGCGGGCAACTCTGGGCGCGGTCGTACGGTCTCCTGCCGGCCGGCGTCTCGCGTGCGGTCGCCCTCGCGGTCGGCCCGGACGGCTCGGAGGTCTTCGTGACCGGCGACGCCGAGTTCGAGGACTTCGCGACCGTGTCGTACGACTCGGAGACCGGCACACCGCTCTGGACCAGGCGCTGGGACGGTCCGGCCCACGGCCGCGACTACGCAGAGGCCCTCGCCGTCAGCCCCGACGGCGCGAAGCTCTTCGTGACGGGCCTGACTCCGGTGCTGGGGAGAAACCAGTTCCAGTACGGCATCGTCGCCTACGACACCGCCACCGGCGCCGAGCTCTGGTCGAGCTTCTACGACGGCCCCGGGAGCTTCGATCAGCCGAGCGCGGTCGGCGTCAGCCCCGACGGGTCGCAGGTCTTCGTGACCGGCGAGAGCTTCAGCAGGATCGACAAGGCGACGAACTACGCGACCGTGGCCTACGACACGACGGCGGGTGCGCAGCTGTGGGCGAGGCGCTACAACGGGCCGAGGCAGGGCTGGGAAATCCCGCACGCGCTGGCCGTCGCCCCCGACAGCTCCCAGGTCTTCGTCACGGGTCTGAGCGACGGGCCTAGGAACGAGCTCCACTGCGCGACCGTCGCCTACGGGTCGAGGTCCGGCGGGGAGCTGTGGGTGATGCGGTTCCATGAGTGGGGCAACACGTGCAGGGCCTTCGACCTCGGCGTGAGCCCGGACGGCTCCACGCTGTACGTGACCGGCGAGAACGATCGCGCGGGCGGCGAGTTCGACTACGCCACGATCGCCTACAGCACCCGCTGACCGCCGGACGCGCGCCCGGCGTTAGGCTGCTCCGATGTTCCGCCGGGTGCTGGTCGCGAACCGCGGCGAGATCGCCGTGCGCGTCGTCCGCGCGCTGCACGAGCTCGGGATCGAGGCCGTGGCGGTCTACTCCACCGCGGACGAGGGCTCGCTCCACACGAAGCTCGCCGACCGCGCGATCCGCATCGGGCCGCCGCCGGCGACCGAGAGCTACCTGAAGATCCCGTCGATCGTCGCGGCGGCGAGGACGAGCGGCTGCGACGCCGTCCATCCCGGCTACGGCTTCCTCGCCGAGAACCCGGCGTTCGCGCGGGCGTGCGAGGACAACGAGCTCGTCTTCGTCGGGCCGGACGCCGACGTGATGGCGCGGATGGGCGACAAGGTGCAGGCGAAGGCGGAGATGGCCGCAGCGGACGTGCCGCTCGTGCCGGGCACCGACGGCACCACGACCGCGGAGGAGGCCGGACGAGCCGCCGGCGAGCTCGGCTTCCCCGTTCTGCTCAAGGCCGCGGCAGGGGGCGGCGGCAAGGGGATGCGCCTCGTGACGGCGCCGGAGGAGCTCGAGTCCGCCTTCGCGACCGCCTCCGCCGAGGCGCTCGCGGCCTTCGGGGACGGCGGCATCTACGTCGAGAAGGCGCTCGTCCCGGCGAGACACGTCGAGATCCAGGTGCTCGCGGACGCACACGGCGGCGTCCTCACGCTCGGGGAGCGCGAGTGCTCGATCCAGCGGCGCCACCAGAAGCTCGTCGAGGAGTCGCCGTCGCCGGCCCTCACGCCCGAGCTGCGGGAAGAGATGGAGGCGGCGGCGGAGCGGGCTGCCCGGGCGATCGGCTACCGCAACGCAGGCACGTTCGAGTTCCTGCTCGGGCCCGACCGCGCGTTCTACTTCATCGAGCTGAACGCGAGGCTGCAGGTCGAGCACCCGGTGAGCGAGCTCGTGACCGGTATCGACATCGTCCGCGAGCAGATCCGCGTCGCCGCGGGGGAGCCGCTCGAGACGCTCGGCCGAGCGCCGCGCCACGGTCATTCGATCGAGCTGCGCCTGAACGCAGAGGATCCGGCGCGGAACTTCGTCCCGTCACCGGGCCGCATCGAACGGTTCCGGCCGCCGCTCGGACCCGGCGTCCGCGTCGACACCCATCTCGAGGACGGTGCAGTCGTGCCGCCGTTCTACGACTCGCTGCTCGCGAAGCTGATCGTCTGGGACGTCGACCGGCCGCGGGCGATCGCGCGCGGGGTGCGGGCGCTCGGCGAGCTCGAGGTGCACGGCGTTGCGACGACGCGCGACTTCGCCACGGCGATCCTGCGGAGCGAGCAGTTCGCGACCGGCAACTACTCGACGAGCTACGTCGCCGAAGTCGGCGCCCGGCTCGCGGACTCCGTCGCGTCGTGACGCAGGGCCGCCGCCAGGCGCGCCGGACGGCGCTCTTCCTCCTCTACCAGTGGGACCTGACCGGCCAGCCGCTGGCCTCGCTGTACGAGGGGGAGGTAGACGACTTCGCCCGCTCGCTCGCCGAGGAGGTCGCCGCCCGCGCTGACGAGCTCGACGCGACGATCACGGAGGCTGCGGAGGGCTGGACCGCCGACCGGCTCGGTACGCTCGAGCGCAACATCCTCCGCATCGGCGTCCACGAGCTCGAGCGCGCCAGCGTCCCCGTCGAGATCGCGATCGGCGAGGCGGTCAAGCTGGCCAAGCGGTACGCGTCCGACGAGGCCGCGCCTCTCGTGAACGGCGTGCTGGCGCGCGTCGCGAGGGAGGTGGCGGCACGGTGACGGTGGACGAGAGGCTGGCGCGGGCGGAGGCGCTCTACCGGCGGATGGAGGAGATCCGCAGCCGCCTCGAGACCGAGGAAGAGCCGTCGATCGAGCTGCTCGAGGAGCTTGCGAACCTCGCGCGCTCGGTTCAGGAGGAGATCGAACAGGCGAAGAGGGAGGCGGAGAGTGCACAGTCCTGAGGAGCACCGCGAGCTCGTCGAGTCGTACATCGCGGAGCTCGCGCTGACACCGGAGCTCGGCGGACTCGCTGACTCGATGCGCTACGCCCTCGAGGGCGGTGGCAAGAGGATCCGGCCCGTGCTCTGCCTCGCGACGGGCGAGGCGGCCGGTGCCGAGCCCGAGGCGATCCTGCCGGCGGCAGCGGCCCTCGAGCTCGTCCACACCTTCTCGCTCGTCCACGACGACCTGCCCGCGCTCGACGACGACGAGCTGCGCCGGGGGCGGCCGAGCACGTGGGCGCAGTACGGGGAGGCGATCGCCGTCCTCGCCGGCGACGCGCTGCTGGCCGAGGCGTTCCGGCTCGCGCTCTCGTATCCGACCACGGCCGTCGCGCGCGAGCTGGCGCAGGCAACGCTCGGGATGATCGGTGGCCAGTACGTCGACATCACGGAGGACAACCCCGACCTCGCGGCGCTCCACCGGCTCAAGACCGGCTGTCTCTTCTCCGCGTCGATCGGGCTCGCGCTCTGGGCGGCCGGCGTGCCGGAGGCGGAGCAGCCGCCGTGGCGGGCATTCGGCGACGAGCTCGGCCTGCTGTTCCAGATCGTCGACGACATCCTCGACGGCGACGGCTACGTCGAGAGCCACGGCCTCGACGGCGCGCGACGGCTCGCGGACGAGGCGGCCGAGCGCGCGCAGGACCGGCTGACGTCGATCCCCGCGGACACGTCCGTTCTGTCCGAGATCGTGGCGGGGCTGGCCGCGCGTACCTCGTAGGGCGCGCAGTGGGCGAGAGCGCTCCGATCCGCCTCGCGGAGCTCGTCGGTGCGCTCGCGCTCGCAACGGATCTCGCCAGCGGACAGCCGCTCGAGCACGGGCTCAGAACGGCGGTGCTCGCCGTTCGCCTCGGAGAGCTCGCCGGCGCAAGCGAGGAGGACCGCGCCGACGCCTTCTACGTCGGGCTGCTCCATTCCGCCGGCTGCACGTCGGACGCACACGAGCTGGCGATGGTCTACGGCGACGACATCGCCCCGCGGGCGGCGTTCTCGCGAGTCGACGCCGGCCGGCCCGCCGAGGTGCTGCGGTTCCTCCTCGACCAGGTCGGAGCAGGTGCGCCGGTGCTCCGGCGGGGAGCGCTCCTCGCGGCGGCGCTCGCCGAGGGGCCGCGTCGACCGCGCCGCACGCTGGCGGTGCACTGCGAGGTCGCACAGCGCTTCGCCGATCGCCTCGGCCTTGGCGCCGGCGTGCGCCGGGCGCTCGGGTACGTCTTCGAGCGCTGGGACGGCAAGGGCTTTCCCGCGGGGGCCGCAGGCGACTCGATCCCGCTGCCGGCGCGGCTCCTGCACGTCGCTCGTGACGGGTCTATCTTCGGCGCCGACGGCATCGGAACCGTGACGTCGCGGGCCGGCGGCGCCTACGACCCGGGCCTCGCGCGGCTCGCCCCGCAGGCGTTGTCCGGGCTCGACGAGCTGCCCGTCTGGCAGGCGTGCCTCGACGCCGAGCCCGGACAGCACCGCGAGCTCGACGCCGAGTCGCTCGACGGCGCGTGCGAGGCGCTCGCCGACCTCGTCGACCTGAAGTCGCCGTGGTGGCTCGGCCACTCGCGCGCCGTGGCGGATCTCGCCGAGGCCGCGGCGTGGCGTCTGCGGCTCCCGGCCGGCGAGGTCGCGCAGGTTCGGCGCGCCGCCCTCGTCCACGACCTCGGCCGGGCGGGCGTGTCGAACGCGATCTGGGAGCGCCCTGGGCCGCTGCGCCTGGGCGAGTGGGAGCAGGTCCGGCTCCATCCGCACTTCACCGAGCGCGCGTTCGCGTCGTCGCGTCTCGCGCGGCTCGGCGAGCTCGCGGCGATGCACCACGAGCGGCTCGACGGCTCCGGCTACCACCGCCGGCTGCCGGAATCCGCGCAGCCGGAGACTGCGCGGATCGTGGCCGCCGCGGACGCGTACCAGGCGATGACGGAGGAGCGGCCGTACCGTCGGGCGCTCGACCCTGCGCGCGCGGCGGACGAGCTGCGTGCGGACGCGCGCGCAGGGCGGCTCGACTCGGACGTCGTCGAGTGCGTGCTCGCCGCGGCTGGACATCGCGCCGACGCGCCGGCACGCCGGCTTCCGGACGACCTTACGGAGCGCGAGGTCGAGATCCTGAGGCTCGCGGCGCGCGGCAACACGAACCGTGTGATCGCCGAGCTCCTGCACCTCTCGCCGAAGACGGTCGGCCATCACCTCGAGAGCGTCTACCGCAAGGCCGGCGTCTCGAGCCGCGCGGCGGCGGCTCTCTACGCCGTCGAGAAAGGGCTGCTCGCCGCATAGCGGGTAGGCGTTCCTCGTGTTGACAGGCACAAACCCACGTGAGAGAGTCGCCCTGCGTTCCTCGGTGAGGAGGGCGGAGTGCAGGCGACGTGGATTTCCCAGGGGCTCCTGTGGGGGGCGGTTGTCGTCCTGGGGTTTCTCGTTCTCGGCCTCATCCGGCAGCTCGCGTTGCTCCGCTGGCGGCTCGAGCAGCTCTCGGCGACGACCCCGAGCAGGATCGGCCGGGACGGGCTCAGGCTCGGCACGCGTGCACCGGCCTTCACACTCGAGCGCGTCGGCGGCGGAACGTTCGGCCTCGGCGAGCTCGCAGGGCGGCGGCATCTGGTCGTCTTCACGCAGCCCGGCTGCGGCCCCTGCAGCCGCGTCATGCCTGCGCTGAACGCGCTCGAGCGCAAGGGCGAGACGCAGGTCGTGGCGGTCTGCGAGGGTGACCCGGAGGAGACCGCCGCCTGGGTGGAGGAGCACGCGGCGACCTTCCCCGTCCTCCGCCAGGAGCGGCGCGAGGTGTCCCGTCGCTACGAGGTTCTGGCGACGCCCTTCGCCTTCTTGATCGACGAGGAGGGCGTCGTCGCCGCCAAGGGGATCGTCAACGACGACCAGCACGTCCGCTTCCTGCTCGAGAGCGCGCGGGACCGAGCGCGCCGCGAGCCGAGGTTGGAAGCGGTGTCGTAGTGTCGATCGTGAGAGGAGAAGATCGATGGGAGAGCATCTGAGCGACGTCGCCGGGCGCGTCGTCGACACGCTGTCGCGCCGCCGCTTCCTGCGCTGGCTCGGAGCCGGCGGCGTCACGCTCGCCGCGGGCTTCGGCCTCGACCGGTCGCGCGCCTATGCCGGGCCGAACTGCAGTGCCGTCCGCTGCGCGAAGGAGATCCAGATGGGCGAGACGATCTTCGCGCAGGAGAAGTGCATCCCCAAGGGGCTCGTCAGCACGACGTGCCACCTCGACGGCACGTTCAAGGCCGCCTGCCTCAACGAGTGCCAGACTGCGTGCCAGGGGTCCGACGACTGCCGACCGCAGAAGTGCACGCCGAAGCTCAGCTCGGCGGACAACGTCGTCGAGAAGTGCACGAACCTGGGGCAGTCGGATTGCCCGCAGGGCCAGATCAAGTGCCGCTGCGAGGTCCAGGTTCGCGGCGGATTCGACAAGGGGACGCTGGTCTGCGGCTGCTTCTGCCAGTAGCGCCGCTCGCTGCAGTAATCGAATAGGGCGTTCGCCCCATGCGCGGCGGCGTGCGTGCGCCGAAGCTACGTCAGGTCACCGACGAAGGAGGATCTCCATGACACCTGACGACAACGCTGCACTCATCCGCCGCGGCTACGAGGCCTTCAACACGGGCGATCTCGCGACGCTGACCGAGCTCTTCCGGGAGGACTCCTTTGCCCACCAATCGGGCTCGAGCTCCCTGTCCGGCGACTACCGCGGCCGCGACGAGGTCTTCGGCTTCTTCGGCCTCCTCGCCGAGCGCTCGGGCGGAACCTTCCGCGCCGAGCTCGAGCGGCTGTTCGCGAGCGACCGACGCGTCGTGACGATCCACCACGCCACGGCGAGCCGCGAGGGGGCGACGCTCGAAACGCACACGGCGCTCGTCTTCGAGCTCGCCGACGGGAAGGTCGCGGGGTTCGACGCGATCCAGGAGGACCAGCTGGCCTGGGACGCGTTCTTCGGCTAGAGGCGGGCGGGGGCCCGGGAGAAGTGCTCCCGGGCCCCCGCGGCGCCTAGTGCACCGTGAAGGTCTTCTTCACCTCGACGAAGCTCGTCTGCCCAGTCGCGGTGATCGTGTGCCTGCCGGTCGCGCCCGGCGCCGTCTCGTTCGCCGAGAACGACCCGGACGAGTCGGCGGTGACGGTGTCGAACGCGTTGCCGTCGAGCAGCAGCTTCACGCTCTCGTTCGGCGAGAAGCCCGATCCGTTCACCGTGATCGGTGCGTTCGGCGCAGGCCTTGACGGCGTGACCGAGACCGTGACCTGGTTCGCGGTCAGCTCCGCTCCCGCCGGGCTGTAGTCGAGCACGAGGTACTCCGAGCCCGACACCTTCGTGCCGGTGACGGCCGTGAAGGCTCCTGTCGGCGTGCTGGAGCTCAGGAACTGGAACGTCGTCCCGAGCGTCGGAACGAAGCTCCTGAGCCGCGAGACGGCGAGCGTGCCGGACAGCGTCGTCGTCGCGGGCGCCGACACGAAGAGATGGCCATAGGTCGACGCGTCCGTGATGCCGATCTTCAGCGTTGCCGACCCCGACTGCGCATAGTCGTTGCCGAAGCCGTTGGCGAGGACGAGCGCGCTGCCCCCGCCCAGGAAGAGCTGGCCGTTGTTCGTGAGGCCACCGCTGGTCGCCAGCGACGCTCCGCTCTGCAGGCTGAACAAGGCGCCTGCCGCGATCGTGTCGAGCCCGGTCAGCGCGTTGGCGCTGTTGCCCGAGTTGACGATCCCGCCGCCGCCGGTGACGGTGATCTTCGCAGCGTCCGTCTCGATGGCCGCGGTCGGGAACCGGAGCGTCCCGGTCGCATTCCAGGTGCCTCCGGTGAGCGTCTTCGTCCCGGCCGAGTAGTTCACCGGGACGGCGTTGAGGACGAGCGAGACGCCGCTGTCCACCCCGAGGACCTTCCGGTTGTCGAGGAGGCCGTCAATTGCGCGCTCGCCGGCGACCCCGGTTTGTGCCTGGATCGTCCCGGTGTTCTTGATCGTTCCGGTGGTCTCCAGGATGGCGTGGTTGTTGCCGCCGCAGCCCGTACCGGTCAGCTGAACGGTGCCTGCGTTCGTCCAGGTCGCCGGAACCGTGACATGGGCGGTGTTCGTGCCGCAGTCGACGCCCTGGATCTTGAGTGTCTGGCCGAGGGCGATGTTGCCGGCGAGCGGAACGACACCGCGGGCGATGACCTGGCTCGTCCCGGAGACGCCGGTGTAGTGGATCGGCGTGCTCTCGACGAGAACCGGCGACGTACCGGAGGTCGCACCCGCTTCGTTGAAGACGGCGTTCCCGCCGTGGACGAAGAGCGTCCCCCCGTTCGGGCCGTCGATCGTGCCGGCCGCCGCGTTCGTGATCGTCGAGCCGGTGGAGTCGGCGACGTTGAGGTTGACGCCGTCGATCGTGATCGTGCCGGCGTTGTCGAGCGTCCCGCCCGCACCGTCGTAGGCGGTCGTCGTGTTGACGGCGATCGTGCCCTGGTTCGCGATGTCGCCCCGGAGGTGGCGCGAGCCGCCGTTGAAGTTGTCGGTCTCGATCGTGCCCGTGTTGGTCAGCACCGCCGGCGACGCCATCACCAGGTAGTCGTGGTTGTTGCCGCCGCATCCGGCGCCGGTCAGCTGGATCGTGCCGGCGTTCGTGAAGCTCGCGGCGGCCGTGTACTGCGACGTGTTGTCGGCGCAGTCGACACCCTGCAGGATCAGCGTCTGGCCCGCAGAGATGTCGCCGCTGAGCGTGCCGGTCGCGCGGGCGATGATGGTGCTTTCGCCGCCGGCCGTGTAGTCGATCGCCGAGCCGCGGACGAACACGGTCCCGCTGCCCGTCGTGGTGCCGGCGCCCTGCTGGTACGTGTTGCCGCCGTCGACGAAGAGATTGCCGCTGCCGACGGCCGTGATCGAGCCGCCGCCGTCGTCGAACACCGTCGAGCCGGCGCCGTTCGTGACGAGGAACTGGAGCGTGTCGGCGATCGTGATCGCGCCCTTGTTGTCGAGCGTCGCGGCCGACCCGTCGTAGCGCGTGTTGGCGTTGATCGCGATCGTGCCCTGGTTCGTGATGTCGCCCTGGAGGTGGCGCGAGCCGCCGTTGAACGGGTCGGCCTCGATCGTGCCCGTGTTCGTCAGCACCGCCGGCGTCGAGACGACCAGGAAGTCGTGGTTGTTGCCGCCGCACCCGGCGCCCGTGAGCTGGATCGTGCCGGCGTTCGTGAAGCTCGCTGCGGCCGTGTACAGCGAGGTGTTGTCGCCGCAGTCGACTCCCTGCAGGATCAGCGTCTGTCCGGAGGCGATGTTGCCGGCGAGGGTGCCCGTGCCGCGAGCGATGACGCTGCTCGCGCCGCCGCCCGTGTACGAGATCGCCGAGTTGCGGACGTAGACCGGTGCGCTGCCGCTCGTCGTTCCCGCGCCCTGCCGGTAGGTGTTGCCGCTGTCGACGAAGAGGTTGCCGCTGCCGGGCGACGTGATCGAGCCGCCGGCGGCGTCGATCACGGTCGCGCCCGAGCCGTTCGTGACCAGGAACTGCGTCGCGTCCGCGATCGCGAGGGCACCGGCGTTCGTGAGGGTCCCTCCGGAGCCGTCGTAGCTCGTGTTCGTGTTGATCGCGATCGAGCCGCCCTGGTTGGTGATGTTCCCCTGCAGGTGCCGGCCGCCGCCGTTGAAGTTGTCGGTCTCGATCGTGCCCGTGTTGGTCAGCACCGCCGGCGACGCGATCGTCAGGAAGTCGACGTTGTTGCCGCCGCAGCCGGTGCCGCTCAGCTGGATCGTGCCGGCGTTCGTGAAGCTCGCCGCGGCCGTGTACTGCGAGGTGTTCGGGCCGCAGTCGACGCCCTGCAGGATCAGCGTCTGGCCCGCGGCCATGTCGCCGGCGAGTGTGCCGGTGCCCCGGGCGATCACACTGCTCGACCCGCCGCCCGTGTAGACGATGCTGGATGCCTGGACGTAGACGGGGGCGCTGCCGCTCGTCGTGCCGGCGCCCTGCTGGTACGTGTTGCCGCTGTCGACGAAGAGGTTGCCGCTGCCGCTCGCGTTGATCGAGCCGCCGGTGTCGTCGATCACGGTCGCGGACGAGCCGCTCGCGACCAGGAATTGCATCGTGTCCGCGATCGCGAGCGCGCCCTGGTTGTCGAGCGTGCCGCCGGCGCCGTCGAAGCGCGTGTTCGTGTTGATCGCGATCGTGCCCTGGTTCGTGATGTTGCCCTGCAGGTGCCGGTCGCCCCCGGAGGAGTTGTCGCTCTCGATCGTCCCGGAGTTGGTCAGCGCTCCCGACGAGACGGTCAGGAACTCGTGGTTGTTGCCGCCGCAGCCGGCCCCGTTGAGGGCGAGGATGCCCTTCGACCGGACGGTCCCGCCGTTGGTGAGCGTCAGGCTCGCCGTGTTCTGCCCGCAGTCGACGCCCTCGATGACGAGCGTCTGGTGCGCCGACCCGTTCGAGACGCCAAGGGTCAGCGACTTGGCGGCCGCGGCCCCGTGAATCGTGACCGTGTAGTTCCCGGCGAGCGTGATGCAGGCAGCCGTGGACGAGGTCGGCACGCCGCCGTCCCAGTTCCCCGCCGTCTGCCAGAGCCCGTCGCTGGCCGCTCCGGTCCAGTTGTCGCACCCGGCGGCCGCCGCGCCGTGCGCCGTCGCGCCGAAGAGCGCGGCGAGCACGAGGACAAGCGCGAGGCCCGGGACAACCGCGACCCCACGCCCTCTCGGCGCTCCCCGGCGCCGGTTTGTGCTGCTCATGATCCCTCTCCTTCCTCAGGCGTTCGTCAAAACGCCCGGAAACGCACGCATTTCATCTGCGGCCCAACCTAGATCGAGAGCGTTCCGGCGTCATGAGGGAAACCCCGCGACTTAAGCGCGAGGCTTCCGGAGCAGGCGGGCGCGCTAGCCTCGTCGCGTGAAGAGACGGCTCGACGCGCTCCTCGTCGAGCGCGGCCTCGCAGAGAGCCGGGCGCAGGCGCAGGCGCTCGTCCTCGCCGGACTTGTGCCCGGCCACGCGAAGCCGGGCGAGCAGGTCGACGTCGACACGGAGCTCGAGGTCGAGCGCCCGCCGCCGTACGTCTCGCGCGGTGGGCAGAAGCTCGCGAACGCGCTGGACACGCTGGGGCTGGACGTGTCCGGAGCTCGGGCCCTCGACGTCGGCGCCTCGACCGGCGGCTTCACCGACGTGCTGCTCCAGCGCGGGGCGGCGCACGTGATCGCGCTCGACGTCGGCTACGGCCAGCTCCACCCGCGCCTGCGCGCCGACCCGCGCGTGACCGTGCTCGAGCGCACGAACGCGCGCGGCCTCGAGGAGCTTCCATACGCGCCCGACCTCGTCGTCTGCGACGTCTCGTTCATCTCGGTGCGGAAGGCGCTGCCGCCGGCGCTCGCGCTCGCCGCGGCCGGCTGGCGCGCGCTCGTTCTCGTCAAGCCCCAGTTCGAGGCCGGGCGGGCGGACGTCGGCAAGGGCGGAGTCGTCCGCGACGCGGACACGCACCGCCGGGTGCTCCGCGAGGTCGCGGAGGCGGTGCTCGAGTGGGGTGCCGAGATCGAAGCCGTCGTAGACTCGGGCCTGCCCGGACCGAAAGGAAACCGCGAGTTCTTCCTTCTCCTCGCCGCCGCCGCCGAACCCCGCATCCCGGATGAGCTCGACCGCTGGATCGATCGCGCCGTCGGCTGAGCCCGTGCGCCGGGTCGCCGTCGTCACGCACGGCAGGCCGGAGGCGATCGGGCCCGCGGTCGCCCGGCTGCAGCGCGTCGCCGAGAAGGCCGGCGTCGAGCTGCTGTTCGCCGAGGAGGAGGTCGAGAAGCACCGCCTCGACCCGTGCCGCACCGATGTCGAGGAAGCCGATCTCGCGGTCGTGCTCGGCGGCGACGGGACGATGCTGCGCGCGCTCCAGCGCTTCCTCGGCACCGGAGTCCCGGCGCTCGGCGTGAACTTCGGCCGGGTCGGCTTCCTGACGGCCGTCCCGCAGGAGGCGCTCGAGACCGAGCTGCCCCGCATCTTCGGCGGCTCCTTCCGCGTGCTCGAGCTGCCGACGCTCGAGGTCGAGCTCGACGGAACCCGCTGGCCTGCCGTCAACGACGTCGTCGCCGCCAGCTCGGTCGTCGGCCGCATGATCGAGCTCTCCTGGTCGATCGGCGGCGAGGATCTCGGCCGCCTGCCGTGCGACGGTGTGATCTGCGCGGCGCCCACCGGATCGACCGCGTACAACCTCTCGAACGGCGGCCCCGTGCTCGTCTGGGGGCTCGACGCGATGGCCGTTACGTTCATCGCGCCGCACTCGCTGCATGCGCGGCCGCTCGTCGTGCCACGCGGCCTCGACCTGCGCCTCGCGAACGAGACGCCCGACGTGCTCGTCACGGTGCTCGCCGACGGCCACGCGCTCGCGAAGATCCCGCCGGCCGCACAGGCGACGGTGCGCGTGGCCGAGGAGCGAAGCCGGCTCGCGACGCTCCCCGAGCTGACCTTCTTCCGGCGCTACCGCGAGGTGTTCTCGGCCTGAGCACGCGCGCGGCGGTCCTCGAGCGGCTTGCCGACGCCGTCGTGCACGCCGGGACGAACGTCCGGGTGGCCGTCGACGGGATCGACGCGGCAGGGAAGACGACGCTTGCGGACGAGCTCGCCGGCGTGCTCGAGCGCCGCAGCCTGCCCATCGCGCGGATCTCGGAGGACGACTACCTCCGCCCGCGTGCCGAGCGCTACGCGCGGGGCGAGCTCTCGCCGGAGGGCTACTTCCTCGACTCGTTCGACCACGACGCACTGCATGCCGCCGTGCTCGCCGCGCCGGCGGGCGCGCTCGTCGTCGTCGACGGCGTGTTCCTGCAGCGCCCGGAGCTCGCCGACTGCTGGGACGTCGTCGTCTTCGTCTCGGTGCGGCCGGAGGAGGCGCTGAGACGTGCGCTCGAGCGCGATCGGGGGCGTTTCGGCAGGGCGACCGAGGAGCGATACCGTCGTCGGTACCAGCCCGGCCAGGAGCTCTACCGGCGGGCGGTGCGCCCGCGCGAGCGGGCCGATCTCGTCCTCGAGAACGACGATCCCGCACGGCCACGGCTCGTCGCCGGCGGCCGTTTCGGCGAATGGCCGCGTGCGCCTCGGCCTCGTACGATCGCGTAGATGCTGCGCAGCCTCCGCATCGAGAATCTCGTCCTCATCCGCGACGCGGAGCTGCGCTTCGCCCCGGGCCTGAACGCGATCACCGGCGAGACGGGCGCCGGCAAGACGATCCTCGCGCAGGCGATCGGCCTGCTGCTCGGCGCCCGCGGCGACGCCGGCGCGATCGGCCCGGGCGCTGCCGACGCGTACGTCGAGGCCGAGCTCGACGTGCCGGAAGGGCTCCTCGAGGAGGAAGGGCTCGAGCCGCTCGCCGAGCTCCGGCCCGGGGACGAGCCCGGGCTCGTCCTGGCGCGGCGGATCTTCCCCGACGGACGCACGCGGGCGTACGCGTGGGGCCGCGCCGCGGCGCGCGAGGACGTGGCGACTGCGGCCGAGCGTCTCGTCGCGATGTCGGGGCAGTTCGAGCAGCGGCGGCTCGCGCGGCCCTCGTACCAGCTCGACGTGCTCGACACGTTCGTCGGCGACGAGCAGCTCCGGCGCCGGGCCGACCTTCGACGCGCCTGGCGGGAGCTCGCGGCGGCGCGGCGCCGCCACGACGAGCTCACGCGCGACGCCGCGGGCGCGGAGGCGCGGCTCGCCGAGCTCCGCGCGCTCGTCGAGGACACCGAAGGGCTCGAGCCGGGGCAGGAGGACGCGTTGCGCGAGGAGCGGGAGCGGTTCCGGCACGTGGCGGAGCTCGGCGAGGCCGCCGCTGCGGCAGCCCGCGCCCTCGATCCGGATGACGGCGACGGCGCGGCGCCTCTCGTCGCCGCCGCCGAGCGCGCGCTCGCACCCGTCGAGCGGCTCGCGCCGGAGCTCGCCCTGGCCGGCGACGAGCTCCGTGACGCCGAGCTCCGGCTGCGCGAGACGGCGAGCACGCTTCGCGGCTTCCTCGCGTCGCTCGACGCGGATCCGCAGCGGATCGAGGAAGTCGAGGGGGAGCTCGAGCGGATCGCCGCCGCCAGGCGCCGCTTCGGCTGCCGCGACTACGACGAGCTGCTCGAGCGGGCGGCGAACGCGCGCGCCGAGCTCGACGGGCTGGACGACGGCGTCGACCCCGCCGCGGCCGCCGCGGAAACCGTCGCCGCCGCAGAGCGGCAGGTCGCGGAGCTCTCCGCCGAGCTACGCCATGCCCGCGGCTCCGCCGTCGGGTCGTTTGCGGAGGCAGTGGCAGGCGAGCTGCAGGGGATCGGGTTGGGGGAGGGCGAGTTCCGCGCCGAGCTGCGCGAGCGGGAGCAGGGAGCCTCGGGAGCCGACGAGGTCGTGTTCCTCGTCAGGCCGAACGCCGGGCTGCCGTTCGCGCCGGTGGCGGAGACGGCCTCGGGCGGCGAGCTCTCCCGGATCGCGCTCGCGATCGCCGCCGTGGCGGGAGGCGAGACGATGGTCTTCGACGAGATCGACGCGGGCATCGGCGGCAGGACGGCGCACGCCGTGGCCGACACGCTCGCCCGGCTCGCCGAGCGCGCGCAGGTGATCACGATCACGCACCTGCCGCAGATCGCGAGCCGCGCCGAACGCCACTTCCGGGTCGAAAAGGTCCCGGGCGACCCGGCCCACACGCGGATCGAGGCCCTCTCCGAGGAGGAGCGCCGCGAGGAGCTGGAGCGTATGCTCGGGGGCCGCGAGTTCCTCGCGATTCTCGATGGAGATCGGATCAAGAGCCCTTCC
>Ga0070741_10006383_pt1 | contig 25359 bp, 25 predicted proteins | sample Coa_R1_4_FD_66440 | JGI IMG/M metagenome (GOLD analysis project Ga0070741, IMG submission 66440) | Surface soil microbial communities from Centralia Pennsylvania, which are recovering from an underground coalmine fire - Coalmine... | ecosystem: Environmental > Terrestrial > Soil > Unclassified ... | reverse complement strand
TGCTCGATGCCGTCATCCGCATGTTCGAACCCATCGACTTCGACGAAGTCGTGGCGCAGTGGCATCACACGAACCTGGTGGCTTATCCGTACTGCGCCGAGCATCAGCGCCACAGCCTGGAGGATGCGCGCACCTTCTTTCGCGACGTCGTTCTGACTTCCTGCTGGGTGCTGGTCGCAACGCGCAAGGAGGTGCGCGTCGGTGTGCTCGCGCTCGAGCCGCCCTGGATTCGCCAACTTGCCGTGTTTCCGCAGCATCAGAGGCAGGGCGTCGGGCACGCCTTGCTGATGCGCGCGCAAAGCCTCTCGCCGCGCGAATTGCGGCTTTTCACGTTCCAGCGCAACACGCCGGCGCGCCGGTTCTACGAAAGCCACGGCTTTGTTCCGGTCGCATTCGGCATGAGCCCGGCTCCGGAATGCGAGCCGGACGTGGAATATCGCTGGGGCGGCTGATGTCAATCGATGCGAGCACGATCGGCTTCACGGGCGTCGCGTTCCTGCTCGTTGCCTTTCTGCTCAATCTCTTCAAGCGATTGCGCGCGGACGGCTGGGTGTACGCCACGCTCAACTTCGTCGGCGCCGGCCTGGCCTGCTATTCCTCGTACCTCATTGCATTCATGCCCTTCGTGCTGCTGGAGGGTGTCTGGGCGTTGGTCGCGCTGGTTGCCCTGGCGCGGCACGTGTGGTTGCATTCGAGGGTGGCCCGACGCTGACCAGCCTGGGAGGGAGACTGCAATGACCACGGACGGATTCACCATCACCCACGCGCGCGACGCGCACTTCGACCAAGGCCTGCGCGCATTCTTCGAGTATCGCGATCTCGGTATTGCGCGCGCCACGCAAGGTCGGGTCGACGCGCACGTGATCCGGGCATTTCCCGGCGCGCCGTTCTCGGGTCAGCCGCATCTGCATCGCACCACCTTCCAGCTCGTGTACGTGCTCAAAGGGTGGATCGAATTCGAATACGAGGGCCAGGGCACCGTGCGCCTGGAGGCGGGCTCCTGCGTTTACCAGCCGCCTTCGATCCGGCATCGCGAGATCGCCCATAGCGACGACCTGGAGATGCTCGAGATCGTCATGCCGGGAAACTTCGCGACCGAAGAGGTGGACCGCGTCTGACCGATGAGCGTCGCGGGCGCGCAACGCGCAGCGCGCGCGAGCGCAGGCAACTCAGGCGCGTCGGATGAGACTCGCCATCAGCCATCGCAGCAATCCCGCGAACGCTGCCAGCCACGCGACCAGCGCAATCGCCATGAAGAGCTGCGTCAGCGGCACCAGGAAATCGAAGCCCATCGCGCTCGCGAGCTCGTGCGTGCTCGCCGTATACATCCCGAGCGGGAACACCGCACCCCAGTAGAGCGGGTTGTAGCGCAGCGGAAACCGTTTGTACACATAGCGCCATACGCCGAGCAGGACCAGCATCGGAATCCACCAGGTGCCCGTGGCCCAGTACAGCACGGTGAAGCCCTTGAGGAACGGCAGCAGCGAGTTCAGGAACGGCGCGTCCGGTGCGTTCACGATGAGCAGCGAGCCCGCAAGCGTGGAGATCGCCATCGCGCCCATGTTGATCCAGTACGGCGGCGTGAGGTCGTCGGGCGCAAGACTGAAGAACGTATAGCGGTAGAAGATGAGCGAAATCATCCAGATGTAGAGCATTCCCCCCCACAGCCACATCGAGAGCGCGAGGAAATTGAGCTCGAGCCGGAACGGCTGCCCGATGCGGGGCGCAAGCAGCGCGCTCAGCACCGCGATCGACTGCGTCGCGACCACGCCCAGCAACCAGCCGCCGCTGATGCCGCGATCGAGTGTCGGCTTGTGCTCCTTGATCGTGAGCGCCGTGAGAATGGCGTAGGTAAGGGTGATCCACAACACCACGGCCATGAACCACAGGAGCACGGCGAGTCCGCTCGGGTAACCCAGCAGCACGCATTGGCTTCCGAGCACGCCAGTCGCTGCGACGGTCGTGAGAAAGCCCGGACCGCGCAAATGGTCGGTCATGTCGGCGAGCAGGGCCGACGTATGACGCACCGCGCGCACGATGGTCATCACCCAAAGCATCACGTACGCCACGGCGTTGAGCCAGAACAGGGCGTGCGCGACCCACGGCAGCCCCAGCGCATGCGCAGCGATGGAGACGATGCCCGTCGCCATCACCATGCCGAACGAGGCTGGCGACAGATTCGCCACCACGCTTGCGGCAACGACCCCGTTTCGTGCAGAGTTGACCACCTGCCCTCTCCCGGATAGCTCCGATCCTGCGATGGTAATGCTGCTCGACGAAGCCGACGTGCGCACGGCGTTGCGCTACGAGGCGCTGATCCCCGCGATGGAGCAGGCGCTCGCCGCATTATCGACCGGTCAAGTCATCCAGCCTGTGCGCGAGTGGCTGACGCTGGAACCGAACGAGCGTTATTGGGGCGTCATGCCTGCGGCGTCGGACGCGGCCATGGGTGTCAAGCTGGTGAGCCTTTATCCGCGCAACGCCGGCACCGGCGTGGCGACGGTGCTCGCGCTGATCGTGCTCGTGCGTCCGGACACCGGCGAGCCGATCGCCGTGATGGACGGCAAGACGATTACCGCGATGCGCACGGCAGCGGCTTCGGCGGCAGTCACCCGATATCTCGCCGCACCTGACGCGCGCGTGCTGGCCCTGCTGGGGAGCGGCGTCGAGGCGGCTTCGCACCTCGAGGCCCTGTCGCACGTGCGCTCGTTCCAGGAAGTGCGGGTGTGGAGCCGCACGCGCGAGCACGCCGAGCGCTTTGCCGCCCGGCACGGTGCCATCGCCACGGATGCCGAACGAGCCGTCCGGGACGCTGACGTGATCGTCACCGCGACACCGGCGCGCGAGCCGATTCTCAAGGGAGCGTGGCTCAAGCCCGGCGCGCACGTCAACGCGATCGGCGCGCCCATGCCGAGCTGGCGCGAGCTCGACGACGAGGCCATGCAAAATATCGTCGTGGTCGATTCGCGCGAAGCCGTGCTGGAGGAGTCGGGCGACATCATCCTGTCCCGCGCCAAGATCGAGGCGGAGGCAGGCGAGGTGTTTGCCGGCCGCCGCCGCATCGACGCCTCGCGCACGACGATCTTCAAGTCCGTCGGCGTAGCCGTGGAAGATGTCTACGCCGCCAAGCTCGCGTTCGACGCGGTGTCGTGCGCGAAATCATCATCCACGAAGGAGGTGCCATGAACAATCCGGTCAACTGGTTCGAGATCTACGTGCAGGACATGTCCCGCGCGAAGCGGTTCTACCAGCAGGTGCTCGGCGTCGAGCTGTCGAAGCTCGAGGCCGGCGATCTCGACATGTGGGCGTTTCCGATGCAGCGAGGCGGCCCGGGTGCGTCGGGATCGCTCGTGCGCATGGCCGGCGTACCCTCGGGCGGCAACAGCATCATCGTGTATTTCAGCTGCGCCGATTGCGCGGTGGAGGCAGGACGCGTGAAGCAGGCCGGCGGGTCCGTGCATCGCGAGAAGATGTCGATCGGCCCCTACGGCTTCATCGCGCTCGCGGTGGATACCGAAGGCAACATGTTCGGGCTGCACTCGATGCAATGAGCGCATGAGCGCGCCACCGCGCAACGCGCGCGTCGTGATCGTCGGCGGCGGCATAGCCGGCGTGTCGACCGCCTATCACCTCGCGAAGCTCGGCGTGCGCGAGGTGGTGCTGCTCGAGCAAGGCCGCCTCACCTGCGGCACGACATGGCATGCAGCCGGCCTCGTCGGCCAGACGCGGGCGACGCGCAACGCCACGCGCATGAGCCGCTACGGCATCGAGCTCTACGCGAATCTGGAGCGCGAGACCGGTCTTGCCACCGGCTGGAAGCAGTGCGGCAGTCTCAACGTCGCGCAAACCCCCGAGCGCCTGACGCTCATGCAGCGGCAGATGGCACGCGCGCGCAGCTTCGGGATCGAGTTCCAGTTCGTCTCTGCGGCCGAAGCCGGCCGATTCGCGCCGATCCTGCGCACCGATGATCTCGCCGGCGCGGTGTGGATTCCCGGCGACGGTAAGGTCAATCCCACCGATCTGACGCAATCGCTCGCCAAAGGCGCGCGCATGCGCGGCGCGACGCTGCTCGAAGGCATGAGCGTGACGGGTGTGCAAACGAAGCACGGCCGGGTAGATGGCGTGCAATGGCGCAGCGCGGACGCGCAAGGCACGATCGCGTGCGACACGGTCGTGAATTGCGGGGGACATTGGGCGCGCGGGCTCGGGCGCATGAGCGGCGTCAACGTGCCGCTTTATGCCGCGGAGCACTTCTACCTCGTGACGAAACCCATTCCGGGCGTGACGCCGTCGCTGCCCGTGATCCGTGATCCGGACGGGTACATCTACTACAAGGAAGAGGTCGGCGGGCTCGTCATGGGCGGATTCGAGCCGCGTGCGAAGCCCTGGAATGTCGATCCGGTTCCGGACGGGTTCGAGTTCCAGTTGCTGCCCGAAGACTGGGACCAGTTCCAGATCCTCATGGAAAACGCGGTGCACCGCACGCCCTGCCTCGAAACGGCGGAAGTGAAGCTGCTGCTCAACGGACCGGAAAGCTTCACGCCCGACGGCAACTTCATCCTGGGCGAAGCACCCGAGGTGCGCGGCTATTTCGTGTGCGCGGGCTTCAATTCTGCAGGCATTGCCAATGCCGGCGGTGCAGGACAGCTCGTGGCCCAATGGATCGTGGACGGTGAGCCACCCGTCGACTTGTGGGATGTCGACATCCGGCGCTTCGCACCCCTGCATGCGAATCGACGTCATCTCGCCGACCGCACGGTCGAGTCGCTCGGATTGCATTACGCGATGCGCTGGCCGCGCGAGGAGCTCGCGACGGTAAGGCCGTTGCGGCGGTCCCCGCTTTACGACCGCCTCCAGGCGAAGGGCGCCGTGTTCGGCAGCAAGATGAACTTCGAGCGCGTCAATTACTTCCTGGGTGCGGGACAAGCGCTGCCGCCGCCCACGTTCGACACACCCGCCTGGCTGCCATGCGTGCTCGCGGAGCAACGCGCGTGTCGCGAGGACGTGGTCGTATTCGACCAGTCGTCGTTCGCCAAATTCATGCTCAAGGGCCGCGATGCGCTCGCGCTCCTGCAGCGCCTCGCCGCCAACGATGTCGACGTTGCACCGGGCCGCATGGTCTATACCGGCATGCTCAATGCGCGCGGCGGCTACGAAAGCGATCTCACCATCCTGCGCCTCGCCCAGGACGCTTTTTTCATCATCACCGGCTCGGCACAAGGCACGCGCGACGCAGCATGGATCGAGCGCCACATCGGCGATGCGCACGCGGCACTGGTCGACGTGACCAGCGGTTATTGCGTGATCTCGGTGATGGGTCCGCGTGCCGAGGCGCTGCTGTCGCGCCTCTCCCCCGACGATGTCTCCAGGGCTGCGCTGCCGTTCGGCTCGACGCGCGAGATCGATGTCGGGTATGCCCGGGTGCGTGCTGCACGCATGAGCTACGTCGGCGGCCCCGGCTATGAGCTCTACGTGCCGACCGACCAATGCGTGACGCTGTACGAGGCGCTGCAAGCCGAAGGCGACGCGTTTCGGTTGCGCGATGCCGGTTACTACGCGCTCGATGCCTTGCGCATCGAAGCCGGACGCCGCGCCTGGGGTGCGGAGCTCTCGCCCGACGAAACGCCCTGGCAGGCAGGTCTCGGCTTCGCCGTCCGGCTCGACAAGGCACAGTTCATCGGACGCGACGCGCTCCTCAAGAGCCAGCACGAGCCGCTGACGAAGCGTCTCGTGACGTTCACGTTCGACGATCCCGCCGCATTCGCGTGGGGCGGCGAGCCGATTGTCATGAATGGCGCGCGCGTCGGCGAGCTGACCTCCGCCGGCTACAGCTGGAGGCATGGCCGCATGATCGCCATGGGGTACGCGCGTTCCGACACCCCGCTCACCGACGATACGCTTCTGCGCGCACAGTACGAGATCGAAGTGGCCGATCGCATGCAGCGGGTCACGCCGCACCTCAAGCTCTGAGCGTCAGCGCTTCTTTCTCACCACGATGCGATCGGGCCGCACCTCGACAACCGACTTCCATTCGATCGTACGTGGGCGCGTACGACGCACGCCGAGGCGCTCCAGGAAACCGAGGGTCCCGTAGGTGATCGCGGTCACCACGGGCGGCTGCTGCGGCCGTCCGGGATCGAACTTCGCGCGCAGGTCGAAGACGCGGCCCAGGCGCTCACCCTGCTCGGTCTCGAGCGGCACGAGCTCGAGCGACGCGAGGTCGGTCAGGCGCCAGGGATCCTGCTTACCCATTTTCCGACTCTCCGATCCGCCTTGCCCAGGCCCAGCTTGGCCGCCGTCGAGCGCAACTGCACCCGCTCGGTGACATGCTCGACTTCGCTCCACGGCACGCGCACGACGGGTGCGTGCACCACGAGCCGCACCAGCCAGGAGAGCAGCGCCGGCGTTCTCGCGCTCCACGCATGCGGTCCCACTACCAGATTCGATACCACCGGCGGCTTGCCGGGCGGATGATCGAACTCGATGTCGTCGACCATGCCGCAGGACACGCCATCGGCATCGACGATTTCGTGATCGAGCACCTCGCGCGCAAGATCGAGCGACTGCCTCATGCCTGTCCACCATGGGTGAAGACGAAGAGCGGGATCGCGACGATCGCCGCGAGGGTGATGATCACGAGATAGATCCAGCCGAGCACGTTGCTCGCGATGCCGTTGGCGTACTCGCCCATGATGCGCTTGTCGGCGGCCACGACGAGCACCGGCAGATACGTGAACGGCAGCACGACCACCGAGAACACGATCGAGTACTCGACGACCTGCACCGGATCGATGCCGGTCACGATGATCGCCGTGCACGCCACGAAAATGACGAGCCATGTCAGCGTGAAACGCGCGGCATTGCGCGGCTCCCGATACTTGCCCCACGGCCAGCCCACGAACTGGGCGATGTTGTAGGCGCCCGACAAGGCGGTCTCGATGGCGGCGCCGGCGAACGCGAAGAACATCCCGAGCAGCGCTGCAAAGAGACCGACGCTGCCGAACGCGAGCACGGCCGATATCGCGGCGCTGCCGGGGAGCTGTGGCTGGATCGAATGTGCCTGGAAGAATTCGGCGCCGATGACCACGAGCGATACCGACAGCAGGCCGCCCAAGGCGAATCCCACGATCACGATCACACGATTGAGGGTGATGTCCTTGGGCTTCCACTGGTCCTCGATGCCGCCCGAGGCATAGAAGTAGGTCTCGTAGGGCAGCATGATCGAGCTCAGGATCGCCACTGCGTAATACCAGTAGTTGGCGAGCTCGCGGCCGGATGCGACATCGGGTGTGCGCGGCACCAGCCCGGCCAGGAGGTCGGACCAGGAGGGACCTTCCGCGAGGGCGGTGGCGACATACACGCACATCAGCAACCCACCCAGCCCGAACACGCGCTCGATCCATTCGAATTCGAGCCACCACACCACAAGCACGAAAAACACCAACGCGGCGATGACGAGCCATCGATACGACCACGCCGACAGGAGCTGCCAAACGAGGGCGACGCCGCCGATCTCCGCGGCACAGGTGAGAACGCTCACACCTGTTGCCGCCACGAGCGTGATGAGCCCCGCCGTGAACCCGGTGCGCTCCCGAATGAGACTGAACACGGCCCGATGCTTCACCGCGGCGATGCGCCCGGCCATCTCGCAATAAAGGATGATTCCCGCCGTACCGAGGGCAGTGACCCACAGCAGGGTGTAACCGAAGATGCTGCCGGCGGTGAGGGTGAACGTGAGCTCGCCGATCTCGACGAAGCCGCCGACTGCAGTGAGGATGCCCAGGAACACTTCGGCGAAGCGGCCCACGTGTTCCTCCTATCGCTCGAGGGTGTGCTCGAGCACCTGGAGCTCGCCGGCAATGATGCGCGGCAGCGTGCGCTGCGAAGTCACGTCGCCCTGGCTCGCCGCCTGTGCGACGCCGTGCAACCGCTGCGCCTCGTTGCGTGCGAAGCGCTGCGCGTCACGCAATGCAGGCTGGACGTTGAGATTGCCGATGCTGTCCTGCGCGCGCTCGATGTTCTTCGCGAGTTGCTCGGCATGCGCTTTCATGAACCGCGCGTCGAGTTGCGATGCCGATGAGAGCACGAGCTCGGTTTCCGCGGCCTGCGAGCGCAGGGTGGACACTTCTGCCTTGAGGCTCGCCGGACCCTGGGGACGCTCGCGCAGGTACACCATCCCCGCGACCGCGAGCACAACGATCGCGGCAACCGCGATTCCCTGATGCAGCGCGTCACGCCTGCTCCAGCGCTCGGCCACTCCCCTCTCCCAAGCTGGCGCTGCCGGGCCCGCAGCAAGTTGGATGCCAGTACCGTGCGGACGACCTCCGGCCCGTATCGCGCCATGTGGGGCGGCCGCTCGAACATGCGAGGCGCGGTGTTTTTTACACAGTCACGCGCAGGCGCGGGAACGATGCCGCGCACCCGAATGTCAGCCGCGCATGGATCTTGTCGACCTTCTGCAGTGGCCGGCGATGGCGGTGACGGTGCTCGCCGCCTGGCTGGTGGCCTCGCAGCGCAAGCAACGCCGCACCATCGGCTTCTGGACGTTCCTCGCGAGCAACGTGCTGTGGATCGTCTGGGGCTGGCACGACGGCGCCTATGCGCTCATCGCGCTGCAGGTCGCCCTTGCCGCGCTCAACATTCGCGGCGTGTTCAAGAACGATCCTGAGCTCGCAGCCAAAACGAGCGAGGTGACGGGTAGCGACGCCTCCGGCTAACGCGCACGTCCCGGGCGCGACGCGATGTCGCTCAGGGCTTGTAACCGACCTTGAGCATCGCAGCCTTGGTCAGGATGTGCGTCTTGTCGCGAATGTCGTGCCACGGATCGCGCTCGAGCTTCTCCATGCGCGCCGGTACGTTGCGGATGCTGAAGTGGCCGTATCGCACGTCCTGCTCGAGCTCGTCCCATTCGATCGGCACCGACACCGGCGCATGCGCCTTGGCGCGGATGGAATACGCCGCGACCGCCGTGGCGCCTTCGGCATTGCGCAGGTAATCGATGAAAATGCGTCCGTGCCGCGACACCTTGAGGATCTTGGAGGTGAAGCGATCCGGAAACGTGTGCTCGAGAAGCTCCGCGATCGACTTGGTGAAGTTCTTCGCATGCTCCCACGGCACCGTGGGCTCGATCGGCAGCACGACGTGCAAGCCCTTGCCGCCGGTGGTCTTCACGAATGCGCAAAGCCCGATGTTCTCGAGCAGCGTCTTGACGAGATGCGCGGCCTGCACCAGAGCTACCCAGTCGACGTCATCGGCCGGATCGAGGTCGAAGATCAGGCGATCCGGGAACCCGAGCTTCGGCGCCTGCGATCCCCACGGGTGGATCTCCAGCGCGCCGAGCTGCAGCAGCGCAACGATCGCCGGCACCGAGTTCGCCATCATGTAGTACGAGCCGTTGTCGATCTTGACGCGCGAGATCGCCGGGTTCGCGCCCGCGTCGGCGTTCTTCTGATAGAAGCACTCCTGGTTCCAGCCATTGGGGCAGCGCACCAGCGTGAGCGGCCGGTTCATGAGATGCGGCAGCATCCAGCGGCCGATCGCTTGGTAATAGAGCGCGAGGTCGCGCTTGGTGATGCTGGCTTCGGGATAGAGCACCTTGTCCGGATTGCTGAGCACGATGCCGGCGACGGCGTTCTTGTCCGTGGCCTTCGCCTCCGCTGTCCTGGACTCGGGCAACGCGTCCCCTTCCCGCGTGACCTCCTGCGGATTCTTGTCCTCGCGCAGGCCCTGGAAGCACGGATGGCGCAACGTGCCGTCGTTGGTCCATTCCGTGTACGACACTTCGACCACGACCATCGGATCGACCCAGTGCGACTTTCGCGCTTCGGCGCCGGTCGGCGGGTTGTGGAATGGCGTCTCCTTGCGCACGAGCCGATCGAGGCGATGCCGCAGCACTTCGAGCGTCTCGTCGTTGAACCCCGTACCCACCTTGCCGACGAAGGTGAGACGGCCATCCGCTTCATACAGCCCGAGCTGCAGCGCGCCGAAGCCGAAGCGCGACCCGGATGGATCGGTGAATCCGCCGACCACGAATGCCTGGCGCTGCAGGCATTTCATCTTGAGCCATGCGGCGCTGCGATGTGCGCGATAGGGACAGTCCGCGCGCTTCGACACCATTCCTTCGAGGCCGAGCTCGCACGCGCTCCTGAAGAAATCGGCGCCCGGCACGTCGAAATGCTCGCTGTAGCGCAAATGCGCGGGAGCATCCTGCAAGAGCTCGCGCAGGATGCGCTTGCGCTCGACGAGCGGCACGTCGCGCAGGTCGTAGCCGTCGAGGTAGGGCAAGTCGAATGCGAAGTACAGCAGGCGCGAGGTGTCGTGCATCGACAGCACGTTCTGCAGTGCCTGGAAGCTGCTGCGCCCCTGCTCGTCCACGACCACGACCTCGCCATCGAGCCAGGCGCTCTTGACCGGCAGTCGCGCCGCGGCACGTGCGATCACGGCGAAGTCCTCGGTCCAGTCCTTCCGATTGCGCGACATCATGCGTGCCTCGCCGCTCTCGATTCGGCACAGCATGCGATAGCCATCGTACTTGACCTCGTGCACCCACTGCGTGCCCGCGGGCGCCACCTTGACGAGCGACGCAAGCTGCGGCTCCATGGCATCGGGCATCGCCGCCTTGCGCGCGCCTTTGACCTTGTCGAGACCTTTGATGCCGCGCGGCTTCGCCACCGCACCCGCCTTCACGTTGGCGGCGACGGAGCGATTCGAATGCCACACGCGATCGCCGTCCGCCTTGATCTCGTCGAGGCTGCGTCCCGTCGCAACGCTGTGCGGCAGCGCGTCGACGATCGCGGCTTCGGCATGCAATCGCGCGTGCTCGTCCGCTTCCTTGAACAGGAGCCAGGTATCACCCTGGTACTTGGCGCTGCGGCTGCGCACGAGATTCCACACCCCGTGCAGCTTCTCGCCTTGCAGCTCGAACTTGAGCCTGCCCTTGGCGTAGCCCTGCCGCGGATCCTCCTTGGGCGTCCAGATGCCGCGATCCCACAGCATCACCGTGCCCGCGCCGTACTGTTTCGGCGGGATCACTCCCTCGAAATCGCCGTATTCGAGCGGATGGTCCTCGACGTGCATCGCGAGGCGCTTGTCGTTGGGATCGAGGCTCGGGCCCTTCGGCACGGCCCACGACAGCAGAACCCCGTCGAGCTCGAGGCGAAAGTCATAGTGCAAGCGTGTCGCCGCGTGCTTCTGCACCACGTAGGCGAGTCCCTGCGTTTTCTTGCGCCCGACCTTGCCTTCCGGCTCGGGCGTCGCGTTGAAATCGCGCTTTTGCTTGTAGCGTGCGAGCGACATCTCGGGATTTCAGGGCCTTGTGCGGTAATCTCGGCTTGAAGTTTGCTTGGTCTTTTGGCAGCATCGGCGGTTCCGGCCGGATTTTACGAGAGGTGCCCCATGGCAGCTCGCTCGATCGCCTCGGTGACGGTGGCCTTCGGCATGGTGTCCATCCCCGTGAAGCTCTATGCGGCGACGCAGGCTTCGGGCGGGATTTCATTCAATCTCCTGCACAAGGCGTGCGGCTCGCGCCTGAAGCAGCAGTACATCTGCGCCAAGGAAGGCGTCATCGTCGAGCGCGCGGACATGGTCAAGGGCTACGAGTTCGCCAAGGACCAGTACGTGACCTTCACTCCGGAGGAGTTGAAGGAGATGGAGGAAAAGGGCACGCAAACCGTCGAGATCAGCGAGTTCGTGCCCGCGGACAGCGTGGACCCGGTTTATTACGACAAGGCGTACTTCCTCGGTCCCGACAAGGGCGGCGCGAAGCCCTATGCGCTGCTCGCGGAAAGCATGCGCCAGACCGGGCAGACCGCGATCGGCCGCTATGCCGCACGCGGCAAGCAGTACATCGTGCAGCTGCGCGCGGTCGAGGGTGGCATTGTCATGCAGCAACTGCTGTACGCGCCGGAAGTGCGCTCGATCGAGGACGTGGAGATTCCCGACGCGCCGGTGAAGGACAACGAGCTCAATCTGGCCAAGCAATTGATCGCGCAGATCTCGTCGGACAAGTTCGACCCCACGCAGTACGAAGACGACGTGAAGAAGCGCATCGAGGCCGCGGTGCAGCAGAAGATCGAGGGCGAGGAGATCGCCATCTCGCCGGTCGCGCCGGAGACGAGCGCGCAGGTCATCGACCTGGTCGAAGCATTGCGCGCGAGCCTGGGCAAAGCCGCGACGAAGCGCGCCGTGCCCGCCGCCGCGAACGAAGCGCCGGCGGAACTCAAGACCGGCGCGCGCAAGCCGCCGAAGAAAGTCGCGCCCGAAGCCGAGGCCCCCGCGACGACACGTCGCAAGGCAGGCAAACGCTAGCATTTCTTCTTGCGCGGCCGCTGAAACGGCCGCGTGTTGCATCGGTTCGGCAGGTCTAGCGGTGACAGAAGGCTATTCTCTTCGCGACGTCGGCAAGCTCCTCGGACTGTCCCGCTCCATCATCTCCGGCCTGATCGACGCCGGATTCGTGACGCCCACGCGGGGCACGCGCGGCGAGTTTCGTTTCACGTTCCAGGATCTCGTGCTGTTGCGTGCCGCACAGGGCTTATCGCAGGCGAAGCTTCCGCCGTCGCGCATCGTGCGCGCGCTGAAGCGCCTGCGCGCGCAACTGCCGGAAGCCATGCCGCTCACGGGGCTGCGCATCGAAGCGGTGGGCGATTCGGTCGTGGTCAACCAAGGCAGCGCGCAGTGGCAGCCCGAGGATGGGCAATACGTGATGCGCTTCGCCGTCGAGGTGCAGCGCGAAAGCACCGCAGTGGCTGCGATCGGCAGCGCACGTGACGAGGTCGAGCCCCCCGCCCGGCTCGCGTTCGTCGATGCGCGCGATCGTGCAGCGCCAACGTGGTTCGAGCGCGGCTTGCTGCTCGAGAGCGAAGACCTTGCCGCGGCCTGCGAGGCGTATCGCAACGCCTTGCGTGACGACGACAAGCACGTGTTCGCCTACATCAATCTCGGCCGCTGCCTGCACGACCAGGAAAGATTCGCCGAAGCCGAGGCCGTCTATCGCGAGGGTCTTGCCAAATGCGGACCCGACGAGACGCTGCTGTTCAATCTCGCCATTGCACTGGAAGACCTGCACCGCCACGAGGACGCGGCGAATACGTACCGCGCGGCACTCGAGCAGGCCCCCGACATGGCCGACGCCCATTACAACCTTGCGCTGCTGTGCGAGGCGCGCGGCCTGCGCCAGGAAGCCCTGCGGCACTGGAGCGCTTATCGCAAGCTCATCGCGTGAGGCTGCTGTTCATCGGCAACAGCTACACCGCGCGGCATGACCTGCCGAGGCTGATTGCCGAAATGGCAGCGTCCGCAACGCCGCCATGCAGCATCGAAAGCGAGCTCATCTTCGCCGGCGGCGCGAGCCTGCGCCGGCACTGGAACGCCGGCCGTGCACTGGCAGCCATCGAGCGCGGTGGTTGGGACTACGTGATCCTGCAGGAGCAGAGCACGCTGCCCATCAAGAACCGCGTTCGCTTTCACGAGAACGTGCGGCTCTTCGATGCGGCGATTCGCGATGCCGGCGCCGCAACGGCGCTCTATCTCACGTGGGCGCGCGCTGGCTCGCCGATGCTGCAAGAGGCAATCACGCGAGCGGTCACGGACATTGCCGATGATCTGCATGCGCTGGTGATCCCCGCGGGTGTCGCGTGGCAGGCTGTGTTGCGCGATCATCCCGAGATTGCGCTGCACCTGCCCGATGGCAGCCATCCGACGAGCGCCGGCGCGTATCTCACCGCGTGCGTGTTCGTGGCAACGCTGCTCGGTGTCTCGCCGATCGGCCTGGCGGTGCCGCGGGCCCTCGCGCTGGAGCAGGCAACGGCTTCGGTGTTGCAGCGTTGCGCGGACGCGGCTGTGCGTCACGGCGGGCCGGGCAACGAACGTGCAGGCGTTCGGGCAACGTGATGCAGCCCCATCGTCGGTGCAAACGCTTCGGAACGCCAGCGATAATTGCCCGAAGCTTCAACTCCCAAGTCGCGAGGTGCCGACCAGCGCTGACCGCTTCCGGCCAGAAGCGGACGTGGGACCACAGGTCGAGATGGGGTCTACCCAGCCAGCGATGCACAGCGAGAACCGCCCGCCCTTTGCTCGCAGCTAAGTCAGATTCGTGACGGCGCGAATCTGCGGTGGGAGCTCGTAGCGTCAAAGGGTCGGGGCAATTCGAACCATCCAGCGATGCATGCGAAGACACTGAGCGCATTCGTCGGCAGGCTATTTCGCTTGCCGTGCCATTGCACGGACGATTCAAGTCCGAACTCGTCAGAGTGCACGCGTCCGAGGGTACGACGATGAATTTGGCCACGCGATCCGTTACGGTCGCAATTGTGTTGTGGTTGATAGTTCCGGTGCCGGTCGCGCTGTCAGCCGGCATCCAAGCTCTGAAGGTGCCTTCCGACGGTTCCTGGCCGGCGCTCTCGGGGGCCGTCTGGTATCCCTGTGCGATTGCCCCAACGGCAATTAAACTCGGGCCATTTGATATCTCCGCGACCAAGGACTGTCCGATTACCGGCTCAAAATGGCCGTTGATCGTCATCTCCCACGGCCGGGTGGGCACGTTCCTCGATCATCGCGACACGGCCCAGGCGCTCGCGGACGCGGGATTCGTCGTGGCGGCGATCTCGCATCCCGGCGACAACGCACTGGACAGCGGTCACTCCAACGAGTTGGCTGTGTTCGTCGAACGACCGGCCGATATCAAGCGACTCATAGATCACCTGCTTGGCTCGTGGAGCTACGCCGCCGCCATCGATCCGGATCGCATCGGCCTATTCGGCTTCTCACGAGGCGGGTACGCGGGCCTTGTGCTGGCAGGTGCCAATCCGCGATTCGGCCGGAACGAGGGAATGTGCGTGGGCCAGACCAGCACGATCTGCGAGGACGTTCGTCAAGGCAAGGTCGTGCCTTTGGTCCATGACAGGCGCGTCAAGGCGCTAGTCATTGCGGACCCGCTGAGCGTCTTCTTCACGAGGACTTCTTTTGACGAGGTCCGGGTTCCCATTCAGCTCTGGCGTTCAGAGCATGGTGGAGACCGGGTGACGCCCGAGAGCGTGGCTGCCGTCGCGGACGAATTGCCGGTGAAGCCGGACTTTCGCACGGTTCCAAACGCCCAGCACGCTTCGTTCTTGCCTCCGTGCCCCGACGAGCTGGCTGCAAGCGCACACGACATCTGCACGGAGCCGTCGGACTTCGATCGCGCGGCATTCCACAAGGAGTTCAATGGCCAAGTGCTGGAATTCTTTCGGCAGGCCCTGCGTTGAGATGAATACGGAACCGCGCGTGCAAGGTGGACGGTTCGGACAACCACATCACGCGAGTAATTGCCGTTCGACCGGACGGCCGACCGCTATGGGTCGTAAAGCGCCCCTTCGATCCGCCCTGCGCAAAACCGGCGAAGAGTTGTGCTCCATCAAGCAATGAAGCGTTGGCTCGCCTCATTGAGCGCGGCAGTAACTTCTTACGGTTGAGCCACGTTCATACCGGCGCGACCTGAACGAGCGACGATCTTTTGCATTAGCCCTGATGCGATTGACTCGTTCACAAACTCATCAACATATGCCAAGGCGGCCGTTCTGCCTTTCGGCACGAATATCACGAGCACTTGCCTGCCGAACCGTTCATCCAGAATTCTCGAGCCCGGCAGTTCTTTCGCGTTCTCCGGCGTGGTGACGCGATTACCCGCTACCGCGTCGACTTTGCGATCACGCAACGCCGCCATCGTCTCGGACCAGTTACCGAATCGCACAACCTCCGCGTGCTTCACGGTGCGCGAAACTGCAAGCTCCTGAGCATCCCCTTTCACCGCACCGATCTTGATTCCAGTCCGGTCGATATCGGCCGGCGCGACGAGTGTCGACTGAGGTGGGACCAGATAGATGAAGTCCAGCTCGACGACTGGAGCGGACCAGTCTGCGACCTTCGCGCGGGCTGGATCGGGGCTCAGAACTGCGATGTCCCAAACGTCGCTTGCGGCAGCTTCGATGAATTTTCCCGGTGAGCCGAACTCTACCGGCTCGTATGGCACTGATAACCGATTGGCCAACTCGCGTCCGATATCCGCCGTCAGACCTTCGAGCGCGCCGCTGCTCGCATCTTTCGGGGCTGTCAGAGCATTTATTGGAAACGCCACTCTCAATTTGCCCATCGGGGCCAGCTCTGTTTTCGCTGCGGCTGATGCTAGTTGGGCATAGCTCGGTGAAACAACACACAAGCCGAGCACAAGCATCATCACTACGTGAGCAGTCGGGAACCCACGATCACACTGAACGCCAGCGTTGTGCATCGCATTCCTCCTTGCAAGGTAGAACGGTTCGCTCTTTGTTATCTCGTCAGTCCCGGTGCGACAGTGACCAAGGGACGATGATGCACTTCAATACTGCACTGTGGAACACGATTGGTGAGAGGTGCAGCGCCTTGTGCGTCGCGGTCGGATGTCGGTATCACTTCTCAGCTGCGCCGCGCAGTCCCGCTCTTTGAATCGCCGTTTTGACGAGTCCTTCGGATTTCGCGTCCTCAACATACTTCCGGACATAGGCCATTGCGGCGTCCCGACCTTTCGGGACCGCTATGGCAACTTCGTCCGCACCAATGCGACCGTCAAGAACATGCGACCCCGGCAACTTGTCCGACAACTCGAACAGGTTTGCCTTGTTGGCGGCGAAAACATCCACCTTTCCGGAACTGAGCATTTCCTGTCCGGCGGGAACACTCGGACTCGGGATCACGGTTGCAGACCTTATGGTGCGCGCCAGAAATGCATTGACGGACCCACCCTGCGGCGCGCCGATGCGTATGCCCGGACGATCCACGGCGTCGATGCTTGAGATCGGAGAGCCGGCCGCAACGAGATAGCCGTGCTCGATGACGAGAAACGGTACCGTGAAATTCAAGACGCGTTCGCGCTCGGGGGTGGGCCCGAAAAAGGTGAGGTCCCACTCGCCGGAGCTCAGGCCAACCATAATGGCGCCGGGAGAGGGGTACACCACGGGCTCGAATGGAACCCCGATGCGTCGGGCAAGCTCCTTGCCCAGATCAAATCCCACCCCCTTCGACTCCTCCGGCGTCGCACCGCGAACGATCGACGCGGGCGCCCCAACGTAGAGCGCTACACGGAGCTTGCCGGTTGGAGCCAAGGCCCGACGCTCTTCGGCATTGGGTGCGGAAGCAATACCCGCGCAACCGGCGACCAGAAGTCCAAGTCCTGCTGCAGCAGCTAGCCGACGAATCGTTGTCATGCCAGTCCCCTCGATGTAAAGCCGCTCTCTACACACCAATGGGCCCTCGACGCATGGTTGTCGTCGTGGCGACACGGCGAGTCAACCGGCGGGGTAAACCGGCGAGGGATCGAGGAGTATGGTCCGTTCGTGCAGCCTTAACCAGCTCTCTTGCAGGTGAGGAAGGCCCCACAGGGAGCGCCGAGATAGATCTCGACGGTCAACGATATCTGGGCTGGAGCAGCGAGGGTATCTCTCGCATTGACAATGTGCTCGCTGCTTTAGCCCTCTCGATCAGTCCTGCAGGCCTTACGCCATCGTTTGAGCGTTACCGACGCGAGATGCCTGTGTCGGTGCGGCGGGCACCAACCCATATCGGGTCATGACGTCCATGAGCTTCGCCGGATCGGGCGGTCCACCGGCACTGGCTAGAGTCCCCACGTCGCGAAAGAACTGCTCGCCTATGTCCGGAGTGAGCATCACGAGCGCGCGAGCCGCTTCCGCACCGGGATTGCTGAAGTGATGCACGGACCCGCGCGGCGTAGACATCCATTCGCCCGGCTTCAAATCGCGGGTTTCCTCGGCAACGGAGTATCTGAGCACGCCGTCCAGCACATAAACGCACTCTTCGTTCTTGGTATGGCTGTGCGGTGGCGGCACGTGCGCGCCGGCCGGAACCTTCATTTCGAACAGTCCCAACCCGCCGTTCTGCGTCCCCTCCACGAGGTAGCGAATTTCCAATTGCCCGACTTTCAGGATTTGATGGCTCATGATGGACCTCCTCGGTAATTGCGGTACGGGTCTCGCGCCTCCGTGTCGTACTGCAGAAGCAAATGTACCGAGTTGCAGAGATATGATAAATGGAGTTTACTTCAACAAATTGTTGCAGGATCGTGGCTAATGACGGACCGCCTGAACGGGATGCGCGTGTTCGCACAAGTCGTGGAAGCGAAAAGCTTCTCCGCCGCGGCGGACAAGCTCGGCATGTCGAAGTCGCTGGCGAGCCGGCACGTGAGCGCGCTGGAAAGCTCGTTGTCGGTGAAACTGCTGAACCGTTCAACGCGCAAGCTCAGCTTGACCGAAGCCGGCGCGGTCTTCTACGAACATTGCGCGAGAATCGTGCAAGAGGCGCAGCTGGCCGAAGAACGCTTGACCCGAACTCAATCGGAACCCGCTGGTCTGGTGAGAGTGACGGCAGCGCCGGCGTTTGCGATACGGCACGTGTTGCCCGCGCTTCCCGAGTTCTGCGAGAAGTACCCCAAGATCCGCATCAAGCTCTCCTGCAGCAATCGTGCGCTCGACCTGGGTGATGAAGGATTCGACCTCGGCATCCGCGTGTCGTTCGTACCCGCTCCAGATGTCGTGGCACGAAAGCTCGCTATCAACCGATCCGTGCTGTGTGCCTCACCAGCATACCTCCAGCGGCGTGGTACGCCACGCCAGATCGAGGCACTGCAAAAGCACGACTGTGTCCTGTTTCCACCACTGGCGCCTAAAGGGCTATGGACCCTGCGCCGCGGCAGGCGGAAATATTCGGCGCGAGTCAGCGGTGTTTTTGAAACCGATGACATGGACGCAGTACGTGCGGCCGTCATGGCCGGCCTGGGCATCGGAATCCTGCCTCTCTATATGGTGGGCGACGCCTTGCAGCAGGGCAAACTCCTACCGCTGTTTCGGCAGTTTCAGGTCGTGCCAGAAAGCGCGATCTACCTCGTCTATTTGCCCAACCGGACGCTCGCATCGCGGGTGCGCGCGCTGATTGATTTTCTTGTGGAGCGGTTCCGGCCCATCCCGCCGTGGGAACTGGGTTGGTGAGCATCGATTTGGCTTCGGGCGCCAGCGGCGAGTCCTTCCAACGCAAGTGCATGCGCAGATCGAGAAGCTGCTGCCGGACGTTCTTGAATGGGCCAACGTGAACGCACGGTGTGAGGGCGTTCCGCACACGGTGACCGCGACAACGCGCTAAGAGCGCCTGCATACTGCGCGCATGCAAGAGTTCGAGCAGGTCCTCCTGATCTTTCTGGTCGCCGTGTTGCTGGCGGCCGCCGCCCGGCGTGCCGGCGCGCCGTATCCCGCGTTTCTCGCGCTCGGGGGAGCGCTGCTCGCGTTCGTGCCGGGCGTACCGAGGCTGAGCCTGCCTGCCGAGCTGGTGTTGGCGCTCTTCGTCGCGCCCGTACTGCTCGACGCCGCGTTCGACGCGTCGCTGCGAGACCTGCGTGAAAACTGGGCCCCGGTTGCGGGGCTGGTACTCGTCGCCGTGAGTCTTACGACTGCCGCTGTCGCTTCGGTCGCGCACGCGCTCGTACCGACGATGCCGTGGGCTGCTGCGATTGCACTCGGCGCGATCGTGGCGCCTCCGGATGCGGTTGCAGCGACGGCCGTGCTGCGTCCGCTTCATCCGCCGCAGCGCATCGTGACCATTCTGGAGGGTGAAAGCCTGTTGAACGATGCCAGTGCGCTGTTGATCTATCGCCTGGCCGTCGGTGCGGTGGCCTCCGGCAGCTTCTCGCTGCAGGCGGTCGCACCGACGTTCTTGCTGGGGGTGCTGGGTAGCCTCATCGCCGGCCCGGCGCTGGGCTGGCTGACGCAACGTCTCATCAACCGCGTTCAGCACGTGCCTACGGCGATCATCCTGCAGTTCGTCAGCACATTCACGGTTTGGTTGACTGCCGAGCAACTTGGGTTATCAGGCGTGCTGACGACGGTGTGCTACGCCATGACGCTCGCGCGCACGGCCCCGGCAGAGATCGCAGCGCGCATCCGCATTCCAACCAATGCGGTCTGGGCGACCGTCATATTCGCCCTCAACATCTTCGCGTTCATCTTCATCGGGCTGCAAATCCGACCCATCCTGTCCGAGTTGTCAGCCGAAGAACTTAGCCAGTACGTGCTCGTCGCGGCAGCAGTGCTCGTTACCGTCATCCTCGTGCGCTTCGCTTGGCAAATGCCCTTCAACACCGTCATTCGCTGGCGCGACCGCCGGTTCGGATTCCATCCGCCACGGCCGATGCTGCGACCGAGCGTCGGCAGCGGTCTCGTGATTTCTTGGGCCGGGATGCGCGGCATCGTTACGCTGGCGGCGGCATTGGCGCTGCCGACCGCCTTCCCCGCGCGCGACCTGATCGTGCTCACTGCGTTTTCCGTCGTGCTGGGCACGCTGCTGATCCAGGGACTCACGCTGAAGAAGCTGCTGGGTGCCTTGGACCTGCACGATGGTGACCCGGTGGCCAGCGAGTTGCGCGCAGCACGGCAGCGCGTGCTGGAGGCCGTCATGGCGACGCTGCCCAGCGGCACCGCCCCAGCCGTAGACCTCGTCCGAAAGGAGTACAAGGTGCGTTTGACTTCTCCCACCGACCCGCACGCCCCATCCGAGCCGTTCGTTCGCTATGCTGACGCGCACCGCAGAGCCCTGGAAGTCGCGCGTCACACGCTGTTGGCAATGCGCGGCAGCGGCGAAATCGGTGACGACGCGTTCCACGCCGTGGAGAACGAGCTTGACTGGATGGAAGTGTCAGACCCGCTGCGCGGCGCGAATGCGGACGACACCCGTTAGACGGAGTGGGCCGAATATCCGGCAGCCCGACAGACCGTCGAAAAGATCCTCGTACACCGCAGCATCAAGCCTAAGCGTGCGAATTCACAGCGGGAACCTGTCCGGAGCTCGAGGTTCGCAATTTTGCGAACGGCCCCAAAACGGGATCGGCACAGACGCCAAGATGGCGCGAATGCCGCTGCGTGCGTCAGTCGACGACCAGGATGTGCAGCCGATACGGGCCGTGTGCGCCCAGCACGATCGTCTGCTCGATGTCCCCGGTGCGCGACGGACCCGAGATCATGTTGATCGCGCGGGGCGGCACGCCGTGTTCGGCGCGCAACAACGCGAACACCTCTTCCATGCCGCGCACCACGCGCGCGGATTCGACGATGGCGACGTGCGTTTCCGGCAGGAGCGCGGTGGCGGTGGGAGTCTCGGCGCCGGTCGTGATCACGAGCGTGCCGGTCTCCGCGATCGCGCAGTAGCAACCGGTAATCCCGAGCCGATCCTCGCCCGTGGTCGGCCGCGTCTCGATCGACAGGCGTGCGCTCGTCCAGTCGAGATCGCCGAACTCGGGCCAGCACACACCGAAGCGCGACGGGGCCTCGGCGGGAGGCGTGGCGACGATGCCGTCGAGATAGCGTGCGATCGCCTGGGGAACGTCGCGACGGTCGCCGACACGCGCGACCGTGCTCGCCATGTCCGCCGCGCGCATCATGAAATGCGTGACGACGTCGCCCTCGCTCCCCGGACGGGGTCCGTGCATGTGCGCCGCGACGTAGCGCTGCGCCTCGGCGGCAGCGGCACTGCGATCGCCGGCCTTGCCGAGCCCCTTGCGCACGCGCGCCAGCACGGCCTCGCGCGCGGCTGCGTTGGCGGCGACGCTACTGGGCATTCGCCACTTGCTTGCTGTTCTCGCGCACGAAGGCGTCGACGCGCGCGATGCCTTCGCGAATCATCTCGGGCGAAGCCGCATAGCTGAACCGGATGTGCTGGCCGTCGCCGGGCACACGGCGTCCGAAATGAATGTCGGCGAGCACCGCGACCCCCGCTTCGTTGAGCAAGCGCTTGCGGAACACTTCCGAATCCGCGCAACCGGTGCGCTGACACGCTTCCGTGACGTTCGGCCAGGCATAGAAAGCGCCACCCGGGATCTTGCAGGTGATGCCCGGCACCGTGTTAAGGAGCCCTACGATCAGATCCCGTCGCTCGAGGAAGCTCGCGCGCATGTGCTCCGCCGGCTCCTGCGGCCCATTGATCGCTTCCACGGCCGCCCATTGCGAGATGTGCGAGGCGCAGGAATCGGTGTTGGTGATCCAGCGCGTGAAGACCGGCGCGAGCGTCCTGTTGGCCGCGAAGCCGATGCGCCAGCCGGTCATCGCCCAGGTCTTGGATGCACCGTCGCAGATGATGGTGCGCTCCAGCATGCCTTCGCGCGTGGCGATGGACTGGAACGTGCCCGCATACGCCAGGCGTGAATAGATCTCGTCGGCGAACACCCAGATCTGCGGATGCCGCGACAGGATCTCGGCAATGGCATCGAGGTCCGCGGGTTGCAGCATGCCCCCCGTGGGATTGTGCGGCGTGTTGAGGATGAGAAGGCGCGTCTTGGCCGTGATCTTCGCCTCGAGTTCCGCGGGATCGAAGGCGAAATCGCGCGACTCGCGCAGATAGATCGGCACGGGAATCGCGCCATTCGCCACGATCTGGGATTCGTAGATCGGAAACCCCGGCACCGGGTAGATGACCTCGTCGGCCGCGCCAAAGTCGGTGACGGATGCGATGGTGTAAGCGATGAACGGCTTCGCACCGGCGCCGACCACGACGTCGTCGGGCGAGAACTCGAGGCCGCGTCGAGCGCCGATGTCTTTCGCCGCGGCAGCGCGCAATTCATCGATGCCGGCGGAGGGCGTGTAGCCGTGCCGGCCCGCGCGGATCGCGCCAATGGCGGCGTCCTGCACGTTGACGGGCGTCGGGAAGTCGGGCTGTCCGATGCAGAACGACACGATGTCCTTTCCCGCGCGCTGCAGCGCATTCACTTCGGCGAGCACGACAAAGGCGTTCTCGGTGCCGAGGGATTCGGCGCGGCGGGAAAGTCGGGGCAAGGCGAGACTGGTGTGGTGAGGCGCGTTCATGCGGCATTCTCGAGCGGTAATGTTTGTTGGGATGTGCGCGTGCGCTCCGCATACAGCTCGCGGAAGGTGCGGCCGGCAGGAGCCGGCATGTCGCGCTCGGCCGTCCATCCGCTTCCCAGCGGGAGCGAATGAATCATGCCATCGCGGCTTCCGAGCCTGCGCAACACGCGCATGCCAAGGCGCGTCGCCCACGCATAGGCGCGCGGCCGCAGGGCGAACCACGCCCAGAGCTTGATGCCGGCGCGCTCGTGCCAGGGCCGCAGCTCCCGTTCGAACGCCTGCTCGCGAAGCTTGCGCTGCAGGTCGGGCAGCGGGATCCGCACCGGGCACACCACGCCGCATTGGTTGCACATGGTCGAGGCATTCGGGAGATCGTGTGCCTTGTCGAGCCCGACGTACATCGGCGTAAGGATCGAGCCGATGGGGCCGGGATACACCCAGCCATAGGAGTGGCCGCCGATGTTCTGGTACACCGGGCAATGGTTCATGCACGCGCCGCAGCGGATGCAGCGCAGCGCTTCGCGTACTTCGCTTGCCAGCACGGCGGTGCGCCCGCTGTCGACCAGGATGAAGTACATGTGCTCCACGCCGTGGAACTCGCCCTCGCCTTTCGTGCCGGTCAGGATGTCGACGTAGTTCGAGATCGACTGGCCGGTCGCCGAGCGCGGCAGCAGCCGCATGAGCGTCGCGACGTCCTCGAGCGTCGGCACGATCTTCTCGATTCCCGAGATCGCGATGTGCACCTTGGGCAGCGTCGTCGTGAGGGTCGCGTTGCCTTCGTTGGTCACGAGCACCACCGAGCCCGTCTCGGCGACGAGGAAGTTGCCGCCCGAGATGCCCATGTCCGCGCTGAGGTAGTGCTGCCGCAGCTGCGCGCGGGCTTCCATGCAGAGCTCGTTGATCTCGGTCTTGCGCGGCGTGCCGTGATGCTTCGCGAAAAGGTCCGAGACCTGGTCCTTGGACTTGTGCAGCGCCGGGCCGATGATGTGCGAGGGCGGCTCGTAATCGTTGATCTGCAGGATGTATTCGCCGAGGTCGGTTTCGACCACCTCGAGTCCCGCCGCCTCGATGGCGTGATCGAGCGCCGACTCCTCCGACACCATCGATTTCGACTTGATGATCTTCGCCACCGCATGCCTGGCTGCGATCTCCAGCACCAGCGCGTTCACGTCGGCCGGCGTCTGCGCGTACAGCACGGTCGCGCCGCGGGCGCTCGCGTTGCGCTCGAACATCTCGAGCCACACGTCGAGGTTCTCGAGCGCGCGGTTGCGAATCGCCTTCGCCGCATCGCGCGTGCCGTCGAAATCGTCGAGCTCGGTGATCGCCGCCCTGCGCGCCGCGACGAACTTGCCCTTGAACTTGGCGAGGTTCGATTGCAGGAGCTCGTCGTGCAGCAGGACGTGGGCGCGCTCCTTGAAGTGCATCGACGCGACCTGCATTACGCGCCCTCTCCCGCCAGAACCTCCGCGACGTGCAGCACGCGGGTCTTGTCGCCGCGCCGGCGCAAGCGGCCTTCGATGTTCAGCATGCAGCCCAAGTCGCCCAGCACGACCGCATCGGCCCCGCTGTTGACGATGTGCTGGCACTTGTTGTCCGCCATGCGCGCCGAGATCTCGCCGTACTTGATCGAGAACGTGCCCCCGAAGCCGCAGCAGCTCTCGCACTCGGCCATCTCGACGAGCTTCGCGTCCGCCACCTTCGCGAGCAGCTTGCGCGGCTGCGCCTTGACGCCCATCTCGCGCAGGCCCGCGCAGCTGTCGTGATACGTGATCGTGCCATCGAAGCGGCCTGGAACGCGCTCCAGCTCGAGCTCGTCGACCAGGAAATCGGTGAGCTCGCGGGTGCGCGCGGCGAGCGCTTCCGCGCGCGCGAGCATCCTCGGATCGTCCGCGAAGAGCTCGGCGTAATGCGTGCGCACCATTCCGCTGCACGAGCCCGAAGGCGCGACCACCCAGTCGCAGCCCTCGAATTCCTGGATCATCTTGACGGCAAGTGCGCGCGCATCGGCGCGGTCGCCGGAGTTGTAGGCAGGCTGGCCACAGCAGGTCTGCGTGGGCGGCACATACACGTCCACACCCGCGGCCTCGAGCAGCCGCAGCGCGGCAAAGCCGATCGAGGGACGCATGAGGTCGACGAGACAGGTGACGAAAAAGCCGACGCGCATGCGGTCACTCTACCAGCTACCGGTCGCGGCGTGAAATCAGAGAAAGCCGGAAGAAGCGAGCGCCACCACGCAGATGCCCATGAGCTTCTGCGGCAGGATCCCGAACAGCAGGAGCGCGAGGCCGTTGACCGAAAGGAGCGCGCGCGTGTCGCGGCGAACCACGATCGGCATGGTGTCGACGGGATCGTCGAAATACATGAGCTTCACCACGCGCAGGTAGTAGAACGCGCCGATGAGCGAGGTCACGACGGCCACCACGGCGAGCCAGATATAGCCGGCGTTCACGGCCGCCTCGATCACCGCGAACTTGCCGTAGAAGCCCACCGTCGG
>Ga0070741_10006382_pt1 | contig 25363 bp, 24 predicted proteins | sample Coa_R1_4_FD_66440 | JGI IMG/M metagenome (GOLD analysis project Ga0070741, IMG submission 66440) | Surface soil microbial communities from Centralia Pennsylvania, which are recovering from an underground coalmine fire - Coalmine... | ecosystem: Environmental > Terrestrial > Soil > Unclassified ... | reverse complement strand
ATCCGCGCGCTGGCAAAGGAAGACCTGCCCATCACGCTGGCCCTGTCGCTGCACGCGCCGGACGACGCCCTGCGCGCCCAGCTTATTCCGACCGCCCGCAAATGGAAGCTGGAAGAGATTCTGGACGCCTGCGCCGAGTATGCGCGGAACACGCGCCGCAACCTGACCTTCGAGTATCTGCTGATCGGCGGCGTCAACGATAGCCCGGAGCAGGCCCGCGCGCTGGCGGCGCTGCTGAAAGAGAGACACCTGCCGGGCAACGTCAATCTGATCCCGTTCAACTATGTGGAGACGCCGCAGGGCTTCCGCCGCCCGACGAAAGAGAGCGTAACGCGTTTTCGGGAAGAACTGGAGAAAGCTGGGAGGGTCACGACGCAGAGGATGACACGCGGCCATGCCATCGCCGCCGCCTGCGGGCAGTTGAGGCGCACGGTCGGGCAGGGCATTCCCCTGCGAGCTAACGACGCAAATACCACTCTGGCGCTCACGCCGCGATGAGAAAACGAACGCATATCCTGGCCCCCCTCCCCATCCCTCCCTCCCAGAACAGGGGGAGGGGGGCCATCGCTCTCTGCGCCCTGCTCCTTCTGAGCGGCTGCACCGGCGCGAACACCCGGCAGAACAACCGGCCCAAGCCGCCCGAAACAGAAGCGGATCGGCAGGCCAACCTGCCGGGCGCGATCACCGGGAGCGGATGGCATATCCGGTGGCGCGAGCGCAATCCGAAACACCCGGAGAAGCCGCTTCGCGTGCTGGAGGCGGTCGCGCAGACGGGAGAACTGGCGGATCAGGACGACACGAACACGATGCGGCTGCGCGAGGTGCGCGCCCGGCTCTATCGCAATGGGCAGGCTGCCGCCGACATCCAGGCCCCGCAGCTTACGGCGAACCAGCGGGATCGCATCCTCGTTGGAACGGGAGGAGTCAGGCTGACCTCCCTTGCCGACCCGCCCGATACCGTCGTCACGGCGGACAAGATCACCTGGGACACGCACACCGGAAAGATCACGGGCGTGGGGAATGCCCATGTGCTACAGCGCCTACCGGACGGAACGATCAACGAGCATCAGGGCTATCGCGTCACGTATAATAGCGCAGAGAAAGCGTTCGACGTAGAATGACCCACCCCGACCCCCTCCCTAAAAGGAGGGGGAGCAAAACCCTTACCTGTGCGCTCTACCTGCTTTCTTCTCCCACGAAGGAGGGAGGGGATACGGAGGTACGGGCTTCCGCCTTTGCTCCCCTCTCCCTGTGGGGGAGGGGCCGGGGGAGGGGTGAAAAGGATGGTTTTATGAATCGGTTCGAGGAGAGCAAAATCCTCGCTATCGCGCTGGTCGGCATCGGGCTGCTGGCGGCGGCGACAGGGAGCGCGAGCGCGCAGAAGCCGCCGCAGGCGGCCAGTCCCGTCACGACCTCGACGAACCGCACCGGCTCCGTGCGAATCACCCAGTACGAGCGGCTGCGCGGCAAGATAGACGGCTCCGGCATGACCCTCACGGGCGCAAAAACCGTCATCGAGGTGACGGACAGGCCGAGCCGTTCGGTCTTGCGCTTCCATGCGGATACCGTCGTGACGCGGAAAGAGGGCCGCGACCTTCTGGGCCAGTTGGACATGACCGGCAATGTGCGCTACACCCTGACACAGCAGACAAACGAAGGCGGCGAGCGCGTCGTGGAGGGAACGGCGGGCCGGGCCTCCTATCGCAGCGCGACGCGCCGAATCGAGTTGGAAGGCGGCGTACAAGCTACCCTGCGCGATCCGGCGCGCCTCAGCGGGCCGGGCAGCCTCAAAGCCAGCCGTGTCCTCGTAGACATCACCGCCGCGCCCTACCGCTACACTATCGAGGGCGGCAGCACGGGCGATATTCAGTTCACCCCGAAAGAGAACTCGCCTTCCGGTCAGGGCGCGGCGCGGCGCATGAACGTCGGCAGCGTCCACATCTACGGTTACGAGTCCGGCGAGTTTCAGATCGGGCAGACGGCGCAGTTCCGGGGCGCGAATACGACCGTCGAGTTCGCCAATCCGATGGAGAAGACACGCGCCCGCTTCCAGGCCAGCCGCCTCATCGCCGCGTTCACGGCAGACCGCGCCGCGCTCTCCCGCGCCGAGGCCGCCGGAAACGTGCGCTACGAGGTCGAGCGGCCCGCGCCGGACGGCAAAAGCGTCCAGACGCTCAAGGGCAGCAGCGCGCACGCGACCTATGAGGCGCAGGGCGGCGCGATCACATTGCAGGGAACCGTCCGCGCCGACATCGCCGACCCGGACGCGCTGGCGCAGCCTGCCCGCGTGGCGGCGGACAAAGTCATCGCGACGCTGGGCGCGAATGGGCAGCCGGAACGCTATCAGATCACCGGCGCATCGGCCCGGACGCGCCTGCGCTTCACGCCGCGCTCGCCTGCCCCGGCGACTCCGCCCGCAGGCAGCGCCGCCCGCCCCAAAGTCTTCCCGATCGGGGACGTCGAGATCGCCGCGTTCGAGACCGGGACCTATGCGCCGGGCAAAAGCTTCGAGTTCCGGGGCGACAAGACCACCTTCGGCACGGCGGACAAGGCCAGCCGGACACGCACGCAGTTCCAGGCCAGTCACGTTGTCGGAACCTACGCGGACAGCCGCACGCTCTCACACATCGAAGCGCAGGGCAATATCCGCTTCCATGTCGAGCAGCCTTCGGTCAGCGTGGAGCCGTCCGGCAAGGTCAGCCAGACGATGGAAAGCCTGACAGGAACCGGCACGCGCGCCACCTTCGTCAACACCACCGAGCCTGTGGCGCGAGAAGTGACGGTCTACGGCCCGCTCCAGGTCGCGGTGCGCAGTCCCGCCAACCTGTCCGAGCCAGGACTGATCACCGGCGAGGCGGACACGACGCTGCGCCTGAATCTGGCGGTCACGCCCTACGAGTTCGATATCGAGAGTCCCCAGCAGACCGCGCAGATCAAATTCCAGCCGCGCAACCCGGAGCCGGAGACCGCCGGAGGCAAACCAAAGAAATGACCTGGCCCCGGGCCGGGCAAAGAGAGCGCTACGATTGGAAATCAGCACCGAAAACCTGGTCAAGAGATACCGGGATCGCACTGTCGTCAACGACATCAGCCTGGAGATCAGGCAGGGAGAGATCGTCGGGCTGCTCGGCCCCAATGGGGCGGGCAAGACCACAACCTTCTACATGATTGTCGGCCTGGTAAAGCCCAACAGCGGGCGGGTGCTGCTCGACGGGCAGGACATCTCCCGGCTGCCGATGTATCGGCGGGCGCGAGCGGGCATCGGCTATCTGCCGCAGGAGGCGTCCGTCTTCCGCAACCTCACGGTGGAAGAGAATCTGATGCTCGTTCTTCAGGTACAGCCGCTCACCCACGCCGAGCGCAAGGCCCGCGTCAACGCACTGCTGGAAGACCTGCATATCACGCACATCCGGCACAATCCGGGCAAACTGCTCTCCGGCGGCGAGCGGCGGCGCGTCGAGATCGCGCGGGCGCTGGCCGCCGCGCCGAAGTTCATCCTGCTCGATGAGCCGTTCACCGGCATAGACCCGAAGGCCATCGAGGACATCGGCGACATCATCCATCGCCTGGCCCGCCGGGACATCGGCATCCTGATCACCGACCACAACGTGGGGGCCATGCTGGAGATCACGCAGCGCGCCTATATCATCGCAGACGGCAAGATACGAGTCCAGGGACAGTCCGACCGTCTGCTGGATATGCCGGGAGCGCGCGAGGCGTATTTCGGCGAACGCTATGGGCAGTATCGGGACTATGCGCGCGAGGCGGCGGAGGCCGAGCTGCGGCGCGCGAGCGGCGATTGGGACGAGGAGGCGCTGGAACGCCTGACCGAAGAGCCGGCGCAATCCCAGGATGGGTCGGGCGCGGAGACCCAGGAAAGTGACGAGGACGATGCGCCTGGTAGATAAGCTGGTCTTTCTCGATCTGATCGGGCCGTTTCTCAACGGCCTGGTGATGTTCCTGACGCTGCTGTTCGCCGCCACCTATCTCTTCCCGGCGACGGAACTGCTGGTCAAGGGCATCGCGTTCTCGGCGGTCGCGCAGTTGGTACTCTACAACCTGCCGAGCCTGCTCACGCAGACCTTTCCGATGGCGATGCTGCTGGCCGCGCTGCTCGGTTTCGGGCGCATCTCCGCCGACCACGAGGCCGTCGCCATCTTCGCGGCGGGCATCAGCTTCCCGCGGGCCGTGCGGACGGTCGCCGTCATGGGCGCCATCGTCAGCGTTATCGCCTTCGTATGGAACGACACGGTCGTGCCGCCCGCCAGCGCGAAAGCGTTGCAGGTGCGCAAGGAGGCGGAGAAGAACATTCGGGATACGGATCAGCCGCTCTCCTATCCCGTCGAGGGCAAAAACGGCGTCGAGGAGTTCGTCAAAATAGACGGCGGCTACGATGCGCGGACTCGCACGCTTCGCCGCGTCACTATCATCAAGTACAGCCAGGACCCGAAGCGGAAGGGACAGCCGGAGATCCTCATCTACTGCGACCGGGCCATCGCCAACGACCAGAAGGGCCTGAACTGGACGTACTACGACGGCTACACCGTCCCCTTCACGCCGGACAAGAAGACCAACCGTCTCGATAGCTACGTCGTCCTCGATTTCAAGGAACTGAAGTCCCTGCCGAAAAACGCCTCCATCGGCAAGCGGTGGGAAGAGGTTCTGAGCGCCGTGCGGGACGATCCGAACAGCAAAAGCTTCGCCACGCTGCGCCGGGAGATCGAAGTCGACCGCCGGAAGGGGCTGGAGACGGGCGGCAAAGAGGTAGACCTGTATGGCAAGCTGTCGCTGCCGCTTGCCAGCCTCATCTTCGGCATCGTCGGCGCGGCGCTGGGCCTGAATACGCAGCGCGGCGGCGGCAAGACGGTCGGCTTCGGCATGGCGATCTTTATCGTATTCCTGTACTGGATATTCTATCACTCTATGTTTGTGGTGGGTAAGGAGGGCGGCCTGCCGCCGCTGCTGGCGAGCTTCCTGCCGGATATAGCCGGGGCCGTCATCGGTCTCATCCTTACCGTGCGCGCATCCCGTTAGCAGTGCGCGGAAAGTCGGGGTTCGGGCCATGTTCTGGACACTACTCGCTCTGTTATCCCTGATCGTGTTGGGCGGATTTATCGCCTACTATGGAGACTTGCAGGGGCGGCGCTGGGGCAAAAAGCGCGTCTCGTGGCTCGGCCTGCGCCCCAAGCACACGGCGATCCTCATCACCAGCCTGACCGGGGCGTTCATCTCGCTGCTGAGCGTCGCCACCCTGCTGGCGATCAACAGGCCGGTGCGCGAGGTCGTGCTGCGCGGCGAGACGGCCATTCGGGAGAACAAGCGTCTCAACGCCCTGCTGCTCGAGCAACAACTGGCTTCCAGCAATAGCCTGCGGGAAGCGCGCAACCAGACGCAACTGGCCCAGTCCAAACTGGCCGATGCGAACCAGGCCGTCTCCGAGAAAGAGGCGCGCGTGCGCTGGCTCAACCAGAAGCTGAGCCAACTCAGCGACCGGGAGAAGAAGCTGCTTGCCGAGTATAATATCCTACAACGCCAGCTTTACAGAGAACAGCGCCTTGTGGCAACGCTCAATCCGGAGATCCACAGACTACAGCAGACCAAGCGGAAACTGACGGAATGGATCGAGAATGCCGCCGTGATCAATCGCGAGACCGGCAGGCAGAACGTCGAACTGGCCCGCCAGAATATCGCGCTCAGCAAGAACAATGCGGCGATGAAAGCGGCCAATGAGAAGCTGACGGAGGGCAACAAGAACCTCATCAACGTCCGCGACGAACTCTTCAAAGCCAACACGACGCTGGAAGAGGTGAACAAGCAACTGCTGGCGGGCAATCAGCAGCAGGAGAAGCGCGAACAGGAGCTGCGCGACCGCATCGCGCAGCTAAACCGGGAGTTCGAATATCTCTCCGGCCTGCGCACGAGCATCACCCATAGCTATCTGGCGCTGCGGCAGGGCAAATTCAGCCTGCGGGCGGGCGCGGAACTGGGGCGGCGCACCCTCGACCCGCATCTGCGCCCGGAAGCCGTGCGCGCCAAACTGATAGACCTGCTGGACGAAGCGAGCGCGGCGGCGATCACGCACGGCGCAGTGCCGGGAGACAATGGCCGGGCCGTCCGCATCGTCAGCAAGCGGATCGTGACTCTGGCGGGCCAGCAGGACGCCGATGAGGAGGCGAGCCTCAACGCGCTTATTGATCGCCTCGCGGCCAGCGATACGCCGGTCGTCATCGTCGCCAACGCCGTCAACAACTGCGTCGAAGGCGAGCAGGTGCTTATCGAACTGACGCCGTTTGCCGTGCGCCGCATCTTCGCCAAAGACGAGCCGGTGGCGCAGTGCGTTCTCAATGCCGGGCAGCCCACCGACCGTATCTTCGACGCCATCGTTCAGTTCCTCAACAAAGAGGTGCGCGACGCCGCGCTCAAAGCCGGGACGATCCCGCAGACCGACCCGGAGACCGGCCAGCAGCGCGTCGGCAGCATCGAGACCAGCGACCTGCTCAAGCTGACGGAGCAGATTCGGCGCAAAGGCGGCCAGGTCATCCTCACGGCGGTCGCCAAAGAGCCGCTCACCTCCGCCGATACGCTGCGCCTCGATTTCCGGCTCTCGCGCCCCCCCGATAAAAGCGGAACATGACCGATTCGACCGGGCGTGTCGTTGTCGCCGTGGATCCGGGAAGCGCCAAGTGCGGCGTCGCCGTCGTGCGGGAGGATGGCGCGACGCTGTTTCGCGCCATCGTGACGGCGGACAGTGTGCTGGAAGAAGTCCGCGTGTTGATTCAGAGGTTCGAGCCGGTCGCGCTGCTGGTCGGGGGCGGCACGGGATCGAAGCCCTTGCTGCGCACGTTGGACGCGGCGGGGCTGCCTCTGCCCGTCCGTCGCGTGGACGAATCGCACACCTCGGAAGCCGCGCGCCGCCGCTTTGTGGCGGAGAACGCCGCGCGCGGCTGGCAGCGCCTCCTGCCGCGCAGCCTGCGCACCCCCTGGTGTCCTTACGACGACTATGTGGCCGTCCTCCTCGCCGAACGCTACTGGCAGACGCCTCCTGTGGAGCATTAGCGCGCCCTCGCGCGTACTAAACAACAGGCGGTAGGTCAGAGCGGAGACGGGAGGCGACATGCAGATCGTGGCGATTGTGGCGGGGTTGGCGATTCTGTTCGTAGTGCTGCTGGACACGTTTGAAACGATAATCCTGCCGCGCACGGTGACGCGCCGGGTGCGCCTGACACGCCTCTTCTACTCGTCTGCCTGGATCGTCTGGGCGGCGGCCGCGAAACGGGTCTCCCCCGGCAGGCGCGAAGCCTTTCTGGGAGCCTTCGGGCCGCTCTCGCTGATCGTACTGCTCGGCGTCTGGGCAGTCTGCCTGGTCTTCAGCTTCGCCCTGATTCAGTGGGGATTGGGGTCGCAGGTTGCCGCGCCGGAGAGTCGTCCGGGCTTCTGGTCCGATGTCTACATGAGCGGCATCACCTTCTTCACGGTCGGCTTCGGCGATGTGACGCCGCGCACGCCCCTGGCGCGCTTCGTGTCCGTCGCGGAGGCGGGGGGCGGGCTGGGCTTCCTCGCCATCGTCATCGGCTATCTGCCGGTTCTCTACCAGTCCTTCTCCCGGCGGGAAGTCGGCATCTCGCTCCTCGATGCGCGCGCCGGGTCTCCGCCGACCGCCGCCGAACTGCTGCGGCGGCACGGCGAAGCGCAGAGCATGGAGTCGCTGAGGACGCTGCTGCACGACTGGGAGCGGTGGGCGGCAGACCTGCTGGAGAGCCATCTTTCGTATCCGGTTCTCGCCTACTACCGGTCGCAGCACGACCGGGAATCCTGGCTGGCCGCGCTGACGGCGATGCTGGATGCCTGCGCGCTCCTCAGCCTGGGGTTTCAGTCCGCTCCTTCCTGGCAGGGGCCGCTGCTCTGGCAGGCGCAGTTGACCTTTGCGATGTGCCGCCATGCGATCATAGACCTGGCCCTGATCTTCGACACGCCGCCTCTGCCTCCCACGCCGGATCGGCTGCCGCCGGAAGCGTGGCGGCGGCTCTGCGCGGCGCTGGACTCGGTCGGCATCGCCCTGCGCGATGGCAGGGAGGCGGAGGAGCGATTGGCGATGCTGCGGGCGCAGTACGAGCCGTTCGTCAATGCGCTGGCGGAGCGTCTGCTGCTTACGCTGCCGCCCTGGATCGAAGAGTACGAAGCTCTGGACAACTGGCAGACGAGCGCCTGGGAACATAGCGACCACTTCTTCCACGCGCACTGATTCCGCAGGGGAATTTCAGACGCGGGCGGCCTTGCGGTAGGCGGCGGGCGGAACTCCGAGGTGGCGAGCGAAGACGCGGGTGAAGTAGAAGCGGTTGCCGAAGCCCAGCGCGTCGGCGATCTGGTCTATCGTCTGTTCAGTGAAGAGGAGGCGCTGCGCGGCCAACATCACCCGGCGCTCCGTGATGTAGCGCGCGGGCGTCTGCCCGACGCACTGCCGAAACTGGCGGATAAAGAAGTTTTCGCTCATGTGGCAGAGCGCGCTGAGGCGACTGTTAGTGAGCGGTTCGGCCAGGTTCTCCTCAATATGGCGGATGGCGGGCAGAACGGGTTCCAGCGCGGCGGCCCGCTGCACGCACCGCGCCATCTGTTCCGGCGGGAACGTCTCCATCCCGCGCGCCAGTCCCTCATACAGCATGGCCTTCAGGCGGCACTGCACCACGATCTCGTTCTGGCGTCCTGCGGCCAGCTCTTCCGCCAGGTTCTGCACGGCCTGTTCCAGTACAGGCGCGGGCGGCAGGCAGAGCGGCGTATGGAACAGTTCGCGCATGGCGACAGTCGGCAGGCCGATTACGTCGAAGTGGACATAGAAGTGTTGGAGGGCGCACACATTTCGGCAGGAAAACCGCACTCCGGCGGGAACAAAATAGAGGCGCTGTCCCTGCAGGGGATAGAGGCCGGTGGGCAGTTCCAGGGACGCGCCGTCGCGGTCGTTTCGGTAGAAGCGCCAGTAGGTACTTTGCACGTCTCGCGTGTTCCAGCCGACGCCGATGCGCCGCCATTCCGCCTTGAACATGCGGATATGCAGCGTGTCCTGCACCCACTCTTCCTGAAACCGCCCGGCCATCGTCACTCCCTGTGTGGAATCGGATACAACCTGGATGGATTTTACCATACCCGGTCCGGCGTTTTTGCGGTATTGTATACAAAAAGCCCCTGGAGGGAAAACCGATGACGGCTGTCTCCCCCGCCGCGCCGACCGTGCGCGTCGAAGACCTCGAAGTTTTTGCCGACGATCTGGATGTCCAGCGCGCCGCCGCCATCTACAAAGAACACGGCTGCCTGGTCGTGCGCGGCCTGATGAAGCCCTACATTCCCGAACTGGCGCGCGACATCGAGGCGACCGCACAGCAGTCCATTGCGCTGCTCGACCAGGCGCAGAAGGTCACGGAGGGCTGGACGACGCCCGACGGCACGCTCTTTCTGCCTGCGCCGCCCGGCTTTCAGCGCGACAAGCAGATCATGGTGCTGCGCATCAGCTACTACACCAGCGCCGCCTTCTTCCGCTCCGCCTTCGACATGAAGACGGTGGACCTCGTCGAGGCCATTCTCGGCCCGAATATCGAACTGTTCATCAACGGGCAGTGCCTCTACAAAGAGCCGGTCGGCGGGCATCCCAAGCATCTGCATCAGGACGCCGCCTATTTCGAGCATCGCTACGAGGGGCCGGTAGGGGTTCTCAGCTACGTGGTGGACACCGACCTGACCAACGGCGCGCTGCACGTGGTTCCCGGCTCGCACAAGATGGGCGTCCTGAAGCACGTGGACACCTTCTCGCACCTGGGCCTGTCGGCGGACGAGTGGCCCTGGGAACGCGCGCTGCCCATCGTCGGCAAGGCGGGCGATTCTATCTTCTTCCATGTCAAGACGATTCACGGCTCCCAGGAGAACCACTCGGACAAGCCGCGCCCGGTCTTCATCCATCGCTATCGCCGCGCCGACGACTACGTGACCATCGGCGGCACGACCACCGCCAACCGCGCCGAGAACGAGAAGCGCGCCGAGGAAGCCAAGAAGGAGAACCAGCGTGGCCTGATGGTGCGCGGCTTCCGCCCCTACGAGCCGCCTCCGCAGTCCTGACTTCTTCCTTCGCCAGACGCAGAAAAGAGGGGACGGTCGCCCGTCCCCTTTCGGCATATTCGCGCCTGCTCCGTTGCCAGCAAGCGCCCCGATAGCGACAAGGACAAGAAAGATTTTCTGTCAAAGACGAATCCTGTACGCGATGGTATGGGACTAGCCTTCAACCCGGTAGAACGCCAGACCTTCTAATGCCACTGTACACGATAGAAAACTCTTGAGATAAAGTCATTAGTCGCATCGCGCGTACGCCGCGACAACTTGAGAAAGTCTGTTACTTTGGCTCTCTTCACGACAGCAGGCGTCATAGAGCGTCCGGTTCGCTGTAGTACCCAATTCGCTTGGCCTCCATAATAGTAAGCAACCACGCCAGACGCGGTTCCATTCGCACCAACTTGTCCATCGAAGGCGAATAGATAATCTGATGTAAGCATCTGAATGCGACCTTGAGGAGAGACAGCACCAGACAGGTAGATGTTATAAGGGTAACCGTAGAGGAGTGTATAATACACTCCCTCAACCCTTCCATTACCGTAGATACGAATGCTAATGGAGGAGCCAACAGTGTCTGTCCCATTATAATCACCAGCGAAACTGACATTGCCGTTGCTATCAGGAACAAACGGATTTGTTCCCTCGCGTACCTCCTGCCCATCACTACGCCCATCTCCATCCGTATCAGGATTAAGAGGATTTAGACCATAGTACGCTTCGATATCAGGCAATCCGTCTTTATCCGTATCAGGGTCGTTTGGATTAGTACCCAAATTGTATATCTCTACAGAATTTGGTACACCATCTCCGTCCGTATCTTCTTGATTTGGATTGCCTGGACTAGGAACTGTAGGCGGATTGCTAGGGGGTGGTTGCGGCGTAGCTGGCGGTTGCGATCCGTCCTTAGCGCCGTAGAGTTTTTGTATGCCTGTGATATCATCCGTTGCCAGACGGGTCTTTATGTTGCCTGGATTATAGGATGCATACATGACGGCGTTCTGATCTTCAGAGTGGTCCAGCCCGAGACCATGTCCCAATTCATGTATTGCAACGCTTAGTAAGGAAATTTGGTTGCTTACAGGAGTGCTACCAGCCCATTGTTCGTCTTCATCGAAATGAGCTTTACCTGCATTAGGGCCACCAGAGCCGGGAGGAAAGTAGCAATGCGCTAAAATTCCGCTCGGGCCATCAAATGCCGTCTCAGTAGGACATTGACTATATAGTTCGCAGTGTCCTCTGCTTCCAAACCCGATAACAAAATCAGATCCACTTTCCGTTTGGGTTTCTTGGAATGTAAGTGGAATGACAGCAGCCCATGTGTTGAATGCTTGAGCAATAATTTGACGCTGGCTATTTTGATCCAGGTCAGTAGAGAATTTCTTGATGTAGTATGTGAGGTTTTGCTTTTGCCAGCGTCCCCGCAGATTATATTGCGCAAGTTGCGCATTACTTTTGGCAGGAAGCGGGTCCATACTGGCTCGACTTGTTGGAGGGGGAATAGAATTGCCACTCCCTCCACCGCAGCCAATAAATATAATAGTGCAGAGTGCAAATGAGCCGAAAACCAGCAAGAGCAGTTTGAACCTAACGGACGAAGATGAAATCATCGGTTTATCCTTCCAACGAGAGAAAGATCGCATTCCCATAATGCACAAGGCTAGGAAGCGGTACAACAACCGAGTTCAGGAACGAGCCGCCTGCATGATCTCTCGAAAAGCATAGAATATGTCTGGCGACTCGCCTCTGCAACAATTTGTTGAGTGGCCTACGTTACTACGGATCGTAGCGCATATTAAACCGCGCCTGATTGCCGTGGAGCAGAATGGGGCGAAAGTCGAAGCCAAATCGTGTAGGGTTTAGTATCGTGATTGCTCCCTTTGCCAATTTGGCTAAAGAAAATGGATGCTCTCCTTGTAATAGTATGATCACCTTTCAATGCCGCCAAGCACCGAGGTCAGGGGCAAGGATAATATGTACACCTTCCAACCAGACAGTTTATAACTTCTCGAACTCTATCCTCGCTCTGGCTGGATTTGGCCCAAATGGTGCGTATCCTACTACAGTTGGGTCGGAGCCATTGTGAAGTACGTCAACAGCCACCATCATAGCTTCCACGGCCATTGTAGACCCAGGATACAGAGGATACCGAGGCGAGTCCCCGCCCTGAACCGTTACTGGTGGATGGGTTTGCTTTACTTGCAGTTGGATTGGATCGGGACCGTGATTCGTAATTCTCCAAAGAAAATTCTGAGTCGCCCAAATGAACCAACTTTGCTGACTTGTGTTGCCATCGAAAACCATTGTGTACAGCCTCCTTTTGAATGAGAAAACTTAAACTGGAACGCTATTCATTCTACAGGCCGACCGTTTGCAAACTGTGAAAAATGCCGGGTGAAAACCGTTAAAATCGTTAAATTTGGCGGTGCGGACAAGATTTTATCGAGAATTTTCGCTGGTTAGGGAGCAGGTGGAGATAAAAACGAGAGTTTGGTAGCAAAATCTGGTATCATAAAGCTAATCACCAAAAGAGGGAGAAGACTATGGGAGCGACGAAGGAAGCCCGATCATTGACGGTGCGATTGCGGCCTGAATTGTATGCGGCGGCGACAGACCTGGCGAAGAAACGCTGCATCAGCCTGAACACGCTGGTGCAGGAGAGCCTGGCGGCGGTCATCCGGGAAGAAGAAGATCGAGAGATGTACGAGGCGGCAGAACTGCTCGGCCAGTTCCCGGAAGAGTGCGATGTTGAATATGCGTTTGCGGCGCAGTCGGAGGTGGTGCTGCGTGAGGAACCCTAGCGATACGATACAGCGCGGGCAGATCTATTGGCTGGACTGGAACCCGGCGCGCGGTTCCGAACAGGCCGGACGACGGCCCGGCCTCATCGTGCAGAACGATCCATTCAACGCCAATCCCCGGTATCCGAACACGATTGTACTTGCCGTGACGACGCGAGGGCGCGATGTCCCCACGCATATTGCCATCGAGCCGACTGCCGAGAATGGCCTGCGCGAACGCTCCTTTGTCAAGTGTGAACAACTGATAACGGTCAGCAAAGAACGGCTGGACAGTCTTATCGGAGAACTAGACGCCGAGACGATGGCGCACGTGGACCGGGCGTTGAAGCGCGTGCTGTCCTTGATTTAGCGATAGCCGCGTCTATCGGCGCGAGGCGAAAGGCGCGTTGCCAGCCATCTTGAGTTGCCACACCGACGATCTCGCCCTTATTGTTGACAGCGTTCGCGCACTTCAGAATCCAGCCGGAACCAGGCTCTATCAGGGCATTCAGGTCGCGGATCCCCTGTTGTTTTGTCCAGAGAATGGCATGTTCAACACCACCGGGCGTGTCGCTCCAACCGACAACCTCCCCTTTCCGATTGATGCCCCGCGCCTCGCTACGCAGCCCGCCCAGCGTTCCGATCCCGATTCTTCCCGTTTCCGGCGACCAGAAGAAAGCGCGCCACGATCCATGCTCATCTTGCGCCATGCCGACTACCCATCTCTGCTCATTGATGTCATTGGCCTGGCTCCCCCATTTGAGGCCATTGCTGATGTCTTTCGCCTTATTTCCCTGCCAGAGACAGGCTCGACAGATACCGGATGCATCCTCAGCCTTGCCAACGATCTGCCCGGCACTATTGATCTTATACGCTTCGCTGCTTTTGCCGCCAAGCGTGCCGAGGTCGGTTATCTTGCCCTCACTATACAGGAAGGCGCGCGGATGGGAGAACTCTGGGTCGGTATCCGAGAGGCCGACGATCTGCCCACGATTATTGATGCCTCGGGCCTGCAAATAGGTAGGGCTGGGCAAGGGGCCATTGTCGTCTCGCTGCAGCAGTAAGGTCTGGTTGGGAGCAAGCCGGAAGGCTCCCCCGCCGACATTGCCGACAATCTGCCCGATAGAGTTAATATCGGCAGCGACGCTGTAGCAGGTGTTAATAGTTCCCAGATCATGCGCCTTGTCGTTCTCCCAGCGCACGGCCCGGTTATAGCCACTGGCGTAGAAGACCCTCCCCACCACTTGACCGGCGTCATTGATACGCGAGGCCCCGCTCCCTTCATTGGTAAGAGAGGGCAGAATGATAAGCCTGTAGCGAGGCGACGCTATCGGCGGTTTTTCAGGCCGAAAAGCGGGCGGAGCCGATGGGCGCGCTGCAATCAAACGGCGCAGGGGAGGCCGGGGCGAATGTCGTATCGGCGTCGCAGAGTATTGCAGACGCAGAGGCGGCAACGCGAAAGGCCCGTCCGCTTTCGACGGCATGGGAGATTGGGCAACGCGAGGCGGGACAGGTGGAAGCGTGTTTTCGGGCAGCAGGATCGGTCTCTTGCGCAGTGCGTACCACGCCAGCGCGAGCAGGGCCAGGGCGAGCCAGAGGAGAGAGGGCGCGCGCCTTTGCGGGACCACAGGCGGCGTATGGCCGTTCCTGGAAACTTCGGCCTCCGGCCTATCAGGAAGCGTATCGGCCCCGTTACCTGCGCATTTCGGGAGTTCCCGCCAGGCGAAGGCCTCTTCGGAGCGACGTTTCGCTTCCTGATAGAGCCGCACTGCCAGATGACGCGCCGCCTCCGAAGGCTTCTCACCCAGCTCTTGCTTCAGGACGCGATGCAGTTCCCGATACTGCTTCTCGACGGCGGCTGGCTGCCCGGTGGCGGCATAGACGCGCATCAGTTCGCAGCGCGTCTCCTCGTGGAACGGGTCGCCCTCGACTGCGCGCTGTCCGAACTCTATCGCCTGCTCCCATCGGCCCGCCTCCGTCAGCAGAGGCATCAACTGACGCAAGGCCGATAGATGCTGTTCCGCCAGACGCTCTCGCTCGGTCAGTATCCAATTTTGGTAGAAACTCTTCAACAGTTCATCACGGTACAGCCCGACCGCCTGAAGCAGCCACGCCGTTTTCTCGCTGGAATCGAGGGCGTTCTGCGCATCTGCCAGCGCTGCCTTGAAGTCGAGGACATCCACCCGAATCAGGGTCGAATCCAGGCGCACAGTCGGTCGGTCAGCAAGCAAGAAGTCCTCGGTCGAGACGCCTAATTTTTCCAGCGCGCGGCGTATACCAGTCAATGCCTGACGCAGCCGACTTAGCCCCACCTCTGGCTTAGTTTTCGGCCAGAGCAACTCGATCAACTCTTCCCGGGTATGGACATGGTCAGAATGCAGCGCCAGATACGCCAACAGTTCCGCATCTTTTCGCGTGCGGAACTTGGAGACAGCCTCATCACCGTACCGGACGGTCAGCGTGCCGAACAGTTCGATTCGCAAGGAGGGTCGTGGCATCGTCGTTTTCTCCCGGAAATGCGGCAGGACACGGAAAGCATCTTGGATAACTTGACGGCAGCAGGGCGTCATTTAACAGTCAGTCAGAATTACGCGATGGTTAATGGGATTCCTGCTAACGCCACGCATGAAATCGCTTTAGGGTCTGCTACCACGGAACGCTTCGGCCAGAAGGCAAACATGAAACCAGTGAACATCGGCATCATCGGAGCGGGCGGCATCGTGCAGCACCGCCATCTGCCCGGCCTGACCGCCATACCTGACGTGCGTATCACGGCGGTCTGCAACCGCTCGCAGGAGAGCGGCGAGAAGGTCGCGCAGCAGTGGAACATCCCGCGCGTCCTCACCGACTGGCGCGCGCTGATCGCGCTGGACGACCTCGACGCCGTGCTGATCGGAACCTGGCCCTACATGCACGCCGAGATGAGTATCGCGGCATTACAGGCGGGCAAGCACGTCTTCTGCCAGGCGCGCATGGCCCGCACCGCAGCAGAGGCCCGCGCGATGCTGGTCGCGTCGGAAAGCCGTCCTGATCTTGTCGCCATGCTCTGCCCGCCGCCCAACGGCATGAAGGGCGACCGCCTGATCCGCAAACTCCTCGCGGAAGGCTATCTTGGCGAGCCGCGCGAAGTCCACGCCGCCGGACTCTCCGCCGCCAATCTCGACCCGAACGCCCCGCTCCACTGGCGGCAGGACTTCGACTTGCAGGGCTATAACACCCTCACGCTCGGCATGTGGATGGAGGTCGTGCATCGCTGGATGGGGCCGCATACGAAAGTCGCCGCCACCCTCAAGACCTTCACACCCGCGCGCCGCGACCCGCAGACCGGAGCGATGAAAGAGGTGCGTATCGCCGAATCGGTCTCCATCGCGGCGGAACTGGCGAACGGAGCCATCGGCAGCTACCGCTTCAGCGGCGTCGCCCGCCATGCGCCCCACAATTCGATCCAGTTGTACGGAACCGAGGGAACGCTGCGCTACGACATGGATACGGAGGAGATCACCGGCGGCACGGCGAACGACCGCGAAGCGCGCCCGATACCCATTCCGCCCGAACTCGTCCGCGAGTGGACGGTCGAGGCCGATTTTGTCCGCGCCCTCCGCGAGGGAACGCCGGTCGAGCCTTCCTTCCGCGACGGCGTCCTCTACATGGAGTTCACCGAAGCGGTCTATCGCTCCCATGCCGAGGGCCGCGCCATCTCCCTGCCGCTCGATGCTTAGATTGGAACAGAGGATGCAAGTTCAACCAGTGCTGGAACGCCCGCACCGCGCCGAGTTCGCCTTTGAGGGTGTCATGGGCGCGCGTATCGCGGCCAACCTGCGCCACTGGCTGCTGACCGCGCCCGCCTCTAATCCCGCCATGCTGCAAATCCTCCGCGACCGGGACCGCACGCCTTATCGTGACCTGGTTCCCTGGGCCGGTGAGTTCGCAGGCAAATATCTCATCTCGGCAGTCCAGGCGCTTCGCCTTACCCACGACCGCGCACTGAAAGCGGCCCTGCAGACCTTCGTCGCCGACCTGATCGCCGCGCAGCGCGAAGACGGCTATCTCGGCCCGTTCCCGCGATCCGAGGGCATGATGGGACCGGGACGATGGGATTTATGGGGGCAGTACCATGTCATGCTCGGCCTGCTCCTCTGGAACAAGGAGACGGGGGATCAGGCCGCGCTCGCCGCCTGCCGCCGCTGCGCCGATCTGTTCTGCCGCACGTTTCTGGACGGAGGCAAGCGGGTCGCGCAGGCCGGTTCCGAGGAGATGAACGAGTCCTCGGCCCACGTCTTCACCCTGCTCTACGAGGAGACCGGCGAGGCGCGCTACCTTCAGATGGCGCGGGAGATCGAGAAGGACTGGGAGACGCCGCCCTCCGGCGACTACGTGCGTACCGCGCTGGCAGGCAAGCCCTTCTATCAGACGCCCAAGCCGCGCTGGGAGAGCCTGCACGCGGTGCAGGCCATCGCGGAACTCTATCTCATCACGGGCGAGGAGAAGTACAAGCGGGCGTTCGCGCAGATATGGGAGAGCATTCAGGCGGGCGACCGGCACAATACCGGCGGCTTCTCATCGGGGGAGCAGGCCACCGGCAATCCCTACGACCCCAACGCCATCGAGACCTGCTGCACCATCGCCTGGACTGCTATCACGCAGGACTACCTGCGCCTGACCGGGGACAGCCGCGCGGCGGACGAACTGGAACTCTCGACCTGGAACGGGGTACTGGGTGCGCAGAGCGCCAGCGGGCGCTGGTGGACCTATAACACGCCGATGGACGGGGAACGCAAAGCCTCCGCACACGACATCGTATTCCAGGCGCGGGCCGGAAGCTCGGAACTCAACTGCTGCTCGGTGAACGGGCCGCGCGGCCTCGGCATCCTCTCCGAATGGGTGGTCATGCAGGCGCAGGACGGCCTCGCGCTCAACTACTACGGCCCTTCCACCTTCATGGTTCCTCTGCCATCGGGCCGCACGGTGCGTCTGGCACAGCGCACGCGCTACCCTATCGAGGGACAGATTCATCTCACGGTCGAGCCGGAAGCGGCGGAACGCTTCGCACTGCGCCTGCGCATCCCCGGCTGGTCACGGCAGACGCGCGTGACGGTGAACGGGCAGCCGCAGGAGAACGTGCGATCCGGAACGTATCGGACTGTAGAGCAAGAATGGCAGCCGGGAGACGCCATTGAGATTTCGCTGGATATGTCGCCGAGGCTATGGGTGGGCGAACGCGAGGCGGCAGGCAAGGTCTCCGTCTATCATGGGCCGCTTCTGCTGGCCTACGATCCGCGCTTCGACCACTACGACCCGACCCGCCTGCCGGTGCTGAAGCTGACTGCGCCGCCGACCACGCCCGCGCCCTGGACTCGCGCGCCGAAGCCGCTCCTGCTGCTCCGGTTCGCTACGGAGGACGGGCAGGGCATCACCCTGTGTGATTTCGCCAGCGCGGGCGCAGCAGGAAACCGCTACGTCTCCTGGCTGCCAGCGCAGGGTTTCCAGCCGGTTCCGTTCTCGCGCGACAATCCGCTGCGCGCCGTCTGGTCTGCGCTCTCGCAGTAATCCCGCCCGGCGCTATCCAGTCAGCCAGATGGACTGCCGTTCTCGCATACGGATAGACACACGAAGTACATGGAACGACCAGAAGACAGGGCCAGGCCGCAGGAGACGCACCGTGATACGCTTTTCCTGCCGGCCTGGCCTCAGTATAACCGCCCGGCCCGTATCGTCACGCTGGGCCACTACTATCCCAGAGATCAGGTCGGCGAGGCGCAGAACCTCGTCCGCGAACCCAGAGCCAGTTACCATCTCAACGCCCGCGCCGAGCATCGGGCCGTTCGTCAAAACCTCGGCTGGACAAAGCTCATCAACGCCCTTAACGAGGAACGCCAGTGGCCGCTCAAACGCCTCTTTGCGCTGCTCGACCCCATGCTGGAGCCGGACATCGCGATCGCGGTCGTGCCGACGCATCTGGCCTATCAAGCCTTCTGGCCGATGCGCGCCCTCGCCAGACAGTTGAGCGAGCAGGGGCGCGTGGATGCGACCTCCTGCCTGGTGCGCCATACGACCATCCGCCGTATCACCTTCGGCGGCCCCAGCACCAAAACTCTGCATCGGCAGACGATCCGGGTGGAAAATCCGCATCTGATCCAGGGCAGGCGCGTGCTGCTATTGGACGACATCGCCAAGAGCGGCGCGTCGCTGATGGCGTGCCGCGAACTGCTGCACGAGGCCGGGGCCGCCGTCGTGCAGGCGATGGCATTGGGCCGGGTGATCATGGAGGCCGCAGAATAGCGCCTGAGAAGCAAGAGGGACTGCCCCGTTCGCCTCCGGCTACCAGGAGGCAGGCGCAATGCAGTCCGACACATCGTTTGTCGGCGCATTCACCAGCCGTGAGACGGGGTAGGCTTCCAGTTCCGCGGCGGGATAAGGCCGCAGCAGTTGCAGCGCCATGTCTGCCTCTTTGAGGGACATGTCCAGCCAGGCGGCCTCGTCTTCCGGGCGCAGGATAGCGGGCATCCGGTCGTGGATCGGAGCCATCAGGTCGTTCGGGGCCGTCGTAATGATCGTGCAGGAGCGCACGGTCTCTCCTTCCGGCGAATGCCACTCCTCCCACAGCCCGGCGAAGGCGAAAAGCCCGTCATCTTTGCGATGAATGTACATCGGCTGCTTGCCTTTGCCGACCGCCTGCCATTCGTAGAACCCATCGCTCGGTATCAGGCAGCGCCGCCGCATCAGGGCGGACTTGTAAGCGGGCCTTTCGGGGAGGGTCTCGGCGCGCGCGTTGATGAGTTTGTTGCCGATGGCCGGGTCTTTGGCCCAGGAGGGTATCAGTCCCCAGCGCATCATCTGCAGCGTGCGCGAGCTGTTGACCGTGACGACGGCCACAGGCTGGGTCGGCGCGATATTGTAGCGTTCGGGGACGTCTACGGAAGTCCGCTGCACGTCGAAGCGCAGCGCGATCTGAGAGGTATCGTGATGCAGGGTAAATCTGCCGCACATCGTTTTTCTCCTCCATGACAGGCTGCGCCGTCCTCTCTTCCTCATACGTGGGAGAGAGGTTTCCGTATCCAGCCGCGCGCCTGTTCGGGCCGCCGCCTGCACGATGCAGGCGGCTTTTATAACAGACTCCGGGAACGGAGGGAGAAGAGGAAACAGGCGAGCATAGAGCTGGGGTCAGCCCCGCCGGGGGCGCAGCATTCACTCCCTGGGAGCCAGCAGGCGATTGATCTCCGGGTAGGGGATCGTCCCCTCTGTGAGGCTCGTGTAGGTTCCCTGATCGCGCAGTTCCTCGGCGATACGGCGCACCAGTCCCAGCGTCGCCCGCTTCGGCCCCGATCCCACGCTGAGGCGCGCCACGCCCATCTTTTCCAGGGTGGCCGTATCGGGAACGCCCGGCGCCACCAGGATATTGAGCGGGCCGTTGATCGCCTGCGCCAACTGCGCGATGACCGACGCCTCGTTGACGAACGGCACGAACAGGCAGTCCGCGCCCGCCTCGCGATAGAGGTTGGCGCGCTCGACGGCCAGCGCCAGCTTCGCCTGCGTGTCCAGGCTCGCCAGGTGAAAGGCGTCCGTGCGCGCATTGATGACCAGCGGCACGCCTTCCGACTGCGCCAGCGCGCGAAGGGCAGCGATCTTTTCGACCTGCAAGCCCGCCTCCGCCAGCGTCCCGTTCACGTCGCCGTCGGAATCCTCCAGATTGATTCCGACCGCGCCCGCCGCCAGCACGCCCTTGACCGTCTCGACCACCTCCGCGACCGAGTTGATTCCGTAACCGGCCTCGATGTCGGCCGTCACGGGAACCTGCACCGTCTGGGCGATGCGCCGCACCATAAAGAGCATCTCCTCGCGCGGCACGTACTGCCCATCGGGATAGCCCAGCACATTGGCAAGCCCCGCGCTGGTCGTGCCGACGGCAGGAAACCCGGCTGCCTCGAAGATACGCGCGCTAATGGCATCCCAGGCGTTCGGCAGCGCCAGGATGCGCGGGCCGGTATGCAGGGCGCGGAACTGTTCCGCTTTGTCGGCCTGTGAAGGTGCCGTCATGAGAAACCTCCTTTGAGCGCACGCGATATTCCCGTGCGCTGTCCATAGAGATTATACCGGCGTTGGGGTCAGCTTCACAAGCAGTATGACGGTAATCTGTTTGAAGCAGTGCGAACCTCCTCGGATCGTGGTCAATGGCCTGCGTACCAGTCGTAGCCCTGCTCGGCCCAGTAGTCTGCCGGGCGGCGGTCGGTAAACCGGATGGTTCCGATGCGCTTGAGGTTCTTGATGCCGTACTTGACCGGGATGACCAGGCGCAGCGGCGCGCCATGCTCCAGCGTGAGCGGCGCGCCGTTCATCTCATAGCAGAGCAGGGTCTGCGGATGCAGCGCGCTCTCCCTCTCCAGGCCCACATAGTAGCCCTGATCGGGCGTCTCCAGGCTGACGTAGCCGGGCAGGTCGTCCGGCCTTCGATCCAGGTCGAGCGGATCGCCGCTGCGGGTCGCGGGCGGATATTTGCGAATGAAATCGGCGAGGCGCGCCCCGGCCCACTGCACCACCTGACTCCAGCCTTCCACGCACTTGAGTTCCATCACCATCTCGACGCGAGGCAGCCGCTTGATGTCGTCCAGCGCCAATAGGAGAGCGGGATCGCTGGACTCTTCGTCCGTCTCCATGCCCTCCGGTATCTCCGCCAGACCTTCCACGCGCAGCCTCCACTCCGCCGGGTCGAAATCTTCCGACAGGCCGAGGTCGCCGTTCGGACGCGGCTCCTTCGCCATCGCGCGCGGGAAGGTCGGAGCCAGGCGCGCGGCGCTGAAATAGTCGCGGGCCAGATGCTCATTGGTCTCTAAAGCGCGGCGGAACGGCCAGGGAAGGCCGTCCTCCTCCGGGCGCGTGGCGAGCCATTTCCAGCCCGCGAAACTCGCCGCCACCGCCGCTGCGCCCCACAGGAAACTGCGCCGCGACATCCGGTGTATCTGCATCTCGACAACCGCGTTATGCTCCGATACGGAGAGGTCGGCGGCAGCCCTGTGTTCCCGCGTGATGAAGGAGGGCGGCTCCGGGCCTGGCGGGAGAGGAGCGTCTGCCTCTCTCGGTTCCGCAGGCGGCGCGGCGATCATCTCGCGCGCGGCCTCTCCGCCTGGGATCGCGTCTGCTGGCGGCAGCGCGCCCTCCTCCGGCTGTGGCTCTGATGGGGTCTGTATCGTATCGCTCATGGCGCTACTCCTCGTTCCGTCTCTCCTGCTTCTGCGCATGGACGGCCTGTTCCCGCCGATCCATGACATAGCGAAACTCGCCGAGCGCCTTGTGGCAGACGGCGTTGGCGCAGAACACGGCGTTGGGCGCGTTCTCGCCGCCGCACGCCGGGCAGAAGATGGGAGCGGGCGTCGGCGCGCTGCCGGACGGCGTGACCGGGGCGCTGCGCACGCCGTTCGCAGATTCCGGGGACGACAGGCGGCGCATCGTTATGCCTTTGCCTCCTCGACCGGGACGACCTCGTAGCCCGTGACCATCGCGCGGAAGTTGTTCCAGCCCGTCCTGATGACCTGCCCGACGTGGACGACGAAGAAGCCGCAGTAGCCGAGGGTCAGCCAGAAATGAAAGAAGCGGGCCATCGGGTAGCCGCCGAGCAGGGCGGTCAGCCAGGCGAACTGCGTCGGCTTGTAGATAGCCAAGCCGGTCAGCAGGGAGCCGAGGCCCATCAGAATGATGGAAGTGTAGGCGATCTGCTGCGCGCCGTTGAACTTGCGGCGCGGCGGGTGGACGCGGCTCAGATGCAGATCGTAGAGCGTGACCTGAATCGCCTCGCGGAAGGAGTGGCGGTTGGGCAGCAGATGCCGCCACTCGCCGGAGAGCGCCGTATAGAGGACGTAGGCGAGGCCGTTGAGGGCGAAGAACCACATGAACAGGAAGTGCCAGGCCATCCCCTCCGCCAGGCGGCTGCCGATATGGAATCTGTCGTAGAACGTGGGCGGAAAGAACCTGAACAGGGTCGTGTTCCCGAACCCGACGCGGTAGACATCGTTGGCCCAGTAGATGAGCAGCCCGCTCCAGATCATGACCATCAGCACGGGAAAATTGATCCAGTGGAACCAGCGGATCGCGAGCGGGTGCTTCTTCTCCAGTCGTTTGCGCACTATCGTCCCCACAGCCATCTCAATATTTCTCCTTCAGCAGCTCCTCGGCGAGCCGGGCCATCGTCTCCTCGCCGCCCGCATGTTCGTACTCCAACTCGCCTGACCAGCGATAGCGCGCATGGCCCTGTTTGTCTATGAGATAGACGGTAGGCCACCACTGCTGCTCCCAGCGGTTCCAGTTCACGCCCTTCTGATCCAGCAGTATGGGATAGGTGATGCCCAGCCGCTTCGCCTCGCGGACGACGTTGGCCGCGACCTTCTCCGCCTCCGTCTCCGGGGTATGCACGCCGATGATGGTCAGGTCTTTCTTCGCAAATCGCTTCTGCCATCTGCCGTAACTCGGCAGGTTCCGTTTGCAGTTGATTCAGCCGAACGTCCAGAAGTGGAGGATGTAGACGCGCCCTTTGCGCAACTCCAGCTTCTTGCCGCCGGTGTTCAGCCAGTCCTGCGCCTCCCCGACGAGTTTCGGGGCTGGAAGATCGAAGGCCACAGGCCCCCCCAATCCTGAGCCTTCCTGTCCGGGCGCGGGCGTGCCGCGCATCACGAGGAGCGCCGAAAGCCCCAAAACGGAGAGTAACCCGCCGAACGCCGCGAATTTCATGCCCTGCCTCTTGCCTCGCTTTCCTTGCCGCCTGCCGCGCAGGCCGTGTTTGCCTCTTTCAATGCGCAACTCTGGAAAAAGGTTCCCAGGATTTTGCCCCCCTCCCTGGCCCTCCCCCCAAGAACAGGGGGAGGGGAGCCAAACAGCGCAGGAGAAGCTTGCACGCGAGTCAAAACCAAAGGCACGAACGCCACACCCGGAGGGAAGAGATGAGTTCCGAATCCACCTCGGCGGAAAACAGTCCTTTCGATCTGCGCAAACTGTATCGCTATCTGCGGGTCGCGGATGTCTGCGACGCACTGGACGGCATCGGCTATTTCGACCTGTGCCAGATGTCGCCGGAGATACGCCCGCTCTGGCCGGGGATGAAGTTCTGGGGGCCGGCGCTGACGGTGCGCTGCGTTCCCGCGAACCGGCCCATGTGGAAGCTGGACACGACCGAGGAGATCGTGGACGCGCACGGCAGCTGGTTCAAGGAGGTCGGAAACATCGGTTTCAACGACCTGATCCAGCCGGGCCATGTCGTCGTCTGCGACACGGGCGGCGCGCGGGAGGTCGGCTTCTGGGGTTCGGCGAACAGCCTGAACGTGGTTGAGGCAGGCGGGGTCGGCATCGTCACGAACGGCTGCTGCCGGGATACGGCGGAACTCACCCTGCAACAGACGCCCATCTGCTGCCGCGCGCGAGGCCGGACGATCATTCCGGGGCGCATCGAGGTTGCGGAGGTGCAGACCAGGATCGGCTGCGGCAGCGTGCAGGTGCGGCCCGGCGACATCGTGGGCTGTGACGACGATGGCCTGGTCGTCGTGCCGCTGGAAGTCGCGCAGGAGGTCGCTATGCACGCCCGCGCCGTGCTGCTGGCCGATATGCGGGCGCGGCGCAAGCTCTATGAGCGCCTCGGCAGGCCGTTCGACGCGACGGTGGATTATGAGGCGGTGGAGCGGTACTATAGCGAGATAACCTAACCCCCCATCCCCCTTCCCTGCCCGCGCCCATGATAAAGCCTATGGCCGCTAGGGAAGGGGGTGACGGCAGCCTCTACCGTTGTACCAGTCTCTCTTCCTGTCCTTCTGGCCCTTCCTCTGTCATTCTGAGCGCAGCGAAGAATCTCTTTCCCCTAGTGCTGAGATGCTTCGCTCCGCTCAGCATGACAGATGGGAAACTGACGGGAAGGCAAGCCCACGAGGAAACGTACACGTTCTCGTCACCCCCTTCCCTGTGAGCGCAGCGAACGCAGTAGGGAAGGGGGACGGGGGGTTAGGTCAAAAGGAACCTATATGAACCAGCAAAAGACGATTCCCTTCGTACTGACCGCTTATAGCCTGCCGCATGTCATGGGCTATCTGCCGACAAAGGCGGGCGAGGCGCACCCGTCGCCGCTCAGTACTATCGGGCTGATGGACACGGCGCGGGAACTCGGGCTGGCAGGCGTGGAGATTCCGCTGACGCGGCGCGTGCCGTCCTTCGATGGGAAGTTGGTTGAGGTTGGGAGCGCGGACACAGACATTCGCGCGGCGCTGGCCGAGCGCGGCCTGAAACTCGTCGCGGACTACGGCAACATCCTGGATCAGGACGCGCAGCATCTCAAGGACTATCTCAAGCTGGCGGCGCAGACCGGGGCAAAGGTCGTGCGGGCTACCCTGAGCCATCTGCTCTGCGGCGACCGGCGCAAGCTGGAAGGAGGCTGGGAGGCGCGAATGGAGGCGCTTGCCGCGCGCCTGCGGGAAGTCCTGCCCGCCGCCGAAGACCTGGGCGTCTGCCTGGCGGTAGAGAACCAT
>Ga0070741_10006381_pt1 | contig 25364 bp, 24 predicted proteins | sample Coa_R1_4_FD_66440 | JGI IMG/M metagenome (GOLD analysis project Ga0070741, IMG submission 66440) | Surface soil microbial communities from Centralia Pennsylvania, which are recovering from an underground coalmine fire - Coalmine... | ecosystem: Environmental > Terrestrial > Soil > Unclassified ... | reverse complement strand
GCTTAATGCGTATTCTGGCGGCAAGACCGGATTGCTTGGTGCGGATAAGACTGTTGATGTGTTTTCAAGAAAATGCTGGGCCATGGTTTGCGCCAGGTCCTGGCAGCTTGCACTGTCAAGCAGGTCGGAAATTGATAGGTCAATTTCGAGTTCCGCCTCGACTCGGGCTTTTAGCTCGGATGCCCGCAGCGAATCAATTCCCAGAGAGGCCAGTGAATTTGCAGGCTGAAACAGCCCCGGAGAAATCTTTAACAAGCTGGAAACGGTCTCCTCGAGATAGCTCAACATAATTTCTGCGCGCCTGCCTTGGTGTACATGGGCCAGGCTTGCCCGCCAGTCAGTCGCGCTGACAGCTTTCTGGTCACCCTCCACGTGGGACGATAGGATCTGCACGTCACCCCGAAAAAACCGTTCCCGACAAGCATGGCGTTGTATTTTTCCGCTTGTTGTCTTGGGCAGAGTTTTTTCTCTCACCAGCGCAATACAGTAAGGCGATACCCCGTGACATTCTGAAAGCGCCTTCCTGATCACTGAACATATGTCCTCATGCTTCCTCTCTGCGCGGCGATGCACCTCCTGCATTACAATCAGGCGTTCTTCGCCTCCAATCTCGGCTGAAAACACTACCGTGTTGCCGAGTTTCGACCGTCCAAGGCCCAGTCTGATTGATATTTCCAAGTCCTCCGGATGGTAATTTTGCCCGCGAATGATAATCAGGTCTTTAAGGCGGCCAGCGACGAACAGCTCATTATTTGACACAAAACCGAGATCGCCTGTGCGCAGATAACCGCGGCCATCCGGGCTGTTCTTCAAAGTTGCATGGAATACGGCTGATGTCTCAGCCGGACGGTTCCAGTATCCCCGGGCTATCCCCGCCCCGCTGACCCAAATCTCGCCTACCATTCCCTCGCTGCTCTCGGTTTTCGATTCTGGATCAACGATGCGAACCGTTGTACCGGTGGCTGGAAAGCCACAGCTTACGGCTTGTGATTTCGCGTTCACCCGGCTTGATGGATCCGAGAGTAACTGGTATTGGCATCCGGAAACCTTCAGCGTAGCTTCAGCCAATCCATAAGCAGGATAGAAGCTGCTCAGCTTAAACCCGCAGTGAGCAAATTTCTGTGCGAATGACCTTATCGTTTCATGTCGAACCGGCTCAGCGCCATTAAATGCGATGCGCCATGTGCTGAGATTCAGGCCCAGGTCCTGGTCGGTGTTCTTTTGAATGCAGAGTTCGTATGCAAAATTGGGCCCGCCGCTATGAGTAGCCTTATATTTCGAAATTGCCTCCAGCCAGCGCAAAGGTCGCTGCGCGAAAACCGCAGGCGACATCTGAATCGAACAAAACTTGTTATATAAAGGCTGCAGCATCCCGTAAACGAGCCCCATATCGTGGAAATATGGAAGCCAATTGACGGAAATGCTGTTGGGATCATGATGAAAATCTTCATTGATGGCTTCGAAGTTGGTGATTACATTTGCGTGGCTGATCATCACACCTTTCGGTGAATTCGTCGACCCTGATGTGTACTGCAGATAACAGATTTCGTTGGGATCTACTTCTTTCTCCAGGAATGGAGTTTCTATTGGTCGAGATGGTGCATCCAGTCCAATACACGGAAGGGAAGCAAGTACCACGGAAGATGCCAGCCTGGCTCTTAGTCCCGGCAGAACTGCGGTCGAAGTCATTGCAGCCAGGGGGCTAGCATCGCGTGCAATGATCTCCAGCTTATCGACATCCGCCGGCGACTTCGGAACCCAGAGAGGTACCGCGATGGCGCCGGCATATAAACAGCCGAAAAATGCAGCAATAAAGACGGGTTCTTGCGGACATAAGATCAGGACTCGTTGTCCCCGTGCGCCCAGGCGTACAAGAGTTGCGGCCGCCGCTCGAGCAGCATCGTCTATTTCCCCGTAAGTGATCCGTGCTATTTCGTCGCCATTCGAGTCGACAAAGATGTAGGCACAGGAATTGCTCGAGTCGGCCCGTCTTCGCTGTACCATCTCGACCAAATTGGATATTTTGGGGATCATCTTTTGTTAAGATTTGCCGTCTCTCTCGCGTGATCAGATGTTGAGATCGGAGTGAATTGATGAAGATGTGCCAGATAACCAGCCCTGAACTAATCTGACAAGGACCTCTTGTAATCGAAGTGATCAACGCTGGAAGGTCCTACAAAGATCTCGGTCCCTGCTTCAATCCTTGCGAAATAAAATGAAGCAATTCTATCGACTTCTGAGGCCGGCAGAATGCGCGCTCTTCGCACGCCACGGCGGAGAGCATCGCAACATGCTCGTAACTTTGCCACCATGCTCTGGCTTAGCAATCGGCTTCGGATCATCCTGTCTGCTTCGTCTATTTCGAGCCAGCGCACGGTAGATTCATCCGAATTCAATAGCCCTTTTTGCGATGTGACGAAAATTAACGCGTCAGCGTCCCATCCAACCGCACAACCGGACGCGAGCTGGTCGGAATACAACCTATAAAATTGGCGGTCGTAACCCACTGCGACACTCGCCAGCACGGGAACCCCTCCATTCTGTGAAATCACATTCAACCAATGTGGGTCCACCCTGACTGCTTCAGCGATAGGCTCGGAAGCCGGAAATCGGGAGAATTTACGAATATGAATAATGTTGCCATCGCCCCCGCACACTCCGAAAGCCGGTATCATGGCAGCCGCAAACGTAGCTACGAACTTCCTGTTGATTTCAGCCATCGTCTTTAGGGCTGCTTCGTGCCCATAATCATTGAGGCTTGAATCTTCTTTCCCGTCGGTATTGCTGCCATTTGAGCTAGATAGATTTTGACAGGCCATCGTGCCGCCGCCATGGACCACTGTGATACGGTGCCCTTCGGTCAGGAGCTCTTTCACAGCTACGGTCAAAGTTGTCGCAATGGGGCCGGTTTCCAATACACAGCGGCCGACCTTGATAACGAGCTTCAATATCCACTCCGAACCCCGGCAGCGGCTGATCATCGGTTCTGACGATCAGCTATCAAATTCCTTCTTAAAACCCAAATCGTATGGCTTTGCGCAAAACCGGTTTCTTCAGGGGATTAAGTGACCACCCACCGATGAGAATGTCTGTGCCATTGCCGCAAGAACTCTCCTCTGCCCTTCAAAAGACGTCCGGCCGTGGCAAAGCAGCATATTGTCCAGTAGCAATACGTCGCCGCGCTGCCAGGGAAAAATGCATTTTTCCACCTCATAAGCGGCCCTGATGTGATCCAGTATGTCTGGACTGATCGGAGATCCGTCTCCAAAATAGGCATTCCGAGGCAGTTCGTCTTCCGGCAACAGCTTCAGCATGGCGGACCGGGTCTTCTCGTCGAGGCTCGATACATGGAACAGGTGAGCTTGGTTAAACCATAATTCCTGACCGGTGCGCGGGTGCCGAGCCATTGCCTGGCACACCTGTTTTGTGCGAAGACAATTGTGGGGGAGCCATTCAAAATCAACAGCGTGATCTTTGCAATATTGCTCAACTTCTCCTTTTTGATCGGTCTGAAATACCGTTTCCCAAGGCAAGTCGATTCCCTGGCCGTAGTTCCTCACGTACATCACTTTTTTTCGCTTAGCCATCTCACGAATCTCATGATCGATGCGTTGGGTAATTCTTTCCGTTGAGGCTAAAGGTGTGCTTCCGCCTTTCTGCGCGGGTTGAATGCAGCAAAACATAAGCCACATTGGCCAGTCGCGCTGGTATGAATTCTCGTTGTGCAGAGGAATTTCAAACTCCTTGGGATATTCTGTTGCCGTATAAATACGGTCTTCCACTTCGCGGCGGGGTGTTGACCGGTAGATATATTTAAGACGGTCTTTCGTTGCGCTATCGGCCACAGCTTTGAACATTGAATCCGTAAATATCCCGAACCCGCGAAATAAAATCGCGCCGCTTTCCGCCAATATGGCTTCCACCTGATTCAGGTTCTGTTGCATCCATTCGGATAGTGCCATACCTTCTTCTGAAGGTTCGACCAGCCTTGGCATGCACGTTACATCTCCGATCTTCACTCTTTCGCTCACCTGCATTTTCGTTGCCTCTCAGTTTTCTTGATTTTGGAAGTGCCAGGATTGCCACACTGGCAGCTTTGCTGCACACCATCGAATTTCTTTTTAAAGAGCCGGGCGCCTTCCGGCGATGCCGTACTTCCAGTAGCTTAGTAGCGGCATAACATTGGCCGATTTATTCGGCCGTCGCGGCGTCCGATATAACATTCACCTTGACCAGAGATAAAGAGATTCTTCAACTACCTTCTCGGCCATCTTGATGTCTTACTGGGCCGTAGTCTCTGGCCACTGTCAGAAAATCCTCAAACAGCTCGTCTTTCGGACAGACCGCGGCAACAGGCAATCAGATTGTGAATTTCGCCATAAATCGGCCGCGCTTCAGGGATGCGTCCAGCCTCTAAAGCGTCAGTGATTTTTTTGAGTCTATGTGGAGATGCCCAACTCTCCGCCGGCCAGATGACCTCAAGTTCATTCAGTTCTTCCAGGTGCTCATGCGAAACCAGGAATGTCGTACTCCGCCATTTGTTTGAAGCCGCCAATTCATGGAGCGTAACTCCATTAACGTTAAACATAATCGTTCCGGCGTCGTCTCGACCCGTGCGGACTGTGGCTGCTATCTCAACATCTCCGGTTTTTTCGCAAATAAAGTTAAATCGGGATTTTCTGGTCGCACTGCGAAAGTACCCGCACTCCGCCTCCGCCCAGCTCAGTTCCCGGGGTGCACCGCAGTATGCTTTTTCCAGCAGGTTGCGTTTGGTCTCCGTAATTTTGTGTTCCACAACGGCTAGGCTTTGAATTTGGTCGTTGATACCGGACCCGAAGCTGCCGAGCGTATCCATGAGCGCTGCAACAAACTCGAAGTTAATGACCTTCTCTGTCAGCGAAAACCGCAGCAACAAATCTCTGATGGACAACCTGTCGCTGCTCATCAACTGTTCGAACGTGCTGCACAGTGGAGACGGTGTGCGTCTCAAATGAAAATCGAGATAAAGGCGCATGGCTTTGTGAATCTGTGGGTCCTCTTGAAGCGCTTTCTTGAGATGAAATCTCACCACTTCTTCAGCATTGCCGAAATTAGCGTTGTGGATCGCTGCCAGGAAATGCGCTTCTGCCTTGACCTTGTTCGGCACGGACAAATTCGTATCAGCTATCCGTCTCCATGTGCGTTGCGGCTTGCCAAGAATAGGAAGCAGAACGTCGGCAACTGACGCCATGGCCACTTTCATGCCCTCCAGCGTGAGATGGCAATAATCGTGGAAGATGCGGCGATCCGGAAGATCGCCCTCGAGATACTCTTCAAAACGTTGCGGCAGGTCGATGATGACCAGGCCTCGCTTCGGGCCGTTGTCGCGTAGGATTTTCTGAACAGTTCCGAAGCAGCGCGGGGTTTGCCTGATCGGCAGAGCAATACCGGCATCGCGCGCACTTTCCAAAATGGATCGTAATTCCTGGTTTGTGGCGTGCTCTCTTATTGACTTAAATAATATGGTGAATCCTGCGGGTGTGGTTCCTCCGTCCAGGCTTAGCAACTCTTGAGCTAGATGCTCAGCTTCTCTGTTTTTTCCGCTCGCCAGGGCCTGCTCTGCCCGTTCACGGGTCTCTAGCCAGGCAGCAAGTTGTGGGTCGTGAAACATAACTGGCGCGCCAGCATCAGATCTCCAATCGACCAGATTGAATTCGGGGATCACGAATACAATGGGAACCCGATGGTCCTGACTGATTCTCTCCAGGGTCGCCAGGAAGGATTGGACCTGCTCGCGCAGCAGTTGTTCCATATATGCTTTCAACTTCTTACCCGCAGCTTCGGTTCGAACTAAAGCAGCCACTTCGCCGAGATTCTCCGTATTGAACAGAGCTCCAGGCTGCCAGTTGTTGCCCGCAAAAATCACAATCGCGTCCGGCTTGAGCGCAAGCGCCGATTGAGTTAATTGTTGAATGGGAAATAAAGGTAAATCAATTCGCGCCAGATCGATTACTTCTATGTCGTCTCTCTCACTGCTTTCCTGCAGCATAGCTTGCAAAAAAGCTGCAGGATTGACATAAGGATCATAGAAGAATCCCCGGGCTGCAGATTCGCCTAGGAGGAGCACTCTTCGCTTTCCGCTTAAGCCGGGGATTTCTGCGGCATCGGCCCAGAACCGCCACTTGTCTCCAGTTTTGATTCTGATAAACGGCGCTTCCATGTTGTTTGATTCTCGTTCCCAAATGCCAACACGAATCGGGCGGGTAGAATCGTGGTCACGGCCTGCATCTGCTTTTTTATTACTCGCAGCACGAAGAGCTTGGACCGTCAGCTTGAATGTCTTCAGACCCTCTTCAGAGCAGAGGTTTTCCGCTAGGCGATCGGCAAACGGTATTAGATTGTCAGATGGAAGCATTTGTTCCTAAAACATTGTGTAAACATGATGGCTGATAGCTGCAGTGCCATGCTCTTCAGCCATTTGCCGGAAGATAGCTGGAAACTCCACCCCATTAACAGGTCGATCCAGAAGAAAATCTTCGATGACCAGAGAATCGATTTCTGAACGCAAAAAACACACCAAGGCATCTGCGGGAGTACAGACAATGGGCTCATCTCGCATGTTAAAGGAAGTATTCAGAAGAATAGGACAGCCCGTAAGACGATCAAATGCCTGAAGCAATTTTGAAAACCTCTCATTCGTCGCTTCGCTCACAGTCTGCACTCGGGCAGAACCATCCACATGAGTGATCGCCGGCAAATCCAGCGTCGATATAACCTGAGAGGTCTCCAACATGAAAGGCGTAGGGTGATCGAGATCAAAGTGTTCGTGCGCTTTCGATTCCAGCACCGCAGGTGCGAACGGGCGAAAAGCTTCTCGTTTTTTTACAAGTTCGTTGATCCGGTCACGCATCCCGCTGTGTCGTGGGTCAGCTAGAATCGACCGGGCTCCCAACGCTCGTGGTCCAAACTCCATCCGACCGTAGAACCAGCCGACAACCTTCCCGCTTGCCAGCCGTTGTACAGTTGCCTCAAGCAGGTCGGATTCACGTCCAATATAGTCCGTTGCTGCCAGTCCGCTGGCGCTTAAAACCTGGCAGATTTCACCGTGAGAAAACGCTGGTCCAAAATAGTCATGACACTGGGAGTCAATCATGCCTGGTTCGCCCAGCCGATGATGCATAACGGCTGCCGCTCCCAGCGCGCCACCGGCGTCGTTTGCAGCTGGTTGCACGAACATCCGGTCAAACGGGCCGTCTCTCAAGATCCTGCCATTCGCAACACAGTTCAGAGCTACTCCTCCTGCCATGCATACATTCCGGGATCCCGTTACGGAATGAAGATATCTTGCTTTGTGGAGAAGAATCTCCTCCAATACGAACTGCAGGCTTCGTGCGACATCCTGGTGAAAAGAAAGTATTTCCGTTTCACTCCTTCTGGCGGGCTGACGAAACAGGTCGGGCAGTTCGTCGGAATACATTCGATCTTGCCTCTGGAAGTCAAAGTACTTGAGGTTTAAACGGTATTGCCCATTTTCCCCTGGTTGTACCAAAGTACGGATCTCATTCGCGTAAACAGGTTTGCCATACGGTGCCAAGCCCATAACCTTGTATTCGCCGTCGTTCACCGAAAAACCTAAATAACCGGTGATGGTGCTATACAGCAACCCAAGTGAATGTGGGAATCGCACCTCTTCCAGAATCTTGATTTCTTTGCCTTGTCCGTATCCATAGCTTCCAGTGCTCCACTCACCAACACCGTCCACCGTCAAGACGGCCGCCTCATTGAACCCTGACAAAAAGAAACAGCTGGCGGCATGCGCCATATGATGGTTGACGTATTCGAGTGGGCCTTCATACCCGAGTAGTTCCCGGATTTCCCGTTCTGGACGGTGTGGATCCAGTTGGAGCAGCAATTCCCATGCATTATCCATTGTCGGCAACAATGTCCAGATCTGGCGGCCGATCTTTAATCGAGGACTCTCATAGTACGCAAGACAATCTACATCCTGAACATTCAGACCGCCTGCTTCAAGACAGTATCTGAATGCTGCTTTCGGAATTCTCGGATCGTGCTTTACACGCGAAAGTCGTTCTTCTTGGATCGCAGCTACAATCCTTCCTTCACGCAAAAGACAACATGAAGAGTCATGAAAATGCGATGCAATGCCTATGATGTTCTTAGGTCTGGGTTGTTTTGCGATCATATCGATTTTAGTTGCCGGGTTCCCTGGCGAGCATTTTGACAGTGCAGAAGACCACGCTACGTTCTTCAAGCTTCACGGATGACTAACGCCGACCGGAGTTTCACGCCGCGCATTTGCGATATCATCCGGGACGCGGAATTCCAGTACGTTTGTGCAAAACTCGATCCATTCATTCGTAACTGCATCAAAAACAATGTCTTCATCAGCAAATACGCCGGTCGTCACAATCATATTTTCATGGAGAAAAAGAAATACTTGACTGTCACTTCCACCGTCAGATGAATTTACTCCATTCGGCACTATGGCGCTCCATCCTGCATATTGTTGGAGCCTTTCAAGAGAATATGCCTTGCAGTATCTTGATAATTTTTTCATTGGTTCAACTTCCTCGCATTTCCCGAAATAGAACTGGGGGCGCAATCGCCTCTGGCGGTCAATAGATGCGGAAGATATCTTGAAGAGGACAGGCTGCCGCCAATAATACTCACAGATAGTGCTGTAAGTATCCTTCAACCGGTTTTACACAGGTGAATATTTAGCTCCAGCCGGTTGATCAAAACACATTGGACTGATGAGTACAACTGTACTCGGATGTAAAATAGGACAGGATTATACCTGCTCTAATAGTCTCAGCTATTCTTTGCCTAGATTAAATAAAGCCTTTAGATATGATCGACAGGCACCATGATGATCTGGAACGCTATAAAGACTATATGTGGATAGATATATTTGGAGACTGGCTATGCTATTATGCTGGCTTTAATATTCGGATTGCATAAGGCGGTAATAATTAGCATGTCAGTAGTATTTCGTTGGTCGGCATGGGGGCAAAAACATAGGATTATCGAGCAACTGCAGCAGAGTATCATGACGTTTCGCCACTGCTTTGGTTCGCTCGGCCGATATGTCCTGTGCACGGATGAACCAAATGATCTGGCCCCTGTGTTTCACGGTATCGCGGAGGTTCTCGACATGCGAAGCGGAAGCAGTCCGCAATACTACGACGTCGTCACGCGCGCAACCTGGCGTAAATGGTGTCCATTCCCGCGCATCGCGCCAGGGCATACCGAAATCATGGTTGATTCGGATGTTTTCATTGTTGGCGATCCCCACGAGCTACGGCAATTCTGTGAAGGGCAACCGGGAGATCGAGTTCTGGCTCTTGAAGAATATCCTTCGGCATCCAGGTGGTCTGGAGTTTTCCAGCTCATTCTCGATGAGAACTCCCCTGCTATCAATGCCGGGATTTTTGGCCAACAGCCGAATGTCGATATAACATCTCGCCTCAACTACTACTTTCAGTGGTGGTATGACCGGGCCGCGGTGTGGGATGGCCTGTTCCATGATGAACAAGGCGCCATAAATGCCATCGCAGCGGAATATATGGCCGCCGGAAAGCTCGACATGCTCCCGTCATCGAGATATCTAATGGTGGATTCAGCTCATAACTCCACGATATCAGTCGACGCTGATGTTGCAGTTATTCATGCGATTTCACCATACCATCCTGCATATTACTGGTTCAAATCGCGAATCCAGTCGCAATTCGCCGCAGGATTAGGCAAAGGGAAAGAGCGTGCGGTCCTTCATCTATGACAGGTGACAGTTCATTAGTTCCGTGCCTGGATCGCACCATTGTGGTGCTTGACCTTGCTCACTCAAATCTCTTCCTGTCTGCCTGGCTTTCACCGCTTCCGGACACCTGTCTCCTCGACTATTGCTTATTAAATTTGCCGGCTCTTAGTTCATGGCCGGTTAGCATTGCTCTGCCTCAAACAGCGCCTGCCGAAATAGTCGAACGCATTCGGATGCATCCGCTTGATCTAGTTTTAACGCCGTCACGGTCTCTATTGCATGCGATTCGCGACGTTGCACGCCAGCGGCACCTGAACAACGTTCTGGTTGTTACACCCTTGATAGGGATTCGGGCAGTACCGGATGGCCTCGTGCACTTTGTTTTGGAACGGTTTGAGAAAGCGGCGCTCGACTTCATTTTCACAGGAGATTTGCCGCCGGGTCTTTGGGTCTGCGCACTGAAGGTAAAATGCCTGGACATTCTTTGTGAGTTCGAACCTCAGAATGCTGAGGACATTATCGAGGCGACAATCGCAGCGTTCCTTCGTTCAGACAGGAGCGCATCATTGCGTCATGAGATTGTGCCTGTTGGCCAGGTGTTCCGGGGAGGTGTAAATTCCCGTTTGACCAGAATTACCTCGTGCAAGACTCCGGACGATCTTTTGCTGCTCTCACAAAACAATCTCCACACAGGCCCTCTGGATTCCGCAGGCGGAAACAATATCTCCTCTCATGCAGTCAATTCGGGCGCCAATTTTGTTGTTGAAAGAGGGTCGGACTCGTCTTTTCGCAGAGATTCCCGCCTAAAGGCCTTCATTTCGCTGGATCATGCTGAAGCCGAATACTTAGGTGTGATACACCGGAGCTTCTTCTTGGATCTTGTCCGGCATGGGGTTGATCCGGTCATTTATTCCCGCAGTGAGTTTATAGCACAACGTTTTCAGCATCTCGGAGTTCCCGTGGTATCTGCTTCGTGCCACATGAGCGGCTCACGCCTGCGTGCCATGGTTGAGGTGGCAGAAAAGATCGAATTCATTCATCCTGACATCATCTATTGTACGGAATACGATTGGGACCTGGTCGGCGTTGCGGGAAGAGTTCTCAAGATCCCTGTAGTGGTTAATCTGCATGACGCGAATCACTTGGATCTCGAGGATCTACAGACGATTGCAGATATTGTGACTGTTCCGTCGTCTGACCGCAAAGAGGAACTCATTCTGAAAGGCTTTTCGCCCTCTCGCGTCGAGGTGATCTCCGCCCTTGCTGGTTCCGACAATGAACCCGGTGACACGCGCACAACGGAAGGCCAGGAATTGGTGATTGGAAACTTGGGGCATTTCACTTCGACTGTAGATTACCTGGTTCTTCTGATCGCCTTTTATCTGCTCACAAAGACTCTTCCCATCAGGGTAACTCTGTTGCTGCAGACTGAATCAGAGATTGCCGACGTGAGAGTATACGAGTCAATCTTGGCGGAAATTCAGCGCCTTGGTCTCCAGGATCGAGTACTCGTACAACAGGGACAGCTCGATCACTTCGTTCGTGCAATTGACATTATAGTTGCCATGGGAGCGAGCAGATGTGATGTTCAGGCCGTATCGCTGGCTGCTTCTGCAGGTAAGCCGGTAGTCATACCACGGATCGACATCGGGAAAAATGGCTTACCCCCAGGAGACGCTTATGCCGGCCTTATTGATCACAGAAAAACCGGGTTAGTCTACTGGGATGCTGCATCCTTGGCTGTCGCTTTGATACGTCTTGGCGAAAGCTATGATGAACGGCGTCGACTTGGGATGTGCGCACAATCCATACTACATACCTCATTTTCCGCTCGACTCCTCGCCGAACGTTGGGCTCGTATCTACAGTAAAGCACGCTCTTCCAGGGCTGCCAAAGATCATGCAATTACCGCCGCTGGATGATTTCCCTCCGGGCTACTAATGTGTAGAGATCTTTTCAAAGCCGAGATCAATCTGCATGAATGTGCGAGCATCTGTCCAGCTTGCCATGGACCTGCGGCTAATTTGACTATGGCTCCTCTCGGGCTGTGCAATTTGCGGCGATATTCAGCAGGCAAGGAATAGAGGAGGTAGGAGCTACAGGAATCCATAATCCGAACGATTGGGAAAAATGGTGACAAATGAGTGGGGAATGCGGAGATTGAGGACGGAAGAAATTGAGTAAACTGGCATTCCTTTGTAGGTATCATCTGTGATTCTTAATAGACCACAAAGCTGCCGTTTTCGATGATTGTGCTGGCAATTTGCTTACGCAAAGCGATTGTCCTGCAAGGCAGGCACTCAAATAGGCGATGCAGGGCAGGCGATATATGCCTCAGCATCACATCTTCAGTGATTGCAGGTAACAACTCGCATGCCATTCGCTCAATTCTGCCGAACGAGTACCGCAGGCTTACTTGGGCCATGGCTTTCGCGAGCTGAGCTCGTTCTTCGCCAACCTCATCAATCAATTTCTTTGTTCGCAGCAGTACTGTATCCATCGCGTAAATCTCAATGATCAGGTCAGCGATGGCGCCCACAATTTCCTGGTGATCAGGCAGGTTCATCATAAATCTTTGGGAAGCAATTCCGGCAAGGATTAAGCCTGCTTTTTTTGCGTTGTTTACCAGTTGGCATTCATTTGCCAGAGTTCCCACGGGCAGATCGTCCTCATGGGAATCGAAAAGCCCGTCTGTAACCTTCTTAATCACAGGTAGCAAGTCAAGCTGCCCGGCCGCGCTTCGTTTTCGTAACCAACCCGTGATCAAAAGACGGTTGACCTCATTTGTTCCCATCACAATCCGGCTGGCAGGCGAGCTACGGTAGGCTTGCGCCGCCGGATGATCCTCCTTCAACCCGGCCCCGCCAAAGATCTGGAGGGTCTCACCCGTAATAAAATCCAGCAACTTCGAAAGCCATACTTTCACGATAGAGCATTCCACTGCATACTCTTCAATCGCGCTTGCAGTATGGGAACTGGGGTCCGCAGCTTGGATATCCAACGATGACAATGCTTGATTGATCATACCGGCCGTCCGATAGACCATGGCTTCGCCCGTATAAATGCCAACGGCGATGTTAGCGATCTTTTGTTGTATCATCCCAAAATCAGCAAGAGATTTGCCAAAGGCTTTTCGCATCTTGGCATAAGTCACCGCCTCAATCAAAGCATTGCGGCCGGCCCCCATGAGTCGCGCCGCCAGCCGCACGCGGCTTAAATTCAAAGTGTTGAGGGCGATCACATGTCCTCTGCCTGGTTCGCCTAGCAGATTTTCACGCGGCACCAGACAATCTTGCATCGTGATCGTACAGACTGAGCAGCCTTGCATTCCCATCAGCTTTTCGTCCGCACCCACTCGCAGCCCGTCGGATGTTCGCTCCACAATAAATGCGGTGAGCCCTCGGTCCTCGACTCTCGCAAAGACAATATAAACATCAGCGAATCCACCATTGGTTACCCATTGTTTTTCGCCATTGAGGATCCACATTTTATTGTCAGCAGAAAGCTGAGCGCGAGAAGAGATACGCATCGCGTCCGAGCCGGCTTGCGCTTCGGAAAGCGCAAATGCAGCAATCCATTTTGCCGTCGCTAATTGAGGCAAATATTTTCCTTTTTGCTCTCGATTGCCAAAATAAACCAGCGGTAAGGTGCCGCAGTCTACGTGAGCTGCCAGGTTCATACTCAAATCGTTCAGGGCGCCGATCTGTTCCCCGATCACGGTCCAAATGATTTCATCTCGGTTCCAATCACTATATTCGCTGGGGTTACCGCCAGCGGTGAGCACAATGGCGCACACTTGCTGGATTAAATCACGGGCCGCAAGAAACTCATTTTTCCCACCTTGATTCCGAGCGAGTTCGATCTGACGCTTCGCAAGTGCTGCTGTCAGCCTGGCAATTTGGCGATGTGTGTCGGTGATATCTTCGGATGTGAAGATTTCTGACGCACTGCAACTGTCAATCAAAAAACCGCCGCCAGTTGCTCGGGGGCTGGCTTCTATCAATGTCGACAACGTAACTCCTCTTTGCAACACGGCAGTTGCTTTCCTTGCTTGTCGCTTAGAATCCCGCTGGCTCTCGGATACACACACTGCCTCACCAGCCAGGACAGCGTAAAATCTGGCGTTGCTTAAATACGCCACTACTTAATAGCTAGCTTGCTTTTGCGTGCGCTTCCAATACTCTTATGTCATTGGCATCGATCTCAACAGAAACAGATTTCATAATTGCGTCAACAGAGATGATGAGTCGATGCCGGTTTCTATTTTGGGTCAGCAATCCCGAAATCCCGGACAATGGCCCTCGAACAATTTGCACTCGCTGGCCTATGGGAAGATAGGCACATGGTTCCAATTTCTCCCCCACAGTGGATACCACGCGCAGCGATTCTATTTCCTGCTCTGAAATTGGAGTCGGTTTACCGCCAAAACTGACTATGCGGATGACACTGAGGGTGGATAGTACAAGTCCTGCCGATACATCGCCGAGTCGACAGAAAACATAACCTGGAAATAACGGTAGATCCACACTTTTGAGACGATCAGACCATTGCCGCCGGATTCGATAAGTGGGAAGAAATAACTCATGGCCTCGGTACTGCAACAGCCGCGCGACCTTGCTTTCCGCCCGCACCACCACCTGTATGGCAAACCATGAAGTGAATGTCTTGTCTAGCACGATTTTTTCATCCGAAATTCGGAACTGCGAAGCACCTGCTGGTTGGACCGAATTGAAGTTACCTGGCTAGCTGGGAGACCTACCACGGCTTCAGAAACATTCCGCGGTGGATACCCGTTGGAAAATGCTCCCTTGTGATCCAGGACCGGAAATGTCTGTGAGTTCAATTGCAGGAAGCCATAACGACTCTCCATCTGGTACTTCCTAAGAAGGTTGGAAACGTGAAATTTTGCGGTCCTTTCCGAGATTCCTAAAGCATCGGCAATTTGTTTGTTGGGCCACCCAAGACGAAGAAACTCTATGATTTGCTGCTCCCGTTTTGTGAGCAGCTGCTCTGAAAAAGACAGCTGTCGTAGCAGGCTGTTTGTTCGTTTCACGAATTCACTCAGGGATCTCCGCGGAACCCACAACGTCCCTTGTAACGCAGCGTGGACCGCGGCCGGCAACTGCTTCGCGAGATCCTCGCAAAAATTGACGATGCCTAGGGCCCCCAGAAACATCATTTCTAGTTCTTTCTCTACATCATGAGCCTCTTCCGAAACCAGCGCGATAGAACACGCTCCTCGCAAACACCATTTCTCAAGGATGTCGCGCCACCGGCTCACTGAACACGTGTCAAGTAACAGCACTTCAGACAGCGGTGCCGACAATGATTTGTATTCGTCGGAATATGGCCGGACTCGGTCGGCTAGGTCGGGATCACATGAAAGTGCATTTAGAATCGTACGAAATGCCAACGGATGATCGCTGCATATTACATACAGGGGCTGTGTGCTGCTGGAATCGCTCCACTTTACGTTGTCCGCCATCTTGACCGTGCCATTCTGGAACAATGAGCCGCTAGCAGGCGTATTTACACGTCAAAGGCTATCTTGACGTTAATACGGTTGAGAAAACACCACCGTGCCGCTAAAACTATCGATAGGATACCGCCCATTTAAGTCCCAAGTTGGGCTCTTCCTATGGTAGACCAGCCAACTCTTCCATGAAAAAAGTGCGAAGGCAAGAATACAAAAGGAGCGATCAGGAAAACAACTGTACTCAGAGGCTAAAACATCAACGGGCATGGCCTGTACCGGGCAGGACCAGTGTACAGGTAAGGGTGTTATCTTAACCTGTACCTCAGTATTGGTTATCGTGACCGAGTAATCAGCTAGCATTGTCTGATTCAACAAAATCATCTACTTACGCGGCCGCGAAATCACTCGATGAGTCAAAATGTAATAAATAAATGTACTTAACTGGGAAGTATTTCCATATTGGAACAGTATCGATTTGTTCTAGGGCTGCCATTGCGAATAAATCGAGCATTGTGTAAAAAACCAATTAGCTTACTTGTTAGACTTGATCATGTGACACTGGGTGTACCGGGTGGGAGCTTTAAGAAATTGGCATTGTGAGGTTGCCGTGCGCCAGAAATATGTCGAGCAAATACACTCGGTAAACTCAGCAGAAGACAACCCGTTATGCGTTATCTATAGCAATCATCCTCTTGCGCTTTGCTCGATCAAAGATGCTGTATGCTCCGATGCTCGTTTGCGCCCTGGCCTGACGCCTTGCTACTCAAAGGATTCTAAACTGCTGCATGGAGCGAAAGAGCAGATCCTTATACTTGATACCTGCTCCGTTGAAAATTGGGCAGTTTGTCTTGAAAAGTGGCGCTCGGAGGGCGGGCCTGTGATCGCCTTGGTTTCACCAGAACTACTCAATGGTGATTTGGAACTACAGATACTCTATCTTGGCGCCACCGGCGTTTTAACTTTTGCTGATATGCCCGGCCAACTTCCCCAGGCTATTTATGCCGCGGCTGAAGGACGACTCTGGTTCAGACGCGATGTGCTGCACGCGTATATCAAACAAACGAGCGCCGTGCTTCGCAGGTCTTCTCCTACTACCCGAAAATTGACAACACGCGAGACGCAAATCCTGAACCTACTGCAGCAGGATCTCCCCAATCGCCTGATTGCCCAAAGGCTTGCGATTTCAGAGCGCACAATAAAATTCCACGTCTCAAATATTTTGCATAAACTGAACGTTGGGAGACGAGGTGAACTTCGCGTTGTGAATTTCCCGAATTCTCTTTCAGCGACTCTCAGCTTTCATCGGCCCTCCGCAGTTGAGAGCAAGGGAGGGCAAGTGCCACGTCTCCAGGAGCTTCTCAATCATTTTGAATGATTGTTTTCGGCCAATCGGACGTCTCCAACAGCTTCCGGCGGAGCTGAGCACGATGTGTTTTTGGCGAATTACAGCCTCCGCCAGGCGATCCAACGAGACTGGTTCCTGCGCATCCAGTGCGACTTGCCGCATTAACGTGATGTCTTCTATTTTCGTCTTGGCGCTGAAGCGATGATTCGATTGGAAATGAATCTTTGTACCAATTTTGTACCGCCGACCCGGCAGAGTGGCCTTTTTAGCCCTTCTGGCAGAACGCAAAATCAACAACTTGCGTGTTATCAATACCCCCTTGGAGTTCGATTCCGTCCCTGGCCACCAGATTATAAAGGACTTGCGGGTGATTTCCATTTTCCTTGCGATTCCACCCATGATCGACCCATAACGGTCAATGGCGGCCCTGAGCCACTCAGGAACCTCTGGTGTGCAGTTTTGAAAACGCTTTGTAACAATATACAAGTAGCAACTCACCTTCGTGATTTGATTAATATAATCGTCAATGAAGCGTCTATTTACTCATCAAATAATGTAAGGCAGGATGACCTCCTCTCGATACCGTGGCTACAGGCCTATACTACGCGAACCGCGCTGATTCGGTCGAAAACCTCCAGTTGAACGTACCTTTACGATTTTTGCTGCTGGCGCGCCGGATTGCCGGACTGGTTCCGGGTGTATATGAGTACCAGCCGCGCACCCATGAATTGTGTGCTCTGCGCGGCGATACGACGCACGAGGAAATGGCGTCCCTCTTTGTTCAAGATGAATTTGCTGATGCGCCATCCGTCCTCTGGATTGCTGGAGACCTGGAGCAAGCGTGCCTCCTGTACGGACCAGCGGGACATCGGCGGCTGCTACTACGAGCAGGCGCTGCCGCCCATCGGGGCCTGATAGCGGTACTTGGTCAAGGTCTCGACGGATGTCTGGTTGCTGGTTTGATCCCCGGTGCTGCCCGGGCTCTGCTTGGCTTAAATGGTTTTGATCGGGCTTCACTCTTTGCTGTGGCTTTTGGTGTAAACCCCGTGGAAATTTCACAACCTTTGGTTAGCCTCTGACAGGCCAGTTCAGGTCATGACCAAAAAGCTCGGAATGGAGAAAAGTCTTGAGACCCAAAACAAACTGCTTCATTATTGACGGGCTGCCTAGGACTGGTACCACGACGCTGGCACGAATCTTAAACTGCCATCCAGATATCTCCTGCCTGATCGAACCTTTTCATCCACGGCGTTACGACGGTCAATTTCACCGGATGGCAATGAACAATGATTCCGTCAAGTCAGCGCTCGCTCTCATCAAGTACCGTTGGAACGGCCTGAAACATGTCTGGTCCCCCGATACCGGCTGGCCATTTACGGGAAAGCCGGCTTTGAATGAAGAACTGGTGCTATCCGGGGGGCGCGTCGTATTCGTGCAGCGCCGCAACTTTTTGAAGCGCCATATTTCCCACGCCATTTCCAGGGCGCTCGATTTCTGGATCGGGACCAGGCAGCAGTTTTCCACTCAGCTGGAAAAGGCACCCCTGCCGGAAGTCGATCCCGAGATACTGCGATCTGCGCTGGAGCGCGAGCGTGAGGCAGTAGGGCGCCGGAGCGCTTTTCTGCGCGCGCATGGCGTTGAGCATTTTACATTTGTTTATGAGGATTTTTATGGTCCCCATGCAGCGTGCGAGCAACAATTGGCCATCTTCAATGATCTCCTCAGCTTTTTGGGATTCAGCCCGATAACCATGGACTACCTTATGGCAAAGTGCTTCGAATATGTGGACCCGGAGAAATACCTGTGGTGTTCTGAAGATGTTTATCGACTGATTCCCGGAGTTGAGAAAATCGAGAAAGAAGTCGGCTCTGACCTCAACGGTTGGCTTTTTGCAGAGCCTGCGTCCGCAGTCCGTCCGAGCTTCAAGGTTAAGACTTCAGGGTGAATTCTTTATGCAGCCGGCTCTTATAACCACGGATGAATTGCAGAACGGCTGTGCTCCGTCTGCGTTGAAAGCGTCTTTTTTTTGCGAACCTGAAGTCTCTTGCCACAACTCAGAATCTGTGGATATTGATCGTTGCTGTAAGCCTCCCCATTGCTGCTGTCTCACTTAGCATACTGCTGGTCATCATCGCAACGTGCGTGCTCTTGTTGTTATGGAACGCCCCTTCCGTCCCCAAGTTGATGCTCATGGATGTCTCTGTGTTTTTATTCGCCTGCAGCCTGGGCCTTGCAACGCTTTTTGCTCAGTACAAACCTGCCGCTATTGTCCCACTGGCGCTCTGCATCTGTTCCAGTCTGATTTATTATTGCGTGCGCTGCGGACTATATCGGACTACCATACTGCTGCCCGTGATGAGTCTGCTGTCCCTCTTTTATGCAATTGCTGCACTGGCACATTTCGTTGCTGTTTATCTCGAATGGCGTGCACTCGGCTTCACTCGCCTGGTTGATTTTCGTGCGCCTCTGACATTCGTCCCGGCCTTTTCGCCAATAGCAGCCCTAGCGCATTCTTTCTGAGCGCCCTTGCCTTGGCGCTCTTGGGCATGTGCCGCTGGCCTCCGAAACGAACTAAAACGGGGTGGATATTTGTATTCTCAAGCGTTGCCTCTTTCATGTGCCTGCTCCTCACCTTTTCAAGAGGGACCTATCTGGCTCTACTGTGCTCACTCATTGCTTATGCAACCGCGGCGCGTGGCCGTCGATATGCAGTTTTCGGTCTGGTTGCGGTAAGCTGCGTGATTTTGGCTCTCGCACTCTCATCCAAAAACATCGCTAGAGTGATGCTGGATACGGTTGAGATGCGTTCAACGCTGTCGCAAAAGCGTAGCCTTGATGGCAGGCTTACTCTTGCCAAGATGAGCGCCGTCTTAAGTTTTCAACAGCCCCTCACGGGTGTAGGGCCTGGTAATTTTGCCTACGCCTTACAAATAAGTTCGCCTCATCAGGATGAGAATCTTGTGGCCCAATCGTACAACCTGCTGCTCAACACGTTTGTAGAGACTGCATTGCGGGCGCTGTAATGCTTCTTTTGGTTACAGTGGGCGCCGTGATACGCCTGTATCGGCTCAAGCGCACCGGATTCTCTTCACAAGCCGCGATTCTTGCAGCAGCCTATGCGGGGTTATTATGCCTATCTTTGTCCCAGAGCTTTTTGTTCTCCGGTCGCGCCACGGCCTTTTACGTTTACGTTCTCTTTGGAATCCTTGCTGGAGAGAGCAGCGCGCAATGACGGCATATCGGCTTGCCGTTTTGAGACTGATCATTTTAGTCCTGGCTTGCGCAGGTGCTGCGTGCTTTCCATACCTTCTGGACAACGAAATGCGCAACCTGGAACTTGCTGTTGTGAATCGTTCTCGTATGAGGCCCGCGCAAAAGAGCTCGGCTGCCATTCGAACACTGTTTCAAACAACGGACCCATACATTGAATACACAAATCAGCTCATGCTCGCGCATCCGCAGCTCGGGCGGGGTTTTTCCAGTCTCTACGCGGGCAGCGCCATCGTTCCCGCGGAGCAGATAGAAATTGTGCACGAAGTTCTAAAGGGCTGGCGCTCTGTCCTGAATTCCATTCCATCTGATGATGGAGCATGGGAAAATGTGTCCCGGCTTTATCTCTCTATCGGCCAGAACGAGAGTGCACTGGAGGCAGCGCAGCAAGCCTTGAAACTGGCGCCGAAGGACTATTCTCATCTTGTGCATCTGGGACTGCTGCAAGAAACCCACGGGATGAAAGGAGATGCAGTCCGCGCGTACTCCGCTGCGCTGGCTGTTTATCCCCGGCTCGTCCAGTCGCCATTTTGGCGCGAATTTGCAATGCGCGATGAAGCTTCAGCTCGTGAGGCGATTGCCGGCGCCATTCGAGAAAATGAGAGCGCATACAACGCAAGCGATGATGTTGTCGCAGGTGAGAGACTTGCTCGCCTGCTGTTAGCCAGCGGGGATTCCATACGGGCAGCCCAACTCTCCGCTACGCTGCTGAAATTATCACCTCAACTTGAAGGCGCCTGGGAATTACAGGGTGAGACCGCTCAGGACAGCCATGCCGCTGCTCTTTGCTACCGTCGAGCAATATTTCTGGATCCGTCGGACCCTCTTCCGTACGTCCAGTTGGGAAAATTGGCGCTCGCCGACCACGATATCCCTTCAGCCGCCAATTACTGGGTTGCAGCCTTGAGACTGCATAGATCATTGCGCACGCCGCACGCGCAAATGGCGAAACTCCGTTATCGCCTGCCGGTCAGTATTGGTAATGATTCCATCCCTGACACGTGGATTTACTATATTTCTCCAGCGTTCCACTTTTCTGCTGCATTTTCCAGGATTGCGGCGGCATTCGAAACTTTCGGCCACCTCGAAGATGCCCGGTTTTTCGGGGACTTAGCAAAGGTCAGCAGGTAACGAAGCAACACCAGGCATAAATGCCGTGAGCCGGCACATGGTATTCAGGGCTCCCTGCAAATTCAGCGAGCTTAGTGTGGTTATGCTGCCATTGGGCTTCTGTGCTCAACGTCGCTGCTATCACAAACAGTACAGCGTCACGATTCCGGCAGTGGCAGCACCTCCGAAGGTATGACAGATAAGCCAGCTCGGTCTTGAACCTACCAGGAAAGCCGTGCCTCACACACCTCTCTTCTTTTTTATCCTGCTCTCTTCTCTGATCCATCCGCCGCTGTGCGTTTTTCCGAGAGTCTGCCTGCCCAAAAGTGCAGAATGAACTGAAATCGCCAATCGTCGATCCTTCGCCTGATTCCCCTTTTTGCCGAGTCTGAGTAAGATAGTCGGCGCGGGGATGTCAATCCTAACTCTTGGGGATTTCGTCTAGTTTTCATGGCTAGGTTTCACCACGAAGTAGCCGCTCCCACATTCGGCGGATGGTTGGATGAGTTTTGCCCATAGGTTTGCTGAAATGCTATGAACGAGAGGTGACGTGAAATGGCGAGGATGAGTTTTTGACCCTTCGACATCCGGTCGCTAAATTCCTGGCTGCATTGCGCATCAATTCAAACCGTGCTCATCCGAATGATGCTGCGGCATGCTACAATTTCGGCGTCGCGCTCTGGGAAAAGGGTGATGTGGAAGCCGCAATCGCCGAGTTCCGTGCGGCTCTGCATATCGATCCTAATATCGCCGACGTGGAGCGCGGCAAAAGGAATATTTCCATTCTGAATTTAGAGATTGTGGCCCAAGGGCTTCAAAGTTACCCTCTCTCAATTATTGTCGAGCTATAAAGCCGCAACCTAACAGTATGTAAATGCTTAAATCGCATCTGCAATCCCGCTCAGTTGCTCTGGATAACAATCTACTAGCGTCTTGGTGCTTTGCCCTTTTTTCTCCAAGCATCTTCTTCAGCTCCAGCGCATTTACCGCCGCTTGCCCTTGTAGTGATTATTTACCACAACGAATGTTTTCTCCGCCTTATCAGCAATCTGCGTGATCTTTTCTTTCCACCCCTCCAGTTCCTTGGGCTTATAAAGATAGTTGTAGCGATCATTGCGATTATCGCCTGGAACCACTCTTTGTAGTTCCATTCGTGTACCACCTAGTCGGCGGGGTCCTTTTTGAAGCGGTGGTCAATGCCGTCCATCGTTCGGCTCCACAAGCGGCTATCGCCTTCAACACCCGCCCTGAAGATTGAGATGGCAGCTGCGTGTTGGATCTGACACGCGCTTTCGCGAACCGGCAGCTGCGGGCCTACCGAGCAACTTTGGTTTCAATGAGAATCCCGATTGGTGGAGGAATTGTCCATGAAGTCGTCGCTCATTAGCTACAATAGGCTCAAAGCGGGAACCGCCGACTGGCAACCTTGTGATCCCGGTTGTTTGATTTATCTCCCGAGTGGACAAGATCGACGTGATGGTCCCTTCGAGGTTCTCTCGCGTATCGCGGATTCAACCGAGGGTGAGCGCCTGCTTTGCGCTAGATTGAACTTCGTTTCAGAATGTAGTCCAAACCTCCAACGCGAAACCAGCGGTACCCATAAGGTTCCAGCATGATGCAATGTTTGCCCTTTGCATCGGCTTGACTGTTCTCAGCCGATAACAGATTGACCAGGCATCTCTCATCGTTCGGGCCAATTTCCAGGCAAACCTCGCGTGGGATTGCGCTGAGGTTGTGGACTACCACAACTGAATTGTTTCTCCAGTTGTAGCGAATTGCCAATACTTCAGAAATTCGCGTGGGGAGAATGGAGAACTCACCCCAGCCGACTTCAGGCGCCTCCTTCCGCATGCGGATCATTCGTTCCATCCAGTTCATCAGAGAATCAGGATCACGCCTCTGCTGCGCTACATTGACGTGCTCAAAACCGTATGCCCCTCCACTGATCACCGGAAGAATAGGTTTGTCACTTTTGGTAAATCCACCTTGTGGCTCTGTGGACCACTGCATCGGCGTACGTGCACTGTCACGTTCAGGAAGACGAAGATTGTCTCCCATTCCAATTTCATCGCCATAACGTAGCACTGGTGTTCCCGGCAGCGACATCATCAAGCTGTAGGCCAGTTCCAGCCGGCGGCGATCGCCCTGCAACATTGGAGCAAGCCGGCGGCGAATGCCGCGATCGTAAAGCTGCATATCTTTGTCAGGACCAAAGGCCGCAAACACTGCCTGGCGCTGTTCATCAGTCAGTCGTCCCAGATCTAGTTCGTCATGATTGCGCAGAAACTGCCCCCACTGCGCCGTGGCTTCAGATATTTTTGTCTCTTTAAGAACCTTCTTCAAAGGACGGCTATCGCCAGTAGCCAGCGCATAGAACATGCGTTGATTAACGGCAAAATTAAACATCATCTGCAAACGCTCACCTGCATCGCCAAAATAATTCATATCTGTTTTCGGCAGCACGTTGGCTTCAGCAAGAATAATGGCGTCGCCTTCCCGCCAGGAAAGAAACTCCCGGAAAGTCCGCAGCATGTCGTACTGCTCTGTTGGAACTTTTACATTCGGCCCCTTTTCCGCAATCACAAACGGCACGGCATCCATGCGAAATCCGGATACTCCCAGTTGAATCCAGAAACCCATAATCTTCAGAATTTCCGCCTGCACTTCCGGGTTCGAGGTATTCAAGTCCGGTTCAAAGTCATAAAAGCGATGGAAGTACCACGCTCTGGCTTCCTTGTCATAATTCCAGGTGGATTTCTGAACACCCGGAAAGACAACACCATCACTGGCATATTTTGGCTTCTTCTTTGACCACACATACCAATCCCGATATTTGGATTTTGGGTCAGAACGGGCCTCTTGAAACCAGACATGCTTATCCGATGTGTGATTGACGACCAGATCGATAAGCACACGGATTCCTCTTTGCTTGCAGCCATGCGTGAACTCCACAAAATCTCCCAGCGTGCCATAGCGGGGATCCACGCCGTAATAATCTGCCACATCGTAACCGTCATCCTTCAACGGAGATGGCTGAAATGGCATCAGCCAGATGGCGGTCACGCCCAGACCCTGCAGATAATCCAGGCGATTCATCAGACCGCGAAAGTCCCCGACTCCGTCACCATTTGCATCCATGTATGTGGAGACAGAGAGGCAATAGATGATCGCGTTCTTATACCAAAGATCGTTGATCATTCAGTTGGTTTACTTTCGTCAGGAATTTGGGCGAGTCAAAGAAAAAGAGGCGCCAATCATAAGATGCAGGCAACGGAATGGTGGCAGCGCGGAATTATCTTTGAAATTTATCCACGATCATTTCAGGATTCGAATAATGACGGCATCGGTGATTTGGCTGGCATTCTTTCCCGTCTCGACTATCTTGTCGAGCTCGGAGTAGACGCCCTCTGGATCGCGCCAATCTATCCATCTCCCATGGCAGATTTCGGCTATGATGTTGCTGATTACTGCGGCATCGATCCAATCTTTGGCACGCTTGCAGATTTTGACCGGCTGCTCAACGCTGTTCACGAACGCGGACTCAAATTAATCCTTGATTTTGTTCCCAACCATACTTCAGACCAACACCCATGGTTCATGGAGAGCCGTTCCTCGCGTGACAATCCGAAACGTGATTGGTATTTGTGGCGGGATGCTGCTGCCAATGGTGGTCCGCCCAACAATTGGCTAAGCAATTTCGGCGGTTCAGCTTGGGAATGGGATGCGCCCACAAAACAGTTTTACTACCACTCGTTCCTGAAGCAGCAGCCTGATCTTAACTGGCGCAACCCACAAGTGCGGGAAGCAATGTTGAATGTACTGCGATTCTGGCTGGACCGCGGAGTCGATGGTTTCCGAGTGGACGTGCTGTGGCTATTAATCAAGGATGAACAATTTCGCGATAATCCGCCTAATCCTGGTTATCAGAGCAATGGCCCGTCCTCGAATCGATTGTTGCCGGTTTACAACGCTGACAGGCCTGAGATTCACGAATTGGTTGCAGCAATGCGATCCACGCTGGACGAATACCCGGAGCGTGTCTTTATCGGTGAAATCTATCTTTCCGTAAAACAGCTTGTCAGTTATTACGGAAAGGACTTACGTGGTGCGAATCTGCCTTTCAATTTTCAGCTCATTCTCTGCGCCTGGAACGCAGAAACGATTGCGCAAATCGTTCGAAACTATGAAGCAGCCCTTCCGGTTGGTGCGTGGCCGAATTGGGTGCTGGGCAATCACGATCAAGCGCGTATCGCCAGCAGACTAGGCCAGGATCAGGCGCGGGTCGCAGCAATGTTGCTACTTACATTGCGTGGCACACCGACCATCTATTATGGGGAAGAAATTGGCATGGTCAATGTGCCGGTCCCACCGGCAGAGGTGCAAGATCCGGCGGAAAAGAATGAGCC
>Ga0070741_10006380_pt1 | contig 25366 bp, 26 predicted proteins | sample Coa_R1_4_FD_66440 | JGI IMG/M metagenome (GOLD analysis project Ga0070741, IMG submission 66440) | Surface soil microbial communities from Centralia Pennsylvania, which are recovering from an underground coalmine fire - Coalmine... | ecosystem: Environmental > Terrestrial > Soil > Unclassified ... | reverse complement strand
GGCGTTCGCGATATATCGTTGACCTATCGGAACATTCTTCTGAGCCAGCCCATCATGGGCCGATTCGCACAAGGAGGATTATCGGAATGACTGGTAATGCATTTGCTCAAGACTGGCCGGGGACCAGAGGATCAAGGCGACACAGGCAGCACCACCACGGCCCGCCGAGTTGGTTTTTCGCGAAGCGGGGTCACGGTGGCGGCCCGTCGTTCGAAGACATCGAGGATCTGATCGCAATGCGGCGTATGTGGAAGGGCGGGGGACCGTTCGGCGGCCCAGGCTTCGGCTCCCGTCGGCGTGGTTTCGGCCGGGCCCGACGAGGGGATGTCCGCCTAGCTCTGTTGCGCTTGTTGGCCGAGGAGCCCCGCAACGGATATCAGCTGATGCAGGCGATCGAGCAACGCAGCGAAGGGGTTTGGCGTCCCAGCCCGGGCTCGGTATACCCGACGCTCGCGCAGCTCGAAGACGAAGGTTTGATTCGGTCGGTGCAGGGCGAGGGAGCCCGCCGCTTCGAGATCACCGATGCCGGGCACGAGCATCTGGAGAAGCGGGCGGACGAGCCCGCCCCGTGGGAGCCGGCCTCGGAGGATGCGGACAACCCCCTGACCGAACTGGCCCCCCTGGTCATCGCAATCGGCAAGGCCACCTTCCAGGTCGCGTCGGTCGGAGACCAGGAGCAACGCGACCGGGCACGGGGGTTGCTAACGGAGGCCAGGCGCGGGCTCTACCGCATCCTCGCCGAGGATCCGGACGGGGAAAACGAGGACCCGGAGCCGCGCGAAGTTTAGACCGCCGGACGCTGTCTTGATCGCCGGCCGACGCGCCGCTGGACACGGCGGATTGCGGCCGGCGATCGTCGCGCCGGCGGCGCGGCGCGCGCCTGCGCACTGCCCGCACGCGTAGACTCACGCTGTGGCCGGCAGGACGTTCGCGGCTTCACGCGCGGCATCGAGCTTACCGTTCCGGGCTGGTCGACGGCTCGGTTCCTGGCTCCCGCGTTGGTCGCCGGAGGCGGCGCTGCGAGCGTTGCGCGCGGCCGTGGTGATCCCGGCGACGTTTGCGATCGCGTTTGAGGTGATCGGAAACGCGCAGATGGGCTTGTTCACAAGTTTCGGCGGCGTCGCGACGCTGGTGATGGCCAGCTTCGGGGGGACGCGTCGCGAGCGGCTGATTGCACACGCATCGCTGGCGGCCATCGGCACGCTGCTCGTGACCGTCGGCACGGCCGTAAGCTCTTCGGTGCCGCTCGCCGCGGCCGTGACATTGGTGACGACCTTCCTGGTCGTTTTCGCGGGCGTGATCGGGCCGCGCATCGCCGCTGGGGCGACCGCGGCGCTCGTTGCGTATCTCCTTTCCGCGGCCTCGTCCGCGGCGATCGGGACCGTACCGGACCGCCTCGCCGGTTGGTGGCTCGCGTCGATTGCGGGTACGGCCGCGGTGCTGCTGTTCTCCGCAGATGTGCCAGGCGAACGGTTGCGAGCTGCTGCCGCAAACGTTGCTGAGGTGATCGCCGATGAGCTCGACGCGATGCTGAGTGGCACGGCGACGCGAGTGCAGCGAGCAAGCAGCCAGTGCGCCAACGACGAGCTGCGCGCACTCTTCACCGCAAGCCCGTTCCGCCCAACCGCGTTGGCCAGTCGTGATCAGGGGGTGGCGAACGCGATCGAGCTGCTCGACTGGTGCACAGCACAGCTCGACGACATGGTCCGCGAGCACGCTGATCTGCGCGACGCTGCCCAAACTGATCGCGACCTCGTTGCCGCTGCCGCCGCCGTGTTGCGCGCGAGCGGCCGCCTGCTCAGAGCGCGCGACGCTGAGCCCGACCTCGAGCGGCTAGAGCAACTGCGCTTGCAGAGCTGCGCGCGCCTTCAGGTGCTGGCGCGTGACAGACCTGACTTTGAGCGCCAGGCGCGCACCGGATTTCACGCATACTCCCTCGCGGTCTCCGCGCGTGCGATTGGCGCCGACGCGCTTGTCGCTCAGAGAGTTGTCGATTCCGAATGGCTCGCGGCTGCCCGCACGCGCTGGTTTATCGGAGGATCCACGCGAGTCCCGGACGCAGAGCGCGTCATCTTGCGAGTCTCGCGCGTCGCCTCGCGCCACGCGAGCATCCGTTCCGTATGGCTGGTCAACAGCGTCCGTGCTGCGATCGCGCTCGCCGCGGCGGTGGCGGTCGCGGACCTGAGCAGCGTCCAGCATGGCTTTTGGGTTGTCCTTGGAGCCCTGTCCGTGCTGCGCACGAACGCCACGTCGACTGGTTCCACCGCACTGCGAGCTTTCGCCGGCACGGTCTTAGGGTTCGTACTCGGGGCTGCCCTCGTGCTTGCGATCGGCGGCAGCTCGACCGCGCTGTGGATCGCATTCCCGATCGCGTTGTTCGTTACCGCCTACGTACCGGGTACCGCTCCGTTCGCCGTCGGGCAGGCCGCATTCACCATATTTCTCGTCGTGCTGTTCAACCTCGTCGCGCCGAGCGGCTGGCAAGTCGGAGTCGTTCGCATCGAGGACATCGCGATCGGCTGCGGGGTAAGCCTCGTGGTCGGCGGTCTGTTCTGGCCGCGCGGCGTCGCAGCGATAGTCGGGGATGATCTGGCCGACGCTTACCGCGCGGGGGCGCGCTACCTCAGAGAGGCGATTGACCGCGTCTGCGTCCTACCGGAACCCCACTCGAGCGCCGTCGAGGCTACGGTCACCGCCGGCATACGTGTCGACCACGCCCTCCGTGCGTTCCTGACCGAGCAAGGCACAAAGCACATCACCAGTGCGGAGCTGTGGCGCCTCGTCGGTGGCGCGCAACGCCTTCGGCTGACGGCGAATGCAGTGGCACAATTGCCCCGGGACGGCAATGCCGACCCTGGGGCCCGCGCCGCGCTCTCGCAGCAGGCCACATCTATCGAGGGCTGGTACGAGCAGTTGGCGGCCTTGCTCGAGCGGCCCCGCGGAACGGCACCCGCCACGCCGACGGTGCCCACGTTCCATGAGCCAGGGGCGACGGCCCCGCGCTCGCGTGACCTGGTCTGGCTACGCGAAAGCCTCGATCATCTGGGCGAGCATCTCGCGGAGCTGGTTGCGCCAGCGCAACAGGTCGCAGTGTTCCGGCGACGCCCGTGGTGGCGCTAACCGCTGATCGCTGATCGACCGTACCCGGCTACGTCCGTGGGCGAACAGTTCCCGCGTCGGCCATACGCCCGATCTCGAAGTCCGCGGTGCCCGTTGTCACCACGGGGTCCCCGGCGGCGAACTCGCGCAGCGCCTGTTCGTCGTTCGTCTCGACGACCGCGAGCCCGTAGGAGTCTTCGTCGGTGAGCACGGGCCCGAAAGCCACCATGTCTCCTCGCTCGAGGTACGGCCGCCAGTGCGCGCCGTGGCGGGCCATGACCTCACGTTCGGCGTCGGTGAGCGTTTGCGCAAAGCGGGGACGGGGTGCCTTCAGGCGCAGCACGAACACGGGCATGGCAGACACTTTAGATGCCGCGTCCGGGGCCACCGGCCGCCCCGGATGTCGAGACCCCTCGAGATGTCGTTTAGGACCAGCCGAACGAGGCATCGATTATTTCTGGGCGCTTGGGCATCCTTGCGACCAGCGCGTTGCTGGCCTCCACCTGGAGTCTGCGGCCGAGGTCGGTGGTTAGAAATGCCCCGAGCTGTTCGCACCAGAGCGGGAGGTGGGGGCGGGCTTCTGTGACCTTCTCGGCGAGCGTCTCGGCCGAGCCAATCGAGGCGACTGCGAATCGGACGACATCCTGGGCTGAGGCCGTCGACTTCGACAACCAGCTCATGTAAAGCTCGGATGCGCGCTGGGGCCTGGAGGTAAGGCGGCTCGAAAGCTCTCCCTCGAGCGACGCAGGGGGAAACGACGTCTCATTCCTCTTGGCGGTCATGATGCACGCGGAGGGGATGAGCCCCATCTTCTTCTGTCGGCTCATCTCCATAGAGACCGAGCCTTCGTCGCGAAGGCCGACGAGTCCCGCGGCCAATACAGCGGTAGACGCCACGACGACGCGGTGCGTCTCGCTCTTCTCAGGACGGCCGCGTATGCGTCGCAGCGCGGCCGCCAGCCGCGCATCCTGAACCTCCTCGCCGGACCCGTATTCGACGGCCGCCATAACCGTCATCTGACTGGGTGTCAACTTCAGCTGCGGCGGGACCTCTAGGTCCGCAACCCCTCCGGCTTGATGAGACTCGCGACCCGTCTGTCGGCGTGCATCCCGGTCCATGTTCCCCCTCGCCTTTGGCGACTACCGCGTGCATCGTAGCGCGGGCAGCCGGTGCGAAAACGGATTCGGCAGAGCGGGCCTTGCTATCTCGCCGGCTGGAGGAACTGTTCAATCAGCGGGGTGACCGCGTGCGTCAGCGTGAACGCGAGTGCATCGCCGACGATTCCGTTGCCTACGAGGTTGTGGGCGGCCCGAGTAAGGCCGGCCCGCAGCGCCCGGTCAATCGTCTCCCTGGTCCAGCGGATCCTGTGCGTGCCCGCCGCCGGCACAAAGGAGAGGACCAGTTCCTCGCGCGTGGTGTGAAGCTTGCAGGCCGCACCGTCGAGGGTCGCTCGCGCGAGCCGCTCGACCATGCCGTTGAAGCCGCCTTCGGCAGATCCCGCCGTGGCGGTGCATGGATCGGCCAGTCGTGGTTGACCGAAGGAGCCCGCCCCGAGCGCGAGCTCGATGGCGATCAGGCTCACCACCGCCGCCGCGAGCGCCGCGAGCACCAGTCGACCCTTCCGCGTCGTCATCCGACCCCGCTCCGACGCGCCAGGAGGATCGGTCCGAGTGCAAGCGCGGCGAGTAACGCGCAGAGCGCAAGCGCCCGCCGGAAGCTGCGCGTGAGCGCATCCTGCAGCGCTCCCACCACGGAGTCGCGGGTTTGGCGAAGGCGCATGTCGTTTGCCGCGCCGCGCTTGTTAAACGGCTCGGCGAGGTCGGGAACCGTGCCCCTCGGCGCATGGGCGACGACGGTGCGAAGGTCGAGCACGATCGGGACCTCCTGCTGGATTGGAATATCGGCGTTCAAAAGCGCCTTGGTCCCGCCGAGCAGGGCGTCGCGACTGCCCTGTTGCAGGTCGTGGGAGAGGACCGGCGCGACCAATACGAGCGCGAGCACGAGGCCCAGGTGCCGGGCGCCGATTGTCACCGTCCCGTCGTGCACCAGTCCGTGGTCGGGCGCAACCGCACGCCGCGTCAGGACCGGGACGGCCAAGCCCATCCCGGTCCCGCACAGGGCGAGTGCCAAGATGACAATCACCACGCTTGTGGCGGGAAGCAGCGCGAGCGCGACCAGCCCCGATGCGAGCAGCGCTGCTCCGGCGCCCGCAGCCGTCCGTGCCGATAGCTCTCCCGCAAAGCGATGAGCCACAAACGCCGCCGCTGGCAGTGCGCTTACCGTCGCGGCGCCCCCGATCGGCGATGCTCCCCAGACCGAGACGAGCATCAACACGGCCAGAAAGAGCGCTCCCACCAGCGCGCCGAACAGCAGCCCCAAGGAGAGGTTCGGAGCCATTCGCCTGGTCGCGCCCGAACCGACTGAAGGGTGCGAGTGAGCCTCGATCGCCGCCACCAGCGCAACGAGCGCCACCGGCGCCTGAAAGACAAAAATCGCCCGCCAGTCAAACAGCTGCGTCAGGATCCCGCCGAGAGCCGGTCCGAGCGCCGCCCCGAACGTCCCTGCCGCTATCCATACCGCCAACCCTCGAGCGCGAGAGCCGTAAAGCGCAGACAGCAGCGCCAGTGAGCCGGCGAGCAGCATCGCGGCGCCGGCGCCCTGGACACACCGAAACACGATCAGTGCCGGCAAGCTGCCCGACACCGCGCTGCCGATCGAGCCACCGCCAAACACCAGCAGTCCCGCTCTGCTGAGGTTCGACACCTCCACCCGCCGGAGGACCGGAACCAGTGCCAGCGCGCACACAGCGAGGACGAGGTTGTACGAGGTGATCACCCACGAAACCCCAACGATCGAGGTGTCAAACCGCGAATACAGATCCGGCAGGGCGAGCACCACGATCGAAGAGTCGGCGAACGCCACCGCGACCGCTCCAGCGACTGCGAGGGCTAGCAGGCGCCTCGGCCTATCCCCATTCACGACCCGAATTATCCGATGGCGCAGTCGGCGGCGGCGCGGCTTCTCGTGCGCCCGCCGCCGACCCGCGGTTCGTCAGCTGCCCGGCAGGATCTTGGTGCCCTCGATCCGCACTGCCTGCAGCTCGTTGGGGTTTAGTCCCAGCAGATGCAGGATCGTCGGCGCGATCTGCGTCGTTTCGACCGACTCGCTATGCGAGCCCGGCGCGACCGCGCCCGGCGCATATACGAGGATCGGCACATCACGGTCTTCGGGGTTTGCGCCGCCGTGCTCGGCGATCTTGGTGCCCGTGGTGTAGACGACGCCCACGTGCACGACCCCCCACACGTCGGGGTGGCGGGGGTCCGACTTCGGGACGCCGAAGTACGTAGCCGCGGCTTGACCGGTGTAGATCTTCCGCAGGCCCGAGTGCTGCAGCGTGCGGCTGCCACCGCTGTAGGTGACGCCGGTTGCGGGGTGGCCCCACAGGTAGTTGCGCACGCAACTCGCGGACGCCTGCGAGGTGTTGGTCAACCACCACATGATCGCGTCGTCGTCGGTCCCAAACGCGACGATCGGTTTACCATTTTGACCGCAGACCGCGTTGGCACCGTTGATGATCGGCGTGTCGTCAATCCGCGTGAGCTGGTTCGGATTCTGCGGCGACTGGCCATGCTTGGCCGAGATGATGATCGCTGTCGAGCTCTCGAGGCTGCGCCTCTTTATCTCGTTCACCATCCGCCCGACCTGGTCGTTGAGGTACTGAAGCGCACGCACCAGGAGGGGACCGGGTGTGGTCGTGCCGGGCAGATAACCGCCATTGAGCCCGTCCGAGGTCTTGAGTTTCTCCGCGGTTGAGACGGTCTGGAAGTTCATCCCAAACAGCGCCGGGACGCCGACACGTTTCGTTCCTTGGTGGTTGAGCCCGTCGATCCAACGGAGCACGGCCCGCACCTTGTAGTTGTCGTACTGCAATTAGAAGTTATTTAACCCGCGGTTACGGGTTGTTCACAGGCGGCGGCCCGGTCTCGCAATACGGTCCGCTTCGACGCTCACCTGATACCGAATGTTAGGAGTGGGGATGCCCGAGACGCGCGCCACCACCCTCGGCAGCTGCGTCCCGAACCTCGAGCCGGCCACTCATAGGCCTTCAGTGACAAATGAGGTCGGGCCGTTGGCCGGCTCTGAAATTATCCAGCAGGACGATTTCGCGCTAGCGGATCGTCCGGGCCTGGCGCCGTCACGGTTCACATCTCCGCGACGCACACGCACCTCGGTCGCGGGCGTCGCCGTCGCGGCGACGATTGCCGCGCTCGTGCTGGCCGGCTGCGGCAGCAGCTCCCACCACACGAAAACAATCGCAACTAACGCCGCCAAAATCACCGCTGGGGGGTACACCGCGCAGGTGTTCGCCTCGGGCGCGGCGATCCAACACCACGTCCCGACCAGCGCCAGCCCGAGCGGTAAGGCGTCGATCTACCAGCCCGATGACCTAACCAAGCTCGGCAGCGACATCTGGGTCGCTTTCCAGAACAACGTCGGGCCCGACGGTACGCCGGCGTCCCACGTCAGCACGTCGACGATCGTTGAGTTCTCGAGCTCAGGCACGAAGGTCGCGCAATGGGACCTCACAGGGCATGCTGACGGCATCGCCGCCGATACCTCGAACGGCCAGGTCTACGTCACCACTAATGAGGACGCGAACGCCCACCTATTCGCGCTCAAGCCGGGAAGCTCGAAGGCCACGTCGTACAGCGTGCCGTCGTCGCTGCCCCACAAGGGTGGACTCGACGCGATCAGCTTCTGGCACGGCAAGATGCTGATCTCGGCGTCGGCACCCGGCACCACCGGAGGCCCGGCTCCACCGCAGAACTATCCCGCCGTCTACGTGGTCACATTGAACTCCAGCGCGCACACGGCCAGCTTCCACACCTTCTTCACGGACATGGCGACCGCGAAGCACGCCAACTCGGGTAAGACCGGCACGACCAAGCTGGCTCTCACCGACCCGGACTCCAACGAGGTCGTCCCGTCGTACGCCCCGCGCTTCGGCGGGCAGTTCATGCTCACCAGCCAGGGCGACGGCGTGCAGATCTTCTCCCCGGACACGTCCGGCAAGAACCTCTCGGTACTCGCGAATTCTCAGGCGTCTCCCGAAAAGGGCTCTCAAGCGTCTCAAACGGGTTTGGACGACTCCGCCTGGGCGTCGGGGTCGTCGGGGACCCTTTACATCACCGACAACGGCACCGACATAATCTGGAAGGTCACCGGGCCTTTCAAGAAGGGCGAGCAGATGTCCGCGGTGAGCCCGTGCGATGCCAACAGCGCCCCGATGTCGTGTCTCGCCAAGAAATACGTCGGCGAGGTGAACATGAACACGGGAGTCATCACCGAGATTCCCATCACGTCGCAGATCCAGCCGAAAGGCCTGTTGTGGGTGCCCTGACGCGGCCGGGGGCTCGCGCCGTCCCGATCCGCTGAGGAGGCAACCGGTCGACGTTCTTGCCCCTGACACGCGGACTGTGGCTACAGTGCTTAGCCATCACGCGAGGGTTGAAGCTGGCCGTGGTTGTCGGGGCTTTTTGGTGTGTTATGGCGCCGCTGGGAGCCCATGCCGCCGTCTGTGATCAGTGGACGGGGGCCACCTCGGATGCCTGGGGCGTGGGTTCGAACTGGAGTGCGGGAGTGCCGACTGCACGGACGCCGGTGTGCATTTCCACTGGCGCGCAAAGGACTCGTATCGATGTCACCGGAAAGGCCATCGCCGCAACGGCGGCGCTGGGCGCTCATACCCAGCTCGCACTCGAGTCGGGCGCCAAGCTCCGCGTGGTTGGGCGGTTGCGCATTCGAGGGATGCTGACTTTTGCTTCCTCCTCGGCTCTGGTCCGGACGCCGATGGCGAGGATCGACCACGGCGGCAGCATGTTTGGTGTTGGCGTTGTGCAAGGAAGCGTGGTCAACGCGGGTACGGTGTTCGCCGCCGACGGAGGCACGGGTGCCGCGTTTCGCATCTCGGCTGAGTACCGCCAGCTGTGCTCAGGGGTACTGTTTTCACGTGACGAAGCCGGACGCTTCGTCCAGCTTCACGCCGGCTCTGCGTCGCTGCGCGGCCGCATTGACCTTCTGATCGAAGACGCCCTGGTGCCCGGCAGCAAGTACGCGGTTGTCGATGCCGCCAGGCTGCAAGGTCAATTTGCCCATCTGCCGCCCGGCTACGTGATGCACTACACCCACGGCGTCGTCAGCGCAGTCGTTACGCCGGTGATAAAGCTCGGTCGTTTCCACGTGGGCCAGGGCAAGCGGGTCGCGGTTTTCGGCGCAAGCTTCGGCAATTTGGGAGTCGTCCGGTTCCATCTCGACGGCCGCAACGGACCCCTCCTCGGCTCCGCCTATGTAAACAGCGTGGGCGGGTTCGAGGGCTTCGCCCACATTCCACTCGGCACCTCACCGGGCCGGCACGTGTTGGTGGCGATAAAGCCGCACTTCGGCTATGTGGCCAGAGCCGCCTTCAAGGTCGGACCGGGGGCTCCAAGCCGACCTGGAGATCGCGGATAATCGTGCCGAGGAGGCCCGATGCGAGAAGCCCCGGCCCGAGGGGACCGGACGCATTCTCACCAACGGGCGGCAGTTGTCGCAGGGCGGCTCTGGCCTCCGCGGACATGCGGCCAAGCTGCCAGCGGATCTCCTCGCTGACAGCCTCCGGCCGGTCGAGGGCTGCCAGTCCAGCCGCCTTGGCGGCATAGGCAGCAGCACCCAGGGCGTGCGCGCCCATATGAGGAGTGCTTGCGGCCTGTCCAGCTGCTCGGGCCGCGGCGACTGCTGCAAGAGTGTTCACGTCACGAGCCGCGGCGTGAGCGACGAAACGGCGCCGGGCCTCTGCGACACTAAGCTCGCCACGAGAAAACGCCCGTAGGCGGGCGATCGCATCGCGAGGGCGGCTGTCCCCGGGTGCTTCTGTCTCGAACCATTTCAGCACCCGCTCGGCGCAGTCCGCCGCCCAAACCGCGACGATCCGGCGGTCATTTTCGCTCAAGGTCTGCGGAGAGCGCATACCTAGATTCTCCTAGGCCTTCGGCGCTCCGGTGTTCAATTCCGCGGATCAGGAGGTGACATAGGATTGCGCCCTGCCGTTCACGCTCAGGAACATCAAGGAGGATCTGGAGGACGTTGGCTCCGGGTTCAACGGAGCACCGGGCCTGGAGTTCCGCTTGGCGACGCAAGCGCTCGAGCTTGACAAATCCGGCCTTGGCTACCAGCGCATCCCACCGGGCTGTCGCTTCCCATACGGCCACACGCACAAAACGCAGGAGGAGGTGTACGTGGTCTTGCGTGGGAGCGGGCGCATGAAGCTCGACGACGAGATCGTCGAGCTCAAGGAATGGGACGCAGTGCGCGTCTGCCCCGGTACGTGGCGAGGCTATGAAGCCGGGCCCGGGGGCCTCGAGATGCTTGTCATCGGCGCGCCCAATCTAGGCGAGGCTCCGCGTGAAGACGTCGATGGCCAGCGCGACTGGTGGGCCGACTAGCGCCACTATCGGGTGGCTTGGCCGAGCGCGAGCTGGGCCGCCAATTGATTCGCCTCAACGTCACCACCCCCGAAGCGCACGAGGCTGAATCTCCAAAGCGCGGCTACCGCCGCATCGAGTAGATCGAGCGGGCGCTCGAACCGCTTCGGGACCGGCTCGACGCAGAGCAGTTCGAACGGCGCGTGTCGGCCCTCGCCCTCCTCATCGGCTGGGAAGCCATGATCGTGCTGCGCGATCTGCGCGCCCTCAGCACGACCCAGGAGGCCGAGACCATTGTCTGGGCGGCACGCGCTCTCGTTAACGCGATGCTCGATCAATCGGAGGACGGTTTGAGCTAGCGCTATGGAAAGCCGAGTGACCCGGATCCGTCCGGGCCACTCGGCTCACCAGGGAACCCCCCCGTGCCTCTCCAGCGTGTGTTCGACGCTGGTGAGGCGCCCCAGGTCGACAGACCCCCGAATCCTTTCCTGTTGACCTCTGGTCGATAAGACTACACCACTATTGACCGGCGGTCAAGTAGAATTTTTCCGATGGCAGAAGAACCGTCCTATAAACGGCTTCGGGTCGACGAGCGTCGGCGCCAGCTCCTCGATGCGGGAACCGCGCTGTTCGCCGAGCAGTCCTACGAGGAGATCTCGATGCGCGATGTCGCGCACGCCGCCGGCGTGTCAAAGCCGCTTCTCTACCACTACTTTCGCTCGAAGACCGAGCTCTTCAAGGCGGCTCTAGCTCAGAGTGCAGCCGAGCTTGAGGCAGCGATCGAGCCAAGCGGAGACGGGACGCCCCTGGAGCAGCTCGCGCGCAGCCTCGAGAAGTACCTGGCATGGATTGAGACACACGCCCGCACGTGGTCCAAGCTCATGCAGAGCGCCGCGGCGCTACCTGAAGCGCGCGAGTTGATCGAAGGCTTTCGTCAACGCACGATGGACATCGTGCTTGCGCAATTGACCGGCACGCGCAAGCCGCGTCCCGTGCTGCGGGCGGCGATTACGGGATGGCTCGGGTACATGGACGCTGTGGTCCTCGATTGGGCGGAATCCAAGGACATCCCGCGCGAGAAGCTACGCGATCTCCTGCTGGCGGCGTTCGCAGCGACCCTAGCCGTTGCCCAGCAGGTCGACCCAAAGGTCAAGCTTGTGCCGCCCAGTCCTTCAAGCGGTCCCTGACCCGCTCCCCAGACGACAACGCAGATGCAGGAAGTACGGCTTCTTCGCGGCTGGCGCAAGTTCGCGTGCGCGTTGGACAGCGGTCGCCGACGCGCGAGGCTCGCGCAACTCTTCGATCACGAACCCGTTGTCAGATAGCGCACGCGTGTAGCTCTCGAGCGGGCGATCAATCCCATCGAACGTCATCTCGAGGCCGTTTCGGGTGATTACTTCTGTAGCGCGCTGTTCGCTGAAATAGTCGTCGAAATGCTCGGCAGGGCGATTCAGTGGATGAACAATCGCGATGCACAGCACACCACCGGGCTCGAGCACTCGTGCGATCTCCCTGATTACTCCCGCAGGGTGCGGCATGTCGTGCAGCGACATGAACGCCACTGCGAGATCAAACTCGTCGGCTGGCCATGGGAGCGCCGCAGCATCACCGCACACGACCTTCTCGTACCCTCCCGCCTCACTGGCACGATTTGCCAACGTCCGAGAGCTATCGACGCCTACCACTCGATGGCCGCAGCCGGCAAGCCAGCAACCGATCCGCCCCTCTCCGCACCCGATGTCCAGGGTCCTCGTGCCCGCCTTGGGCACGAGGTCGGCAAACGCCGGGAGGTTTAGCTGCCAGTAGTAGACGTCGTGCTCAGGGGTACGGGCCCACGCCAGCCACTGCTCGGCGTTTCTCTCCCACGCCTCGCTGACATCGCCGGGCTCGCCCATCCCGGCGGATAATCGCACTGCTCCGCGGCTTCTTGCTCGCAGGAATGAGGCAGCCGCCGACCGGCGCCTGTGCCGTCGGTGATGACCGGCTACACTGACCGCAGGGTCGGACAGCAGTCCGACGAAGTAGTGCCAGCGTTCGTAGTGGTTGCCTTCAGCACTCCCGCGTTTCGCAGCACACAACCTCCCGGGAGGGAAGCATGGCAACTGGAACCGTGAAGTGGTTCAGCGACGAGAAGGGCTTTGGTTTCATCACTCCCGATGACCAGGGCAAGGACCTGTTCGTGCACCATTCAAAGATCGTCGGCAGCGGCTTCAAGTCGCTCGCCGAGGGCGCGAAGGTGTCCTACGACGCCGAGCAGGGCCCCAAGGGCCCGGCCGCTGCGAACGTAGAGCCGATCTAGGCGGACGTCCACAAATCCGACGGCCCGCCATCCGCGGGCCGTCTCATCTCCAGGTCGACCGCGTCCGGCTGACGCGAAACGCGAGCTGCACGGGAACCGCAGCTCAAACTGAGCTCGCCGATTTCGTTGACGCGGGATACTGGCGTTCATGGACTTGGACATCGTGAACTTCGACCACCCGACCGAGGTACGAACGTTCGAGAAAGGGAAGTTCGAGCTCTACAAGGTGGGACCGGCGACGCTGGGCCGCGCCAGTTATGAGCCCGGCTGGCGCTGGTCCGAGCACGTCGGGTCGGTCACCGGGGAGACCTCGTGCCGGGTCGAACATGTCGGCCTTGTGCTGAGCGGCCAGGCGGTCGCCAAGATGGATGACGGACGCGAGATCGTGATGCGTACCGGCGATTTCTTCTACGTGCCCCCCGGACACGACAGCTGGGTCGTCGGCGACGAGCCGTATGTGTCGCTGCACATCCTGGGCAGCGAGGGCTACGCGGTCTCCTAGCGGTCTCGACCCGTCTGCGCCCCCATCGTCTTCTCTGTAGGGCATTTGTCCGGGTCGGGCGAGCAGATCTTCGACACGGCGACCGCCCGGGCCTCTGACGAGGCCCGGGCCGTGCCGTTGTTGTCCGGCGCTAGCCGGTCGGGCTAGCCGACCGTGTAGGCGTAGGGGAAATCGTGGAAGTCGGAGTACGACTCCGGGAACCCGACGGCGGGCTCGAAGGCTCCGAAATCCGTCGAGTCGATGACGCTGAGGACGCCGTGGACCGCGGTGCCCGCAGGCGCCGTTGGCGACAGCGTCGCCTTCAGTGTCCCGGTGGCTCCGGCCGCCAGCTTTTTCGGCGTGGAGGCATTTCCGCCGGTGATGTCGTTGCCCGCCGGCTGCAGCTCGAACAACCCGACGTGGTTCGTCGTGTTCGTAACCTTCACCTTGATGGGGACCTTGGAGCCGGAGGCGATGGTTTGCGTCGACGCCGACTTCGGGAGACCGGTCTCGGTGACGGGCGCGAGCTTGTTGTACGCGACGGCCCCAGTGACGGTCTGGGAGAACCTCGTTCCGTCGGTCGTGGCGCCCTGCATCACGTCGATCTCCCACATACCCGGCTGAGGATTGTGGGCGATGAGTGAGGCGTTTCCGGTCGGGTTGTTCGCCGTCGGCGTCGCGTCGGTGGCTGTGGCCTCGAAGTTGAATGACTCGGGGCCAGGCGACGTGAGGTTCTCCGGCGAGAACAGGTAGTAGTACACCGGGTCGTCGGCGGCGTGGTCCGGCGCGTGCAACGAGACGTCGAGGTCCTTCTTGCCCTTGGGCACGTTCAGATAGAACGTCTTGATCTGCCCGGCACCGCGAGATACCGAGCTGGTCAGTGTTGCGCCGAACGAGCCGCCTGCCGACGGGATGAGGGTACGCCGGGCAACCGGCACCGAACTCTTGAGCCCGTTCGACCCGGTGAACTGCACCGACTCGGGGGCATCGCCAGGAGCCTGGGGGAGAGCGATGCTGAGGGGCACATCCACGGAGCTTCGGGGCGCGATCGTCACGGGCGCCGAGGCCGGGCTTGTCGTGAAGTTCTGGCCGCTGGCCTGGAACGTCACATGCCCTCTGTATGGCCCTGGGGTGTCCGGCGGAGTCTGCACGTGGCCACGGCCGTTGGCCCACAGGATCTGGGCCGTCCAGGTTCCGGCCATCGGATGCTCGACCGTGGTGTGCTGGATGTCAGGGCTGCAGCCTCCGCCAGCACAGGGGACGTAGTTGGATGCGCCGTAGTCGTAGGACTCCTGGGCCAACTTGCCACTGGGGTCGGTCAAGATGAACGCCAGGATGTTTGCATCGTTGTTGGTTGGGTCTGCCCAGCGCATGTCGGCATCGAGCACGCTGACGCCCTTGGGCACCGTGAATTTGACTGGTTTCGCCGCGGTCGCCCCCTGGGCGGGGATCGCACCGCTCGGGGCGCTGACGTTCTCGGTGACGGGCGCCCCGAAGCTCGTCTCGCTGCCAAGCGCCCGGTAGGTGCCAGTGACCCTTTCGGTCGTGGAGGAGGCGTTGTACAGGGTGATCGAGCTGTGGGCCGTTGAGCCGCCCGGTCCCCTTACGTCGACCTGGGTTGGGTTGCTCAGCAATTCGGGAGCAGTCGACTGCTTCTCCGACGTGCCCGGCATCTGGCGGGCCGCCTTGACGGCCGCGTAGATGTTCAGGAGGCCGGCGCCCTGCTGATCGGCGTCGGCCCCGATGTCGGTTGCCGTGCTGGTGAGGATCTCCTTCACCTGGGCCGGCGTCGGGGTGGAACCGCCGTGGGTGTCACGGTAGGCCTGGATCACGTCGGCGGCGGCGCCCGAGATGAAGGGGGCCGACTCGCTGGTGCCGCCAAAGGCCTCAGTCGGAAGCGGCGGTGTATTGCCGACGCCGACGGGAGCGAGCGCCAGGTAGCCGGGGGCGGCCAGGTCCACGACATCGCCAGGGGGAGCGGTGCCGCCCGACGACAGGGTCGTCATGTTGTTGTCTAGCCAGCCCTTCTTGTAGCCATACGCCTGGGCGAGGAGCCTGAGATCGTTCGTTCCAGCGGCGTCGATGACCAGGGGGTTGGCGGCGGGTTCCTCGACCGTGCCGGACGAGCCGCTGTCGCCAGCGCTCTCGACTACGACAACGCCCGCTTGAACCATGGCCACGTTCGTCGGCTCGATCAGGTCGTCGTTGGCACCTGGCAGAGCGCCGAAGCCGTAGGACTCCGACACGACGTTGACACCCTCGTTCACCGCCTGCTGCAGTCCGGCGATGACCTGCGACTCGGGAGCCACGATCTGACCCGACGAGTTGGTGTCAGTGAAACCACCGGTGGTGAGGATGGAGGCCCCCGTTGCGTCACCCATGACTCGGAAGGTGCACTTCGCGGGGATCTTCGAGAAGGGCAGCTGAGACGCGTAGGTGTACGTGACAGTGCCCTGGGCGCCGATGGTGGAGACGTCTCCATTGAACTCGTCGTTGAAGACGTTCGAGTTCTTGTTGTGCGGATCGATGATCACGTGCTGCCCGTTGGGCCGGATCATGTTGGGATTCCCGGCGATCGCGTCGGCGTCGACGTTCCCCACGATGACGCCCTTGCCCGTCGCGATCTTGGACGCTTCGTTTTGGTCGTTGGGGTTGTTGGACCTGTCGTGAATGCTGGTGAGGGCTTCGGGCTCCAGCAGCGGCTTGTTTGCAGACTTGCTGCACAACTGCTGTCCGTCGGTCGCCGCCCCCGGGACGGTCGACTTCCACACCTGCGAGGCCGCGACCGTGTTGGGGTTCCGGTTGCTTTCCCCGATGATGACGGTTCCGTCGGGGACGACCGCCTTAACGCCCCGTGTGTGGCTGAGCGCCCGTGCCTCAGCGGCGGGCATTCTCGCGGCGACAGCGTTGAGGAGCCACAGGGCCCTGATATTCGTGGCCCCAACCTGCTTGAGCTGGGCTACGAGCGGAGCCTGCATCGACGCGGCGGTCGCTTCTCGGGCCGGCCGGTGGGCCCGGTTGGCGGGCAGGTTGGCGAGCTGGTCGCTGAACTCGACCACCACGCTCTTTTGCTTGCCGGCCGAGCGGGCTTTGACCTGGCTTGGGCTCAACCTAGAAATGCTGGGCCTCGCCGTACCGGATCGGGCGGTGGAATCGGCTGCCCAGCCGGCACCACTCACCACTACCACGCCGAGCGTGGCGGCACCAAGCGACAAAGCCTTGCGGGGACTGAAGGACATTCTGCTACCTCACTCCGGTCCCGTCTGCTGTCGCCACACATACGTGGCCCACGCCCGGCCTGCCGGGCCGCGCCAACCTACTCCACCCAGCTACGGTAGGGCAAACACCTAACAGGTGCAACAGGCCGCAGGCTCGCGCTCCGGCAAGGACCGGCGGCTCGGTCCTGATTGCGTTCCCTTGCCGATACGCGTACCCTGATCGCCTAGCGTGTCCCGAAGGCGAGATGGCCGGTTCAATTAATCCACAACTGGCCCGGGATTAGATCTGAGCCGGGGGCGAGATTGCAGTCAGCTTCACCTCAGACCAGCGCGCTGACCAGCTTGCGCCAGCGGTCGTGGGCACGCAGCGCGGGCCAGCGCAATGTCGGCGTGGGGACCCCTCGCTCGGCCACGCGCGCGGTGCTTGTGCTGCTGTTCGGGCTGCTGGCACTGCTGGCAATCAAGCAGCTGAGCGGCGCGCATGGTTCGATGCTCAACGACCTCAGCGCGCGCGGCCTCGCCCCGCTGATCACGGTTCTCTGCAGCGTTGTGATGATCGTTGTGGGGGTGAGGGACCGCCGACGTAGCCTCGGCTTTTTGGTGCTGGGGGTCGGACAGCTCCTGTGGGCATTTGGGGATGTTCTGTGGGACTACGTTTACTCGCTGCAGGCCCATCCACCGCTGATCTCGCTAACCGACGCGTTTCATTTCAGCCAGGTGTTCTTCGCGCCCGCCGGCTTGCTGCTCCTCATCCATCAGCGCATTGAGGACTTCGAGGTATCCCGATGGCTCGACGGTCTACTCAGCGGCCTGGCCATCGCGATCCCCCTCGGGTCCGTCACGCTCGCTCCAATTCTGGAGCGCGCCAATGGCGGTGATCTGTCGACGATCGTCCAGCTCGGCTATCCGTTCATGGACATGGTGAACCTCGGCATCGTGATCGGGATAGTCGCAATGACCGGCTGGCGGCCCGGCCCGCCCTGGGGCCTGCTGGCCGGGGCGTGCGTAGCGTGGGCGATCCAGGACATTCTCAACGTCCATTCGCTGTTCTCGAGTGACGCGCTCAGCGGGCAATTCGACTGGCTCGGGCAGGCTGGCCAGATCATGTTCGCCTGGGCAGCGCTGCGCCCCGTCGTGAGGATCAAAGTAGTCCCGGCCCACGCGTGGCACCAGGTGATTCTGCCGCTTGGGCTCCAGTTGATCGTGCTCGCGACCGTCGCTTACGACTACTTCTCCCCACTGCCCGACGCGACAAAGATCATGATGATGCTGCTCCTCGCGCTTGCGTCGGCTCAGATCCTGCTGGCATGGCGCTCCAGGGTGCGGCGCACCGGGCAAGAGCTGTCAAACAGCGCACCACTCGAGATCGCCATCGGGACACGGATTGCCGGCCAGGATGGCGAAACCGGCTTGCCTGAAACGCCGAGCTCGCGGCGGCAGCACTCGTTCCAACAGGTCGAGCGCGTAGGACTCGACACCTTCCGCGGGATGAGGCTGTCCGGGACTGTTACCCGGGGTGGCTACTCGAGACCGACCGTTGTTGGCGATGGCGGCAAACGATCGGCGTAGGCAAGGCGATGCTGACCGTCGGACGGGTCGACGCCGACGCCGTAGTTAGTCAACCGAGCCGCTCGGCGACCTTGCGTGACGGCAGGTTGTGCGCTGCGACCCACGCGATGAACGGCACCTCGGGATCAAGCGACGACGCCGCCGAGTAGGCCGCGCGTGCGAGTTCGATCGCGAAACCCTGTCTCTGGTGGGCGGCCGCGATCCCGTAGTTGAGGTTCCACGCTCGAGTGTGTTGGAGTCGCTGAAGATGACAAACAGCTCCTTGAGGTCCGTGGACGGGTCAGGGCGACGGAGGTCGAGCCGATCCGTCAAGACGCGGTCGAATGTCTTCATGCGGGCCGGGAGGGTACCGGCAGAAACTCTCTTGGCCGGTCACGCCGCTCGTCGCTGGCGGCCCCGAGCTCGACGGCGGTACGCGCCTGCGATATCAGCCGCAGGCGAGCCGGTACGAACGGGAGAAGGCGCCGGCTGTATTGCGCCCCACCCGCCACCAGAAGCCCACGCACCGGGTCCCAACCCAGTTGGTACTGACCGCGCAGAGACGCCGGCAGCAGGGCGATCGTGACCTGATTGACCAGGTCGACGAGTGGGCGCGCCGCCATCGGCGCCGGCGGGCGCATCACGATTCGGTGCGCCAGTTCGCGCGCCGGATCGGTCACCACCAGATCGCCCGAGGCGAGCATCGCGCGCATGTAGGCCGCGAATGCGACCCAGGTTCCCGGCATGCAGTCCTCGGCCAGTCCGAACAGCCGCCCGACGACCCGGTAGTCGGCCCACAGCGCATCTCGTTCGGGCTCTGACAGTCGGCGCACGTAGCGCTCATACACCACCGCGGCGGAATCGGCCATGCAGGCGAGGATCCACAGCAGCAGTTCTGGATCGTCGGCCCGGTAGGGCGTTCCCGCCGCAAACCGGCCCGCCGCCTCGCTCGTGCGTCCGCGGATGCGGCGATGGATCGCCCGCACCCGCGCCGTCGCGCGATCCGCGGGACCGCGCTCGTCCTTCCAGGCGATCAGGTCAAGTATCTCGCCGGTGCGCCGCAACCGCTCATAGGGCTGATCAAGCGATCCCGTGTGCGCGAAGAAGCCCGCGAACGCGACCGGGTGGGCGGCCATCATTAACAGCGCACGCGGCCCGCTCAACCCGACTACCCGCTCGCCGATCACTCGCCGGAGCATCGAGTCGTTGGTGAAGTAGCCCGCCATTTCGGCAACCTCTCTGGCCGCGACGACGCGCTGCTTCGCACACCCGGTCCTCTCGAACTTCGTACTGCTCACTGGAGGGGCGGCTCATAGAGCTGCAGATCATTACCGTCGGGGTCCGTGAACGCTGCGATCCGGCCCCACGGATGTTCGCTGATCCCACCGGCAAACTTCACGTCCTGCTCGCGCAGCCGAGCCACCGTATCCTCCAGCCCATCCTCGGGCTGAAACGCGATCACCGCGCCACCGGAGCCGGTACCGGTCGCTTCGCGCTGGTTTAGACCGATCCGCAGCCCGTTGGCGTCGAGCTCCGCCCACTGGGTCTCGCGTAGCTGTTCTCTCAACCCAAGTCGCTGGCAGTAGAACTCAAGCGCGGTGTCGAGGTCAGACACCGGCAGCCACACGACTGAGGCACCGACTACGCCGCTCATGCTGCCAACCCCATCTGCCCCAAGTCAAACTCGGCGACCTCCTCGATCAGCTCGTTGAGTTTCGCCGCCGCCTGCTGCTCTTGCTCAAGAATCCGACGCGCGATGTCAAGCGTGTCATGGTCGTCGGCGCGCTCTGCCACGACGCACAGCATGCGGTAGCTGGCGATCTCGACGTGCTCAAACGCAAACGCCTGGATCGCGAACTTGCCCGTCGTGTCGTCGGCGGAGCGGGCCATCATCCCGCTGATCATCGCGCTGCCCTTCTGGGCCACGTCCTTGAGCGTTGAAGTGCTCGCGCCATAACGCTCAAGGCATCCCTCAATCAGCCGCTCGTGTTCCTTGGTCTCCACCAAGTGCTCACGGAACGCCTGCATGAGCTCCTGGTCGCCCACGTGCTCGGCGCCGGCCTGGAGCATCCCTACAGCGTTTTGCTCCAGAGAGTGGACATCTGTCAGGTAGGTGACGAGCTGCTCCTGCAATTCAGCTGAAGGCACGACAAGCTCCCTTCTGAGCTCGAGGTCAACACATTCAGGCTGATGCTTCCCGCTGCAGCGATATATGAACATAAGTCTAAAAAAATCTGTTGTAGCGTATAGCTCGACAGACGGGGCCATCAAAGCGGTCTTCAATCGGCCTCATCCGGGGACCCAACTAACGGGACCGATAGCGAGCGTTCAGCCATGCCATGACCCTCGCTACCCATGCGCCAGGGCAGCACCTACCGCCCCGTGCGGGATCAGTCGTCACGCAGGCCGTACCGATAAGCGCGGCCTCGAAGAGGTTCGCCGATTCTCTAACGCCCGTCTGTCACTAGGCGCCAGCCTCCAGCCTCGCCTGAGCTGCGCTTGGCTGTCGATGATCGTCTTACGCGCCTGCCTGCGCGCGATCGGAGCAAAGAATTCCGATGCCGTATCCGACCAGGTCGAACTCGACTGACACCCGGGACCTGGAACCGTCCCCGATTGGCTGGACGATCATACGTCCGGCAATGGCGGGCGGCAGCTATATCGCACTCCGACCCGATCGTCCAGCCCGAGCCGGCGCAGGCATCAGACAGTCCAACCTGTCAGCGAGCGCCAGCATTTTCTCGCGCGTTGCAGGGTCGATTCGCTTCGGGACGCCTAGGCATGCCGAACCCTCGGTCGGGATGCAACAGACCTGAGCTGAGGGCAGCGAGTCGCGATAGAACAGTCGCGGCCGGGTTGCCGCCGAGCGCGTCCGGTTGCGGGGATGGTTGGAGCCGTCACGTCGCTCCGCAGTTCGAGCATTGCGCTCAAACGCGCGTGTCGGGTTCTGTCGACCGGGTAGCGCTAAAAGACACGTTCAACGCGAGGAGAGCACCATGCCCGACCAAGACGACAACACGCAGAGCACTCAAGTGCCCAGCACCCCGCTGCACGCCTACAAGGAGGGTCGTAAGGACGACGTATCCGGCGATGCCGACGCGCTGGAGTCCAACGATCCGGCTCAGCAGCAGCAAGGCAAGCTGGAAGGAGACGACGAGCCCACCCTGGCTCCTGAGAAGAAGTGAACGCTAGGGGGAGCCGTACCTGCGTGCTGCTAGCACGCGGCCGGTGACCGTTGTGATTTAGAACCGGTGCTCGTCCGGAAAACCCGCGTTTCTGGCGATGCGGGCTGGGTGCGAACGCGCCAAGATCACGCCGAAGCCTCTCAGTAGGCGTCCAAAGTCGACCGGCTTCGCAGCGGCTTGCGGCCATCCATCGCAGCCGCCCGAGCTGCTTGAGGTCATACACCCGAGCACGCCCTGATCGGCCTGGCTGACGGCGTCTCAGGGAGTGGCCGGCGCTCCGGCGGCTGAGGGGCACGCGATGTGACGCAGGCATGCCATGAATGAAGCGTAAGTTCCGCCCCGCTCCCGTCGTTATTGCCACGGGATGCGGGTCCTAGAGCTAACGCCCCTTGCTCCAGCCTGGGACGACGGTGATTCCGATGGGGACCCGCTCCCGCCAAACCTTGCGCAACCTCCGCGCGACCGACGCACGATCGACGTCGGCGACGTGCAAACCCCGACCGATTCGCGGGCGCCAACAGATCGCGGGCCTTCGGGGGGCCGCTCACCGCGACTGTCCCAAGCGCCCCGGCAGCGGTGGCACGGTAGGCAGCGACCTGCCACCATGAGCAATCCTGACCGACGCCCCGGGGCCCGCTTCATAACTCCTTCAACCACGAGGCGACGCCACCGGTAATTCGGAACAGCATCACACCGCGGGCCTCTGACAGGGAGGCCCGCTCGCTTCCCCCTAGCCCCGGCCAAATCGACCTTGCCCCGGTCGTGCCAGGGGGAGAACGCTGGCTTCATGACGGAGTAGGAGAGCGTTGTTGGGTTCCCGCCACGCGGTAGCGGTCCCGGTCGCGTTCGAAGTGCCCCACGAGCGCCAGACCCAGCATCGAACGCGCCCGCATACGGTCGGCTACGCGCGGACCGATTCGCCGACCGGGCTGGCGGCGTGGATCGGCGAGAAGCTCGACAGCTGGACCGACCCGCGTACGCCGATTCGCGAGGAGCGGATCCCGGAATGGCCGTAGGTGGACCGTTCGAGGCGACCACCTGCCGCCCGCAGGCGCGGGTAACGTGTCGGTGAGATGGGCCAGGAGATCGACAATCCGCTGTTCGCGCGTTTTTTTCATCGCTTCTGCGGGCGAGATCGTGGCATCGGGGAGCGGGAGCTGCGCCGTGAGCTGCTAGCTGGTGCGCGGGGACGGGTGATCGAGGTGGGTGCCGGTAATGGGATCAACTTCGAGCACTATCCGCCGAGTGTCAGCGAGCTCGTCGCCATCGAGCCCGAGCCGTACCTGCGCGCGCGGGCCGAAAAGGCGGCGCAGAGAGCTCAGGTTCCAACGCGGGTGATGAAAGGGACGGCCGCTGCTCTTGGGCTCGAGACCCACTCAGTCGACGTGCTCGTTGTGTGCGGCGTCTTGTGTTCGGTGCCAGATCAGGCCGCGGCGCTGGCCGAGTTTCGCCGCGTTCTGCGCGTAGGCGGTGAGCTGCGTTTCTACGAGCACGTTCGGTCGCGGCGGTCGGGGTTTGCCCGTTGGCAGCGACTTGTCGATGGCCTCTGGTCGCGGGTGATGGGCGGCTGCCACACCGACCGCAACACTCTGGCCGCGATCACCGACGCAGGGTTCGCGATCGAGCGCTGCCGAGGCTTTGGCTTTCCTCCGCACGCGATCTGTTATCCGGTGACACCGCGGATCCTGGGAGTGGCGCGCGCGGACTAGAGGGCGCCGGGCCGGCCGTGGGTCAAACCGATTCCGGCAGCACGTGAAGCGCAGCAGCGTGACGCGATCTACGCGAAGCCATGACCGGCCGATTCTTCCACGATGGCTCACGCCGACCGATCAGTGAAAGGACGCCACACTGGCGCAATGCCGGTCACGCGTTCCTCGCGAGGGGGTGGATATGGATCTCGCGCTCGAGAGCACCGAGCTCCTTTGCCGCGTGTCCCTCATCACCCGAAACGGATGGATAAGCCGGCGGGATCCATACCCCATGATCACGACGGTGCGGAACAGCTTCGGTGGCTGAGTTGCGCGGTTCGGGCAGCTCTCGGGTCCGCATCAGCCGAACCTGGAGCAGGCCCGAACGCGGGGCAGGATGCTCACGGTCGGATCTTGTAGCTGACGAGCGATCGTGGCGGCACGGTCGAGGTGAAGGCGCTGTTCCTTACGCTGATTCGGGTCTGTGGGGAGAGCTGGTGGGCTGTGTCGGTCACGTAAGGCGTGACGTGTGTTGCGCTGAGCCGGTGTAGCGAGAAGGTCGCGGTCTGGCGGCGGTGGGTGCTGTTCAGAACGACTACGGCGGTCGACTCATCGCCGTTGCGAAAAGCGCTCACCTCAAGTCCCGCGTCGTTCGTCGTCGCCCCGATGCGCACGGCGCCTGGGCGGATGAAGCGGCTGTAGCTCGCGAACGCCCACAGACGGCCGGAGGGGGCGACCGTGTTGCCCTTGACCTCAACCAGTCCTGTGTTGGGGCCGGTCATGGCCGTCGTGCTCGTGTTCGCGCCCCACAAGTAGAAAAACGCGCTCAAGTTCGCTGCGGTCAAGCCGTTTGAGATGTTTTGTGCCCAAGTGAATCCTGACGACGGTGAGCCGTCGTCCCACGCCGGATCCCACCGCGCAAAGCCAAACGGCGCCCACTCTGTCTCCCACACCGGCTTGCTCCACCCGTTTAGCTGCGAGTCGGGCGCGGCAAAGTAGCCGTGACTCGTGAACAGCGCCGTTGCCGTGTTCGCTGCCTGGTTGGTCGCGATCGCTGACGCGTATTTCTGCGCGTATTTCCAACTCGTGGTGGCGCAGCACTCGGCGCGTGTCGAAAGGCCCGATCGCGCGAGTGTCGCGCCGAGGATCGCCATCAAGTTGGCAGTCTGCGCAGGGGTCATGATCATGCTGTCCTGGGGAACGCTGAGGTCGCCCTCGTTCTCCGGGCCTACATACGTCAGCGGTACGCCCGCCGCGGCGTAATCCTTCGCGTACTGCACGAGATAGTTGGCGTACGCCTGGCGCCAATCACCGCTCGTGCAGCTCGCGCTCGGAACTCCACACACCGTGCCGCCGTTGATTGCCGAGCCGTTGCTCTTCATAAACGCGGGAGCGCTCCATGCATCGGCGAACACGTCGTCGGCGCCGTAGTCGCTCTTGATCTGCTTCGCGAACCACAGCTGCCCCTGATCCTGGTCGACCTCGGCGAGCGTCAGATACGAGGGCTTGCCGTTCGGGCTGCTCGGCGCCTTCGGCTCGATCGTGAACCCCTTGTCGGCGCTGATCTCATTGCGCAAAATCGTCAATCCCGCCCCGCGCGTCGGGCTATAGAGCAAGCTCAGTACCTGCTTCTGGACCGAGGCCGGCATGTTCATCAGCGTCTTGGCCTGCCCGAACCCCTCGGACACACCAAACCCAGCAATCCGCTGGTAGTGCTTGGCAGCGTCGATCATGACCGTGGCATGATCGGAAGAGGAGCCGGTGCTCGCCGCGCCCGGCGAGCCACCACCACAGCCGGCCGCCAGCAGCGCGACCGTGGCCGCCGCACACCACACAACCAGGCGCCCAAAGATTCGAAGCGCACGCAGAAGGACTTCGGAGATAGCAAGGCATGCTAATCCCCGATGACCGGTCCACGGCCAGGGAGCACCTCAGGCCATGATCCCCGCGGTGGGTCACGGCTCCGGGCTCCGATCGAGCCTAGCCGCAGGGCCGTCCCGGCGATATCCAAAATTCACTCCGAAGGACCGCGAGGACCTATCGGTCCGTAACAAGTACGCATTCCCACGCGAGGAGCTCGATGAATACGTCCCGTTTACACATCCCGCGCTGAAGACGGCGCACCAGGATCTACTCGGCAAACTGGGCCGAGAGCCTCCTGAGTGATTCAGATGTCGCTAAGGCGGTCGTCTGCGGATGAGCAGGCCGAGTGATGAGTGCGATCGTCCGCAAGCTGCTCTCTCTTCGCGCGAGAAGGTGTCGTGCAAATCGGCGCTCCCGCTCGCCGGGCGGCGCTGTTGGGTTGACCGACCACGCTCGATTGACGGAGGCATGGCCGTGCGCATAGGATCGCGATGCGAGCGTCCGCGGCTTAGACGGCCGGGGCGC
>Ga0070741_10006379_pt1 | contig 25366 bp, 19 predicted proteins | sample Coa_R1_4_FD_66440 | JGI IMG/M metagenome (GOLD analysis project Ga0070741, IMG submission 66440) | Surface soil microbial communities from Centralia Pennsylvania, which are recovering from an underground coalmine fire - Coalmine... | ecosystem: Environmental > Terrestrial > Soil > Unclassified ... | reverse complement strand
CAGCCCCGAAACGGTGACCACCGGGCCGAAGAACTGGTTCTCCACCCGCGCCACGCGCGCGCGCAGGTTGGGCACGGCACTCATCTCGACCGCAATCTGCTCAAAGGTGGGCGCAATGAGCGTGCCGCAGGCCAGCACGATCGAGACCGGCCGCGGGAGGCCCTGCGCCAGCGCGCGGGCTCGGACGCGCCGCCACTCATCGAGCAGCGTCCGCACCATGCCCACGCCGTTCTCGAGCTGGACGAAGCCATCGTACTTAATCGCGCCCGGTACCGGCGCGCCGGCCAGCAGGTAGATCTCATCGGAGAGATAGAGCCAGGTGTGGCCGAAGCGCCGTTCGAAGTCGCGCTGCAGTGGTCGGGCCCACCGCACCAGCGCCTTGGCCTCCTCGCGCGTCAGCAGGCGCAGCACCGGGGCGCTGGCTGTGCGCCGCTCCAGTCCAGCGCGATGGACGGGATCGAGGTTCGGCCGCGCGAGCTGCTCTGCCAGCCGCTGGCGCAGCCGCTCCTGGCGCTCGAAGCGCTGCTGGGTCAGCCCCACGGGCACAATGGCCAGCGACTGCACCGCCGGCCAGCGCGCGGCGAGATCGTCCACCGTGCGCTGCAGGTGCGGCCCATCGTTGTAGCCGGGGGTCAGCACCACCTGCGTGTGGCAGCGAATACCCCACGAGGCCAGGCGATCGAGCTGCTCCAGAATGTCGGGCGCAGTGGGATTGCCGAGCAGGCGCCGGCGTACCTCGAGCTCGGTGGCGTGGACGGAGACGTAGAGGGGCGAGAGATGCTGGTCGTGAATCTTCTGCCAGTCGGCCTCGCTGAGGTTGGTGAGCGTAACGAAGTTCGCCGCCAGGAACGAGTAGCGATAGTCATCGTCTTTGATGTACAGCGTGCGGCGCAGGCGTGCCGGCGACTGATCGACGAAGCAGAAGACGCAGTGGTTGTTGCAGATGCGAATGCCATCCGCCGTCGGCTGCGTAAACTCGAGGCCCAGGCCTTCCGGGCCGACGTCGACGCCGCGCCGCGTGCGTGTACTTCCCTCGCGCTGCCAGATGAGGTCAACGGTGTCGGCCGAGGCGTAGAAGTGGACGTCGATCACGTCGCCCACCGGATGGCCGTCGATCGCGACGAGCGCATCGCCGGGGCGCAGGCCGATCTGCTCCGCGATACTCCCCGGCCTCACCGACTTGATGGTCAGCATACTGGAGAGAGTCTACCAGGGTCGCTCCGAGCGACCGTGCGAGAGCGTCGTATCCGGCGCACCGGCCACTTCGGTGACGGACCGGCCGAGCTGCCCTAGTATTCGGCCACTGTGATTAATGATGCGGTCCCTCATCTGGCTACCGTCCATCACATGCAATGTGGTGGACGGTAGCCTGCACTCACTGTAAATATCAGGCCCCTTATGCTCCCGTGCTGCGCGCGGGCACCGGGTCCTCCATGTACACCCCGCGGCATTCTGGTGGAAGCAAGGCTGCGATGCGGCGCATGATCGTATCCGCCACCTCCTGGTGGGTGGGCGCCGGCCCCCATTCTTCGCGGGCCGCGGCCAAAGCATCGAACGGCTCGCCGCCGCGGAGCATCACCCGCGGCCGCAGCGCCTTGCCGATGCGCTCGGTGCCGGTGAGCGCCACCGGCCAGACCGGCGCGCCGGAGCGCTGCGCCAGGAGCGAGATGCCCGGCTGCGCGCGCAGCAGCCCGCCGGTGGTGGTGCGATGTCCTTCGGGAAAGAAAACGATCACTCGCCCGGCGGCCAGTGCGGCGAGCGCCTCGCGCATAGCCTGCCGATCGGCCGCGCCGCGGCGCACGTAGATCGAGCCAAATATCGTGGCGATCCAGCCGACCAGCGGCCAGTGGCGCACCTCGACCTTGGAGAAGAAGATCACCGGGCGTGGGCACCACACCGAGAGCACCGGGATGTCGAGCATGCTGCGATGGTTGGTGGCGAGGATGACCGGCCCGTGGCGCGGGCAGCGCTCCATGCCCTCCACGTGCACGTCGGCCAGCAGGCGCAGCACGCCGGCCACCAGCCACTGCGCAGCCTGATAGCGCCGGTCACCATCGCGAAAGCCACGCGACCGCCACGCCTGCACGCCTGGCGGGGCGTATTCCGTACCTGCGCTCACGCTCCACCTCGCGGCTCATTCCCGGCGGCGGGCCCCATCCCGAGGGGCCCGCCGGGCCCGGTGCGTGCTATTCTGGCCGAGTCGCCGTACCTCTGGGCAAGCTGCGTCAGAATAAGCTCCACCTCCTCCTCCACCGTCCGGCCATCGGACGAGAGCAGCAAGGCATCGTCTGCCGGGCGCAGGGGCGCTGCCTGCCGCCCAGAATCGATCGCGTCGCGCTGGCGGAGCTCGCGCAAGATGGCCTCGTAGTCGGCCGGCTCGCCGCGCGCCTGCAGCTCGGCCACGCGCCGCCGGGCGCGCTCCTGGGGGCCGGCGGTCAGGTAGACCTTGAGGTCGGCATCCGGCAGCACGACGGTGCCGATATCCCGCCCCACCATCACCACACCGCCGCCCGCTGCAAGGGCGCGCAGACGCTCGGTGAGCGCGGCGCGCACGCGCGGATGCGCCGAGACGACGGAGACGTGGCGGTCCACCTCGCGCGAGCGGATGGCCCAGGTTGCATCCTGCCCATCGACCAGCACCGTGAACTGCCGCCCGTCGCGCACAGCCGGCGGCAGCACTTCCAGGCGCATCTGGTGCGCCAACGCCACCAGCTTGTCCTCGTCGTGCACATCGACGCCTCGCGCCAGCGCCAGCCAGGTCAGGGCGCGGTAGACGATGCCGCTATCGAAGTAGGTATAGCCGAGCCGCGCCGCCAGCGCGGCGCCCAGCGTCGACTTGCCCGACGCGACAGGTCCATCGATGGCGATCGTCAGGCGTCCGGCCCTTGTGCCGGGTGGGTTCGTCTCAGCGTGCATCAGGCCAACGCCCTCCCGGTGGCGCAGATCAGGCGCGAGCCGGCTGCGATTGCCACAGCAGCCGTTGCCGCGGTGGCGCGCATCAGGCCAACGCCCTCCCGGTGGCGCGCATGGTACCGGCCGCAGCCGGCGCCGACACCACCTGCTCCACCTCAGCCGGTGTGAGCCGCCGCCAGCTCCCCGGGGCAAGCCTCCCGAGGTGGATTGGGCCAATACGCACGCGCTGCAGCCGCCGGACGCGATAGCCCAGCCCCTCCAGCATACGCCGCACCTGCCGCTTCCGCCCTTCGTGCAGCACGATGCGCAGACGCATCCCGCGAGGCACGGCGCGCACCACGCTCACGGCCGCACCGGTCGACCATTCACCGTCTCCCAGCGGAACTGGCGCCCGCAGGCGGGCCAGCTGCTCGGCGCTGGGCTGGCCGTCGATGTCGACGACGTACTCCTTCTCGCAGCCGTAGCGTGGATGGCTGACGCGCTGCGCCCACTCGCCATCGGTGGTGAGCAGGAGCAGCCCCTCGCTTTCCGCATCGAGCCGGCCAACGGGGAAGAGGCCGGGCACCGCCGGCACAAGGTGCATCACGGTGGGCCGGCCAAAGGGATCGCGCACGGTGGTAAGCACGCCCGGCGGCTTGTGCAGCGCGAGGTAGACCGGCTCCGGCGCCGGCTGCACGGCGCGGCCGTCGATGGTGATCTCGTCCGTACCCGGCACGACCCGCGCTCCCAGGCTGGCGACCACGCCGTTGACGCGCACCTGCCCGGCAGCGATCAGCGCCTCCGCCTGGCGGCGCGAGGCCACGCCGGCCCGCGCCAGCGCCCGCTGCAGCCGCACGGGGCGTGTATCACCGGCAGTACCGGTGGAATCTCTTTTGTCGCCCTTGAGCTCATTGCGAGCCATCGATCGCGCCATGCTCCATCGCCACCTCAGGCCGCCAGCCTGCCTGTGCGCCGGCCGCCCGTCTCCCAGAGACCCACCGGCTCCATCAGAGGGCGGAACAGGGAGCGTTCCCACGCGGAGAGCGCAGCGTGGAGCGGGTCGCACCAATCTGGCTCCACCAGCCGGCTGGACAGGGGCGCTCCCACGCCAATTTTCGCATGGGGCGGTGTCGCAAGGCCCCCTGCCGAGCCCCTGGCCTCCAAAAGAGCGGCGGGGGTAGCGTGGGCCTGGAAGTGCCGGCGCATGATCGTCACTAAAAAAGCGTCAGGCTGAACCTTGCTCTCCTTGGGGCAGCATAGATTTGGAAGTACCACTCGTTGCTTCCTCTGTGCCTGCCCTGGTATCGTTCGCCTGTCGGTCGCGTGCTGCCGGCGTGCCGGTGCGCCTGCCCGCGCGGGGCAGCAGGCAGTAGGAAGGCGGCACGCGAGACGACAGCGGGAGAGAGCCAGATGGCGAGCTCGACGCCGGCGCGCACCGTGCGCAAGGCTGTGATCCCGGTGGCCGGCCCGGGCACGCGCCTGCTCCCGGCAACCAAGTCCCAGCCCAAGGAGATGCTCCCCGTCGGCCGCAAGCCGACGGTGCAATACGTCGTCGAGGAGATGGCGCAGGCCGGCATCTCTCAGGTGCTCTTCGTGACCGGCCGCAAGAAGACCTCCATCGAGGATCACTTCGACCGCGACCCCGAGCTCGAGCGGCGCCTCGCCGACACCGGCGACGAGCTGGCCAGCGAGCTTGATACGACCAGCGGGCTCAAGTTCTTCTATACGCGCCAGAGTGTCCAGGCCGGCAACGCTGATGCGGTGCGCCAGGCCGAGCAGTTCGTCGGCGACGAGCCGTTCGTCGTGGCGTTTGGCGATACGATCATCCGCAGCGAGGGCCGGCAGACGCTGCTCCAGCGCCTGATCCAGGCTCATCTCCAGAGTAACGCCGCGTGCACGCTCTCGGTGGAGGAGGTCTCGCCAGAGGACGTGTATCGCTATGGCGTGGTGCGCCCAGCCCCAGGGGCCGACACGGCCGCCGGGCCGTTCCCCATCGCCGATGCCGTCGAGAAGCCCGACCAGGCCAGTGCTCCGAGCAACCTGGTCATCGCCCCGCGCTACGTCTTCAATCGCGCCATCTTCGACGCCATCGCCGCTACCCTGCCTGGGCGCGGTGGCGAGCTCTGGCTCACCGACTCGATCCGTATCCTGATCCGCCAGGGGCTGCCGGTGCAGGCGCTGCGCCTTCTGCCGCAGGAGCGCCGTTACGATATCGGTACCTTCGAGACCTACTTCAAGGCCTTCATCGACTTCGCCGTTGCCGACGAGAAGTATGGCTACATGATCCGTCAGTACCTGGTATGGAAGGCGGACCACATCTAGCCGGGCGCCCGCCGGGGCTCCGGCCGGTGCCGCACGCTTCGCGGCGCCCCACCGGCAAGGGCGTGCCCGACCGGCAAGCCTATCGACGATCGACGCACCTGATCTGACCTGAGGGAGCAGTGCATGGAGCGCAGCGAGCGCCAGGGCAATGTGCGACCGCGCAGCGAGCCGGCAAGCGGCCGGTCCAACGGGCGGGCGAGCGTGGGCGGTAAGGCCGTCGCCGACGAGAGTGGCCCGCGGGCGCAGGCCTGGCTCGCTTCGGCGCCGGGACGCTGCGGGATCATCGGCAATCCCACCGATATGTACGGCGGGAGTGTCATCTCCTGCTCCACCCGCGAGCGCGCCTACGTCACCGTCGAGCCGGCGGATGAGCTGATCCTGGAGGCCGACCAGGGGCCGGTGGTAATCCGCCAGCGCGCCGATCTGCAGCTCAAAGGGGATCACGTCGATATCCTGCGCGCGGTCATTGCCCACCAGCGGTACTTTCGTCTGAAGGCACGCATCCGCTGCTGGAGCGAGATCCCATTCGCCGCCGGCCTCTCTGGCTCGACCGCGCTGCTGGTGGCGGCGCTGCGCGCCATGATGGCCTTCTATGGCCAGCAGCTTCCGCCTCACCACTTCGCCGAGTGCGCCCGCTCGATCGAGCTCAATTACCTGGGCGTGGTCTGCGGCTACCAGGATCACTACATGGCCACCTTTGGCGGGCTGAACTACATGGACTTCCGCGATAAGGAGTTCTATCGCGAGGTCGGCAGCGAGCCCTACGCCACCATCGAGCCGCTGGTGCCGCACGTGCAGCACCTGCCGGTGCTGCCGTTCATCCTGGCCAACACCGGCGTGCAGCATCACTCGGGCGCAGTGCACAAGCCCATCCGCGAGCGCTGGCTGGAAGGCGACCGCGAGGTGGTGGATGGCTACGTGCGCATCGGCAAGCTGGCGCGCGAGGGTAAGAAGGCGCTGCTCAGCGCCGACTGGAAGCTGCTGGGCGAGCTGATGAACGAAAACCATGATATCCAGCGCCGGCTAGGTGGCTCGGGCCCCGAGAATGAGCGCCTGATCGAGGCAGCGCTCCGCGCTGGCGCCTATGGCGCGAAGCTGGCCGGCGCCGGGCAGGGCGGAACGATCATCGCCGTACATCCCGAGCCGCAGTCGCTCGAGCGTGCCCTGCAGGCGGCGGGCGCGCGCCGCCTGCTCTACCCGCTGCCGAGTGAAGGCGTGCGGCTCGAGGCGCTGGCCGCGCCGGCGCCATCACCGATCGCCGCCATGGCCGAGCGCGCCGCCGCGCTGCGCGCGCCCGCCGGATAGCGAGCAGGGGCCGGAGCGGCACGGCGATGGGCGAGGCCTGGCATCACTTTCGCAGCGCGCTGGGCGACTTCTCTAGCGACCTGCCGCGCATGGTGGGCCTCAACTTTCTCTGGTGCCTGACCGTCCTGCCGTTCGTCTATGTGGTGCTGATCTTTGCCGGCGCCATCGTTCGCTCCGGCTCGCCGACGGCCGTCCATCCGATCAACCTCATCACCTTGGTCGTGCTGGCCATCCTGGCCCTGGCGCTGGCCGGCCCCAGTACCGCCGCCGTCTATCAGGTGACGAACGACCTGGCTCACGGCGACCTGCTCGAGCTTCGCCGCTACTGGCCCGCCTTCCGGCACCATTTCCGGCAAGGCTGGCTGCTGGCCCTGCTTGATGCCGGCGCGGCCACGCTCATTCTGCTCAACATCTGGTTCTACTGGACCTTCGGCCGGTCGGGCCTCTGGCTGCTGGCCATCGTGTTCGCCTACGTCGGCGTCCTCTGGTTCCTCGTCCAGAGCTATCTCTTTGCGCTGCTGGTGGAGCTCAAGCAGCCGCTCCGGCTGGTGGTGCGCAACGCCCTCTTTCTCACCATCGATAGCATGGGACTTACGCTGGGACTGGCCTTCGTCAATCTGCTCGTCATCCTGGTGAACGTGCTCATCCCGCCGCTCACGTTTCTGTGGCCGATCTCGGTGGCGTCGCTCGCCCACAACCAGGCCATCATCGCCGCGATCGAGCGCTACCGCAAAGCTGGCCGCCTGATCCGCAGCCAGCCGCCCGATTCACCCGATCCTTCCTAAACCAGCGCGATGGTGGATCCCGCAGTGTCGGCACCGCTCGCCAATGCGATTCCCATCGTGGCTTCGGTTTAGAGCGCCGGGCAATCCTGCCGGCCCCGGACGAACGAGAGCCGCCGCTTCGTCCTTCGTCTCTGGCAGAATGGCGCTGATCGTGAGCACTCTCTCGCCCGGAGCTGGCGGGCGGCGGCGCCTGCCGGCCGTGGTGGCGCTCGGCCTGGCCGTGCTGGCCCTGGCCGCCGGGGGCGTGCGCCTTATCGGCTGGTGGCGCGAGGCCGCAGCCGTGCCGGATCACGCCGCGCCGTTCAGCGCGACCTTCGCGATGCGCTTCGCCGGCGCGACGACGCTGGCGCAGCGCGTCCGGCCACGCCTCGATGGCTTCACCGCCGCCGACCTGCTGGTGGTGGCCGAGGCGCCGGGGCTGCCGGGCAGCGTGGAGCTGCGCGTCGAGGAATGGCCATCCCGCCGCCTGGTGCGCACCAGCCGCCTGCCGGCGGCGAGCGTGCCGGCACCCGCCAGCCCCTGGGATGCGCGCCCGGGCCAGCCGGGAGAACGCTGGCTCTCGTTTGGCTTCGAGCCGATCGGTGGCTCGGCGGGGCGCGACTATCTGCTGGTGCTGAGCTATCCGGATGGGCGCGATGCGGCCGGCGCGCGCCTCATCGCCCTCGCCCACTTTCCGAGCCTGTACGCGCCGGGCGAGCTGCTGGTCAATGGGGCGCCGCAAGACGGTAACCTTCTGTTCCGTCTGGCCGCGCGCGGCACGCACGGCGCGGCGCTCGGCCTCGCGGCCGGCAACCTCGCGCGCGCGCAGGCGATCGTGGCGGGGACGCTGGTGGCCCCCGGTGTCCTCGCCGCCGCGAGCGCCGTGCTGGCGGTCGGGCTCGCAGTCGCGATCGTGCGGGCGTGGCCGGAGCCAGCAGGCGAGCCAGCAGGCGAGCCAGGAGGGAGCAAGAGGTGAAGCACTACGCAGTAGCAGTCATTCCCGGCGATGGCATCGGCGTCGACGTCATCCGGGAGGGCGTCTGTGCGCTCGATGCCGTGGCCGAGGCGCTCGGGTCATTCCGGCTCGACTACGAATGGTTCGACTGGTCGACGGCGCGGTATCTCGAGCAGGGCCGCTACATGCCCGAGGACTGGCAGAAGATCCTGCAGCCGTTCCAGGCCATCTATTTCGGCGCCGTGGGGTGGCCCAGCGTGCCTGACCATGTCAGCCTGTGGGGATTGCTGCTGCCGATCCGCAAGGCGTTCGACCAGTACGCCAATGTCCGGCCCGTCCGGCTGCTGCCCGGCCTCAAGGGGCGCCTGGTGGGGAAAGGGCCCGAGGACATCGACTTCGTCTGCGTGCGCGAGAACACCGAAGGCGAGTATTCGGGAGTTGGCGGCCGGGTGCACCGCGGCACGCCGCACGAGGTGGCACTGCAGGAGATCGTCTTCACGCGCCACGGCACCGAGCGAATCATCCGCTTCGCCTTCGAGCTGGCGGTAGAGCAAGGGCGCCGGAGCGTGCAGAGCGTGACCAAGTCGAATGCGATGCAGTTCTCGGCCGTCTTCTGGGACGAGGTGTTCGACCAGGTTGCCGCCGAGTATCCGCAGCTCAGTACACAGCGCTACCTGGTGGACGCGATGGCGGCGCGCTTCGTGACCCATCCCGAGACACTCGACGTCGTGGTGGCCAGCAATCTCTTTGCCGATATCCTCACCGATCTGGGCGGTGCGATCCAGGGCAGCATGGGCATGCCTCCAAGCGCCAACATCAACCCCACGCGCGAGCATCCAAGCCTCTTCGAGCCGGTGCACGGGTCGGCGCCCGACATCGCCGGGAAGGGGATCGCCAACCCGCTGGCGACAATCTGGGCGGGGCAGATGCTGCTCGATTTCCTGGGTGAGAAGGAGGCAGCCCGGCTGCTGATGCGCGCGATCGAGGCAGTGACGAGCGAAGGCCGCGTGCTGACGCCGGATCTGGGTGGGGCGGCGACGACGGCGGAGACTGGCGAGGCCGTCTGCCGGCAGGTGCAGCGGCTGGCCCAATAGCCCATGAGCCAGCTGTCTACCGCGGGCGGTACCCGGCCCGAGCCATCGCTGCCATCGCCACCGGATGCAGGCTCATCAGCCGGCGGCCGGCCGCGCGAGTGGGATGCGGCGACGTACGACCGCGTCGCCAGCCCGCACGTGCGATGGGGAAGCGAGGTGCTCTCGCGCCTGGCACTCGCTGGGGACGAGTGCGTGCTGGACGCCGGCTGCGGCTCCGGGCGCGTGACCGAGCAGCTGCTCCGTCGGCTGCCGCGCGGGCAGGTGCTTGCACTCGACGCTTCGGCTGCCATGCTGGCCGAAGCGCGGCGGCGGCTGAGCGGCTACGGCAGCCGCGTGCACTTCATCCAGGCCGACCTCACGCAGCCGTTGCCGCTCCAGAGACTGCTCGACGCCGTCTTCTCCACAGCGACCTTTCATTGGATCGCCGATCATGGCGCGCTCTTTCGCCATCTGGCGGCGGCCATGCGTCCCGGCGCGCAGCTGGTGTTCCAGTGCGGCGGCGCCGGGAACATTGCTTCGGTGCAGGCGGCCCTGCACCGGGTGGGCGATGGCTGGCCCGGACCGTGGCGCTTCGCCACGCCGGAGGAGACACGCGCCGCGCTCGCCGCCGCCGGCTTCACCACCATCGAGGCGTGGCTGAGCGAGGAGCCGGTAGCCATCGCGCCCGGCGAGCCGCTGGAGACGTTCTTGCGCACCGTCATCCTGGGTGCGCACCTCGACCGGCTGCCGGCGAGCGAGCACGCTGCTTTCGTGAAGGCCGTGGCCGCGCTGCTGCCTCGCCCGGAGATCGACTATGTGCGCCTGAACGTCGTCGCGCGTCGGGCCGGCTGAGCGGACCTTGCCCCTCTCCGACACGGGGTGCGGCAACGAGGGCGCACCGTCTGCCCCCTCTTCCACAAGGGGCGAGGGGGCCTTGCGGCCACCGACGGTGCACCCCTGCAGGTCGAGGCTGGCTGGCAGCGCGTCGGCGGCTTGGTTACAGTTGTACCCTTGGCAGCAGGTTGCCGGTCCGCAGACCGGTCGCTACCGTTGCTCGTGGGAGCGCGTTCTGGTAGGAAGATCAAGACGTGCCAGAGCACCCAGTCGCTCTCCATTGTGGCGCTGCCCGGGGAGGGCTGGCCGCGGGTGCGGCGGCACGGCGCAGCCAGGGGAGACGACAGTGAGCGCAGAGGAGCCAGATTCCAGTCGCGATGATGCGGCGCCCCTCGACCCGGGGCTACTCGAGATTCTGTGCTGCCCGGACTGCAAGGCGCCGGTGCTGCAGGATAGGGCGTGGCTCGTCTGCCAGAATCCAGCGTGCGCCAAGCGCTACCCCATCCGCGACGGCATCCCGGTGATGCTGGTCGAGGAGGCGGTGGACCCAAAGAAGACAGGCTCGTGAACCCGTGAACACCGTTGATCAGGCCATCAAGCTCGTGCGCCACTGGCGCCGGCATCGCGCCGTGCTCCATCCGCGCACCCTGCGCTTCCTCTACCACTGGATGCGAGGGAGCACCGTCCTGCCGTACCCGCCGCTCAAGCTGCATCTGGAGCCAACGAGCGTCTGCAACCTGCGCTGCCCGATGTGCCCGCAGGCGATCGACGCCGTGAAGGGAGACACCGGCTACATCGATCTGGAGCTGTACCGGAAGATCATCGACGAGGCCAAGGACTTCATTCTGGAGGTTAACCTCTTCTTCCGCGGCGAGCCGCTCCTGCACCGCCACCTGCCGGAGCTGCTGCGCTACGGCAGCGCGCGCGGCGTGCGGCTGCACGTCAATACCAACGCTACTATTCTGCGCGAGGCGCAGGCGCGCATGCTGATCGAGCACGGCGCGGCGAAGGTCACCATCTCGTTCGATGGCCCCGACAAGGCCACCTATGAGCTGATGCGCAAGGGCGCGCGCTACGAGATAACGCTCGAGAACGTGCGCCGATTCCTGGGGCTGGTGCAGGAGTATCGCGCCAACGGCTGGAGGACGCCGTATACCGTGATGCAGGTGATCCTGCCCTACGATCCGCAGTCACCCGGGCCGCGCGTGCCGCCGCACATGAAGGAGCTCTTCGCCGGCCTGCCGGTCGACGAATGGGATCCCATCTGGCCCCATGGCTGGGCCGGCGTGATGCAGGAGAACGGCGTCGTCCAGGCGCAGCCCTATGGCGACCAATATCATCCGTGCAACTGGCTCTGGAAGAGCCTGGCGATCTACTGGGATGGGCGCGTCGCCTCGTGCTGCGCCGACTTCTCCGGCGACCAGATCATTGGCGACGTGCGGACGCAGACGCTGCGCGAGGTCTGGAATGGCCCAAAGATGGTGGCGCTGCGCCGGCTCCAGGTGGAGGGGCGCTACAAGGAGGCCAAGCTCTGCTCCGGCTGCGATGCACTCTGGCAGAAGGAGAGCACCGCCTGGCACCTCTTCAGCGCCGCTGAGCGGCGCGTGCGCCCCAAAGCCCTGCCCACCGGCCGGCTCGTAGGCGGCGCGCCGAGACAGGAGGAGCGCGTGCTCTCGCCGCTCGCAGCCGAGGTGGGGCCGCAGACGATCGCCGCGCTCGCGGCGGCGGCGAATGGCTACGACGCGCGTGTTGCCGGGCCAGCCGGCAGTGCCAATGGCTCTGGCGCATGGGCCGCCGGGCCAGCCGGCAGTGCCAATGGCTCTGGCGCATGGGCCGCCGGGCCAGCCGGCAGTGCCAATGGCTCCGGCGTGAACGGTGCAGCCAGCCGCCCCCGACCGGCGGCCGACTGAGCCCACGAGGCGCTGTGGCTCGGATCCTGATCGTCTCCAACCTCTTTCCGCCGGATATTGGCGGCCCGGCAACGTATGTGCCCAGGATCGCCGCCGAGCTACGCGCCCGCGGCCACGCCATCAGCGTCATCGGCGGTGCACCGCCCGGCTTTGTTGCCTCACCCGCCGAGCGCTGGCCCTATCCGGTCTATCGCCTCTCGCGTGGGCTGCCGCTCCCTCGCCGGCTGGCCGCCACGGCCTGGGCGCTGCTGCGCGCCGGGCGTGATGCCGATGTGCTCTACGTGCAGGGGCTAGCCGGGCCGGAGATGGCCGCTGTGCTGTGGGGATTCCTGCTGCGCAAGCCGGTAGCCCTGAAGATCGTGGGCGACAATGCGTGGGAGTACGCGATCCGCAAGGGACTGACCACTGATGGCATCGATGCCTTCCAGACGCGCGCCTACCCGCTCAAGCTGCGCCTGATCCGGTGGCTGGTGCATGCGTACGCGCGCCTGGCGACGCGCCTGATTGTGCCCAGCGAGTATCTCGCGGGCATCGTCGCCGGCTGGGATGTGGCTCCCGAGCGCGTGTGCGTCATTCGCAACGCGCTGACCGCGCCGGTGGCGAGCCGGGAGGAGCGTGCGCGCGCGCGCGACGAGGTGCGGCGCGCGCTTGGCGTGCACGGCCCGCTGATCGTGACCTCGGCCCGGCTCTACCCCTGGAAGAACCTGGACGCCCTGATCCGGCTGGTGCCGCGCTTCCCGGCCGATGCCATCCTCCTGATCGTCGGTGGCGGGCCGGACCACGCCCCCCTCGAACGGCTGGCGCGCGAGCTGGGCGTGGACTCGCGCGTGCACATCACCGGCAGCGTGTCGCATGACGACGTGCAGCGCTATCTGCGCGCTGCCGACGTCTTCGTGCTGAGCACGCGCTATGAAGGTCTCTCGCACGTCCTGCTGGAGGCCATGGCCGCCGGCACACCGGCGGTGGCCTCGGCGGTGGGCGGGAATCCCGAGGTGATCGCGCCCGAGGTGAACGGCCTGCTCGTTCCGCCCGACGACGGCGAGGCGCTCGTCGGCGCGGTCCAGCGCCTGCTGGCCGATGCAGCGCTGGCCGAGCGGCTGCGGACGCGTGCGCAGCAGGATGTGCTGGCCTATCGCTGGGATGACCTGGTGGAACGGACGGCGGCCGTGCTCGAGGAGCTGGCGGGCTGCTCAGGCGGCCACCGGTAGCGCCCGGAGGCTTCGGGATGGCCAGGCGCCTCGTCTTCATCACACAGGCGTATACCCCCGCGGAGACGATCCTGGGGGTGACCCACGACTGGGTGCGTGCGCTGGCGGCCCGCTGCGCCGGCGTGGACGTGCTTGCGCTGCAGGGCTCCCAGGAAGGTGCGCCCGCCAATGTGCGTGTCTACTCGCTGGGCAAGGAGCGTGGATTCGGGCGAGGCGCCCAGGCTGCCTCCTTCTACCGCGCGCTGGCGTGCGTGCTGCCCAAAGCCGGTGCCGTCCTGGCCCACATGGTGCCGCGCTACGCGCTGCTGGCGCTGCCGCCGGCGGCCGTGGCGCGCCGGCCGGTGGCGCTCTGGTACGCGCAGGGCGGGATCACACGCGAGCTGCATCTGGCGGCGCGCCTGGTGCGCTACATCCTGACGCCTACGCGAGAGAGCTTCCCCCTGCACGGCGCGACCATTGATGGGCGTGTGGTGGTGACCGGCCACGGCATCGATACGCAGCGCTACGCGCCAGACGGCACGCCGCCGGCCGAGCCGAAGCGGTTCCTGGCCGCCGGCCGCCTTTCGCCTTCGAAGCGCTACGAGCCGCTCATCGATGCGTTCGCCGCGCTCGAGCCCGGGAGCTGCCGGCTGCGCATCGTCGGCGGCCCGCTGTACGAGACCGATCGGGCCTATGAGCGCCGCCTGCGCGCCCAGATCGTGCAGCTTGGACTGGAGGGGCTGGTGGAGCTCGCTGGTGCGGTGCCCTACGCGCAGATGCCGGCGGAATACCGCGCCGCGTGGGCGCTGGCACACACCAGCGCCACTGGCAGCCTCGATAAGGTGGTGCTGGAGGCGATGGCGTGCGGCACGCCGGTGCTCTCGACAGCGACGCCGTCGCGCACCATCTTTGGTGCGTTGGCCGAGCGATTATGGTGCCCGTCTGATCCACCGGATGCCCTCGCCCGGCGGCTGTGCCAGGCGCTGCGCTGGCCAGCGCGCGAGCGTGCCGCGCTGGCCAGCGCAGCGCGTGCGATCGTAGTGCGCGACCACAGTCTCGACCGCTGGGCCGACCGGGTGGTGCGGCTGCTTGGCGTAGACTCTTGACCGGTCTGACCATGAGCCTCTCTCGCGCCAGAGGCCCACGCGTGCTGTACGTGTTCACGGCGCGCAAGCGCGGCCTGCTGGAGCGCGCCGCGCGGGGCGAGATGCCGGATACGCTCCTCTTCGGCTTCAACCACCTCGCGGCGCACAGCATCGAGGCTCACTTCTACGAGCCAGAATACGGCCGTGCGGGGCGCGCGCTGGCACGCCAGCTAGGGCGCTTCGGGCCCGACCTGCTGCAGCTGCGCACGCTGCCACACTTCCGCCAGGTGGACGTCGTCTTTCTCACTGGCGCGTGGCCGTTGCTCCTGGCCGCGCAGGCGATTCCAGCGCCTCGCCGGCCAAAGCTGGTGTGGCTCAACCTGAGCCTGACCAACCTGCTCCGCGCCGGTGGTCCCCTCCGGCCGCTGATCCGGCTGGCGATCCGGCAGGCCGATCGGATCGTGTGCGTGGCGCGGTTTCAGCAGGACTTTCTCCGCCACACGCTTGGCCTCGACGAGCACCGCCTGCCGCTCGTGCGCTCCGGGACCGACGATCGCTTCTTCTGCCCGCCTCCTGGCCCGCACACCGGCGCGGCTCCGGCCGCCGCACCCTATGTGCTGGCCGCCGGCCGCGATGCGGCCCGCGACTACCGCACGCTGGTCGAGGCAACGCGCGGCGCACCCTATGCCACCCGTATCGTGTGCAGCCCGGCGAGCGTGGCCGGGCTGTCGCTCCCGACCGGCGTCACGGTACGCTACGACATCCCGCCGGCGGCCCTGCGCGATGAATACCACGGCGCAGCCGCCGTCGCCGTGCCGACGCTGGGCGACAGCGCCGCGCGCGGATCGGACTGCTCCGGCACCCTCGTGCTGCTCGACGCGCTGGCGATGGGCAGGCCGAGCGTGATCACGAGCCGCGCGTCGGTCAGCGATTACATCGTGCCCGGCGAGCACGCGCTCTGCGTGCCTCCTGAGGATCCGGCCGCGCTGCGGGCCGCGCTTGACTGGCTGGTGGGCGATCCAGAGTACGCGCAGCGGCTCGCGGCCGCCGGCCGCGAGCACGTGCGCGGCGCGCTGACCACGCGCCACTTTGCGGCGCGGCTGGCCGAGGTCTTCCACGAGGTGTGTAGCACGAGCGCGCCGCGCTGCGCCGCAAGTACGGTGCCAGCATGAGCGTAGGCGCGCTCGGCCTTGAGGGTGCCACATGCCTGACGCATCTCACGGCCTGAACGGGTGGGGCAGGGTACCGGCATGAGCGTCACAGTGCTCAGCATCAGCCTGGATCGCCAGATTGCCGCCGGCGGCGCGTTTGGCGATACGGTGGCACGCCAGCAGCACTACGCCGCCGGGCTGCGCGCGCTGCACGTGGTGGTCAAGACGGGGCCTGAGCTGCCGCGCCGGCCGGTGAGGCTGGCGCCCAACGCCTGGGCCTACCCCACCGGCTCGCGCAGCCGGTACTGCTTCCCTTTCGATGCATATCACCTCGCCGTCGGCCTCTGCCGGCGCGAGGCGGTCGACGTCGTCTCGGCGCAGGATCCCTTCGCCACCGGGCTGGTGGCGTACCTGGTGGCGCGGCGCTTTGGGGTGCCCCTGAACGTGCAGGTGCACTTCGATGTGCTGGACAATCCCTACTGGCTGCGCGAGCGCCTGGAGCACCGCGTGCTCAATGCGCTGGGCAGGTGGCTGGTGCGCCGCGCCGATACGGTGCGCGTGGGCACCACGCGTGAGCGCGACAAGCTGCTGGGATGGGGCCTGCCGCCAGAGCGTATCTATGTGGCCCCGGTGCCGGTGGCGGTGCGGCACTTCGCCGCCGCCGAGCCTGATCCACTGCTGAGCGAGCTACGGCCGCCGGGAGGCGCGATCGTGCTCGCGCCGCATCGCCTGGTTCCGCAGAAGGACCTGGCCACTCTGCTGCGCGCGGCGGCGGCCGTGGTGCGCGCGCGGCCGGAGACGCGCTTCGTGCTCGCGGGCGATGGGCCGCAGCGGCCATGGCTGGAGCGCCTGGCGCATGACCTGGGTCTTGGGAGCGCCGTGGCCTTCATCGGGGCAGTCGACCATGGGCGCATGCCGGGACTCATGGCCGCCGCCGACGTGGTGGCGATCTCCTCGGTGTACGAGGGGACGAGCCTCGTTGCCGTCGAGGCGCTGGCTTCCGGCACGCCGGTGGTGACGACCGACGTGGCCGGCGCGCCGGATACGGTGCAGGATGGCATCTCCGGGCGAGTGGTGCCGGTGGGCGATGCCGGCGCGCTCGCCGCGGCGCTGCTCGACCTGCTGGCCGATCCAGCGCGCGCGCGGACGATGGGGGAGGCCGGCCGGCGCCACGTGCTCGAGCGCTTCGATCATCAGCGCGCGGTGCAGGGCGTGCTGGCTATGTGGCGCGAGACGGCGGACGGACGACGGACGACGGACGGCGGACGGAGGACGGAGGACGGAGGACGAAGGCGGGAGAGTGGAGGGCGGAGGGCGGACGAAGGATGGAAAGGGCGAGAGCTCGTCTACCTGGCCAATGCGCGTATCCCGAGCGAGAAAGCGCATGTCTATCAGATCATGCAGATGGTCGATGCACTCGGACGGCAGGGAATAGAGGTGGAGCTGGTCTATCCGGCACGTGCGAACCTGGCTAGGCTCGCCGGCCACGATCCGGTGGCGCACTACGGGCTGCGCACGCGGCCCCGCCTATCGCGGGTGCCGGTGATCGACCTGGTGCGCCTGGTGACGATCGACCGGCCGGCGCTCAACCGGCCGCCGTGGCCACGGCTGGCCTACACGCTCGAGTCGGCTACCTTCGCGCTCGCCGCGGCGGCGCGGGCGCGCCGTGCCTCCGGTGTGATCTACAGCCGCGACTGGCCGGTGCTGGCCGCGGCCGCGCTGCTGCGGCCCCGCGCGCCCCTCTTCTGGGAGGCGCACGACCTGCCGCAGCATCCTGGCGCCAGGCAGGCACTGCGCCGGCTGCTGCCTCGCCTGGCCGGCATCATCGCCATCTCCCACGGGCTGGCCGCGGAGCTGGAGCAGCGCGGCGCCGCGCCGGAGCGGTTGCTGGTTGCTCCCGATGCAGTCGACCTGGAGCGGTTCGCGGCCCTGCCGACCAAAGCCGAGGCACGCCGCCGGCTCGGCCTGCCACCCGACGAGGCGATCGTGGTCTACGCCGGCCATCTCTATCCCTGGAAGGGCGCGCACACGCTGGCGCTGGCGTCGCGCCGGCTGCCGCCGGCGGCGGCCGTCTACATCGTGGGCGGCACGCCGGCCGACCTGCAAGCGTTTCGACGCTTCGTCGCGCGCGAGCGGCTCGACCGCGTGCGCGTGGCCGGCTACGTTCCCCCGGCTACGGTACCGCTCTGGCTGGCCGCCGCCGATGTGCTGGCCCTGCCGAACTCCGGGCGCGAGATCATCTCGGCGCGCTATACCTCGCCGCTAAAGCTCTTCGAATACATGGCCGCCGGCCGGCCAATCGTCGCCTCCGACCTGCCGTCGATCCGCGAGCTCCTGCGCCACGGCGAGAACGCGTATCTGGTACCGGCCGACGATCCGCAGGCGCTCGCCGGTGGCCTGCAGGCCGTCTTGAGCGACCCCCAGCTAGGCGAGCGCCTGGCGGCGGCCGCGCGGCGCGCGGTGGAGGGGCATACCTGGGATGCGCGCGCTGAGGCGATCGTGGCCTTCATCCACGGCCGGCTCGCTCCCGGCCAGGGCCGCCGCGAGCTGGCCGTTCGCGCGTCCGCGCCGCTTTCGGAGAATGGCTCCGAGGGGCAGTGCTAGAATCTGGCGCCTGGGTGCCGCGCCGGAGTGGCGGAACTGGCAGACGCATGCGACTCAAAATCGCACGCCCGTGAGGGCTTGAGGGTTCGAGTCCCTCCTCCGGCACCCGCAGCTACCGCCCGTCGGCGTCCAGCGCAGCGGCCTGGACGAAGCGACGTTCGTCCTTCGTCCTTGGTCTTTCGTCTTCCCCCTAGCTCGACCGCGGCGTGGGGAGCGGGCCGGGCGCCCCGCCGCCGGGGCGGCGCGCATCGCTCTGGATCATCACCACTGGATCGGCCCAGCCGGCCCAGTCGAAGTCGGGCGTCTGGGCCGGATCGGTGCGGAGCGTGAGCGTGGCCCGCTTCCCACCAAACGCCGAGAGGTCGATCCACCGGTCGAGCCAGGCGCGATCCTCGCCGCGCGCCCGCGGATTGACGTGCTCCTCGAAGACACGCTGTGGCGCGGCTCCTTCCACCGTGACGTCGAGCGCGAAGATCACGCCGTCGGCGCCATCGGCCGTCCACGTGCGCGGATCGAGCCCCAGCCCGGCCTGAAAGGCTGCACGCGGCGGCAGCGTCAGGGTGACCGAGACGCTCGACGGCGGATGCATGTAAAGCCACCGCCGCTCGCGCCCGCCGATGGCCAGGCGCTGCACGTTCACGAACGGGCCCAGCGCTGGCCCGCTGGGGCTGCTGATCGCGACCAGGCTACTCCCCTGCGCGGCGAGCGCGGCCACGTCGGCCACCAGCCGGTTATCGGCCGGCCGCGGCTGCACCGGCGCGCCGAGCGCCGGCCGGATGGCATCGTGGGCCCACGCCACGGCCACGAAGGCCACGAAGGCCACGAGGGCCGCCATCAGCGCCGGACCGGCCGCCGGAGCAGCGACCACGCCGAGCCGCCCTGCGACCGGTGAGCGGCTTGACCTTCCTCGCTGTGCCAGCAGCGAGCGGCCTGGCCTTCCTCCGGCCCTCGCCGCCGCGCCGATGAGCCACCAGCCCATCCAGGCCAGGGCCAGCAGCGAGATGAGGCCGGCGGCGCTGCGCAGGCGCGTGGGGCCGAAGGCAATCTGCACCTCGTGCCTGCCGGCCGGCACGGCGACAGTGAGGAAGCCCGGCGAGACGCCCAGCGCCTCGTCGCGGGGGGCCAGCCGCGGCTGCACTGCTCGGCCATCGAGATAGGCGTGCCAGCCGGGAAAGGCAATGGTGCGGAACGCCAGCGTGCCGGGGGTCTGAGCCTCTACCTGTACATTGGTCCACGTAGGGCCGCTGGCCAGCGCCGTGACCTCTAGCTGGCCATCAAGGACCCACGTGCGCCCGGCCAGCCAGCCAAACTCGGGGTAGAGGCGCTCATAGACGCCGTTGCCGCGGCGCTGGCCGGGGCCAAAGGCTTCCAGGTTCGCGGCGCGCGGCACGAACTCGCCGCCGGTGGTCGTGCCGGCCCCGAAGAGCGTGTTCTCGGTGCCCACCAGCTGCGGCCCGCCCACGCGCCGCTCGACGTGCGGATCGATCCAGAGCGGGCGCGCGGTGGTGGTGTTGAGGGCCAGCAGGATGGCGAGCCCGAGCGGGACGAAGGAGGCGCCACGTAGCACCAGAGCGGTGAGCCACCGGCCGCGGCCGGCAGCCGCCATTGGTGAGCCTGCTCCTGGGGAGCGGAGGGGCGCTGGGGTATCCACCGGAGTGGCGGGTTCATCGCATCGTGCTCCCGGCGAGAGCAGCGCCGCTGCGCCAGCGGCGGCCAGCGCCAGGGCCAGGGCCAGCGGGCCGTAGAGCCGCCAGGAGAATTGGAGGAAGCGCATCAGCGGCACGTGCTCCCATGCCCAGCCCGACCAGGTGGTGGTGGCGAGCCAGAGCACGAGCGTGCCACCAAAGAAGAAGGCCGTCTCCCCCGCCGCCGGCCGGCGGCGCAGCAGGCCATGGGCGAGTGCCAGGCCGGCGGCCACGAAGAGCGCGCCCTGTCCCAGGCTCGGCTTTGGCGGATAGTTCAGGTCATATGGATAGGAGAGGTGCAGGTCGAGCGGGCCGCGGATGGTCTGCGGGTTGCCGGCGCGCTGCGTCTGCTCGGTGGCGCCAAGCGGATCGATGAGCCAGGAGCGGGGCGACTTGTGCCCGCTCTGGAGCGCGACCTCGATCTGCACATAGCGCTGCTCCGCCAGCGCCGGCAGCCAGAAGAAGGCCGTCAGCGCCAGTGCCAGGCCAAGCCCGCCCGCCACCGCCGCGCCGCCAGGCCACCATGCTCGGGGCGCTCCCGGCCGGGCCGCCCGCAGCGCGGCGAAGCAGCCGGTCAGGAGCGCGGCCGGCAGGGCGACGAGCGCAGTGAGGTTATGGGTGAGGAGGATGGCGGCCATCGCCGCGGCCAGTGCCAGCAGGCGCCCTTGCGACGGCTGCCGGCCGGCCTGCCAGGCGGCGAGCAGCACCCACGGCAGCAGCGCCAGCCCCAGCGTCTCTGCCAGGTCGGCACGGATGATCAGGTTGGTGATGAAGGGGTAGGGCGCATAGACGTAGGCCAGGGCAGCCACCAGGCCGGGCAGCCGGCCACCGAAGATGGCCCGCGCCAGGCAGTACGCGCCGGCGGCGCCGGCGCAGGCGGCCGCCGCGCCCAGTACCTGGATAGTGGTGTAGATATCGAGGCCGAGCGCGCGCGGCACCAGCGCCAGGTAGTAGGTGCCGGGCGCGTAGTAGTTGAAGAGCGGATAGCCATAGCCGACAAAGAGGTCCGGCACCCAGCGCGGGAGCCATTCGCCGGCCTTCACCGCGCGCTCGAAGACATAGACGCGCAGCAGATGGTACTCGCCGTCGTCGGCCTTCCAGAGATCGAAGTCTGGCCGCACAAACGGCTGCCAGGCGACGAACGAGAGCAGAGCCGCAAGCAGGGGACCGAGCAGTGTGGCGAGCATGAGGGATGCGCGGTGTTGCCGGATCAGGGGAGATACCTGCGTGGTGGGTGCCGTTGACTCTTCGAGGGGATGGCTGTTAGTATATGCCCCGTCGGCCGGTGAGCGTGGATACGCTCTATGGCCGGTACGAGCGTGACCGACAATTGCATAACGGCGCAAATGCGTTGACGGGGAGTAGTAGGCCTGCTTGCGCTCCTCCAGAGAGCCGGCGATAGATCACGACGATGATCTCGGTGCGAGCCGGTGGAGAGTAGCGGCCGAACTCGCCCCTGAGCTGCTGGGCCCAACGGCCCGCTGGCCGATCGCACGCTGCAGCTGCTGCCCGGCACCGGTGGCACCGGTGTGGTGCGGCAGTCGCAGTCGCTCTTCGCCAGCGTCCAAGTAGGTTCGGCCGGCCCCCGCCGTTATCGGGTTGAGTGGGCGCAGCATCGCCCGGCAGAGCCGGCGATCGGCGTCAAGTGGGGTGGTACCACGGGAGCAGACGTGAACTCTCGTCCTCATGGACGAGAGTTTTTTGTTGGCCTGTTTTGGCTCGTCTGGTCCCGACCGGTAGGCTCCCGCCTGGCCAGCTGCGCCAAATGAGGTGGTACCACGGGAGCGGGCTCTCGTCCTCATGGACGAGAGCCCGCTGCTTTTTGGAGCGGCTGGAAGAACCGCAGATCATCTGGAATTTCGCTGGTTGCAGAGAGGAACGACGATGCAAAAGCTCAACGGAGCGCAGATTCTGTGCGAATGCCTGCTCCGCGAGGGGGTGGATACGATCTTCGGCATGCCCGGCGGCGCCGTGATCCCTCTCTACAACGTTCTTCGCGACTACCCCTTCAAGCACGTGCTCTGCCGGCACGAGCAGGGTGCGGCGCATATGGCCGATGGGTATGCCCGTGCCACCGGGAAGGTCGGCGTCTGTATCGGCACCTCCGGCCCCGGCGCGACCAACATGGTGACCGGCATTGCCACGGCAATGATGGATTCGGTGCCCATGGTGGCGATTACCGGCCAGGTGCCGACCTACATGATCGGCAAGGATGCCTTCCAGGAGACCGATACCACCGGCATTACCATGCCGATCACCAAGCATAACTACCTGGTGATGGACGTCAAGGACCTGGCGCGCGTGGTGCGCGAGGCGTTCCATATCGCACGCACCGGCCGCCCGGGCCCGGTGCTCATCGACCTGCCGAAGGATGTGACCACCAACCAGACGACCTTCGAGTATCCCGCGAAGGTTGACATCCCCGGCTACCGGCCCAAGATCCAGGGACACGTGCGCCAGATCCGCCAGGCGGCGCGGCTGATCGATGAGGCGCGCAAGCCGCTGATCATCGCCGGCCACGGCATCATCCTCTCGGGCGCGTATGCCGAGCTGCGCCAGTTCGCGGAGAAGACGAACATTCCGGTGCTCACCACGCTGCTGGGTATCTCGGCCTTCCCGGCCACGCATCCGCTGTACTACGGCTGGCCCGGCATGCACGGCATGTACTACTGCAACATGGCCATCTCCCATGCCGACTGCATCGTGGCCATCGGCATGCGCATGGACGACCGCGTCACCGGCCGGCTCAATGCGTTCGCGCCGCACGCGCAGATCGTGCACATCGACATCGACCCGGCTGAGCTGGGGAAGAACGTGCGCACCGCGGTGCCGATCGTCGGCGATGCCAAGCATGTGCTGCGCCTGCTCACCGAAGAGGTGCGCGAGAACCGGCACGACGAGTGGTGGGAGACGCTGCACCAATGGCGCATCGAGCATCCGTCGCTCGCTCTCCCCAACCGGCCCGACACGATGAGTAGCCCGTGGATCGTGCGCCAGATGTACCACGCGACCGAGGGACGGGCCATCCTGGTAACCGACGTCGGCCAGGCGCAGATGTGGGCCGCGCAGCATTACTTTTTCCAGGAGCCGAACCGGCATATCACCTCCGGCGGCCTCGGGCCGATGGGCTATGCCCTGCCGGCGTCGATCGGCGTCCAGTTTGGTCGGCCGAACGACGAGGTCTGGTGCGTCACCGGCGACGGCGGCTTCCAGATGACGATGGAAGAGCTGGCCGTGATTCGCGAGGAGAACCTGCCCATCAAGATCGCGCTCTTCAATAACACCTACCTGGGCATGGTGCGCCAGTGGCAGCAGCTCTTCTTCGAGGAGCGCTACAGCGCGGTGAAGCTCTGGAACCCGGATTTCGTCAAGCTCGGCGAGGCGTATGGCATCCCCGCCCGCCGCGTGGCAGAGATCGACGACGTGGTGCCGGCGCTGCACTGGGCGCGCCGTGTGGACGGCCCGGCGCTGATCGAGTTCGTCGTCGATCCGTACGAGAATGTCTGGCCCATGGTGCCGCCGGGAGCCTCGCTCCAGGAGACGATCGAGTCCGCCGCCGACGTGGCGCCGCAGACGGCCAAGATCGCGGCGGCGGCCGGCGGGTCGTCGGGCGGGGTCTAGGCGTGGTGGCCTCGAGGCGCTTCGTCACTGTCGCAGCGGACCACGTCACGCCCGAAGGAGTCGCAGCAGGGATGTAGGCCGGCGTGGCTGAGTGGAGAAAGAACGATGCAGCATACCCTTGTCGCCTTAGTCGAAAATCAGCCGGGCGTTCTGCAGCGGGTGGCAAACCTGTTCTCGCGCCGCGGCTTCAATATCGAAAGTCTCACCGTCGGCCACACCGATACGAACAAGATCTCGCGCATGACGATCGTGGTCGATGGCGCGACGACGCAGGTCGAGCAGGTGATCAAGCAGCTCTATAAGCTGATCGACGTCCTGCGGGTGAGCGACGTCACCGAAGATCGCACCGTCGATCGCGAGCTGGCGCTGATCAAGGTCAACGCCACCAATTCGACCAGTCGCGCCGAGATCGTGCAGCTGGCCGACATCTTCCGCGGCAAGATCGTCGATGTCGCTTCCGATTCGCTCATCGTGGAGGTCACCGGGACAGAGGAGAAGATCGATAGCCTGGTCCAGCTGCTGCGGCCGTTCGGGCTGAAAGAGATGGTGCGCACCGGCATCGTCTCGATGACGCGGGGCAGTACGCCTACCGCCAAGCCCGTGCCCGAGCGGCTGGAGGCGGCCGGATAGCTTTTTCGCCCCTGCCTCTCCAGGGAAGTCTCTCACCGGGCCCTCATCAGGCCCTCATCAGGCCCTCATCGGGAACGTCCGCGCAGGGTCAGGGCTCAAGCGCTCAGTGCAGCAGGAGTGAGGTAGCACCAATGGCACGCATGTATTACGATGCCGACGCCGATCTCGGCCGGCTACGCGGGAAGAAGGTGGCCGTCCTTGGCTATGGCAGCCAGGGGCATGCCCATGCGCTCAATCTGAAAGACAGCGGTGTCGACGTCGTCGTCGGCCTCTACAAAGGCTCGCGCTCGTGGCAGAAGGCCGAGGCCGAGGGCCTGGCCGTGACGACCAACGCCGAGGCGGTCAAAGCCGCCGATTTCGTCATGTTCACCATCCCCGACCAGGTGCAGCGCGAGGTCTACCTGGCCGATGTGGCGCCCAACCTGCGCGATGGGCAGACGCTGATGTTCGCGCACGGCTTCAACATTCATTTCAATCAGATCGTGCCGCCCAGCTTCGTCGACGTGAGCATGGTGGCGCCGAAGGGGCCCGGCCATCGTGTGCGCGAGGTGTTTCTCGAAGGCTCGGGCGTGCCGGCGCTCATCGCCGTTCATCAGGATTACACCGGGCAGGCGCGGGAGCACGCGCTGGCCTACGCCAAGGGCATCGGCGCGACGCGCGCCGGCGTGCTGGAGACGACTTTTCTCGAGGAGACCGAGACCGATCTCTTCGGCGAGCAGACGGTGCTCTGTGGCGGCGTGAGCGCGCTGGTGAAGGCGGCCTTCGAGACGCTGGTGGAGGCCGGCTACCAGCCGGAGCTGGCCTACTTCGAGACGCTGCACGAGCTCAAGCTGATCGTCGATCTCTTCTACCAGGGCGGGCTCAGCTATATGCGCTACTCCGTGTCGGACACAGCGGAGTATGGCGACTACACCGCCGGCCCGCGCATCATCGACGACCACGTGCGCGCGACGCTCAAGCAGGTCCTCACCGAGATCCAGAACGGTGAGTTTGCCAAGCGCTGGATCCTGGAGAACCAGGCCGGCCGGCCGGCCTTCCTGGCCATGCGCCGGCGCGAGCAGGAGCACCCCATCGAGAAGATCGGCAAGCAGCTCCGCTCGATGATGAGCTGGCTCAATGCCAAGTAGGCAGGAAGCGCGCCTTGGCCGATGGAACGGGAGCGGTACGAGGCTGCAGATGAGCTGGCTCAATGCCAAGTAGGACGGTTGCGGGAGGATGGACATGAGACGAGTACGCATCTTCGATACGACCCTGCGCGATGGTGAGCAGGCGGCCGGCGGGGCACTCACCATCGAGGAGAAGCTGGAGATCGCGCGGCAGCTCGAGCGGCTGGGGGTCGATTGCATCG
>Ga0070741_10006378_pt1 | contig 25370 bp, 30 predicted proteins | sample Coa_R1_4_FD_66440 | JGI IMG/M metagenome (GOLD analysis project Ga0070741, IMG submission 66440) | Surface soil microbial communities from Centralia Pennsylvania, which are recovering from an underground coalmine fire - Coalmine... | ecosystem: Environmental > Terrestrial > Soil > Unclassified ... | reverse complement strand
ACGTCGCGTTACGCCTGCCGATCGATTTGCGTGAAGCGCACGCCGCCAACGCCGCGCTGATCTTTCTGGCCTTCGCGTGCGCGACCACGCTTGCGGTCCTCGATGCTTCGCCCGCGCGCGAAGCGGCGCAGGCGCTATGAGCGTTTCCGCCCGCGCCGAAACGATCGCGCAATCGCGCGTCGCGTGGTTCGCTTCGCGCCTTGCCGACTATTACGATCTGGGCAAACCGCGCATCATGTATCTGCTGCTGATTACCACGGCGGCCGCGATGCTGATGGCTGCGAAAGGCATGCCGCCGCTCGCGCTGTTCGGGTGGACGATGCTCGGGGGCGCGCTCGCGGCAATGTCCGCCGGAACGCTGAACTGCGTTTATGACGCCGGCATCGATCGGCTCATGCGCCGGACGCAGTCGCGCCCGATCCCGGCTCAGCGTATTTCGGTTGTGGCCGCGACCACGCACGCCGTCGTGATGGGCGTGCTGTCGTTCTGCATCTTTTATTTCCGCGTCATTCCGCTCGCCGCGTGGCTCTCGCTGGCTGGCAACATTTACTACGTCGTGATTTACACGATGTGGCTCAAGCGCCGCACGCCGCAAAACATCGTGATCGGCGGCGCGGCGGGCGCCATGCCCCCGCTGGTCGGCTGGGCGGCGGTGACCGGCGAGGTGAGCCTGCTCGCGGCCTACCTCTTCGCCATCATCTTCTTCTGGACGCCGCCGCACTTCTGGGCGCTGGCGCTGCTCATCAAGGCCGAGTACGAGAAGGCGCGCGTGCCCATGCTGCCCATCGTGGCGGGCGAGGACGTGACGCGCTACCAGATTCTCCTGTACACGGTGCAGCTCGTGGCAGTGACGGTGCTCGTGTACTCGTTCCACCTGGCGGGGCTGTTCTACCTCGGCTCCGCCCTCGCGCTCGGCGGCCTGTTCCTCTACTACGCCGTCCGCCTGCGCCGCGAGGCGAACCGCGCCGCGGCGCTCACCCTCTACAAGTACTCGCTCCTCTACCTCGCCCTCATCTTCGCCGCCGTGGTCGTGGACCGGCAGCTTTTCCCGTAGGGGGCCCGAGCACTAGCGGCCAGCGCAAGCTCTCAGCCGACGCTGACCGTGAGTAGTCGGTGGTACTGAGGTGGCCAGCCACGTCTAGAGGACCTGCAAGTCGTACTCGACGTCAGGAACGCCCTGGCGCGCGTACTGGCGCTCGATCTGCAGGCGTACAGTTCGTTCCAGGCGGTCCCGCGCGGCAAGATCGCCCGGCGGCAGAGCGACGTCGGCGGCGAGAAGCAACGCGGCGGGCAGACGGCGAGCCGGAGGCTGCTGGCCACGCGGAACCAGCCTGAGTTCGATGCTCCGCGTGCTCTCCAGCAGAAACATGGCGACTCGTGTGGCCGCGGCGACTTCGGCTACAGAGCGTAGCGGTAGAGCCAGCGCGAGTCGGACGCCGCCTGTCGCACTCATCCTTCGCGGCGCAGGCGTTCGACGAATTCCGTGAACGCCGCGTGCATCCACTCGCGATATTGTGCCTGCTCCTCGGCGGAGAGCGGCTCGTCGTCCCCCCTGATCGGGACTTCGGTGTAGGCGAGGCCGGCGGCCGCGAAGAGGGACGCGTCGGACTTGCGGACGGCGATAGTCCGCAAGTGCTCCCAGACCCAGCGATAGACATCCAGGTGTTCCCAGAGAAGCGCCTGCGCCCGCTCAAAGTCCGCGTCCGACTCGAACCGCAGGCCCACTAGCGAGGCGCTGTCGGGCCACAGCTCGTCCAGGTCCAGTTGCATGGGAGCCTCCTGGTTCGGTGGGTTCGGCAGGCGCGTCGGCATGATTGTAGCGCGTCGTGCCACGGAGGCTGGAGCAGGCGGCGTGGGTGGGGGCCTGGAGAGGCAAGCTAGCGGAGGTACAGCATCCCGTAGACGAGCCAGCCCGTGACGACGACATAGAGCCAGATGGGCGCGGCGATGCGCGCGAACTGGCGGTGGCGAGCGAAGCGGCCGCGCAGCGCGAGCGTCAGCACCACGACCACGAGCGGCGCCTGGGCGACGGCGAGCACCATGTGGGAGCCGAGCACGGCGTAATAGAAAACGGCGAGCGGCCCCGCGCCCGTGAAGTGCTTCGGCGCGTAGAGAACATAGCGCGCCACGTAGACGACGAGGAACAGCGCGGCGAACGTCGTCGCGGTCAGCATGCTCGCGCGGTGCAGCGCGACCTGCTTGCGGCGGATGAACACCAGGCCGATTACCAGGAACACGCCGCTCACGACGATGAGCGCGGTATTGAACGGCGGCAGCCACTCGGGCGCCAGCGGCCTGTCCACGGCCTACGCTCCCTGGCCGCGCCAGACGACCCAGGCCAGCGCCAGCCAGCCGGCCAGAAACGCCAGCCCGCCGAGCGGCGTGATGGCCCCCAGCCACCGCACGCCTGTCAGGCTGAGAACGTACAGGCTGCCCGAGAAGAGCACGATGCCGGCGACGAAGAGCCAGCCCGCGGCGGTCGTCGCGCCGCCGGGCCAGCGGCTGGCCGCCCAGGCCACGGCGAAGAGCGCTAGCGCGTGGTACATCTGGTAGCGCGCGGCCGTCTCGAACACGTCGAGCAGGTCGGGGGCGAGGCGCGCGCGCAGCGCGTGCGCGCCGAAGGCGCCGGCGGCCACGGCCAGCAGCGCGAGCAGCGCGCCGAGCAGCGCAAACGTGCGGTCCATCGCCTATCCACCGCGCGTGTCGGAGCCAGGATCGGCTGCTCCAGTCTAGCATCTTGCCCTACCCCCCACCCCCTTCCCTATCAGGGAAGGGGGGAGCCGGCTCAGCCAACCACCGGTGCTCCCCCTTCCCGCATCGGGAGGGGGCCGGGGGGGTGGGTCCGCTATACTCGGGGAGCGTGGGCCGCACCATCCCACCTCGCCCGCGCGCTGGAGAGGCGGAGCCATGATCGTCGACGCGCACGCCCATTATCTCTCGCCCCAGGTGATCGCCGAGCTGGAGCGCGACGCCGCCAGCTACGGCTGTGAGCTGCGCACCACCGAGAGCGGCCTGCCGCAGATCGTGTTTCCCGGGCGGCCGCCGCTGCGCCCGGTGGGCCGGCCCGTCCGCGATCTGGCCGACCGCGTCGCGCGCCTCCGCAAGCAGGGCGTGGACCGCCAGGTGCTCAGCACGTGGATGGAGATGTACTGCTACTTCCTGCCGCCGGAGATCGGCGCGCGCTGGTGCCGTCTGCAGAACCGCACGATGGCCGAGGACATCCGCGCGGCGGGCGGCGACCACTACTCGGGCATGGCCGTGGTGCCGCTACAGGACGGCCGCCTGGCCGCGCAGGAGCTGGAGTACGCCGCGACGCAGCTCGGCCTGCGCGGCGTGATGGTCGGCCCGAACTTCAACGAGCGCAACCTGGACGACCCGTCGCTAGAGCCGCTGTGGGCGACGGCCGAGGCGCTCGGCCAGCCGGTGCTGGTGCATCCCTACGCGCCGCAGATCGGCTTCCGCCTGAAGGAGTACAACCTGGCCCAGGCGGTGGGCAACCCGATGGACACCACGATCGCCGCCGGCTGCCTGATCTTCGGCGGCATCGCCGACCGCCATCCCGACCTGAAGGTGATCCTGGTGCACGGCGGCGGCTTTTTCCCCTATCAGGTGGGCCGCTTCCAGCGCGTGTACGACGTGAGCCCCGAGGCGCGGGTCCATGCGACGCGCCCACCGCTGGAGTATGCGCGCTGGTTCTACTACGACACGATGCTGCTGTTTGCGCCGGCGGTGCGCTACCTGACCGACGTCATGGGCGGCGAGCGCGTGCTGCTCGGCAGCGACTACCCCTTCGACGTGGGCGACCCCGATCCCACCGTAGTCGTGCGCGAGGCGCACCTGGACGCCGCTACCGAGACGCGGGTGCTAGGCGACACCTGCTGCGGCCTCTTCGGGCTGCCAGGGTAAGCCGGGCGCGCTAGCGGCCCCGAGGCGGGGGCGACTCGGCGGCGAACGGCATGCGGTGCGCGATGACCGCGCACGGCGCGTGCTCCATCACGTAGCTCGCGATCTGGCCGATGTGGAACGTGCCCGAGCGGCGATCGGGGTCGATGGCGATGACGATCAGGTCGGCGCCGCGGTCTACCGCCTCGTTGACGATGGCCGGACCAATCTCGCGCGCCTGCGCGAGCGCCGTCTCGCTCGGCACGCCGAGGCGTTGTGCCTCGGTCTCGGCGCGGAGCAGGATCTCGTCGCCACGGTGCGTCTGCGCCGGCAGCTCGGCGTCCACCGGCAGCGTGCGCGGCACCTGGATCACGTGCAGGAAGCACACCGGGGCCTTAGATTGACGAGCCAGGGTACACGCCAGACGCACGACCTCATCATCCTGGGCGGTGCCGGTAAGCGCCCCTCCCAGGGGGACCAGGATGGCCGCCACGGGCCGCTCCTTCTCTCACTGCTGCAGGCCCCAGGCCCGAGATGGGCCGCTTGGGCTTCTCAGGTTAGGATAGCATGGGCGCGGGCATCAGCGGCGCGGGCTGCGCCGGGCAGGCAAAAAGGGCGGCCCCTGGCCGCCCCTCTACCCGGTAGCCGGACCACGGTGCGGCCTAGTGCGGCTGCCAGCGGCACACGGTGCCGAGGCCAGTGTAGAAGCCCCAGTCGCCGCCGTAGGGCGGCAAGATGTTGAAGCCGATGGACGCCGAGGGGAAATAGGACCAGGCATTCGTCTGCGCGCCGATGGACTCACGGCAGTACTGGGTCTGGCCGGGGACGGCGATCTCGGCGTAGCCGGGGTCGAAGCCACCGCCGAAGCCGCGTGGGCCGAGGCCCGGGCCGTCCATCGGGCCCATGCCGGGACCGCCCATGGGCCCCCTGCCCGGACCGCCCATCGGGCCGGCCGTGGGCCCGCCGGAGCCCGCCCCATCTTGCGCGTGGACCGCCGGGGTTGCGACCGGGGCGAGCGCGGCGGCCAGGATCAGGGCGGCGCCAATCGAACCAACCAGGGATGAGAGCCGTGGGACGCGCCGTGCTGGCATCTCCGATACCTCCTCCCTGCGAGCGCTGGGCCCCGCGCCAGCCTCGTCCGCGGACTGGACCGGCGGGGACTGCGCACGCAGTATACAGCATCGGAGGGGCGCCCGCGGCTGAGAGGTACCGCGGTCAGGCTTCGCGGTACAGCCACCTCCAGGCGACGACGACGGACACGGCGAGCACGAGGTAGCAGACAACCCACATGAACGGCGAAGCTCCCCCTGCGATGATCCTCCTGCCCTAGACAAGCGAGGTGGTCTGTGGGCAAGGGTACCGACCCGCACGACACGGCGAGGTCACGGCAGCAGGCAGACGCCGTCACAGCCGTGTCACACTGCTAAGGCGCTGCTGAACTGCCGGGAAAGCGCTAGTATTAGAGAGCAATACTCCGCGAGGCAGCGTTATCTCGACCTCGCGGCTGGTGCGGTTCGGCGGGCGCGCCGGCCGGCAGGGGGGCCCGCGAGCCCACCCAGGCCCGCGCGCTAGAAGGGACGTCGACGTGGCTCCCGACGACGAAGCGCCGCGCCGCGGCGCGACCAACGGGCGGACCACTCGCGAGACCAGCGACGGCCACGAGAAAGGGCGGGCCGAGGCCGAGGCCCACCTGGAGCGGCGCGAGATGCGCACCGGGCAGCGGCCCGGCACGCGCTACGTGCGGATCGAGCGCCCCCACGCCCGCGAGTTCCGCCGCGCGCCCGAGGGGCACATCATCGCCACCGAGCGCGTGCTGGAGCCGCACGGCGGCTTCGCGCGACTGTGGACCCGCCTGAAGCGCCTGGTCATCGGCTCGCCGCTCTCCACGGCGATGACTGCCCACGAGCGCATCCCCAAGATCAAGGCGCTCGCCGTGTTCGCCTCCGACGCGCTCTCCTCCTCGGCCTACGCCACGGAGGAAATCCTGCTCGCCCTGGTCGTCGCCGGCACGGCGGTCGTCAACCAGTTCACGCTGCCGATCACGCTGGCTATCGTGGCGCTGTTCGCCATCGTGGCGACGGCCTACCGCCAGACGATCCACGCCTATCCGGGCGGCGGCGGCGCGTACATCGTGACGCGCGACAACCTGGGCGACGTGCCCGCGCTCGTCGCCGCCTCGTCGCTGCTGATCGGCTACGTGCTGACCGTGGCGGTGAGCATCAGCGCGGGCGTGGCCGCCATCACCTCCGCCGTTCCGGTGCTGCACCCGTACCAGGTGGAGCTGGCTGTCTTCTTCGTCGCCTTCATGACCTTCGCCAACCTGCGCGGCGTGCGCGAGTCGGCCAATATCTTCACCGTGCCGACGTACCTGTTCATCGGCGCGATGTTCTTCATGTTCGCCGTGGCGCTGGTGAAGGTGCTCGTCCTGGGCGAGGTGCCGCAGGCGGAGGCGGAGGCGCCCGCCGAGGTCGCCAGCTACAGCGGGCTGGCGCTCGTCTTCCTGCTGCTGCGGGCGTTCTCGTCGGGCTGCGCCGCGCTGACGGGCACCGAGGCGATCTCCGACGGCGTGCCGGCGTTCAAGGAGCCGCAGGCGAAGAACGCCGCGACCACCCTGCTCGCCATGGCGATCATCGCCGGCCTGCTGTTCAGCGGCGTCAGCCTGCTCGCCCACCTGTACGGGATCCTGCCCGCCGAGGGCCATGAGACGGTCGTCTCGCAGATCGCGCGGCTCACGTTCGGCGGCGGTCCGCTCTACTATCTGATCCAGGCGGCCACGATGGCCATCCTGATCCTGGCGGCCAACACCGCCTTCGCCGACTTCCCGCGCCTCAGCTTCTTCCTGGCGCGCGACGGCTTCCTACCGCGCCAGTTCTCCTTCCGCGGCGACCGCCTGGCGTTCTCCACCGGCATCATGGCGCTCGGCCTCGTCTCCGGGGCGCTGGTGATCATCTTCGGCGCCGACACCCACGCGCTCATCCCGCTCTACGCCGCGGGCGTGTTCATCTCGTTCACCTGCTCCCAGTCGAGCATGCTGCGCCGCTGGCGCACGCGGCGCGAGCCGGGCTGGCAGCGCGGCACGCTGATCAACGGCATCGGCGCGCTCACCTGCGGCATGGTGGCCATCGTGACCGCGGCCACCAAGTTCACGCAGGGGGCATGGATCATCCTGCTCATCATCCCGGCGATCGTCCTCACCCTCTACCTGATCTACAGCCACTACCAGCGGGTCGCCGACGAGCTGGTGCTCGATCCCAAGGAAGTGTCGCTGCGGAAGACCGTCACGAAGCCAATCGTCATCGTGCCGCTGCCGTCGCTGCACCTGGGCGTGCTGCCGGCGCTCGACTTCGCGCGCGCGCTGTCCGACAACGTCACGGCGGTCCACGTCACTGACGACCTGGAGGCGGCCGAGCGGCTGAAGGACCAGTGGGAGGAGTGGGCGCAGGACATCCCACTGGTCATCATCGAGTCGCCGTATCGCTCGCTCCTGTCGCCGCTGCTCGCCTACATCGAGGCGCGGCGCAAGAACGAGCCGAACCGGCTGGTGACGGTCGTGCTGGCCGAGTTCGTGCCGAAGCACTGGTGGGAGTGGATCCTCCACAACCAGACCGCGCTGCGGCTGAAGCTAGCCCTGTTCTTCCAGCCGCACACCGTCGTGGCCGACGTGCCGTACCATCTCCAACGTTAGCGCCGCGCCCATGAGCTGGGACCAGGACGCCGCGCCCTCCTCCCCGCACGAGCCTGGCTGGCTAGGCTACGCCGCCGCGGTGGCTGGCGTGGCCGTGGTGAGCCTGGCGATCGGCGTCATCCTGAGCTGGGCGCGCATCGCCAACGTCTCCATGCTCTACCTGCTGGTGGTGCTGGCGCTCGGCACGCGCTTCGGCAGCGGCCCCGCCGTGATGGCCTCGCTGCTAGCCTTCTTCACCTTCAACTGGTACTTCGTCGGCCCCGTCCACACGCTCACGGTGGCTGACCCAGACGAGTGGCTGGCGCTGCTCCTGCTGCTCGCCGCCTCCGTGGTCACCGGCCAGCTCACCGCGGGCCAGCGGCGCCGCGCCGACGAGGCCCACCGGCGCGAGCAGGAGGCGGTGCAGCTCTACACGGTCGGCCGCTGGCTCGCCGGCGCGCCCACCCTCGACGCCGCGCTGCAGCAGGTGGCCGAATACCTCGGCCGCGCGCTCGCGCTCCAGGGGTGCGCCATCCTGCTGGTGGACGAGGAGGGCCGTCTGCAGCCGCGGGCCGTCGTGGGCAGCGAGGTGGGGGGCGAGCGCGAGTTGCCGCGCTGGCTGTTAACGGCCGACCACGCGCCGACCGTGGCGGCCAGTCCGCGGCGCTGGGTGCGGGTGGTGCCACCGGCGCGGCCGGGCGCGGCCGGCGCAGCGGCCGCGGGGCGGTTCGCCCTGCCGCTGCGCGCGGGAGCGCGGGTGCTGGGCACCCTCCAGGTCGTCGCCGCGCCCACGCGGCCACCGTTCAGCCGCGAGGAGCTGCGCCTGCTCGAGGCGGCCGCCGACCAGGTGGCCCTCGCCGTCGAGCGGGTGCGCTTGCAGGCCGAGGCGAACGCGGCAGAAGTGCTGCGCCGCACCGACGAGCTGCGGGCCGCGCTGCTCAGCTCGATCTCGCACGACCTGCGCACGCCGCTGGCCTCGATCAAGGCCGCGGCGGGCAGCCTGCGCCAGCGCGACGTGCCCTGGAGCGACGCCGAGCGCGACGCCTTCGCCGCCACGATTGAGGCCGAGACCGACCGGCTGAACCGTCTGGTGGGCAACCTGCTCGACCTATCGCGCATCGAGGCCGGCGTGCTGCGGCCCGAGAAAGAGTGGTATCCCTTCTCGGCGCTGGTCGAGGACGTGCTGGGCCGACTGGGACCGCTTGCTGCCGACCACCCGGTCGCCGTGGACGTGCCCGACACGCTGCCGCCGGTGCTGCTCGACTACGTGGAGATTGACCAGGTGCTGAGCAACCTGCTGGAGAACGCGCTGAAGTACACGCCGCCCGGCACGCCGATCCGCGTGGCCGCGCGCGTGGCGGACGATGCGCTAGCCGTCGAGGTGGCCGACGCCGGCCCCGGCATCCCGCCGGCGGCGCTGCCGCGGCTGTTCGAGAAGTTCTACCGCGTGGCGAGCGGGCCTGATCAGCCGCGCGGCACGGGCCTCGGCCTGGCCGTGGCGAAGGGGCTGGTGGAGGCCCACGGCGGCCGCCTGACCGTCGAGAGCGCGCCGGGGCAGGGCACCTGCTTCCACTTCACGCTGCCGCTCGGCGCGCCGCCCGTGCTCGTGCCCGCGGAGGCCAGTTGATGCAGGCGCGCGGCGCCCGGATCCTCGTCGTGGACGACGAGCCGGAGATCCTGCGCGCGCTGCGCACGAACCTCACCGCCCACGGCTACGAGGTGCTGAGCGCCACCAGCGGCGCCGAGGCGCAGGCCGCCTACGCCGCGCGCCGCCCCGACCTGATCCTGCTCGACCTCGGCCTGCCCGACATGGACGGGCTGGCGCTGGTCGAGCGCATCCGCGACCACGCCGCCACGCCGATCGTCGTGCTGTCGGCGCGCGGCGCCGAGCGCGACAAGGTGCGGGCGCTCGACCTGGGCGCCGACGACTACCTCACCAAACCGTTCGGCATGGACGAGCTGCTGGCCCGCGTGCGCGTTGCCCTGCGCCACGCCGCCCACCCGGCGAGCGGCAGCGCGGCCGTCTTCCGCAGCGGCGACCTGGCGGTCGACCTGGAACGGCGGCAGGTCACCGTGGGCGGCCGCCAGGTGCGCCTGACGCCGACCGAGTACGCGCTGTTGCGGGCGTTCATCACGCACCCCGACAAGGTGCTCACGCGCCGCATGTTGCTGCAAGAGGTGTGGGGGCCGGAGTACGGCACGGAGGCGCACTACCTGCACGTCTACGTGGCGAGCCTGCGCCGCAAGCTGGAGGCCGACCCCCAGCGCCCCCGCTACCTGCTCACCGACCCCGGCGTCGGCTACCGCTTCCGCACCGAGCCCAGCGACTGACCGCGGTATACTACCGCCGAGTGAATGGGCCAGTCGTCGCTCCGACCCGCGAGGGATTGCTTGTCCAAGCCAGGGCTGCAGAGACCGGCCGAGGAGGAGTCACATGAGCGAGCGCGGCTTACTGCACGCGGTAATAGACGCGCTGCCCGACGAGGCGCTCGACGAGGTGAGCCGCTACCTGGCCGCGCACTGCGACCACCCGGTGCTGCGCGCGCTCCTGCTCGCCCCGCCCGAGGACGAGGAGCTATCGTCTGAAGAGATAGCCATGTTAGAGGCCGCCCGCGCTGACCGGGCTACTGGTAGCGCGCGGTACATCTCCGACGAGGAGCTTGCTCGTCGGATCGGTGGATGAACCTCGAGGTTCAATGGGAGCAGCGGGCGACCGACGCGATCGAGGCACTGGTGCGGCGCAACCCGCAGTTGGCCCAACGTATTCGGCAACGCGTCGCGGCCTTCGCAGCGAGCGGCCACGGCGACGTGAGGAAGCTTGCTGGCTCGACTAACGAGTGGCGGCTGCGCGTGGGCGACTGGCGGGTGATCTTCGTATTCGCGTCGCCAGGGAGCATTACCGTGCTCGCAGTAGCGCCCCGTCGCGACGCATACCGCGACTGACCCACCTGTTTCCGCGTTCGTTCCGAAGTCTGCCTCAGGCTAGGTGTTCACTGACGCGGCGTCGGCTGCAGCTAGAGCACCGAGCTACCTACAAGTCTCTGCCGCGGAGCAGCAAGACCGGACAGGGCGCGTGGTCGAGGACGAAGCGCGCGACGTGGCCGACCGAGGCTGGGCCAGCGGGCGCCGGCCCGGCGCGCTCCCGCGCCCGGAGCAGCAACAGCCCAGCTTCGAGCGTGGCAGCCGCGGCGACTAGCTCGCGCTCGGGGTGGCCGCGCCGCAGGTGCCAGGCGATCGGCCCGCGATAGCCGGCGTCGTGCAGGGCGGCCTCGGCGCCCGCCAGGGTCGCCTCGCCTCGCGTGCGCTCGGCGTCAGCCAAGTCGGCCCGCCGCTCCGGGCGCAGTGGCGCCCGCCCCACGAACCGCTCCCGCGCGTGCTCCCACTCTTTGCGTGGCCCCACGTCCACGACGTGGACCAGCGCGACCTCGCTGGTCGCGGCGGGTAGATACGCGGGCAGTGGCCGCAGCCAGGCGGTGTCCGCGCTCGCGCCGATAGCCAGTAGCACGCGCATGCTCACCCTCCCGCCCACCACAGCGCCAGCGCGGCCACGAGCAGCATCCCCGGCGTGGTGGCTAGCCCGATGCGGAGGTAGTCCAACGACGAGATCTCCACGCCCCGCCGGCGCAGGATCAGCAGCCACAGCATCGTGGCCAGCGAGCCGACCGTCGTGAGGTTCGGGCCGATGTCGGCGCCGACCAGCGTCCCGTAGGCGAGGAGCGTCCGCGGCTGGTCCGCCGGCAGGCTGGCGACGGCGGCGAGCTGCACCAGCGCCGCCGGGACGTTGTTCACCAGGTTGGCCCCGAGGGCGCTGACCAGGACCGCCGTGAACGCCGCGCGCAGCGAGTCGGCCCCGACCAGCGCTGCCAGGCCCTGGCCGAGCCCCGCCACGAGACCCACGTTCTCGATCCCCTGCACAATAAGCAGAAACCCGGCGACGAAGCCAAACAAGCCCCAGGATACCTCGCGCGCCACCTGCCGCGCGGTCAGCGCTCGCCAGCGCGCCGCGCCGCCCAGCAGCGCCGCCGCGCCGGCGAGCGCGACCAGGCCCAGCGGCCAGCCCTGCCAGGCGGCGAGCAGGTAACCGGCGGCGATCGCGACCAGCCCCCCGCCCGTGAAGCGCAGCAGCCCAGGCGGGCGCTCCAGCGCGGCGGGGGGGGCGAGGGCGGCGGCGTCGAAGCGGCCGCGCAGGTCGTGCCGGAACAGGAGCAGAAAGGCGACGACGTTCACCACGATAGCGGCCAGCGCGGCCGGCAGCAGGTGCTGCAGGTAGTGGGGCAGCGACGCGGGGAAGCGCTGCAAGACCAGGACGTTGATTGGGTTGCTCACGGGCAGCAGGAACGACGCGGTATCGGCAATGAAGGTGCAGGCGAAGGCGTAGGGCCGCACGGGTAGCGCCAACCGCACGGCGAGCGTGTAGACGACCGGGGTGAGCACGAGCGCGGTCGCGTCGTTGGACAGAAAGGCTGTCAGGACCACGCCGATCGCGAAGACGTTGAGCAGCAAGCGGCGCGGATCGCCGCCCGCCCAGCGCGCGGCCTGCCAGGCGAGCACATCGAACACGTCGGCGTGATCGGCGGCCGCGGCGATGAGCATCAGCCCGAGGAAGAAGCCAAACACGTTCCAGGCGTTCAAGAGCAGCACCGCCGCCTCGGCCGGCGGCACCGCGCCCACCGCGACGAGAAGCGCGCCGCCGGCGAGCGCGCTGACCGCCTCGGCGATGCCGCGCGGGCGCAGCATCACGGCCAGCAGCGTCGCCACGGTGATGAGCGCCACCAGGCCCACGCGCGCATCCACAGGCGCCGTCTCCATAGCAGTGGGTCTTGCTAGCCGCTCGTCACACCCGGAGCATACCCCGGCGGTGGCCGCGGCGCTGCCCCGCGGCCACCGCAATCGGCCAGGTACTTACGGATAGGGGGCGCCCTTGACGCGGCCGGGCTGCCCCACCATCCCCGACCAGCCGGCGTGGGCGTGGGCCTGTGGCTTCTCGGGCAGGACAGAGCACGCGCTTGGCCTTCGGAACATTGAGCGGATTTTGAGCGTTGCCCTCAGGCGCTTTGACCGTCCCTTGAGCGCTTCTCTCGTACGGTAACAAGGGATGAGCAGCCGGTACGCGCTTCGGCGCGCAGGCGGCGTTGGCCAGGGATCGAGAACGATGGCATTCTCAATCCACTTGCCGGGGGTGGACCCGAGCGCGGCGCTGGCTTTCGGCCTCGCGCTGCTGTGGATGCTGGTGGCCTTTCTAGCTTAGGAGCCGTGTGGCAGCGCGACACGGCTCCACACGAACTAGCCATAACATCGACGGGAAGGCAAGGTGCCGGCCCCCGCGGCCCCCGCGAGCCGAGCCGCCGTTCACCGCCTGTTCATGCTTGGAAACGCTGGTGGCAACCTATCGCGGCGAGGATGAGTACAGGCACAGCCCCTACCAATGGCCCGAGGGTGGGCCGGCTCGCAGCGGGGAGGCGCCGTGAGCCGGGCCTGCCTGCAACCGATTCGGTAGGAAGGAACGATCGTGACGCCTGACGACGAAGCGCCGTCGCGGCCCGCGGGGCCGCGCGCGGCCGGCGCCGCGCGGCCGGACCGCGAGGATGGCGGCCGCGCCGAGGCCGAAGCCCACCTCGAGCGCCGCGAGATGCGCACCGGGCAGCAGCCCGGCACGCGCTACGTGCGCATCCACCGCTCGCACACGCGCGAGTTCCGCCGCTCGCCCGAGGGCCATATGGTGGCGACCGAGCGCGTGCTGGAGCCGCACGGGGGGCTCGCGCTCCTGCTCACGCGCCTCAAGCGTCTGGTGATCGGCTCGCCGCTCACGACGGCGATGAGCATCCACGAGCGGATCCCGAAGGTGAAGGCGCTCGCCGTCTTCTCGTCCGATGCCATCTCCTCCTCGGCCTACGCTACGGAGGAGATCCTGCTCGTCCTGATGCTGGCGGGCGCCGCCGCGGCCACCAGCCCCACGATGCTCTGGATCACGGGCGCCATCGTGCTGCTGCTGGCCATCGTGGCGACCTCGTATCGGCAGACGATCTTCGCCTATCCGGGCGGTGGCGGCTCGTACATCGTGACGCGCGACAACCTGGGCGACGTGCCCGCGCTCGTCGCCGCGTCGTCGCTGCTCGTGGACTACGTGCTGACCGTGGCGGTGAGCATCAGCGCGGGCGTGGCCGCCATCACTTCGGCCGCGCCCGACCTCGTGGCCTATCGGGTGGAGATGGCGCTCGCCTTCATCGTCTTCATGGTGGTGGTCAACCTGCGCGGCGTGCGCGAGTCGGCCACGGTCTTCATGCTGCCCACCTACCTGTTCATCGGCTCGATGCTGCTCGTGTTCGCGGTCGCCGCCTTCAAGTTCGTCGCGCTGGGCGAGCTGCCGCACGCCGAGGCCGAGGTCGTGCCCGCCGTGGAGGGCATGTCGCTGTTCCTGGTGCTGCGGGCGTTCGCCTCGGGCTGCGCCGCGCTGACGGGCACGGAGGCGATCTCCGATGGCGTGCCGGCCTTCAAGGAGCCGCAGGCGAAGAACGCCGCGACCACGCTGGTCTGGATGGCCGTGATCCTGGGCGTGCTGTTCACCGGCATCGGCGTCCTGGCGCACGCCTACCAGATCCTGCCGAACGAGAACGGCAACCCGACGGTCATCTCCGAGGTCGTGCGGCTCACGCTCGGCACGAACGTGCTGTTCTATCTAGTGCAGGCGTTCACCACGCTGATCCTCGTGCTGGCCGCCAACACGGCCTTCTCCGACTTCCCGCGGCTCAGCTTCTTCCTGGCGCGCGACGGCTTCCTGCCGCACCAGTTCTCGTTTCGCGGCGACCGGCTGTCGTTCTCGACGGGCATTGTCGTGCTCGGCGCCCTGGCCTCCATCCTGGTGATCGTCTTCGGCGCCGAGACGAGCGCGCTCATTCCTCTCTACGCGGTCGGCGTGTTCGTCTCGTTCACCTGCTCCCAGTCGAGCATGGTGAAGCGCTGGCGCACGCGGCGCGAGCCGGGCTGGCAGCGCAGCATGGTCATCAACGGCGTCGGCGCGGCGACTACGGGGCTCGTGGCGATCATCATCGCCGCCACCAAGTTCTCCCACGGCGCCTGGATGATCCTGATCATCATCCCCGTGATCATCGCCACGCTGTACGCCATCCACCGCCACTACGAGGCCGTCGCCGAGGAGCTGGTGCTCGACCCGCAGCGCGACACGCTGCAGATGGCAAGCCTGAAGCCACTGGTGATCGTACCGCTCCCGAACCTGCACTTGGGCGTCTTGCCCGCGCTGTCGTTCGCCCGCGCCATCTCCGACAACGTCACGGCGGTGCACGTCACCGACGACCTGGAGGCGGCCGAGCGCTTGAAGGAGCGCTGGGAGGAGTGGGGCCAGAAGGTCCCGCTGGTGATCATCGAGTCGCCGTACCGGTCCCTGCTCCCGCCGCTGCTCGCCTACATCGGCGCGCGGCGCGAGAACGAGCCGAACCGCCTGGTGACAGTTGTGCTGCCGGAGTTCGTGCCGAAGCACTGGTGGGAGTGGATCCTCCACAACCAGACCGCGCTGCGGCTGAAGGCCGCGCTGTTCTTCCAGCCGAACGTGGTGGTGGCCGACGTGCCCTACCACCTGAAGCACTGAGCCCCGCGAGGTAGCCGCGTGCAAAGCTCGGGACCTATTCACCCTCCGCTGGCGGCCGCCGACGAGCCGGAGGCCGCGGAGCTGGCGCGGGCGCTGCTCGCGGCGCACGACGGGGGGATCCGCCGTCTGTGCTTTGTCGGCCTGGCCGAGCGGGTGGGTGTGCATGTGCTGGTCGCGGCCCGCGAGCGAGGGCTGGCCTCGCGGGTCTCGCGCGGCGCGAGCGGACACCTGACGATCGTGCTCGAAGCGCCGCCAGCACTGGTCGCCGCGGCGCCGCCGGGGCCGCCCTCGGGAGCGAGCCTGGCCGCGCGCTGCCGGCGGCTCCTTCGGCGCGTGGCGGGGCGGCGCTAGGACGATCTCCCCGCATCGGCTGCGTGTCAAGCGCCACCGCTAAGGGCGGGGCTGCAACTGGCTGTCTACCGGCCCGCCCGCGCACGGTGCTAGCCTTGCACGCGCTGTAAGCAGTCCAGCAAGGCGTCGATCTCGAACGGCTTCTCCAGGGCGGCGTCGGCGCCGGCCTCCACGGCGGCGTCCAACTCCCGGCGGCTGGCGCTCATCGCGACGATGGGCACCGACACGTTTCCGTCGGCCAGGTGCCGCAGTACCTCCAGCCCGTGGACCTCCGGAAGCATCATGTCCAGTAGCACGGCTTCATAGGCGGTGTCGGCGGGCCGGCCGCCGTTCAGCAGGTGCAGCGCTTCGGCGCCGTCGCTGGCCGTGAGCACCGTGTAGCCCTCGAGCTGCAAAAGCTCGGTGATAAACTGGCGGATCGCCGGCTCGTCGTCGACGACGAGGATAGTCGCTGCGGTCATTGGTCGCCCCCACTCGCGGAGCGTAGCGCGCTCCCAGTGAAGTGTCGGCACTCGTGGTTAAAGGGGCGGTGACCGGGGGTAATTGCCGGGTAAACAGTCGCGGGGGCCAGCCCAGCGGCAGCCGCCGGTTACCGGCCGGCAACGAAGGCCCCACCCCGCATCCAGATTTGGGGGCCGGGGCGCTGTCCGCCACGCGCCGGCCGGGCGCGATATGAGAGAGGCCAGGCGCTATGCTACACTGCGGGACACCGAGGCCAGGCAAGGAGGTGGGCGATGGCGACGGAGGTACGCCGCGAGGCCGGGCAGCCGCGCGCGGTCGAGCGCTGGGACGACAAGCCCCGCGTCGACGCCCAGGCCAAGGTCACCGGCCAGGCGAAGTACGTCGAGGACCTGCCCGCGCTGCCCGGCATGGTCTACGCCGCCGCGCTGCGCAGCCCCTACTCCCACGCCCGCATCGTCTCCATCGACGCCTCGCGTGCCCTGGCGCTCCCCGGCGTGCTGGGCGTGCTCGACCGCGAGCACCTCGGCGGCCTCGACCCCGACGTGCGCGTCGAGCCGGTCCGCGGCGAGGCTGGCGCCGCCGGCGGCACCGCCGACCAGCGCTGGCTCACCACCGACAAGGCGCGCTTCGACGGTGACCTGCTCGCCCTCGTCGCCGCCACCGACCTCCGCACGGCCCGCCACGCCGTCAGCCTTATCGACGTCGCGTACGAGGTGCTGCCGGCCGTCTTCTCGGCGGCCGAGGCGCTGGCCCCCGGCGCGCCGCTCGTCCACGAGGACCGCAGCAGCAACCTGGCGCTCGAGGACAGCCTGGAGTGGGGCGACGTCGAGCGCGGCTTTGCCGAGGCCGACCACGTTTTCGAGGAGACCTTCACCTCCGGCACGATCTTCCACCACCCGATGGAGCCCGCCAGCTCGTTCGTCGCCTACGCCACGGCCGAGGAGGCCGAGCTGTGGGCGCCCACCGAGAAGCCCTACGGCATCGCCGAGCCGATTGCCATGCTGCTCGGCATCCCCCCCGAGCAGGTGCGCGTGCGCGTGCCCTACGTGGGCGGCGGCTTCGGCGCCAAGCAGTTCCTGCCCGTCATGCTGGCGACGCTCGGCCTCTCGCGCCTCCTCGGCCGGCCGATCAAGTACGTCGCCACGGCCGAGGAGAGCTTCCGCGCCAACGCCCGCCACGCGATGACCTACCGGGCGCGCGTCGGCGTGAAGGCCGACGGCACGCTCGTCGCCCTCGACGTGACGCTCGACGTGGACACCGGCGCCTACCACACCGCCGGCGGCATCGCCACGCACAACGCCTGCATTTCCGCCTGGGGTGCCTACCGCCTGCCCCACTACCGCGTGCGCGCCCGCACCGCCTACACCAACAAGGTGCCCGCGGGCACCTTCCGTGGCACCGGCAAGACGCAGACAACATTCGGCGTCGAGAGCACGATGGACAGCGTGGCCCGCAAGCTGGGCCTCGACCCGATCGCCTTCCGCGAGCGCAACCTGCTGCGGCGCGGCGAGTACGTGACCGACCGCTGGCGCGTGCGCGGCGAGGAGTTCGCCGCCGACACGCCGCCCATCGACACCGACTTCGGCGAGCTGATGCAGCGCGTGGTCGAGGCGATCCGCTGGGACGGCCGCGCCGGCCGCGCCGGTCGCGGCAGCGCGCCGCACCTGTTGCGCGGCAAGGGCCTGGCCGTCTCGCTGCGCCACGGCGCGCAGGGGGTCGGACGCACCTACGCCATGGCGACGCTCTACCGCGACGGCAGCGTGAAGATCAGCCACAACGCCCCCGACCTCGGCACGGGCGTGTACACGATCATTGCCGTGATCGCGGCACGCACGCTCGGCATCCCCGAATATCTGGTGCGCGTGGGCGACCCCGACACCAGCAACGACCTGCCGTTCGGCGGCACGAACGCCCAGCGCACGACCGTCCAGATGGGCTCGGCCGTGCAGGCCGCCTGCGAGAACCTCAAGCGCGAGATCGCCGATGCCGCGAGCCAGGCGAAGGGGGGGCGCCCCGAGGACTGGCGCGTGGCCGATGGCCGCGTGTGGCGCGGCGACGAGAGCTATACCTTTTCCGAGATCAGCCGCGCCTTCAAAGGCAACGTGATGCTGAAGGGCATCGGCTCCTATAGCTCGCCCCACACGCTCGACAAGGCGTTCGGCGGCCTGGACCACTGGTCGCCCGGCGCGGCGGCCGCCGAGGTCGAGGTCGACACCGACACGGGCGAGGTGCGCGTCGTCCAGTACGCTGCCGCCTCCGACGCCGGCAAGACGATCCACCACACCTCGGCCCAGCGCCAGATCGAGGGCGGCGCCATCATGGGCCTCGGCAACGCGCTCTTCGAGGAGCTGCGCTACGAGGAGGGGCAGCTCCTCAACGCCGACCCCTTCCAATACCGCCTGCCGCTGCTCCGCGACGTGCCCGAGGCCTTCCACGTGGACATCGTAGAACACGGCGATGGTCCCGGGCCCTTCGGCGCCAAGGGCATGTCGCAGACCTCGATTCCCTGCGCCGCGCCCGCCATCAACAACGCCATCGCCGACGCTATCGGCGTCTACCTGGACTCCGTGCCCTTCACCCCCGAGAAGATCCTCCGCGCCCTGGGCAAGCTGGGTCCGCGCGACGCTTCCTGATCGCGACCTTCGACGCGTGGGTGCGCCGCAACGGGCGCCGGCAGTTATCGTGGAGGAGCGACCATCTCATGGCCAGCCAAGACGCCGTGCGCCCCGCGGAGGCAACGCCGTCGCCGCCTCGGGTTCCCGCCCACGGGCTGCGCCGGCAGGTGCGGCACGCGCGGTGGGTCGCGTACGCCTGGGGAGTGGTGATCCTGGCGTCGTTGCTCGTCGCGACGCCGCTCGCCCTGGGCAGCATCGGGAGGCAGTTGATCGCGCCCCCCGAGAAGCAGGTGTACGTGCTCTCGGGCCAGCCGTCCCCCGGCGCCGCTTCCGCGGCGCCAGCCGATGGCAGCTACTTCAACGTGGCGGTCGCCAGCCTCGACGAAGCGAAGAAGGTTGTCACCCTGCGCCTGTCGGGCCACCGCGCCTGTCGGGGCGCATGCCCGGCCTTCAGACTGCGCTTCTTCTCCCTGAGCGACCATCCCGTGCAACGGGCCGGGCTACCCCCCTCGGCCACCGTCACCGTGGCCGAGGGCACTTCGGTCCGGACCGAATCGATCGAGCTGCCCGTCAGTGGCCTCCCAAGTCTCTATCCCTTCGATCGGTACGAGCTGCTGCTCGCCACGGCGGTGACCACCGACGACGAAGCGGGCGGCGACCGGCCCGCGCGCTCGGTCTACGACGGCAACCTGCTCGTCACGCTCGATTCCGAGCTGCCGCGGCAGATTATGTTGCCGCCGCAGGTCGACCGCGCCCCGGCCGTGCAGGGAGCGACTGCCGAAGTAACCTTTCAACACGTGGCCGACCTCCGGTTCGTTCGGCCCCTGCATCTACAGATCCTAACGGCCCTGCTTGTGGCGCTGATGGCGGCGGCCGCCCTGCTCACCGTAATCACGGAGCCCCTGCGGCGACTCGTGGTCGGGATCGGTAGCGTGGTCCTGGGCGTCTGGGGCGTGCGGGCGATCCTTGTCTCCGATGCGCCCCAGGTTATCACCGCCGTGGACCTGTTGCTTTCTGGGGTCATCCTGATCCTTCTGTACGGCATCGCCATCCGGGTGCTGCTCGTGCTGCGGCACGAGGGCTGGGACAGCCTTATGCGCATCATTCGCGAGTGAGGAGCGTGGCCGCCTGGCACCCGGGCCGTCTGGCCACCCTGGGCCCCGGGCGCGCGATGGTCCGTTGTCACCCACCCCAGGGGGCTTCCTCCGCGGGGAAGGCGCTCTCGTCGCTCGGCGCCGGCTCGGGTTCCGCCTCCGCGGCCGGGGCGGGCGGGAGTAGCTCCCCGAGCGCGCGCCCGCATGTCGCGCAGGTCAGCAGCAGTTCGCCGGTCGGCTCTCCGTCGGTGTCGACGGCCTCTTCGCTGAGGATATCGCTCCCTCCGCAATCAGGGCAGCTCTCGATGCGGTTCGGATGGCTCGTCATCGTCGCACCTCCCGGACGGAATACCAGTGCCGGTTGGCCCTGGCGGCTGCCACCCAATGAGCCGCGTGCTGACGCTGGAACCGCGCACCATCGCGCGCCGACCGGAAAGCGCCCCGCTCCAGCACGCAGGTCCTGGCCTACCGGTAGCATGGCCCATACAGGTTGCCGGCAACGTCAGCGCAGGTGAATGCCGGGTAGCCGGCTCAATGGCTGTCAGGGCTGACGCCTTGCGCGCTCGTGTACTGGGCGTTCACCGGCGTTCACGTGCTCTGCAACCCGATCGTGGGACGGTAGAGCTGAGGGACAGGTCGTCGGCGCCCGCGCCCTGGTCTGGCACCGATACTGCGCCTCGCGGCAGGAGGCACGGCGATGCGCATCCTTGTAGCCTTCGCGAGTCGGTGCGGCAGCGCCCGCGAGATCGCCCAGGCAATCGCGGGCACCCTGCGGTCGGCAGGCCACGTGGTCGACGTGCGGCCCGCCGCCGAGGTGGGCGACGTCACCGTCTACGACGCCGTGGTGCTCGGCAGCGCCATCTACAACCGGGCGTGGCTGCCTGAGGCCACGGAGCTGGTACGCCGCGGCCGCCGCGCCCTCCGCGACCGCCCGGTGTGGCTGTTCAGCGTCGGGTCGCTCAGCAGCGCGCGCGGCTGGCCGTTGGGGGCGCTCGCCCAACAGGAGCCGAAAGCGATCGCGCGGCTGCGCGCGGGCATCGCCCCCCGCGACTACCACGTCTTCGCCGGCGTGATTGATCCCGACCGGTTTTCGCTCGTCGGGCGGCTCATCGTCAAGATACTGTACGGGCGCTACGGCGACCTGCGGAACTGGGCGGAGATCGATGCCTGGGCGCGGGGCATCGCGCACCAACTGGCAGATAGTCAAACCGCGTCGCGTGCCGCCCCGCCGGGCGCCCTCGTCGGCGTTCAGGAGTAGAGCCGCTCTCGCGCCGGCTCGCCGAGATCGGGGCGGGCCGGGAACGTATGGATGCGGGCAGGTACAGGAGGGCGACCATGGAGCCTACAGCACAGTGCCCCGACTGCGGCAGCGCAAACGTGGTCCAGGAGGAGAGCATCAGCGGCACCCGCGTCTGGCGCTGCCGTGAGTGCGGCAACGTGTGGGAGCACGAGCCGCGAGGACGCGAGCAGGGCACGCCATCGGCCATTTGACCGCGGCTGGCAGCGCGGGGAGCCGCCGCCGCGCCCTGGCAAGCCGTCACAAGCCCCGCACTGAAGCGTTGTTGCGCTCAAACCGCCTCAGCCAGAAGCCGCCGCAGCGCCAGGCGGTCCGCCCACTCGCCACTGGGCGGGCCGGCGGGCAGGTGCTCCAACCGTCCTTCTTCTACCAGCCAGCGAATGAAGCACAAGTATCCAAGATCCACGGGTTTGGCCGGCTCCCGGAACATCCCGAGAGCGGCGTCGTAGTCCCTCACGCTCTGCATGGCCCTGTCCCCTCCCGCGCCTGACGCCGCGGCGTTCACCGGTGCTCTGGCTAGCGGCGCGTCCGTGCGATATGGTGCTCGCGCGCGAATTCGTCCCAGGTCTCCACAACCTCGCCTTGCCGGCGAACCGCAGCGCCGCTCAAGACCGCCACTGCTACCAGCAACATGGCCACGGCCCAGTCCAGCGCGATCATGGTCCTCTACCTCCCTTCTGGCTGTCATTGGGCTCCGGTTCACTGACGCCGGGCCACACGCGGCCGATCTCTTCTCCGCTCCTGTTTGCCATTCGCTGGGTGGCCACTGCTGGGTTAGCTGTCACGATCAAAATACCGCCCCAAGGTCACGCGGGAAGTCGCCCGCGGTAACTACTCGGTAAATAACCGGGCGACGAAGGTAAATAGCGCGGTAATCATCCCGGCTCGACGAGGCGCCCGTGAGGTCCGGGTATCGCGGCGGAGCGGCCGGCGGGGTCAGAAGCCACGCGGGGCCGCACCTGTCAGACAAAAACGGAGCGGCCACCGGGCGGCCTGGGCGTATACTGGGGGCACGGCCCATCCGGAGAAACAGGCTCGGGCGACCGGCGGGAGGGGGCGCCGCGGCGCGGCCGGGCGATGGTCGACCGCGCTCACCCGAGCCCGCGTGTCGTTGGCTACCTGAGCAGCAGCCATGCCCTGCTGCCGTCGGGTGGCCCGGATCGTAAGGAGTGGCGCTGCATGAAAGTGCTGGTGGTCGATGACGATGCCTACATCCGCGAGGCCGTGGCGGTGGGCGTGCAGCTCCACTGGCAAGACTGCACCGTCATTGCGGCGACGAATGGCGAAGAGGGACTCAACGCATTTTACGAGCACGAGCCGGACGTCGTCCTGTTGGACGTGACGATGCCGCGTCGCAACGGCTTCGAGGTACTACAGGAGATTCGCCGTATCTCCGAGGTGCCGATCATTATGCTGACCGCGCTGGGCGAGGAGGCCGACCAGGTGCGCGGGCTGGAGCTGGGGGCGGACGACTACGTGGTGAAGCCGTTCAGCCACCTGGCGCTGCTGGCGCGGATCCGGGCGGTGCTCCGCCGGGCCGAGATGCCGCAGCCCCCAACCGCCCTGCCCGAGTTCCGCGCCGGGGACCTGGTGATCGACTTCCAGCGCCAGCAAGTGACGCTGGCCGACGCGCCGGTGGCGCTCACGCCCGTGGAATACAAGCTGCTCTACCACCTTGTCCGCAACGCAGGGCGGGTGATGCCCCACAAGGCGCTGCTCGACCGCGTCTGGGGCGCGGGCTATGGCGCGACGGAAGACTACCTGAAAGTGTACGTGAGCCGGCTGCGCGCGAAACTGGAGCCGCCAGGCGGACCGCGCTTCATCGCCACCGAGCGCGGCCAGGGCTACCGCTTCGTGCGGCCCTCGCCCGCCATTTGAGCCGGCGCGACCGGTACGGCCCCGCCCGGGCGCCCAACCGCGGTCCGCTGAAAGGAGGCGCCAGCGTGGGCGCCAAGGTCCTGGTCCCGCTCGACGGCTCGGAGGTCGCCGCCGTCGCGGTCGGCTACGCGGAGCAGGTCGCGACGACGCTCGGCTGGGGCGTCGTGCTTTTCAGCGTCGTCGAGCGCGGTACGGAACGCCCCCGCTCCGTGCCGATCACGCCGGCGAATGAGCCGTCGCCGGCAGCCTGGGAGCAGTGGGCGCGGCAACTGGGGATCAACGCGGCGGCGCTCCGCCAGGAGATGACAGCGGTCCTGGCCAGCATGGCGGCCGCGGCGGACCACCTGCGCGCCGCGGGCCGGCCCGTGGAAGCCGAGATCGGCGTCGGGCAGCCACCCAACTTGATCGTCGAGCGCGCCGCGGCCGACGACATCGCGATGATCGTCATGGCCAGCCACGGTCGGACGGGGCTGGCGCACCTGCTCCGTGGCAGCGTGGCAAGCGGCGTCGTCGAGCGCTCCCCGCGAGCGATTCTCCTCGTCTGTCCGTTCCGCGCGCCCGAGCGGCGGCTCGACCTGGAGCATGCCGACCGCCTTCCCCCCGATCAAGCCGAGGCCGTCCGCGGGGCTCTCCGCAGCATCGCTGGCTGACTGGCACGCGCCTCCGCCAGACGGGCTCCCCGGGGCATCGGGAGCCGGCATCGCCGTGGCCTGGGGCAGTGCCGACGCTCCGGTCGGGCTATCGGCCATCCTGCTTGCGTTGGGTTTGCGGCGCCACTCGTCGGGCGGGCCGCAACCCGCTACAGGCCGCGCCCGCGGGGCCTGGCGCGCTCCACGAGCCGCCGGACCGCTGGTCGGCGCGCGGCGCGGCGCCTAGATCGGCGCCCGCCAGCCATGCGCGCGGGCGTAGGCGAGCGCGGCGCCCTCCAGGGTCGTCTGGTGAAGATGAAGCTGCTCCGGCGTCGCGTGACTGCTGGGGATGTCTGCCGCGACCGAGGCGTAGCGGCGGGCCGCGTGATACAGCGTGGTGGCCGCGGTCTCCTGGTCCAGCGGGACGGCGATCCGTCGCGCCGCCGGCGCCCGGCAGTCGTGGTCGAGCTGGCACGGGTCACAGAGAAGCTGGCCACACTGGGAACAGGAGCCGCCCATCGCCACCACGCCGCAGGCTGTACAGGTGATCACGCTCATGATCGTTCCATCCTCTCACTGGGCACGCGCGCCAGGAGCTAGCAGCGGCGTAACGTCCTGGCTCCGCCTGTCATGCCCCGGGGGCTGCCGGGCGCTCGCTCCGCGCCGCTCCTGTCCTCAGCCAGATAGTCACCCAAAAAGGTTTCCGGCTGGGTAACAGCGCCGGAACGACAGGTAACAGAGACGGTACTGGCCGCCTTCCGTGTGTTGATCTCCCGTTTACGCCCGGTTACCTCGCGAGCAACCCGCGCGTTCCATGCTAGGTTGGCGACGACTCGCTCGGTCGTGCGCAGCGCCACGGCATCGAACAGGAGAAATTCCGATGCGAAGCGATGTCCAGATCCATAGGGATGTCTTAAGAGAGCTGGAAGCGGACCCCCGCGTCGAGCAGACCGACGTGGGGGTGGAGGTAGACCAGGGTGTGGTCACGCTCACCGGGACGGTCAACAGCTACACTAAGCGCCTCGCTGCCCAGGAAGCCGCGCGCCGCGTGCATGGCGTGCTCGACGTGGCCAACGACATCCAGGTGCGGACGGGAGGGCGGGGCACGCCTATCGACGCCGAGATCGCGCACGCGGTGCGCCACGCGCTGGAATGGGACGTGGAAGTCCCCGCCGAGCGGATTCGGTCCGTGGTGACGAACGGGGTGGTCGCGCTCGAAGGCAAGGTCGACTCCCCGTATCACCGGGACGCGGCCGAGCGCGCCGTGCGCCACCTGAAAGGCGTGCGGGGCGTGGTGAACCAACTGCTGGTGAGCGGGCCATACGTCGACGCGGACGACGTGCGCCGCGAGGTGCAGGCCGCCCTGGAGCGGCGGGCCGACCGCGCGGCCCAGCACATCCAGATCACCGTCCACGACGGGGTAGTGACGCTGGCGGGGCCGGTGCATTCCTGGGCGGAGCGCGAGGCCGTGCTCGGGGCCGCGCGCTACTTGCCCGGCGTGCGCGAGGTCGAGGACCGGCTGCACCTCGACTGGTACGGCTAGGGCGGGCGCTCCTCGCGCGCGGCCGCCTCGACGACCAGGAGGCCCGGCGCATCATCGCACCGGCGCGGCCACGCGGCGCGCGGCCGCCTATCCGCGCTCGCGTTCGGCGCCGCGGGCGGGGCGGCCGGGCTCGCCCCGGAGCGCCTCTCGTGACCAGCCAGAAGGCTGGCCGGCCGTTTTGCCGTCGCCCGTCGGCGCGGGGCTCGCCCGCAAGGCCAGGGACTCCTCCGGGAAGACGACACCATCAGCCTGCGCCGCGGTGGGCCGCACGAGCAGCACCGGCACGCAGGCCCGCCGCAGCGTGTCGGTTGCCGTGCCGCCGCTCAGCCGCGTCGTTCCCCCGCGTCCCCGG